>WPCJ01218012.1_pt1 | contig 315874 bp, 332 predicted proteins | sample 5399831 | NCBI WGS metagenome assembly WPCJ01 (sample SAMN12869470, study PRJNA574797) | sludge metagenome | isolation source: wastewater treatment of pH10 | place: China:Beijing | collected 2019-05-20 | reverse complement strand
CGGTGTGATAATCGTGTCACCTGCCCTGACCGGCGCAATATTCAGTTGGGCATTGGTTGCAGTGAAGTTTTTTGAACCGCTTGTGATTGTAAGCGTTCCGGTTGTCCAGTCCGGAAAGAACTGATCAAAATTGTCAGCCATTTTGCTCCCCCTTCTGTGAGACAGAAGATTTACGCGCAGATTGCTTTTCCTTTAGCGTCTGAAGCTCTATTTCTTTCTCAGCGACTACCAGCTTCAATCGCTCTATCTCTTCAATATTACTGCGCTCTGCTGCTTCTAACTCTGCTATTCGGTCATCCCGCATGACGACATAATGCGCATTCAGCAGGTTCCGATTTCGTAGAAAATCCGCCAGCGCGTTTGCTTCTTCAGCTAAGGCTCGCGTATCAACCGTCACAGCTTTACGCTCTGGCAGCGTGCTGTCAGTGCTCATTAGTCACCTCAAATGTTGGATTTCAGAAGTTCAGGAGTGTCAGCGCTTCCAGACGAGCGCCCTTGTCAGCCCGCCTGAATTTGGCAGCCACTGACCCGATGAGAAGTTTCCATCAGGCGCCCTTCCTTGAACAGCATAAGTATTATTGCCATTCGCTGACCCGCTATCGATAAAAAGCCCCTCAAGCGACACAGGTGCACTTCCACCTGTATTCATCCTTTCCATAAACACAAAGCCGGTTGTTTTATTGATAAAGCGAAGCATAAAACCAGCAGTGATGTTCGGGCCTGTAAACACGCTTGTATTAAACCTCACCTCAACAAAACTTGTATTTGCTTGAGGGTTGTTGGTTGTCATCGTTAACAGGTCTTCCCATGTCGATGTTGCTGGAGCCCATCCCTGCGGCGGCAGCGCGTTCTGTGCAAAATACGACTGGGTAACCTGATTAAAATCAAGATTGCTTGTTTTGATGATGGCGTTGCCAATGTTCGCCGTCTGAGCAACGAAATTATTCGTTACAGCATTCTCAATATTCGCCCATTTAATGTCTGCATTGACGATATTTGCCCAATTGACCAGCAGTTCATCAGCATAGAGCTTGCCATCAATGAAGGCGAAAGGGCGCTTTCGTGCAGAGCGATTGGTAAAGAATATACCATCTGCATCAATGATAACCCGTGACTTCCCCGTAGAAGTAGACTCCATTGCGAATACACTATCAACCGGTGCGCCGCCTGCTGTCACCGATGTTGTCATTACAATACGTGAGAGTGATCCCGCCTGATTTGCCTCAGCGAGGAACCGCAGATATCCGCCGGCAGAAATCGCACCGACCTGTACCTGTGTTTCTGTGACTGATTGCGAAACAGCAGTGATACGACCATCAATTTCGGCTACACTGGATTGTGCAAACTGCCTCACATTAGCAATATCACCTGATAGTACCGCATTAACTTCCTCTACCCGCGTTGCTAGAGCCTTTCGTTCTGAAGCTTCAACCAAAACAAGGCGACGATACTCAGCTCGACTTTCGCCGATTTCGACAGAGACCTGCTCACGAAAGCCCTGCAGCTGCATGGAGCCTTCCACCATTCCCTCACTGAGAATGGTAGATATTCGTGCGATCTCATTGCTCAGGTAACGCTTATTTGCCGCCTCATCGCGCAAAATCTGCTGATAACTTTCATCAAACTGGTCAACATTGATTGGATATAAATCCACAGCCCCCAGCAGAATGTTTGGCGTTTTAACTGTTAGCCAGTCAGACCACTCAGTGTCACGACCACTAAACGGAATATAACGCCCCCTCACCTCATAGGTAACATTCGGAGAAAAAAGCCCATTGAGGATGGCACTTTTCTGCGGCACATCAGGATCACCATATGGCAATTCACCGTCAAAATGGAGAGTACCGACCACAGGCATGCGAACCTGAACACGAACGGCACGAACATCGGCCATGTCCCCATCAAAGAAAACTTCGATAGAAGGCTTTCTGCCCAGCCCGTTATTGTCAAGCAATGCCGCAGGCTGCACGTTCCAGCCAGTAAGAACCTGTGCAGGCGGCCATACTGGTACCAATGCACCGACCGACCAAGGAAGCGTATCACTGGATGGCTCCCAGCTATAATCTGACGGGTCAACCTCAATAAGAGAAGCCGTTTGATTGACATTCGTCTGATCATCAATAGCGGTCAGCAGAAAGCTTTTATTATCATATCCGTTTCTGGCACTGGTATAGGAGATCACATCAAGCGGCTCCAGTACCGAAGCCCATGGCAAGAGTGTACCGATAATTTTGCGGAACCGGCGGTTCTCGAGCGCAAGAGATTTCATCAAGCGCTGTACCTGCTCTGCGAACGGTACAGCATTAAACTGCACGTCAGCCAACAAAGTACGATTACCGTCCTCAGCCTCAAAATCCGGAAAGCGTCGCTGTGGTGCATCCTTCATTTCCCAGCCAGCTGTCCGCTCAGGATAGGTTGCCGTCACACCATTAAATGTGCTTTCCAGTCCGTGAAAGTCGTCAAGCTTCTGATCTTCAGTCACCACAAAATTCTGATCGGTAATAAACGCCACCGGTAAAGGTGCTGCACCAACCTGAATTTTATACACACCACCGATTTCAGCCATGCGGCCATTACAGGCCTTTAGCAGCTCCTCGATGACATCAACCGGTTCATTATCCAGTGTCTTGATCTCATAGCCACAACGGAACTGCCGAGCACTACCACCGCCTTCCAAAGCAACTGGTAGATCGCATTCATTCATCGCCGCTATCCAGTTTGTGAGCGGCAGATTGTGTGCTGGGATTTCTGCCCCGTAAATGTACTCGCCCTGATAATAGATGCCACGCAGAATGTTGTAGATTATGACCGCAGGATTATCCGACCATTCATAGGTTGCCTCATTGCCCCAACGATGCGCACCGCTACCACCAACACTGCTATCTCTGCGCGGATCATAAAGAAGTATGCCCTGCACTTCGAAACGAAAGGTTGGAATTGCCGTCATCAATTTACGCTGGATTTCAGCGGTCGCGATAACATACGCAACACCACGGCCAATCATATCGGCAGACCAAGGCCTTGCATGGGAATTATAAGCGGCAACGAGGTTCGGATCAGCTGTCGCGTTATTGCCCAGATAATATTTGCAGAACAGAAAATACCACTTATCGTGCTTGTACTGATCAATCGGATAGCTTGTGGCACCGAATTTAGCCGCACCGTCCGAATTGGTTGTCGTATTGCGCGTGCATAAGGCACCATTAACAATCAAACTATTGCCGATTGATTGAACTGGTAAATCGGAAACCGTAATAACCTGTGTCAGCACGGCATTCGGGGTTTTACTTACACGCCCATGCGTATTGACATATTCCAGATGCCCTGCAGTCGCATAAGTCCCGACGATAAACGACAGAGACTTATTACCACCCAGCTGTACCTGACCATTAATTCCCGGATCAGGCTGTTTTTTCATTGCAACTTTTTTAAGCAATGAAGAGCCGACCTGCAGTGCAACACCAAAAGCAAACTTGATAAGGGTCGCAGCAAGCCCGCCAGCCTTGAGTACACCGGCGATTGCACCAATCGCCGCAACAACCGGAGCGGCATTGGCAGGCAGCATCATGCACAGCGTGAGCAAACATGCCCACACTGCAATTTGCAGCTGTTTCATGATGTATCCTTAAATCACCGGTAAAAACGGCACCCGAAATGCACGGGATGCCGTCAGCAGGTCTACAGTGCCTATACCGGCCTCATCAGGGCGCAGGACATAAACACGTGAACCCTGTATGATACCTAAAGCAGCACCCTGATCCGTATCAATCACAGCAATATCACCCACATGTGCGAAAGCTGGCGCAATTTCTTCAAATATTGATGCAGCAAGTTCAGCGTGATCTGCAAAACCGGCTTTACGCAAAATGCGCAAACCACCAATTGAAGTGCTGTATCTGCAACGAAATTCCGCAGCAAAATCATGACCAGTCATCGCCTTGATGGCACCGGCTGCGAATAATGCACAATCATGTTCTCCCCAGCTGAAATGCCGTGAAGCAACAATATGCAGATATTCGGCCAGCTTCACCCGCCAGTCAGATGACCTGTAAACAATCTTGGTCATTCCTCACCCCAATGGATGTCTTGCAACCAGTTTCCGGCGACATCAGTGTGGCGGCGGAACCGATCACCACCGCGCTTGCGTTGCTGTTCATCAGAACGGCGCAACGGATTGGTTTTAGTAAGAAGACGCGTATGGGAGACACAGGATAATTCTATCTGTCCCTTCCCTCCTGCAGGCGGTGTCAGCACAGTCATGCCATTCACCCACCCGACAAAACGCCGAACAGCAGGAGCAACGGGCAGCATTGTGTCCGTATTAAAAAAGCCCCGATGAATTTGAATTGGTGCATGCTTAACATCATAACCACGCACAGCCAGTTGGACTGCGCCGTCAATCTGACTGAGAAGAATACGAATTGTTCTTATGCTCAGATCACTCTCCAGAGGCAGAGACGGAATATCAAGCAAACCGCCTGCCCCGTTATATGTCCGCAGCACAGGCAAGCCAGTTGCCGGATTGATCACCTGCACATCAACAGTGTCCAGACCATTCCAGAAACCAACTGCCTGCACGCCACCTGTTTCTCTGTTTTTGGCCTCGACCCAAAGCAGATTAAACGGAGCAATGGCTTCTGTATTCTGGATAGCCGCTATCGTTGCCGCATCATATGATTTCATGGCCGCTGCATTACCTCAAAAGACATTTGGCTAAACCGACCACTATGGGACACATCAAATGTATTCGGAACGATGAATACTTTTGCTGCCGGTTTTTTCAGATTGACGGCAAGACCGGTAGTAATACCGACAGGCAAATGCGGTCTGACCTCAAACATTGTTGTACGACCAGTCGCGACGGGATCGGCATCGCTAACCAAGCGCCCAAGGTAGCGCCGTGACAATCCGGTACCATAACTGATTTCCACCATATCACCGGCATTCAACCGATAGCCTGCTGGCAAATCCTGTAAGGACAAGGATTTATTATTCGCACCCACGACCAAGACTTTTGGCTTGGCAGTCCCCAGCTTTATACCGCCAGCATCGCTGGCAGGGTAACAATTGGCTGGGCTGTAAAAGTAGAAATTAGATAAAGCGCCATCTAACGCCTCAATCTTTGCCTGCAAAGCTCGCGCCCGTGTATGCACCATAGGCGCAAGCGCAACCTTTGCTCCCCATCGGGATGGTGCCAGTCGAGCGGCAAGAATATCGCCGCTGCCTGCACCGGAATATTCAACCTGTTCGTGTAAGACCCAAGGCGCACTGACAATGGGCATCAAATCCGCCAAACCGGATAATGGTACTGGATCGGCCATCTTTACCCCACTGCATATGGATCACGCGCAATCTGGCGGAAACGCTGTGGCAGCATTTCACGGTCATACTGTTGCAAGCCTTGGCTCACACCATCGGCAACCATTTGTTGAATTTCAGAGTTACCCCGTGCACCGGAAACATTGACATTGATGTCAACTTGACCTCTCTCAGAGGCTCTCTCCGATTGATTTGGCATCCTTAAATCAGGCACACGCGGCGCACGAAGCGCCGGTACAGTCGGAACCGATGCTCCAACCAAGCCACCAGATGAGTACCCGGCAAAAAGACGCTCGATATTGCCTACACCGATTTTATCTACCAACCATTTAGGAATGACATACTCGCCCTTATGCACAATGCCCGCGGGATCATACTTTCCACCGCTTCCTGTATAGCCCCCCTCAGCCCACATGCCACCGATACCACTTGCAAAGGCACCAGCTAATTGGCCACTATTCGCAAAAGGTGAACCTCCACCAAGACCACCAGAAAACACACCCATCAGATTACCAAACAAGCCATTAATCGCCTGATCCATAGCCATATCCAGCAGCTTACTACCTAAGCGGCTGGCAGCATTAGCCAATGCATCCATAGCACTGACACCGTTCAACAAATCCTGAGTGAAACCACTGACAAAATCCTTTGCCAAGTCCCGACCTTCAGCTAATTTTTCATTGAGGCGGATTTGTCCGGCAATAAGCTGACCAAAGTCTGAGTTTGCATCCAGCCCCATATTGCGGAGCTGTCCTGCAACCCGCTGTTCAGCCGGAGAACGGAACATTTGCTCACGCTCAAACCGCAGTTCTTCGGCTGCTGACAAAGCAGCAACCTTCTGAGCAGCCTCACCATAGGCATGCGCCAATGCTTCCAGTTCTTTTTGCTGAGAGGGTGAAAGTTCCCTGCCCTTATCCTGAGCGCGTTGCAACAAATCAAGCCGCATCCGCAATGTATCAGCTGCAACGCCCGTCTTGCCAATCAGCTGCTCTTCCAGCCGCATCTGGTCAATGCGATCCTGAGCGGACTTCACCAGATCGCGGTAAGCATTTGCATCACGTTCTGCCTTGCGCTCACCATCCGAACGCTTGGGCTTTTTCTCAAGGTCAGATTTCTGCCGCTTCAACTCTTCCCGTAATTTATCATACGGGTTGTCAAACCGTTTATTAAAGTCAGCATCATTTAACGGCTCAACAGCATTTCGACTGGATTTTGGCGTTGTCCGAGCAAAGCCAGACGCAACAGATTGAGCCTGTAATGCCTTGTCAATGAATAACTGAAGTTCGTCTTTGGCGTTACTTAAATCGGGGTTTGTCAATGAGAGGCGGTTAATTGCGTTGATTAATGTCGTGACAGCAGCATCACCGCTTCTCACTTTTTCCCATAGCCCTTCAATTTCTTTCCTAGCTTTATCTGATGAAATTCCATCAATTTTCTCAGATACTTTTGAAATAGAAAATGCCACAGGATCGAGCGATTTCTGCATGCCAGAAATTTTACCCTCAGATTCGACAATTGCATCTGTGGCATCAATGATTGAATGAGCAACCTCTGGCGCTATGCCTATAGTCGCAGATAACTCACTAATTTCGTCTTGAAATGCCTTAGCTTTAGGGGTTCCATCGGCAATTGATGCCTGAAAACGCTCGATTGCCTGTCTTGCTGGTTCAAGTTTCGATCCAAATGTGGCAAGCCCCTCCAGCCTCGCAATATCAAGGAGCGCCTGGCGACTATCATTTACAAATGCTTTTTGTGCCTTACTAATATCGGTATCGAAGCGAAGATTGATCATCTCAGGGGACTGATCAATGTATTGCTTCTGTTTTTTTAAAGCGCCTTCATATGCTGGGCCGAGCATTTTAATATTCTGCTCATGCTGTTTCAGTATTTCATCAACCGTTTTTGCCCCCTCTTTTGTAGAGGTAAAAAACTGCATCGCCGCTGCGGTACCAGCAACCAAACCAATAGTGGCCAGCGACACAGGGCTAATTATTGATAGAAACGCCGCCCCAAGACTTTTAACAGCACCAGCAGCCCCCATAGGACCTAAAACGGCTGAAATCTGTGTTCCCTGCTGTAGCGCGATCTGTAAAGGCGACATCCCCATAGCAGTAGTAACTGCAATATCCTGAAACTGAGCAGCGAGGTTTGCCGTATTGAACTGATTTACACTACCATTGCTCTGAACTTTAGGTGCTGATGCTAAAGCAGCGTTCCTGCCTTTAATTGCAGCAATACTTTGCAGTGAGGCTTGCCGTTCTCTCTGAATGGCCGCAGTCATCTCGTCCGATGAAATTGCGCCAAGCCTATGCGCCTGCTGAATGCTAACAACCGATGCCTGATACTGCTTAATAGCCGCGAATACCGGATTGTATTTACTGCGCAAGCGTTCAAGCTCTGCCCCTTGTTGGGAGAGAACGCCATTCCATTCTTTTGTTGCTTTAGTGGCAACACCTACCATCTGATTGATACGAGCCTGCATGGCAGTAGTCATAGAATTATCTATGCCTTTGCTCATAGCGTCGAACTTCTTGACGACATTACCGCTGACTGACGCAATATCACCTTCAAGGCGCTTCAACGCACGTCGGATATTTGCCGTATCAGTACTGATTGAGATAATCAGATCATCGGTCTTGTCGGCCATAATAAATTGTTCCTATAAGAAAAGCCCGCATGAAGCGGGCTTGGGAGTTGTTTATGGATAATTGGCTGAAAGCTTTAGTAGCAGCGGCGTGTTTAGTGATTATCATGAGCGGCGGCTATTTTGCTTTATCACTCTATACTGAATGGGAGGCCGCCAAGACTATGAAAGCCCAAATTGCACAAGCAGAAAAGCGTGAGCGATGCATAGCATACAAATCGAACGGTAGACCGCTTGGCGATGAAAGCGACACTCTTGTCAGGTTAAAGCTAACCATATGCCAAAAGGAATTCCCTGAGCTTTTCTAGCTGTCATTTCAGTTAAATAGCTATCGGAATTCATAAAGGCGACCTGAGCCGCCTTCCTTTATGCGTGTTTGCAAATAACAAATGCTGCTTTAGTGCGGTGGTTTACATGGCAATCCCACATTCCACCGTGCAACTCTTGCAGTGTATCCCGTAGCAAGCCAGCTTGATAATCACACAACTCTTCAAGTGTCATTGGTCTTGGCACTGCAAGCGCCAACGCCGGAGCAGCAATTACAGCACCTGCAACCGGTGCTGCACGGAGGAAAGAGCGGCGGTTCATGCTGCGCCCCTCATTCTCAGATCATCAGGAGCGCGTTCATTAAGGTATTTCAGTCCTTTAGGCGTGATAAACGCCTGAGGACGCACCTTATCATCGACCAGTGTAGTCTTTACTTCAAAGATACCCATCTGAATGAACTGAACACGAGCCACCAGATTGCCGCCCTGATAAAACAAATAGTGCTCTTTCAGCCAACGGATGAACAGGTTTGGCCGACAATTAAGCGCCCTTGCTGCATTCTGAAGGCCATAAAGACCGTCAGCGTTCATGAACTGATCAAAGAACTGAGTTTTCGGTTTATCCGCTTCAATCCGGCTTTCAAGTTCGATAACCTTCTCGCTGTAAGTAAGAAGTAAACCCCGCATAGCAGCCGGATTATTAAGCATTGCAACCGGATCAACTGCATTCTTGGCTCGGCGTTCACAGTCGATGAAATACTGACGAGCCTGTTTGCCCTTTTCGTTACGCTCAACCATGGCAAGCTCTTTCGCCATGTCGATTGATACGTCGTATTCTTTGCGCTTCCCACCGCCTACTAAATTTTCAGTAAGCGTTACGAAGTCCTGATTTTCCACAAATCCAAAATCACGCACACGATTATTAATCCAATCATTAAAGCGTGTGGTTACCTCAAGAAATGAATGCAGTTCACGAGCGTTAACCGTTTGAATTGTTTCGGAGCCGATAGCCCCTTCCATAACGGCAGGGAATGCAGTATTGTTATCTGACATTTGATACCTCATCGTTTCATTTGTTATGAAAAAGTCGGATTATGCTGTGGTAGGCGATCCGGCTTTTTCGTTTTCTGTGGCTTCAAGCCCTTTTTCAACAAGCACTCTAATAGCCGCGGCTCTTGCCCCTATCCTCTGTTCAAAGCGGAAATCATCTATTTTCTTAATCAAAGATGGCTCCCACATGATGGGAACACGTTCAGACTTGGTTTCTATCAATCATCACCTCTGTGTTTGTGCTGTCATATGCTTAAGTATGGCCTAGTGCCATATTGTCGTCAAGCGCAAGTATGGCCTAAGGCCATCATTTATTTATGGCACAAGGCCACCTATGATATTGCTATGACTCAGGACACGCCAAGCCGCTCATTAGATAAAGTGATCATTCGCCTTCCCGATGGAATGCGAGATCAAATAAAAGCCCATGCAGAAGCCAATAATCGATCAATGAATGCAGAAATTGTATCATTGCTATCAGTTGCGATGTTTGAGGCAGATATTGCTAGAATGTCGCAAGGATATAATCCTCTCCGAGAAATGACGGAAAAGGATCATGAATTTATGAAGCTATTTAAAAAGCAGAACGAACGCATATCCCGTATCGAGGAAAAACTCTCCATCGATAAAAATACCGACAGTTCAGAAGATGACAACATTTTCTAAAATATCGCCCAATACAGATGCAGAAACTAGCACAAACTCAACATGTTCCCCCTCATTGAGTTAACTGTATTCTCTGCCTTAAAGGCCTCTTATTATATGGATATATTTCAGCTTTATCGTTTATAGCTGCGGCAATAAGACTCTCGAACTCTTCTATCATCGTATGTAAACGCGCCCTGACATCTCAAAGATATCTGGGCGGGTTTATCTCCAATGGGTGTCAAATAGACCGCAAGCTTACTAGCAGGTAAAGAAAAAGCGCCCTATGGCGCTCTTTCATTTCTTTCTTAATTACACCAAATTAGGAGTCCCTGGAGACCTCCCCCTAATTAAATCATACTCCTGAGCTTTTTCTACCAAGTTCAAAATGGTATAACGCTCTGAGCTTGCTATAGGATGTGTAGAATATACAAGTTTTATAAAGTCATCCCAGTAAAGTTTTTTAGTTACATTTATTATATGTAAAATTGATAATTTTTCATCTTCATTTAAATCAGCCCGATACGCTGGGTTCCTTAATGAGAAGGTTTTTTTAGGCTGTCCGTGCCTATTATTCCCCAAATCGATAGAAAAGATATCGGCGTAAAGTGATGCCGTTTGTTCAATATCGCGAACAAACGGTCCATAATTATCAAAGTACCAATCAATCTGCGAAATTTGACGACGATGATTAATCGATTGGTGCCAATCCGCTAAGTACACCATTTTTGTGAGCCTCGCGTTGGATAACTCGTGGCCTAAATGATCAGGGTAGTTCTGAATGATGTATGCCATAATATTATGCAAACTAGCCATCACAACCCGCTTTCCTGAGCACGCAGTGGATTAGGAATATGCTCTTTGAATACAGAAACCATTCGAGCAAAGTCTTCTTTTGCCCCCTCTAGTTCAGCTTTTAACACATCTTCATCAAAATGCTTAGATTCAATTGCTTCAATTACCAATACAGCCAAACTCTGCCCCATAGGATTATCAATTCTCAAGGCGGCATACACATTAGATTGCATACGCATGCCCGTAGCGACCCAATCACTTAGACCGTAATTTGCAAGCTCATAACTTCGACGCTTACCGTTTGTACTTGGAAAATTATTGTCAAAATGCCAAGAGTTTTGCCAACCTTTGGCTATGCATCCTTCGCCCTCAGGATAAAAAGTGCGCCCTGGTCGTGCGAAAACAGGATCGGATGAATACCTTCCGCACGGAACAAAAACTTCATTGCAAGCATCATGAACATAAATAGATAATCTAAATTTTTCAGCCGTATTTACTGTAATTTTTTTTGCCAGATTAAATAAAAGTCCATCAAAAACGTTTTTAATATTATTGCTCACTTCGGCCAACTGACCTTCGTACCCTGCAATTTTTTCTCTGTATTCAGCTATTGTCGGCTCTCTTTTCGACAATGCAAACATAATGAATGCTTGAACAAATGCAGCGATAAGAAAGAAAGCGAGAACCCAACCTCCCCCTAGAAAATCAAATAACCCTCGCCATGTTGGGTATTTATTTGCCGTAGACGTAAAGTCGTACGATACAAATACGCCACAGATTAAAACGAACAAAGACAACCAAGGGCTTATTACCCTTTGCGCTTTATCAAGTAGCATATTCCAGAACCGCACTTCATCCCCCCTTTATCAACTGCAGATGAGGATGATTCGCACTTTATTTCAATGCGTTAATATGGCTTGACTTACAAGCAAACCGAGGACTTCGCTCATACTTTAGTCTCACTCCCAGCCGTTAAACGACTCGGATCATATGGAGGTGTTAACAAGCGGGAGAAAAAGAATGAATGACTTTGAATTGCGCTATAACGGCGTCGAACAGGCTTACCTGTTTATTTTGCAAGAACTAGTCCGAACAGTGGCAACCCAACAAGAAGGCGACCCGAAAACTTGGATTGCTGAATTTGGGAAAAGAGTTTCCAGCAAGGTTGACGAGGCCAAAAACCAAGACGGTTCACCCCGGGAACAAAGGTTAGTAGATTTGACTAAATCGGTTGTGAAAGCTGTCACTGATATGGCGGAGAATAAACTGTGACAGTGCGAAAATAAGCTATTCCTTTCTTAATAATTATTGGCGGGCTTTTGTCCGCCTTTTTCTTATCTTTATCCATCACATCATCCTTCCGAAATGTTTTTTATAGGCGTCTAGGGGCGCTCTACCCATACTTCGCCAACAGCGCACCCATTTGCGCGTCTGTTGGACCACTCTTTTTCTTCTTGATGCCCTTTGCATCACAATAACCATCTATCGCGATAACCAGCTCAGAGAGAGTTGAGCGCCAGAAGACTTCCGGCGACCACCTGAGAGAACCATAAGCAACAGATTGCCATTCCCGCCAAGGAAACGGTTTTAGGGCTTTGCCTTGGCGGGTTTCGCGTTTCCCGCGTCGTCATCCTCAAAATGATGAGACAGGGCGGAAGAAAATGCTTCTGCGATTGCCTTGAAGTGACTGAGTTTCAGCATTTCAAGCGCCTTGGTTGCATCACCTGCAACAGTAAGAGCTGGGATAGCCGCACGAGTGGCCGCGACTTCGGTGCCTGACAAACGCAAGAACAAATCAGCTAGTGACTTGCATTCCAAATGGGAGGAAACGGTTGAAAGCCCGTGCATGGTTGCGGCTATTACCAAAGGTACATCGCCAATCCAAAGAGCGACTTCACCACGAGCGCCATTAACCGGCAGCGGAAATTCCTTATCAGCCATGATTAAACCTCAGCCTCAAATTCGAGAACGCCAGCAGCAACAAACGTTGCACTGAACGTCATGTTACCTTCCATTTCGCCGCCGAATTCAAAATCAGACACGAACCAAGCGCCGGTAAAGCTGCCCAGACCCGGAACGATAACCTGCGCGTTGAACTTAGTCGCATCGGTTACGTGCCGAATGAATTTCGAGGTATTAGCACCAGCAATGTATTTGCCGTTGCCGGAAAACGTGCGGTTCTTAATCCCCGGTTCCGCCGTCTTCTGTGGCGTTGCAGCAGGGTTCGTACAGTCAACTGTGGTTGTGTCGACTTCATTGGCCGACATATTGAACGATGTCGTTTCCAAACCGCAAAGATTATTGAAAACTTCTGGTCCCGGTGTCGCTCCATTTCCGATCTTGATCAGAAGGAGGCGACCAATCTGCTGTCCATCAGCCATGAGTAATATTCCTCTATTGCCGGGTCGACAATCGAACCGGGCTGGTTGCTCTTTGAATGTTGGGGATGCGCTTAGAGCGCTTCGATATAGGCTACGAAATCACTAATTGAGTGTGACAGAAGACCATCAGGAGCACGCATGAATTGAGTGTCTCGGAGCGTCAAACTGATAAGGCGATAGCCATCAACGATCAGTGGGAAGTCATGCAAAGCATCTTCGACAGCTTGCACGATACTCTTCACTTCCTTGTATCCGCGATGATCCGACCACCCATGGACTTCTAGAATGACGCGGTAAGAGCGCTTGCAACCTACATCTGCCTGATGAACGTCATCCTCGCCAATGGTCACATACGGATATTTAGCAGTCGAAGGCGGCATGTCGTACACGCCCGTCCCGACAATGGCAGTAAGCGGCGCATATCCTGAAAGCCTTTGGTAAACAGCCGTTTGCAGGTTCAAGCTGAGAGAAGTCATCATTTGCCCATCGCCTTTCTCACCACCTTATTGACTGCGGCATTAATCCGGCGCTTAGCCTTCTTTTGCATGGCTCGCCATGTGTGAAACACATGCTTTTGTGCTGGGATGCCGGGGTTCATTGAACCGGGCGCGATGCCCTTATTGATGTGCGGCCGAGTGCCAAACTCAAGAAAACGCCAGATATATTCAGCGTAAACACCAGCTGCATCCGGGTCTTTCGACTTCACCTGACCGATGCCAATGCCGCCTTTTAGATCACGTTGGAAGCCACCTTTGATGCTTTCCCTGTAAGCCCCTGCATTGCGCGGACGGCCTGTGAACGGGTCTGTAGCGGGACCGATAGGAGCACGAGAGGCAATTGCGCTTGCAGCCTCTTGTGCAATCTTCAATTTGGCTTCTGCGGCAGCTTTCTCTGCATCAGGCGCTAACTGCCTCAGGCGGCGGTTAAGGGCTTCACGCCCTTGTATCTTGGCTTTGATTGCCATCACTCACCGCCTCGCCCTTACGAGGCGCTTTGATACGAACCGCTTTCCCTTCGGCCACGGCTTTATCCGCGCATTCGGTTTTCACATTGCCAGACCACCCAGCCGGATAACGGTAAGATACTGCTGGCGTGACAACGTAATTAAATATCTTGGTGAACCTGACCCAAGGCATTACATCACCCTTTGGTTGTACTCGACATATCGCCACGACTCGGTTTTGGTTGACTGGGTAATTTGGAGGGGCGAGCATGTCTCAGATAGTTGTCGATTGTCCGCACTGCGGAGCTAAGTCTTTAGGTATGACAGTTTTTGGATCATACGTACCGAGCCCGACCACTGTGTCAGCACTATCACGCCCTGTCTTTTTCCACGTCGCTGCTATTTGTGGTAAGTGTTGCGAACCCGTAAGTGCTACCCTAACGACGCCAGACACCCCTGTAAGATCTTGGAACGATTTCCTAGATCGATCTGCGGCATACCTCAAAGATACAAATGGCTCTCCAGAAATTCATTCGTTCCATACCCAAGTCGTATTAACACCAGACGCCAACATTCAAATTCCTGATCATTTGCCATCAGCGGTAGAAAAGTCACTTAATATGGCCGAGGTGAACTTTCGACTTCCCGATATGGAAGAAGCCTCAGCAGCGATGTATCGAAGGGCAATTGATATAGCGGTTCGGAATATTGCCCCCGATGGTAAGGGTGATCTTATCAAAAGGATCAACAATCTCGCGGATGAAGGAAAGTTACCCGGAACAATGAAGGACTGGGCGCATCAAGTCAGGATTATTGGAAACGATGGGGCGCATGATATCCAAGGCGTTACCAGAAAGGACTTAGAAGCAGCGCAAGGATTTACTGACGCACTTTTAAGATATTTGTTCACCCTTCCAAAAGAAGTTGAATTGAGAAGAGCTACCACTGAGATTATTCCCGCATTGCCCGAAGCCAATGCGGGGGATTAGGCTATCCACATTGGGACCACTTTCGTGGTGTGGCCATACTTCGCCCAACCTTTCTATAGTTTCTTATTGTTAGATGGTTACGCCACTTTCGGCGGTGATTTCAATAAATTGCCGGTCTTCAGTCGGAACGACTGCCCTGATCTGGTACTCGGTTCCGTTTCGTGCATCTTTGATCTTGTCATCGGTTGTCAAAGCCGCCGTCTGGCTACTTCTGCGAACCGTAACAACGACTGGCTGCTTGCCAGTCAATCGTGCCGCTTGAACCGCCTCACCACCACGCAGATACCGGATATTGGCGCGGACTGTGAAAGAGGTTGGCACCTCATTAAACCCGCCGTGACCGTCCTGCACTTCGGTGATGGTGTTGAAGGTGATCTTGTCGATAAGCTGGCCGCTGCCTCTTTTATCCGCCATCAGAACAACACCCTTCGATGTGGAGTAATCAGCGCATCGACAGCGAGAGGAAGTTTGCGCACATCAATGCCGCCTGTTGCTTCCCGGTTCTCATACCAGTGAGCAGCCAGAAGCATGATTGCGACCTTGATTGATGCTGGAACTTTAGTTGCGTCTTCGCCGTATCCGGTCGTAAACGTGATCTGCACCGCGTCTGATCGGTCATTGGCTAAGGCTGGGCGGTCAAAAGCATTGCGAAACCGTAACATCGAGCCGGTTGCAGTCTCTACAACCTCATAAGCAAATTCAGGCAGGGTAAATTCTGCACCAGATACACCTACATATTTCACGGTTGCCGCAGACACATCGCCAAACGGCAGCACAATCGCATAGGACGGCCATACAGAGGCGTTAATCCGCCATTCCTGATTGACTATGGCCCGACCGAGAATACCGCTCCAGCCATCTAAATGATCAATTGCAGCATCAAGATAAGCCAGCAAAATTTGATCGTCGTCGTTAAAATCAACCCGTGCCGCCGCCTTCAGTTCTTCCAGCGTGACGGGCTTCACAGTTGGAGGTGTGATACGGATTGGTTTCACGGCTTATTCCTTGTCAGCTTTGGTCTTGGTCTTTGGTGCCTCAACAGCGCCAGCAGCAGTTGCGGCCTTGATCAGATCATCGGGGCAGTCATCGCCGACATTGAAGTCAGTCGGGTAAGCACTGCCACCTGTTGCGCCTAAAAATGGTTTTATGAATTTCATCGATCTAGCTCCGATTGAATTTGGTGATCGGGCGGCGCATACCGCCCGACTGCAAAGCCAACCTTATTCAGCCACACGGTGATAACGGATGAACTCTGGATTCCAGAGGCCACCGCCTACACGCTTGCGGGTGTAGAACATCACGTAAGGTTTGTTGGTGTACGGATCGCGAAGCACCTGAACGCCTACGCGGTCAAAGATGCGGTAGCCCTGCGCCATATCACCGAAGATGACAGGTATCGTACCGGCAGCAACATCAGGCATGCCCGTCAGTTCGTTTACAGCGTGGCCCAGAACCTGTGCTGGTTGACCGGCTTGGAATGGAGGCTGCCAGAGATAGTTATTCTGGCCGTCCTTCATCTTGCGGACGACAGCATGCGTTTTACGGTTCAGGTAAAGTGCCGAGCCGGGTGTGATGCGCTCCGATGGAATACCGTACGCCAGATCGATGAGGCCATCAGCGGTGAGTGCCGCAGCCGCACCAGTGTTGACTTCCAGCACAGGACCGAGCGGATGACGTTCTGCTGCTGGCAGAGCCGTTTCCGTGGTCGCATCAAAGCGCAGAATGCCCTTCGGCTTATTCACGCCATCGCCATTGAGGAAAGCAGCGCCTTCCTGCAGCGCAAATTCCAGATCAACCTCGCCAGCCATATAGGCCGCAATGTCGATTTCGCTGTCTTCGAGAAGCGTCTGGGTAATGCCTGGATTTGCATAGAGTTCACCGAACTTGAAGGCGTATTCCGCAAACTTTGGGCTGTTGGTTTCAGGACGGGCAGCGGTTTCGCCAACCCAACCGGAACCGGCACCATGCATGTTATAAAGATGCTTGAAGCCCTGACCACGCACATTCTGGATCGAAGCAAACCGGCGCATTGGCGATACCTGAACCAGCTTATCGGTAATCTGACGATCCCATTCAACTGGAGCCGTAAAGCCACCATCAGGATTGGAACCAACAGACATGGACGCCATGACACCAGCTTTATTGGCAGAGCGAACCTTGCCCTCGCCTTCACCAGTGCGCACCCACTCGTTAAAGTCGGCCTTGTATTCCTTCATTTCGGCAGTGTCTTCTTCACCGTCTTTTGCAGGATTGAGACCGAGCGCCATTTTGATGTTCAATTCATCAATGGCCGCGTTCATCTTGCCGATGTCGGCATTGATGCGGTCAACCTTTTCAGACTGCACAACGTCCTTACGAACGTCTTCCAGTTCCTTCTTGTGTTCTGCCTTGAACTCCTCAAAGCCGCGGTTGATGTTTTCGAGCGCAGCCTTGATGTCTGGGGCTTCGGCACGAACCGAAAGAATGCCACGCAGCTTGGTATGCGCAGGGATCAGAACGCCCATCGCCATTGCAGCATTGGACGAAACCGTGTGAGTGAGTGTGCTCGCGTCAAGTACGCCGGCATAAGATGCAGACATGCCGAGGAGCACCGCCGCCACAGTGGCAAGCGCGAGATGGATAAGTTTCATAGTGATGTTTCCTTGATTAGGATTTGAGGGTTTCACCGAGCCGCGCAAATGCAGCCAAAATGTCTCCGTCAGCGTCTTGCGTAACGTGGTCAGCAGCGTCGTGCTTGCTGTGAACGGCAGCGTCCGGCATACCGTCTTTGACCCCAGACAGAAGCGCACGGCGTTCAGTCCGGGGAATTCCTGTCTTCGCCAGTAGTGCATCAACACGGCGCACCGCATTGACCGACTGATTGGCGTCTGCCTTACTCTTGTTTTCCTTGACCTGATCGGCAGCGAGATAACTATCGGCTAGACCGGCTTCGATGGCCTGCTCGCCATTGAACCATGTCTCGGCGTCCATCCATTCAGCAGCTTTCGCCTTCTTGACGTTGGCCTTCTCTGAATAGAGCGTTGCCATCGCATCATCGAATGGTTCCATGGTCTTAGCCGCGTCAGCCAGATCGTGCCGGTTGCCCATTGCGACAACCCAAGCATTATGGACCATCATAAATCCGGCCTTGCCGATCAGCACCTCGTCACCGGCCATTGCAATGACAGAAGCAGCAGAAGCCGCCATGCCGAGGATGCGGACTGTCACCTTGGCAGGATGGGCGCGAAGCAGGTTGTAAATCGCAACGCCTTCGAAGAAATCACCGCCCGGCGAATTGATGTCGACAAAGATTTCATTGTTGCCGATTGCCCGAAGCGCAGCAGCAACCCGCTTTGACGTGACACCGCCGCCAGACCAGTAGTCTTCACCGATCACATCAAGCACGGTAATTGTATTCTCCGAGGTCTGCGATGCTTGAACGCCAGCATTCCAGCGATCAACCGCATCCGCATCCGGCTCAAAGGCACAGATTTTCGGCACTCTTTCGGCCTTAATCTCTGGCAGGGTCTTGAGGCTCATTGCCATCACCTTTCTGCGCTAATGCATTCGGCGCAATTTCTTTTGCTGGAAGGTCCATGGTGTCGCGAACCTCCTCGTAATCCATCCACGGCTGATGGCCGCCAGAGCCAAGAGCCTTTGCAAAGAACTCGGCCTGATCCCCCATCGATCCACGCAGCAAAGCCCCAGCGTTGAACTTCACTTCAAGTTGCTCTTGCTCTTTTTCTGTCATGCAGGATCGTTTGACGGCTTGCTCCCACGCTGTGAACCAAGGGTTCAGCGCGTACCGGACCAATATCTGACCCAACACATCAATACCCGATCCCCAGCTCGTATCATCCACACCAAGGAAAGGGCGCGGCACACCAAAAGCGCGGCCAATCTCTTCGATTTGCAACTCTCGGCTTTCGATTTGCTGGCTGTCCTTGGCGCTGCTTTTGAACGGCTCCGGCTTCATACCTTCTTCAGCAATGAGCCACTTACCGGCATTCGCAGAACCGCTGTATTGCTCATTCATCGACTTTTTCAACCGTTCATAAGCCTCTGGTGACAACTGGTTAGGATGGATGAACGCACCGCCAAGGTGCATGCCGTTCTTGAAGAACCTGCGCTGCGATGTTTCCAATTCCCGTGCAAGATCAATGGCATTTGCCGCGATTTTCACCATCGACGTTCCGCAGATGCCATCATCAGTATCGGCATAGACATGCAGAATGTCGCTTGGTTTGAGAACGCGAAGTTCTCCCTGCTTTGGCGTGTAATGATACTCGACCGACCAATCTCGTTTCTGTTTTACCCGGATAGTCGTTGGATCAAGTGGGATAAGCCGAATAACTCGGCCCATCGATCTGATAATCAGCGCGTAGGCATTACCGTGAACAAGTGCGTTTCGCTGCATGTACTGGCGAAAGTTAAAGGCGGTCTGCCAGTCGTTCGGCTTGGAGTGCAGCAAAGAAAAAAGCCCGTTTTCACGGGCTTTCTCTTTAGTCTCCGTGTCGATCACATGCATCGGAAGCATGCCAATCGTATAAGAAATCAGTGATACGCATCGAAAGACGGCTGTATTCCGCATCGCCTCCTTTATCGACATTGGCGAAGCAGAGCCATCGCCGCCGTTGCGTATGAACTCCTTAAACCGTGGATCATCGAAGCTGATAAACTCAGCCGCTTCCGTCATCGCATTTACTTGCGGTCGCGCTGCTGTCGCCTCTGGTTTACGGCGGAATATGTTCAGAATGTCCATTAAACCACCAATATTCCACGAGTTTCATAAACAGACGGGCCGTCTTGCGCCTCCTGCTGAATAAACCAGCCAAGAGCCATGATTAGCGCCACCGCACCGTCAATCTTGTTTTGAGGCATCTCCTTGCGCGGGTAGACGTTCTCTTTCGCATCATAATGCCCGACGACATTACCAATCATCCAGTTCATCACTGCATTGCCGGTGTGATGAATACGCTGTTCCCGCATAAGAGCGTCAAGCGTTTTTGTCGCCTCGCTCATAGTTGCCACAGTTTGCCGGTATTCCTCCGCAGGCATCCCATCGCGTTTAAGATTTTGGATCATCTGTTGCGCCTGCCATGGGTCTGTTGCCACAGCTTGCAGATTTAATCCCGGGCCCTCCGCCTTTATGTCGTCTTCGATGGAGCCAAAGTCGATTGTCTCGCCGGCAGTGGCAGTAATATCGCCCTGCATCTCCCACCCGCGATACATCGGGTGCTTATCTTCTTCGATTGCAGCTCTCGGCAGGTAAAATCGCGGGAAAACATAATAATGAGCCTTCCCCTTTATCAGCTTGCGATAGCAGTTCACACGCGCCGCAATATCGATCTTACTCGCCAAATCAAGGCCTATGACGCACTCGTCGCTGGCAAAATCTTCTTCAACGAGATCTCGATCCTCGCACTTGCGCCACCATTCCGTATCAAATAGCGCCGAATTTGCATCAACCCAAACATTTAGATGCTTTGTAAGATAGTTAGCCCGTGCCGTAGCAACCTGTTTTGCCTTAGCTGCCGTCTGCAAAACAATCTTCGGATCGACCGATACGCCCCAATTCGGGTTCGCCTTACGCAAAGTTTCCTCTGCAAAAGGATCATCGCCCTCATCAATGGTATAGATAATCCCGAATACGGCTTCTGCCGCCTCGCCTGCTGCAGTACCAGCCAGCACGTCAAGAACGAAGTTCCTGACCTCGTAGCAGATACCGTGCTTGTTACTCCCCGCCGTGGTTATCATCCACAGCATTGATTGAGGGCGCTTGCCAAGCCCCGTTTCCAGAACGTCATAAACATCCCGGCTTTTATGGGCGTGAAGCTCATCCACGATCGCAAGGTGAATATTCAAGCCGTCAAGCGTATGCCCCTCAGCCGATAGCGCCTTGAATGCGCTCGAAGTTTTCAACTGCACAAGAGCCTGCGCCGTTACATCAACCTTAAACCGGCTGCGATAGGCAGGCATCTTTCTTGCCATTGCCTGCGCGTCACGGAACACAATCCGAGCCTGGTCGCGTGTTGTCGCTGCTGAATAGATTTCAGCACCGGCTTCACCATCTAGCGCCAGCATATATAGACCTACAGGCGATGAGAAAGACGATTTCCCATTACCGCGTGGGACTTCCACATAAACGCGCCGGAAGCGCCGGTTTCCATCACTGTCCACCCACCCGAATGATGTGCTCAGTACAAATAACTGCCACGGCTCCAGTATCATTAGGTCGCCACGGGATGCGGCAGGCCCCTTAATATGCGGACAAAGCTCGACAAATCTGCAGATACGCTCTGCCCGTGCCGTATCGAAGTGATAGCCCTTCGGTGGATTAGCCAGATCAGCAAGCTGTCGTTGGCATGCCTGATAGACGTATTTGCAGGCATGAATAGCACCCGAAACAACATCACGGGCGTATTGGTGCGCCTTATCAGCGTAGTTCAATGTTGCCTACCATCAAATTCTGCAAAGGGATCATCATCAGTTTCTTCATGTGGCTGATGAACTTTGGACCGATCAACCGGAGTTGCGCCAAGTGACGAAACCGCCATGCGATAATTGCCAAAGAAGGAGGCAGGCAGATCGCTTGCGCCTTCGATAATCTTGCCTCTCATAATGCTGACAATCTCTAACGCGGCCCTATCCTCGTAGACCAACCAAGGGATTTCATCGACAAAGATATTCCATGCCTTTTTTGCATTCTTGCTCAAATAATCTGGGGCTTTACCGATACCGCGTCCGGAAGCTTTGGGGTTGCTTCTGTCACGATAGCGTTGCGGGTCTTTCTTGTCGGCGCCAGTAAGCGCAGCCTTCGCAAGTGGCGTTTGCGGACGAGGCATTTCAGTCCTTTCACGGGACTAAACCCTTTTTATGAATTGCGGATGCGTGTTCTGTCTTGGGACGCGGGTCTGACTGGCGGCTAGCCGTAGACTTTTACCCCGCCCCGCCCTATCTGGTTGCCTCATATCATGCAGAGGAGTGGCGCTAGATCAGTACCCGGCGAAGTTCCAGCATTCCAATCAAACCCCTTGCCTATGAGCCTAAATAGATGCAGCTATCTATCCATCGATTTTTGGGTGCTGTTGGGTATCCATCAAGCCCGACATTGCGATGCTCTATCTTCTTACGTCTGATCAAGTCAGGGCTTCGATAATGCATTCGTTCAATGGATTGGCATGGCCCATCATGACAGCTATCACACACTGCCCATAGGTTGCTCTTGCTGAAGAACAGAGCTTCATCGCCCTTATGCGGTATCAGGTGGTCGCATACTGCAGGTCTTAAACCGCTTGCGCCCTTCTCTGATCTTCCTTCTCTGAGGATCACGCCACACATCTGACAGGTGAACAGATCGCGCGTAAGAACTGACCATCTAAGCTTCTGCCATCTGCTGGTCTTATACCAAGCGCGCCATGCCTGTGTTCTGTCACGGTGCTGGCTGCGCTCCCTCTCATTTCCCATCGAGTACCCCAGCCTTGGTTTCATAGTGGATACGAGAGGCTTAAGTGTACGGAGCTTAGCCATCACTTACGCCTTGCTGCGGCTGCTATCCATGCAATGCCAGAATGATTGAAAGGTGAATTCGAGAAAGGTCATTCACACTCTCCAAGTTTGGACAATAAAAAACCCCGCACTAAGCGGGGCACCAAGAATTTCATACATATTTACTTAAGAAGGTTATATTAGTAATATATAAATTCACGGGGTAATTTTTATTACTTTGGAAGGTTGATTATGCATCATTCAAATAATGAAAATCAAACAAATCATTCAACTCCACATCCTATAGAAGATGAATGCCAAAGATCATTGCAGCGCAGCAGCTCAATAACAACAAAATCAATATATATAACCACAGCATTAATTATATTAAACGCAATTTTTTCAATTGTTTATTTAATTGAATAGCAAAAACGACCACTGAATATCATAAAATCTGGTTCCGCCTCATGGGATCGAACCACGACCGGCGCATTCAAAGTGCGCTGCCCTACCTTTAGGCGAAGGCGGAAAATAAGGTCGTCTCACCAAAGAAAAGAACAAATATAGAAATCCCCCTATTCCTATTTTAAGCGCCGTACGGCCGCATTAATCATTCACAGCAATTCACAGCCAACGAAACACTTATCGCGCCTGTGAGCCTTATTGCGGGTAAAATTGCGCTATACACAGGCTAATAGTTGCCCTCTCAAATTCGTGCATGTATTCTTAGAGAAGTACAAGTCATCGATTCTTTCAGCTAAACATCGCACCGCTGCTCATTAATATTTGGGGAGGATGCGAAATTCAGCAGTAGAGCTGCTGTTTGGCTGGCAAGGCCGCCTTGCCTTTCGCGAATGGAAGGGTTGAACATGAGGATATCATGCTCAATTACTCATCCAGTATCTGTTATTGGATATTGGCGCTTTCGCCTTGGACAGTGGGAGTTCGTAGCTCCACACTGTCGGTCTATGCCACGTTAAAACCGTGAAATAGGTTTAGGCGCTCAGAGGTCTCCGCTTCTGTGGAGACCTCCCCCATTCACTATAATAGCGAATATGATGATATTAACCATTGAGCTTGCATACGGCAAGATGCAGTGTTGCAACAGAGTTAATATTTCAACACCCCATCTCTGAATCAAAAAGGCAGCTTAAAGGCTGCCTCTCAAATCGGATTTGTCATTCAACGCAAATCACCACAATACAAAATATAGTATATTCCGTTATAACGAGCAACAGCCTATTGTGTCTTATACCCCCAATGCACAGCCAGCGCGTCTAAGCCATCTTTGAGATAATCGCCTAGCGTGGTGCGCTCTCTGTGATTGGCCGCCATATCTTTAATCTCCATCCCCTGCCCGACGACCTTGATCATCAGGTCAAAGGCTTTGCGGCCAAGCACAGGCTTGCATTCATTCAACCGCTGTACAGCATCAATCATGCTTTCCGGCAGCGGATCGATGCCCTTGCCGCCGTCCACCTGTTCGCGGCCGTAGTCGATAGCAACAGTACCTTTCGCACCGGAGCGCTCCCAATATTGGCGAAACCTCCCTGCTGCCGCCCATTGCGCATCATTGATATGTCCACGTGAATAGAGCGTGCCAACCGCACTCTCCTTGATATTCACATAGGCTTTGATCTTCGGCGGGTTCCAGCTCTCGCCTGAATGATCCGGTGAATAAAACGGATTTGGAACGCGATGCACCCGAATATCGGATTTAAGGGTTCCCACCTCGCCGCGAGAGATTGCTTTTCGCTGTTCTTTTGATGGTGCCGCCATATGTATTTCCCTGCGCTGAATATCTATTGTAACTCTATAAACTACTGCTAATATTGAAACTTGTTGCCACATCATCTGAGGGGTAAACGAGTGCGTATGCAGCGTTTTATGAAGTGGCATTTGTCAGGTGACGACTGGATCGTTATGGATTGCCTGACTGGTGAGGAGGCTTTTGTTGGTGGCGTCAAGTATGGTGCATTGATTGAGGTCGAGGCTGAAAGATATGCTGAAACTCTCAATTGGTTACATAGTTATGCACCTCTAAACTCAGCGCCGTGGGTTCAAGAAGAGCCGTACGTAAGAGAATGACTGCACACGTCTGCAGCGTTAAGCCATTCCCAACGCGTCCATATAAAGCTGGATCATCGCTTCTTCCTCCTGACGCTCATGCGCTTCCTTCTTGCGAAGGCGGATAATTGCGCGAACAGCTGGCGCATCGAAGCCTGAACCTTTCAGCTCAGCGAAAACCTCTTTGATATCATCACTGATAGTTTTCTTTTCTTCTTCCAAGCGTTCAATGCGCTCGATGAAAGCGCGAAGCTGGCCGACTGAAACGCTCTGTGCCGTATCGTGGGTAATGTCGTCACTCATGGCTTAATCCTTATGCTGCGTGTTTCTTGAGAATATTAAGGGCGGCGCGTTCTGATGGTGTCCCAAGTCCGAAGGCTTTGGCTTTGTGGTGTGCGCAGTAGCGACTGCTTTCTGTGACCCGAGAACCGCAGAACAAGTGCTCCTGCCCCATGTCGGCGTCATTCACAGCCCATCGACATTCAAATGCACCAAGCTCGGCCAACGGGCGGCCAACCGTCTGTAATTCCGCACCCCGCTTTACGGGTAACTTGAGCAATGCCGGTGCTTTTGGCTTTACACTCTCAACAACAACACCAGCTGTTTTCGCCTTAGACTTGGCTGCTCGTTGCTGTCTGGTACGTTCAGCTGCACGGCGGCGTACTTCTGCCCTTCCGAACGGCGCTGGCTTATTCTGCTCACGAATGCGGTTAAGTGCTTCAAGCTCAGGTGTTCTCTTCACAAGCCCGATGACCGCGTTTTTAGTCACGCTGAACGCTTCACCAATTTTTGCAAACGAAAGGCCTTCGACAATCATCTTGGCAATTTGCGCTTTGTCTTCATTGCTCCAGCTTTTGGGAGTTTGTGTCATCGTGCCGCCCCTATCTGCTTGAATGTGTCTCTGACCGGAAGTTCTGGAATGCTGTTGAAAGCAGTTTCACCGATCTGGCATTTGAGGCGATCACGAACTTGGTCTGCGGTCTCTGCCAGTCCATCGCTTCGCGCTGCCGCCTGTCTGGCCTCGTGGTCTTGATTGAACCGCGCAAGCATTGCTGCAACACGTGCCCGCGCCTCCGGTGTTTTTGTCTTCTCATGCTGTAAACGCCGCTGCTCACTTTCACGGCGCTGGCGTTCGCCCTCGGCTTTTCGCGCCCTATCCTCTGAGATTTGACGTTGAATTTTATCGCACAGCATTCGGAGTTCTGGCGGGGACGGATGAAACGCATGCCCCAGTACCGCCTGATTGACCTGACGAACGGCTTCGAGCAAAACGGTGGCCGAAACGCCTTCGAGCGCATCCTCGAAAGACAGGAGATCAATCTCAGCCGTGTCGCTCGTACGGGAGGGTAAGGATTTCAGCCGAGACAGAACCATGCTGATTTCGTCCGCGGTTACGGCCGAAGAGGGCTTCTGCAAATTCTGGCCGTACGTTGCCAAGTCCATTTTCCTTGATCCTTTCTACGGCTGCTTCGCCTACTGTCCGCGGTTTGTTTTGCTTTTGAGGGTATGCTGTGTTTTGCGATGGCATTCGCTTGATCGTGTTTCTAACCCACGTTCGCCATGTGGCAGGCCAATCCAGCTTCACACCCTTCTGTCCGGCTTGCTGGATCCAGTAATCTCTGAACTGCGCAGCCTCTCGCTCTGCCTGAAAAGCTGTAAGGCCTTCGGACATGGCAAATTCCAGATCGGGATTGAAATCATCTGGCAGTCTTGAACCGCGAGTTTTTGCAGGCGCTCGCGCCTTAACTTCTGAACGTAGTGAAGAAGTATTATCTGTTTCTGTATCTGTCTCTTGGGGCGTCACTACGCCGTCACGTGACGTCACCGTTACGTCACACGCTTCCAAGACCTCGTTATTATTGCTCTTTTTTGCCCGTTGCCGCTCACGATAACGAGCTTGGCGCTCGACGGACTTATCCGATTGATACTGACGGTCGCCCCACTTGACCACACAACTGGCAGCAATGCGGCCAGACTGCTCAAGGGCATCCATAACATTGAGTATGTCAGTCTCATCCGCCCGCAGAAAGTAAGCGACCTCGGCGGCATCGACTTCAAATCGTCCAGCATCATCAATCTCCGCTGCGCTTTCGAGAATGGCACCCCATACCCAGACAACGCGCTCAACAGACTGCTTTGAGCGAATGGCTACAGTAACGAGCTTTTCATCACGCATCATGCCTGCATAGTGTCTGAACCACCGGCTCATGCTGCCAGCGCCTCCTCAGCGCGTTGAACTATGACGATGCAATCACTCTTAATATCCGCATCCCATGTCATGGTGATGCGTTCACAGAGATTGTCGTTCTTGATCACTTGGTAATGTTGGAGTACATCGAGAATGGGCTTGAGACGATTATCCAAGTCCATCCGGCTATGCGGGCGCTTGAGAGCAACACAGAGAGAAAACGGCGTATCAATCCGGTCATTGCGTCCACGGATAAACCAACCGCAATCCTGCACCCATTTGGCATATTCAGGCGACTTGCGGCGGGTCTTGCCCCAGCCGACATAGATGTCCCAAACAGTGGGAGGGAATGGCAATTCAAATTTCATCATTCTCTCAACTCCGGACAAATCCATTCGGCTGCACCTGCAGCCCAAGTTCTAAAGCTGACCGCAATCTTGTGCCGCCGACTGAATGACAGCCAACGAAGCAAGACGGGCGGTTTCGGCGCGATATGCGGCTTGTTTTCTTCTCCCATCGAGGATTGCCTTCATTTCTTCGATTTCTCTGTTTTCAATCCTGCTAGCTTCTTTGTTGAAGACAGCCCTCACTCTGCGGCGCGTCCATGCACCGTTGCGCTTACTCAAATCTGAATACGCCCGCTCCAGCATGGACTTGATCGTTTCGCGTACTCCGCGCTGACCAATGATTTCGTCCAGCAGAGAAGCGGCCATATCGACATCAGTCATCGTCGGCTCCTTGGCTGAAAAATCCACGTTCTTGGATGAAATTCCCACGTTCATGGGTGGCTCCTTTGTTACGTTTCAAATCAGCGACGACTTGAGACGTAAAAGGAGCAACCAGTGCATGGAGCCAGTGGGAATGATTGCGCTGCGCATACTGAATAAAAACAGACATGTGCAGATACACCGCCGTAAAACGGGAATTGATGGCCGAGACGATCAAACGGGGGAGGAAAACCGCCTCGGCCTCACCGGTGGGAGGAGTGACCGGTGATATGAAACCGATTGAGGGGGTCGCGTGGCTCATGCTGCGCGATCCTTTTTCTTTGGATTAGGCAGCCTATCTCGCTCCAGTCGCATATATGCGCGGACTTCGATTTCTGTTTCTGGCCACACTCTGCCACCTGCACGGAGCCTTTCAATTAGACGCCCGTTTTTGGCCGCTTTGATCCCAAAACGAAAAGCGCCAGTTCCGGTCTCAGATAGAAAAGCTTCAATTTCTTCGAGAAGTTTCTTACTCATAATCACGATATACACGCAATCGCGTGCATATGCAATACACGCAACTACGTGCACACGCTTTTCCGTGCATATGATAAAAACAAGACATGGTAGAAAACTGGAAAACCCGCCTTTTAAAGGCTGTTGATGAAGACCCTAGATCCGACCGAGCCATCAGCTTGGCGGTTGGCCTTGGCGTGAACACAGTTAACGAACTGCGTAATACCGATAAATCGCCCAGTATTGATAAAGTTCTCAAGCTGGCAGCTGAGCTTGGCCTGAATCTTGGTTATGTACTGTGGGGTGGCGATCAAGATAAATCGCCTATCCGCGGGGATAAAGAAATCCTCGAAACCCTGCACCGGATTGAAGGTCTGGATCAGCGCGGCGTGGAAGTTGTGTTCTCGGTGATCGATACAGTCATCAATCGTCAGCCTTCCAAACAAGAACAGTCATCCTCTGATGATCAACACGAGCTTGCCACTCCCCTCCGTGAGCCAAAGCCATAGATTCAGCTAACTCCTTAGCTTGAAAATCGACCTTTCTCATAGCTGCCAACAGGCCGCCATTGAGTGTAGCCACACGTAGCAATTCTAGCTTATCAGCTTCTTTTCCTTTTTGGATGCGAGCAAACTTAATCATTCACCAACTCCGTGGATAACCTCTCACAATACACTAACTGCACTTGCAAGAATCTCGTTTCCCGCAAGCGCTTATCATTTCACAAAATGAGAACATAGCAAGAACGAATTTCAGTTTTACGTACTAAATAATTGCCACCAACGCTTTAGATAGACATAAAAAAAGCCACCCGATGTGGGTGGCTTTCTTCATAAGTTGGGTACAAATTAAAACTTATAATTCACACCAATACGAACAGTATGGAATGGCGATTTTGTTGTAACGTTTATACGTTCTTCCTCGTCACCAAGGCTGAATTTCATTTTGCCTAGATCAGTGTAGAGGTATTCGCTTTTTACTGTCCAGTTATCGTTGATAGCGTATTCAGCGCCAGCACCAACGGTGTATCCTACACGCGATTTGGAATTGGAGAAACCAATCACGTCACCATCAAAATTAACGGATCCGTAGGTTTCAACTTTTCCGTAAGCCACACCACCAGTTGCGTAAATCATGAAGCGTTCTGTTGGCAGATAACCAAGACGAACACGAGTTGTACCGAACCATTTAACTTTGGTGCCCAGTTCAGCTCCAATAACGTCAAAGCCATCGGTAAGGCTGCCAGAAACTTCGCCCTTCAGGCCAGAAGCCTGAAAGTCTGTTTCGAGACCAACAACTGTCTGGTCAAACTGCCAGTTATAACCGGCTTGTACACCACCAATAAAACCGCTCGATGTGATTTTTGCTGAGCCGGATACGATATCAAACCAATCGCCTGCGTCGTAATATTGTGCAGCGAATGGGTGCTTAAATTTTCCTCCAGCATAACCGGCGTTCAGACCAATGTATCCGCCAGTCCATGAAAAGGTGTCAGCGACAACTGGCGCTGGCTCCGAATACACAACTGCATCAGCAGCATAGGCTGAGCTTGCAGCAAAAAGAACGGTAGAAGCTAATAATATACGTTTCATAATTCACCCCTGTTTATTTAAGTGAATTCAGAATACGTCAAAATACATCTATTCAATATAGCAAAAATACAACACAAGACACCCAAGAAACACCTTATGCATTTAGAATTATAATATAAATTTATAATCAACGACTTAGATGAAAGCCCTAATAACTATACTAAAATTTTTAGAGGCAATAATGGTAAATTATTAGTTAAAAATCGATTTAAATTACAACTCTCAAGTGCACTAAGATGAGCATCCGGCGAGTAGCAGCCTTTAGCCTGATTAAAACTCTGCACCACATACAGTTCAGCCATTACGCAAACTCCTAGCGACTGATTCAGCTTTATCTTGACCATATGTGGTGAACATATCAAGAACGATTTAAAGCAAGCGAACAGATTTTTAACGGATGGTTAAGGATGCACTAGATGTGGTGGTGTTGAGGTTTGGGGAGCACAAATGAAGGGACGCAGGGTTGTGGATGACAGCTAGTACAGAAGGCTGGGAAAGAGCAGGGAATCTGAATAGAGTGAGGTTAATTGAACCCGCAGCCAATTAAAGGAGAGGCGTCTTGAGCGATAAGGACGACAATAAGAATAACCGTCACAATAAGCTTGCTAACATCGCCTTTGGCGCAGCTGTAGAACAACCCTCATCCCATAGCCCTGTAGAACAGTTAATTGCGCAGATAGATGCTACCGCACAGATAGATGACGAAGGTAATGAGTACTGGTTTGCTAGGGATTTGCAAAAAATCCTTGGGTACTCCAAGTGGGCAAACTTTCTTGAGGTAATTGAGAAAGGTCGCGTCGCTTGCTTAGGCTCAGGACATGACCCGAATCACCATTTTGCCGACGTCAGCAAAATGGTTTCGATAGGATCTGGTGCAGATAGAGGTATCGAGGACATCGCCCTTAGCCGATATGCATGCTACTTAGTTGCACAAAATGGAGACCCTAGAAAGCAACCCATTGCTTTTGCTCAAACTTATTTTGCAATCCAAGCAAGAAGACAGGAGCTCAAAGAGCAAGAGGAAGCTGAGTATACACCACTCTCAGAGGACGAAAGACGCGTACTCCTTAGAGATGAAATAAAAGAGCATAATAAAAATCTTGCTAGCGCAGCAAAGAATGCAGGCGTTAAAGAAGGCGTAGATTTTGCAGTTTTTCAAACTCACGGGTACAAGGGATTATATGGCGGCCTTGATGTCCAGAGCATTCGCAGGCGAAAAGGTTTAAAGAAAACCCAGCAGATATTGGACCACATGGGGAGTACTGAGCTTGCCGCTAATCTGTTTCGTGCTACGCAAACTGAAGAAAAACTAAGAAGAGATAACATTAAAGGGAAAGACGCGGCCAATAAAACTCACTTTGATGTTGGCGCTAAAGTTCGACAAACAATTCGTGAAATCGGAGGGGATATGCCCGAAACTCTTCCGGCCGCAGAGGACGTTAAAAAAATTGAACGTCGCTTGAATAAAGCCCAATCTCAGATTGATAAAAAAGATAGCTAATTCGCCAGCAAGGGCGGAGTAAGTTCGCTCTTAATAGTATTGTCTCAAGAGCGCCGGTCACTCCGGCGCTTTTCTTTTGCGCTTAAGTGCTAGTAACTCCGCCTTACGATTGCGTTTTGCATTTTTTGCACCCCGTAGCTTTTCCTTAAGAACCCCAATAAGTAGTGCATCAACCAGATCCATTTGAGAATTATGCCCTATTGAATACTGATGTAAGGCCTCCTTCTGTAAAGCAAGGCCTTTCCTGCTACTCAGATTGATATCGGTCACTGAGCAAACATGAGATACCGCAAGATTAATTAACCTCATATCCCTCTTGACCGAGCTGTTTTTGCTTGCTGCGATTGACATATTTCCCTCCCATTGCGTTAAAATTTTCTAACGAATTATAGAGAAGCGACCAGCTTTCAAGACCTATGCGGTACATAACTCTATGACGAGAAAATTCGCGAGTAGCGAGAAGAAATAATTTGATAAAATTTGCATAAGTTGAATATGCAGAAAGCGCCGGATAACCGGCGCTCAGAACGTGCGTTTGATTTATTGCTCTAAAATACGCTCACGTTTTCGTTTTAATTTATCAGCCTTGTGTATGCGCTTGAGCATTAGGTCGACCAGTTTTTTTTGATCGTACTGGCCGGTCATGTATTCGCGGACAGCGGAATTCGCTAATGCCTGCCCCTCGTCGCTCTCTAGCTGAATGAATGTGGCAGTGCAAATTTGAGATAGTGCTTTATTGATAATCGAAATATCTGCTTTGTCGATTACGTTCCTCTGTGTGGATTTATTCACTTTAGTATCCTCCCGCCCTCTTTTGGGAGTATTCCGCAGAGAGGGCAAGGACAGAGTAACATGGTTAATGCGCATCCCCTAATCATCATTAACTATTAATTATGGTCGCCCGCCTCGTGCGGGCTTTTTGCTGCCCTGATTCTGGTATGGTTGGGGTGTGGAGCAAATAGAATACACGCTATTGCGTTTATTCTATTGCAATGCACGCAGAAGCGTGTATATTGAATCCATCAACAGCGCGAAGTAGCACCCGCCGATCCGCTAAACGATGGAGAGCGCCGCAATGCGTAACAGCACCTTAAAATCAAGGTTTGAAGACAAGTTTATTCCTGAACCAAATTCAGGCTGCTGGATTTGGACTGGAGCAGTCTGGAATACAACAGGCCACGTACCCCGCGGTAAAATTGTTGTAGGCCGCAAAGTTCAGCGTCTCGCGTATCGTGTCGCTTATGAACTTTATGTCGGCAAGATAGCTAAGGGGCTTTCTGTTTGCCACAAGTGCGACAACCCAATTTGCGTCAACCCCTCCCACTTATTCCTCGGCACAAGCGCAGACAATATGCGTGACAAAGTGAGAAAAGGGCGCGCCAAAGCTGGGTCCGGATACAACGGAAAACCGCGTAGCGACCAGATTACATACAATCAAGGTGAGGCGAACGGAAGATCGCAGCTTACGAACAACCAAGCCAAGTTGATATTAACCTCATCGCTCCCCGTATCAAAACTATCCGAGAAATACGGCGTGTCCAGAAGAGTCATCAACTCAATAAAATCCCGTAGATCATGGAAACTTCTTAGCTCTGGAGATCAAACATGCGATACCCGTTTTGTACCGATCTGAGCGATAAAGCTCTCGGCATTACACTGTTTCAGGAATTTGAATGTGAAGTCGATGTATCTCTGATCTGGGATAACGGCGAGCCGGTTCTTGAAGTGAACGCGGTCTATCTGGACGGTGAAAACCTGTCCAAAGGTGAAAGCGCATCGCAGTTTCTCGTTCATATGATCGCGGACAAGGCAGAGCGCGACGACGATCTCCTGACACGCCTCATTGAAGATGAAGAAGTCCAATTCCCGAGGGCTGCATGATGGACGAGGAACTCATGACACTCGTCTGGAACGCCTATTGGGATGAAGGCAATACCAAGACTGCACTCGAACGCGTCGTTCAGGTTGTGCGTGATTACGACAAGGCCGCCCTTTCCGCTTCCAATTCCAAAGTCACCAAGATCGCTCCACGCCGGAGGGCTGCATAATGGCCGACCACCTCACATCAGAGCAGGCAGACTTATACCTAACCGCGATCAGCACCGATGCACCCGCAGCTGATCGCATTAAGGCAGCCGGTGACCTCTTGGCGCGCCCTCTCCCGTACGATGCGCGCAAAGAAATCCGCTCAATTTTTCTCGACCTCACAGACAAGGAACTGGCAGCATGAGCGCCATTAACACATCAACCGATCTGATTATCAATCTGCCTGCTGTTATGACAGCGGAACTGTTCACCGATGATGCAGAATTTGAAAAGCTGTATGCGCAGGTCAAAGAAGCTGTTGATCAGCATGAGCCAAACCTGAAAACCAAGACCGGCCGCGATGCTATCGCCTCTCTTGCCTATAAAGTGTCCCGCACCAAAACAGCCCTAATCGGTCAAGGTAAGAAGCTGACCGAAGGCTGGCGCGATCAGACTAAAAAGGTCAACGCTGCCTGTAACATCATCGAAGGCAAACTTGATGCATTGCGAGATGAAGTTCGCAAGCCTCTCACTGAATGGGAAGCTGCGGAAGCGGAGCGGGTTGAAGGCCATAAATCACGCATGGAATCCCTCATTGCGTTGAGCAAAACAGGCTTTGGTCGCTCATCTTCTGATCTGCGCGAACTTCTCACCGATACTGAGAAAACACCTCTAGGTGCAGAGGTCTGGCAAGAGTATGCGGATCAGGCAGCGAACGCCCGCAACGCCGCTATTGAAGCGCTCAAAAACTTGCTGGCAGCTGCCGAAAAGCAAGAAGCTGATGCTGCGGAATTAGAGCGCCTGAGAGCGGAAGCTGTTGAACGTGAACGCATCGAGGCTGAACGTCTGGCGGCTGAGGCTGCGGAACGTGAAAAAGCCGAGCAGATTGAGCGTGACCGTATTGCCGAAGAAAATCGCAAAGCGGAATTGGCTAAGGCGGCTGAATTAGCCCGTGAACAGGCCGACCGTGACGCTCAGGAGCGTATTGCAGCCGCAGAACGTGCCGCGAAAGAAGCCGAAGAACGCGCTGCTCAAGCCGTAATCCAAGAACGTGAAAAAGCAGAGCGTGAAGCAGCTACCGAACGTCAACGCATAGCAGACGCTAAGGCTGCGGAAGAAGCTGAACAGCGCCGCCGTGATGCCGACAAAGAACACCGCAAGACGATCAATAACGCGATTGTTGCCGAATTGATCGAATGCTCCGGCATATCTGCGGAGCAAGCTCAGAAGATCGTTGTCCACATGGTCAGCGGCTTAGTTCCCAACGTCACCCTCAAATACTGAATTCATTGAAAGGAACTCACATGAGCGCCGCACTTGAAATTCACACGCCTACAGAAACTCAATCTTATCGCGCCGATGCGCCGATGATCTCCATGATTGAGCGTATCGCAATGGATCCGAATATCCCGCTGGATCGCCTTGAAAAGATGCTCGACATGAAGGAGCGCATGGAAGATCGCGCCCGTGAGGATGAAGAGCGTCAGGCGAAGAAGGCATATTTTGCCGCTATGTCTAAATGCCAGTCCGAATTGCCGGTCGTTATCAAGAATCGTGGCAACGACCATACTAAGTCGCGCTATGCTGATCTGGCTGCAATCGAAGAACAGGCAATGCCAACCATTCATAAGCATGGTTTTGCCGTTTCATTTCAGCCAGACGGCTACAACAACAAGGGCGAACTGCGCATTGTCTGGGAGATTTCCCACGCAGAAGGCCACTCACGCAATGGCGTAGGTGAAATCCCTGTCGATGGTGCAGGCGCACAAGGCAAGGTCAATAAGACCGGAACACAGGCCTTTGGAAGCACCGCCACCTATGGTCGCCGGTATCTGCTTTGCATGCTGTTCAATATCAGCACCGGCGACGACACGGACGGCAATAATTATCCAGTAAAACGCGACCCGATAAATGCGGTTCAACGCGATGAGCTTCTCGCTCTTATTGATCAGGCTGGAATGAATATCGCGGTTTGGTGCCAGTTCTACAAAGTCAGCGCAGTTCAAGACCTCACCGAGGATCGTTTTGAAGGTGCAAAGAAAAAACTGACTGCAACAATCGAAAGCCGCGCAAATGGATAACATTATTCAAGGTTCTGACGACTGGCATGCTTTGCGCCTTGGCAAGGTCACCGCCTCTCGTGTTTCCGATGTGACGGCGAAGGTGAAAACGGGAGTATCGGCATCACGCGCGAATTACATGGCGCAGCTCATTGCAGAGCGTCTGACCGGCTCCGTCGAGACAACATTCACAAATAGCTCAATCCAATGGGGCAATGAGCAAGAGCCGGAGGCGAGACTTGCCTATCAGTTCCATGCAAATGAGCTTGTGGAGCAAGTAGCCTTTGTCGCTCATCCATCAATCGAAATGACTGGTGCCAGCCCTGACGGCTTGGTCGGCACGGACGGTCTGGTGGAGATCAAGTGCCCCAACACATCAACTCACATCGACACGATGTTGAGCGGGAAAGCTCCGGCCAAGTACATCAAACAAATGATGTGGCAGATGGCATGCACCGGTCGCAAGTGGTGTGATTTCGTTTCATTCGACCCACGGATGCCAGAAGAAATGCGCCTCTTTGTAAAGCGCGTTGAGCGTGATGATGAACTGATCGCAAGCCTCGAAGCTGAGGTCTCCGAGTTTCTGTGTGAAATCAATGACAAAATCACTGCGCTGCAAAACGTATGCGCCCCAAGTTTGAAGGAAGCAGCATAATGGCCGGCTCAGTCAATAAAGTAATTCTGGTTGGTAATCTTGGCGCTGATCCTGAAATCCGCCGCCTGCAATCAGGTGAGCCGGTCGCAAACCTGCGTATCGCTACATCGGAAAGCTGGCGTGACCGCCAGTCCGGTGAGCGTAAGGACAAGACCGAATGGCACAGCGTTGTTATTTTCAATGAAAATCTGGCCAAAGTCGCTGAGCAATATCTGAAAAAAGGTGCCAAGGTCTATGTTGAAGGCCAACTGCAGACCAGAAAGTGGGCTGATCAACAGGGCAACGACCGTTACACAACCGAAATTGTCCTGCAGAAATTCCGCGGCGAACTACAGATGCTCGACAGTCGCGGCGAAGGTCAACAGCAAAACCAATCCCGCCAGTCCGAACAGTCCTATAGCCAGCAATCTGGAGGATTCGGCGGTGGCTTTGACGACAATCTCGATGATGACATTCCCTTCTGAGGTGCCTCATGGAAAAGCAGCGTTACACCATCGTAAATCCGCAGGTTCGCCAGAATGCAATCAGAGCGCTCATGGCTCTGCCTGACGGTCACACAGCAACCTTTGCACCACCAACCAGAAGCGGAGGCCAGAATGATTTCTTTCATTCAATTTGTTCTGACATTGCGAAGTCTGGCTTTGAGTGGGCTGGCAAACCGCGAAAACCGGAAGAATGGAAAGTTCTGCTCGTTTCCGGTCACACAAAAGCAACGCAGGGCGAAGTTGAGTTCGTGCCGGGGCTTGAAGGTGAATTCGTAAACATCCGCGAGAGCACAGCCCGCATGTCAGTTAAACGCGCCGCCTCATTGCTTGAATATGCGCTGGCATGGTGCGCCGATCATCATATCCCCCTCACCGACACACGCCGCCAAGGCTACCTTATGGAGGCAGCATGATTATTCAGTTCCTCATTTTAAAACTGCGCAAGCTTCTCGGCCTTCAGGACGACCCGCTGCCACAGCTTCGCGCCACCGCTGAAACTCTCAAGGCCACCATCGCCAAAGCCAAGAAGGATAAGAAACGATACAGCCATCTTGAGCGTGAATTGCTCAGAACCACAGCTGTAATCGTCGCCATTGAGCGCGGCATACCTTACCGCAATGGCTCTCTGGATTGGGGGCGCTGATGGCCCGTACAGTCAAAGAATGGATCGGCAAAACAGACGACACGAAAATCCCGCCACGCGTGAGCCAAAGGGTTTTTGATCGTGCAGCTGGTATCTGCCACTGCTGTAATCTGCCGATCAAAGCCCCCTTTGAAACATGGGATGCAGATCACCGAATTGCACTGATTAACGGCGGTGAAAACCGTGAAAGCAACTTAGCCCCTGCTCACTCTCACTGCCACATTAAAAAGACAAGGCAGGACGTAGCAGAGAAAGCAAAAGTTGCAAGCGTTCGCGGGAAGCATATCGGCGCAAAGCGCCCGTCATCAAAGCTTTCCGGCAAGAAACAACCAAAGTCGCAACTCACAAAAATCGTGCAGAAGCGTCGCTCACTATTCGAGCCAATCCAGCCACAGGAGCGCATGCAATGACAGATAGTTTAATGTTTACTGCTGCCCATCAGTTCCCGATCAAGCTTATTAAGCAAATCAACCATACCGTCGGCGGCTTCCCTAGCAAGGCCAACCTGCAAAGAGCCATCAACCATGGTTATGAACCCTGTAGCTCTATCTATAATCGCCCACGTACCGTTCACATCTTGTTTCATATCATATCGGCTTTCAGACACCGGAAGCACCTCAAAAATAAGAAACCTATAGCACAATCATTATCAGATCCAGCTATTGGAGGGACAGCCGTATGACAAGAGATGAGCTGATTGTTCAGATAGGGCTATTGGAGGCTGAAGAAAAACAAGAGCAATCCAAAATTGCAACCGCTGAAACAAATATCATCCGGTTAAGGCGTAAAATCCGAGAGTTGAAGCGCCAAGTTTTCAACGCCTCACCACTCGCACCGGAAGGAGGAAAGGATTGACAGAGCTACCAAACTGGACTGCAAACCTCACGCCTGTGGATATGGCTGGAGCGGCGACGCTACTTGGCGTGTCACGCAGGTATCTTGTCGATGCGATTAAAAAACATAGCCACTATGAGAGACGCGGGGCAAAGAAGGTATTTTACCCCGAACATATTGCGCTATTACGGGATGCTTTGACGTGTCAGGACTCAAGCTCGAACACAAAAACGGAATTTGGCACGTTACCGGCACCGTCGCAGGACAGCGCGTTCGAAAAAGCCTTGGCACTCGCGACAAAGCAACCGCAGAAGAACTCAAAGCCCAATATGAAGCGAAGCTCTGGAAACGCCACACTTACGGCGAAGAAGCAGTAAGGACGTTCGAGGAAGCAGCACTAAGTTACCTTGAACAGGGTGGCGAAGGCCGCTTTCTCCCGAAGGTGCTCAAGTTCTTTAAAGGCCGCGCTGTTGGCTCAATTAAGCCAGCAGAAATTCGCCAAATGGCAATATCAATCTATCCGACTGGTGCCCCCCGTACTCGCAACCGGCAAGCTGTTGCTCCTGCCCGTGCCGTAATCAACCATGCACACGATTTAGGCTGGTGTGGCCACATCAAGGTCAAGCAATTTGAAGTGCAAAAATCACTGAAGCACAAACCGGTTGATCGTATGTGGCTCGATGCATTCTTGGCAGAAGCAGACAAAAGCAACCTGCATCATCTGTCGGCCCTGGTTCTTTTCATGAACCACACCGGCACTCGCATTTCCGAGGCAATACGGCTTACTGGCAAATATGTTGACCTTGAAAACCGTATGGCTATTTTGGAAAAGACCAAAACGGACGAATGGGAAACACGCCACTTAACCGAAGAACTGGCAGCACGCATTTCAAGTCTTGGTGCGGGGTTGAATGATCGTGTATTTTCCTACACCGACCCGAAAGCAGTTAACCGGCGAATGAAAGCAGTTTGCGAACGCGCAGGTATCGAACCACGCAGCACACATTCCGCAGGCAGGCATTCTTTCGGAACGAATGTTATGGCGGCCGGAGCACGCGTAAAGGATGCTATGGAGGCAGGAGGCTGGAAATCCGCCAAGCTATTCATGGAAACCTATGTGCACAGTCATGAAGGCGGCAAACGTGTTGCGGCATTGTTGAATGATGAAAATTCGTCAACTGGCACGATTTTGACAAGCACACCCAAACCGTCACGACGAAGGTTCGGAAAACAAAAGGAAAAATGACTGTCAGCTGCGTCTCTTGGTAATGGAGAGGTCGAGAGTTCAATCCTCTCTCGCAGCACCAGTTTTCATCAATGAAAACATATTATTAGCTGCACCTTCCCTCTTAAAAATATTTTTTGTATTAAGCTACTCACCAAATACTCACGGCATTATTAGCACTGTCAGGATATATCTACGAATCGCCTTGCAAATGCGCGTGTAATTGCAAACTGATGATCAGTTGATGAAGAAGCACCGGATGTGGCGAAGCAGGACAACGCCGCGACAGTTATCGTCTGCATTTTGCGACGAGCATAGCATATCCATCGGTCGGCGGATATATTCGGGCGTTGGCACACAAGACGTCGCCATGGGAGTCTTCAGTTGGCCCGATGTTGATGACGACTTGTAAAACAAAATATTAAGCAATATCAATTGATTACAATTATCAATAGCACAATAATTGATTTTTGTGCGCAATTGTGATATGTTGCGCATGTTAATTAATTTTCATGTTATTATAAAGGTAATCAAAAATGGCTTTTAGAATGGAAGACGCGATTTCATCTGGTTTCAATGAAATGAAGAATTATCTCATCAAACGAGATGCTGAACCGGAATTACGCAATCGTTTGGAAGAAGAGCTTGAAGAATTAGTGGAACGATTGGGGCCAGCTGTAACTGCATACCCTAGCTGGCACCCACTCGTTAAACACCATGATCTTCAGAACCCTCAAATATTTCCGAGTGAAGATACTGGGTATACTGGACTGGATCATACAGTACTTTTCGTTAATGGCTTTATTACATGCCCATATGGAAACAAAAGCGAAAACGTACTCAAGTCTGTCGAACAGCTACCAAAGCACGATATTTATAATATTACAGCCGAAGTACTTGAGCTACCATTTTATAACGCAAATGCCACATCAGTCTTAGTTACATGTGAATGGCGAAAGCCGCTTGGTAAAAACAATATGGTACCTAAAAATATCGCTGTCCCATTAATGCTTGAACAGGAAGTTCCTGGTTGGACATGGGCTCGTTATGCTGAAAAATGGGAGATTATGCGTCCATATATTTTAGGCTCACCCCACGGCAATCGCTCATCTTTATTTGTTGATCAGGATACTGCCTTAGCTCTTAAAAAGGCATGGGAGATGTTAGTGAGCTCTGGGATGTTTGGACCGTCAAAATATTAAAATTATTAGATAACTTATAAGCTCACAGTTTCCCTATATAAAAAAAAGGGGGGGGCAAGATCTATTCCCTCAACCTGGCGTTTCCAACAAACTTCGAATAAATGAAGGTTAGTATGAGCATCGACGACATAAACCTTAATGCTGAATTTCGTAGCTTACAACAGCATCTAGGTCTAATAGATATGCTGATGGAGCCCAGACGGCCATCAAAGCGCCGCAGCATGGAACTTCTTCTGCTCAAGGTGCAGAAGATAAAGTACAAGATTTATCAGGAAAAAACGCATCCTCTCCCCCACATTCATATCGACTATGGAAAAGTAAATCACGCTGCCAGTTATGCGATTGCTACAGGTGAGCGTCTTGAGGGAAATATTCCTAAAAACTACGATGAAACTATCTCAAATTGGGTTATCCGTAACAAAGATAAGTTGCTTCAAATTTGGATTGAGGTGCAGAACGGTAATTCAGAAAAGTATGAAAATCTTATAAAAGAACTGCCTGGAAACTAATTAAACAGACTTCTCATAAATACATTCTGGCTTAGCGTGCGATTTTTAGCTGCTTTTGTACCATTGCCTACATTGTGGGCAAAATAATTAATTTGACTCTTTTAAAAAATGAGAACATTTTAGGAACATTCGTTGAGGTTCCTAAAATGTCTACCGATTCCAAAAGCACTGAAAAATTCATTATTATGCCTTATCGCAAGGCTAAAGGAAAACTAACACCGGCGGAAATGCGCCCCTGCTTCCAGCGAGGCAGGGGCTATTAAAATAGCGACCTCAATGGCCGAGCGATTTGCTGGGGTAGCAGCATATGCTGTTCAAGTTGATGAAGAGAGTGGTGATATGAACGCACCGCGATTGCTTGCTCAGTTCGGCGAAGTACCGAGCCTAGCTGAAGATTAATTAACATTTACAATTTAGCTATTTTGCGCACTCGTTTGCGCTACGGATTTGTTTTGCCATGCGTAAGCCAGAAACAATTGAACGCCTATACCTCGACTTTGACGGCTTTGTGCGACACGCATCACATATTGAAAGGAGGTTAGAAAATAGATGTGAGATCTAATTTGTTATTGTTCGGTCAGACCGTTGAATATGAACGCTCTGATAGTGAACCTGTTGTACGACCAACAGTAGCCTAGGAAAGCAAGCAAAACCGGTAACGGCTCTGTTTGAAGCCTTTCCAACAACGCCCTTCCAACTTTGGATGTTTTATGTCGTGAGGCATAATGCAGAAATTTCTAGTCGCGATGAGGTAAAGGGCAAGGCTGATCGGTATGGGTAACATATGTGAATTGCTAATAAATACCGTTACGAAAGAAGATGCCAAAGCGACTGACAGGCATTAACCAAAAGGTGTGTGGCCGGATATCCCTGTGAATCCGTGGGATACGTCGTCGTTATGGCCACCGGTAGAAAGGCAGACCCTACCCCGATCGTGTAGCAGGTTAGGAACGTGGTAAGCCCGTATTGCTGCCTTTGGGCAGGTGAACTGCAAGGGACGCTGTTGGCAATGCGGGTATGAGAGGACAGAGAAAGCGAACGCCGGACTGTAATGGCTCGGATAGAGGTTGATTTCCTCGCGCGAAAGCGTGCCCACTTCTGTCTGGTCTTTTCTTGTAAAACATCTGAATGACTTCGCAGCGATTGCGCTGGCACAGCCAGTTATCACAACCTGGGAGAACAGCATGAAAGTATCCGAAAATATCGGATCTGCGTTCTCTGGCGCTCCCCAGACTTGGGCTTCCATTGAGTGGCAACAAGTCCGCCGGAATGTTCGGGGAATACAGATAAGGATTGCAAAGGCAACACAGGAAGGCAGATGGCGCAGGGTAAAAGCTCTGCAACGAATGCTGACCCGCTCGTTTTGCGCCAAAGCATTGGCTGTGAAACGAGTGACTGAAAATCAGGGCAAACGGACTTCTGGTGTTGATCGTGAGCTTTGGGATACGCCAGAAGGTAAACTTCGGGCGATCAGCAAATTGAACAGCAGGGGATACAGGCCGTTGCCATTGCGCCGTGTCTATATTCCTAAGTCAAACGGGAAAATGCGCCCGCTGGGGATTCCAACTATGCGCGACAGAGCCATGCAGGCTTTGTATCATTTAGCATTGGATCCTGTATCGGAGGCAATGAGTGATACGAATTCTTATGGGTTTCGCATCAATCGTTCAACCGCCGATGCGGGTGAATATCTGTTTAATTGCCTTGCCAAACACCGCTCAGCCAAATGGGTTATTGAAGCTGATATTGCCGGTTGTTTCGACAATATCAGCCATGGATGGCTGCTTGACCATATTCCGATGGATAAACAGATTCTTCGTAAATGGCTCAGGGCTGGAGTAGTATTTAAAGGCAAATTCCAAAGCACAATAACCGGAACGCCGCAGGGAGGGATCATCTCTCCTACCTTGGCAAATATGGCGCTGAATGGCTTGGAAGCTGGACTTTGGCAGCACCTGAAACGAAAGCTGGGGTCTTTAAACACCATTCGGGCTAAAATCAATGTAACGCGGTACGCTGACGATTTTGTTATAACCGGCAATTCAAAAGAATTGTTGGAAGAAAATGTTAGACCATGGATAGAACAATTCCTCGCAGAACGAGGATTAAGCCTGTCTACGGGAAAAACACGCATCACAAACATTGATGACGGATTCGACTTTCTTGGTTGGAACTTTCGAAAATATTCCGGCAAGTTCCTGATAAAACCGAGCAAGAAGAACGTACTTGCTTTCTATCGCAATGTACGGGATGCCGTAAACGCCAATAAAACAGTCAGGCAATTCGATCTTATTCGGTTGCTGAATCTGAAACTGCGAGGCTGGACACTCTATCACCGCCACGTGGTTGCCAAGGAAACGTTCAATCGGATGAGGTACCTCGTCTTCGGCCTGATTTGGCGGTGGGCGCTGCGGCGTCACCCTAACAAATCCAAGAAATGGGTTCGGCGTCGTTACTTCCAGACGGTTGAGGGTAGAAATTGGGTATTTGCAACGGATTATGTCAAGGATGGTGCGGTTCTATATGATCCGGCACGCATTCCTATCAAACGGCATATCAAGATCAGGGGAGACTATAATCCCTATGATCCATCATGGGAAATGTATGGTGAAATCAGGCAGCAACAACGCCTGAGTGACCAAATGCAGCATCGCCGCGAATGGTCATCACTTTATAAGTCCCAGCGTGGCAAATGCGTACTCTGTGGAGGCATGATTACGAAGGAAACGGGATGGCATGACCATCATATCGAATACCGCCTACATGGCGGTTCGAACGCCCTTCAAAACCGTGTCCTTTTACATCCGGTATGTCATCAGAAAGTACATAGTCTAAGATTGTCAGTGGTCAAACCGGCTCCATTAAAACTGAGTTCTGAGAAGGCTTGAGCCGTATGCGGGGAAACTCGCACGTACGGTTCTTAGGGGAGGATGCGGTGGAAACACCGTGTCCTTACCCGATTTCGCCAGCGTTGAACAGCAATGCGACAAGCGCCTGCGCGGCAGGCCGGTCGGTGTTGTGCCGTTTGAAGGCACAGACCGCACGGCTGTAATCGCCTGTTCAAAAGAAGCCAAGGCTTATCGCGTTAAGAACAATATGCAGATCCGTGAGACTAATGCACTGTGCCCAGATCTATTCTTAGCACCGTCAAAGCCAGATATATATCTTTACCTGAGAATTGATACGAAAATTGCAATTTGCAAAACTCAGGCGAAAGCGCTTTCAGATTTTGACACTAAATTTCTGCCTGTACTTCTCTGCCTCTTGCCATATCCAAAAAGCCGGCGAGGTAATCAATCTTTTCTTCACCGTCCCGAACACCGAGATGAATGTTTTTCATGATACCGTTTGGACCAATGCGTACGGCTTTAATCGGAAGCTCTGCTCCCTCCTCGCGCAACAACCAATCGGGAACTACGCTTACCCCGCGTTTGGCAGCGACCAGTTGTAACATCAATTCAGTAGTTTCCGCTGTCCTGTGGCGGCGCGGGCGGCAATGGCCGGGAACGAGGAACTGTGTGTAAATGTCCAGCCGCTCAAAACTCACTGGGTAAGTTATCAACTCCTCGTCCGTCAGATCATCGGGAAGTACAATCCCCTGCGTTGCGAGACGATGGTCAGCATGAACCGCCAACACAAGCTCATAACCGAACACCGGCGTGTAACGCAGGCTGGGCAGTTCAATCGGATCTGGCGTAATCAGCACATCAATCTCGTAATTGACGAGCGCGTTGATACCATTGAGCGGAAAGGCAGTGCGTAGTTCGAATTCCACATCCGGCCACGTTGTCAGATAAGGGGCTGTTACTCGCATCAACCACTTCTGGCATGGATGACATTCCATACCAACCCGCAACACGCCACGCCTTCCGGATGCATAATCCGCAAGAACCCTCTCCCCCTGTTCAATCTGGGGCAGCACGCGCTGAGCCAGTGCAAGAAGGTATTCCCCAGCCTGCGTGAGACGTAAATTGCGCCCGTGTTTCATCCAGATTTTGATCCCATGCCGCTCTTCCAGCTTGCGGATGAGATGACTCAACGCCGGTTGAGTGACGTTCATGCGCTCGGCAGCGGCTGTCAGACTGCCGAGGCGGTCTACCTCCCGAAGAATGGTAAGGTGTTGACGATCAATCATTTATTACTTCTGCTAATGGCAACATGAGTTTTGAACATTTCTGTTTATGATAAAATATCGGTAGAGCTATTGCTAATCATTAGTTTCTTTAAGGTATCAATATGATCGGCAACCCCATGATGCATCGGCAAGTCTTCTTGCTTGCTGTCGCACAAGCCTTGTTCCAAACAGTTTCCGTGCTCGTCATGACCATTGGCGGTCTGGCTGGCAGTTTGATTGCACCACGTCCGGAGCTGGCGACAATGCCCATCGCCGCCATGTTCCTTGGAACAGCAGTGGTCACCTTTCCAGCTTCGATGTGGATGACCAGTGTCGGTCGGCGTACCGGCTTCATAGCGGGTGCTTTGATGGGGATCGCGGGCGGCCTTATTGCAGCGCTAGGCATATGGTTCAGCTCTCTGCTCGTCCTCTCCCTAGGAACTTTCTGTGTTGGCGCATATCAAGCCTTCGCACAATTCTATCGCTTTGCCGCAAGCGAGGTGGCCGATGAAGCGTTTCGCCCGCGTGCAATTTCACTCGTGCTGGGAGGCGGCGTGCTCGCGGCGCTCGCAGGACCTTTGCTCGGCCGGCTTGGCGGCCCCTTGTTCAGCCCGGAATATCTCGGCTCCTTCCTCCTGCTGGCCTTGGTTTCGCTAGCGGCAACCGGCATCTTGTTCGGCCTGCACATTCCGAATTCAACAGTCAGCACTCATGCCAATACAGAGAAAAACCGGCCTTGGAAGGAGATCGTTATCCAGCCGACCTATCTCGTAGCATTATTCGGGGCTCTGACCGGATATGGCATTATGATTCTTGCTATGACCGCCACCCCGCTGGCTATGACCCATCATCAGCATGATCTGACGGACACGGCTACCGTCATCCAGCTCCATGTACTTGGGATGTTTCTGCCATCTTTCTTCACCGGATCGCTGATCGCCAGATTTGGCGTATTAAAGATTATGATGACAGGGCTGCTGTTGTTCGCCGGACACGTCACGATGTCACTCACCGGAACCAGCTTCGGCTCTTTCGCAGGAGCACTCATTCTGCTTGGGATCGGCTGGAACTTCCTCTACATTGGCGGCACTACCCTGCTAACGAGCACCTATACACCAGCCGAGAAGGGCAAAGCACAGGCCACTAACGATATGACCATATTCGTGGTCGGTCTGGCCTGCTCCTTCAGCGCCGGCGCTTTATTGCAGACACTCGGCTGGCAAATGCTCAATCTTGTACTCCTGCCGTGGATGGCAGCGGCAGCGATGGCACTTCTCTGGCTTGGCTGGAAGCAGCGCAAGACCATCAAAGTTGCACAGGTGGCTGAGTAAATGTGATAAACAGATAATCTAACATCACGGCACACAGACCTGAAGGCTTCAAGCATGTTAAAGATACTAGAGAACCGTACGTATCGGCACTTATTTTTAGCCCAGGTCATTGCTCTTATTGGTACAGGGCTTGCCACTGTTGCTCTCGGTCTGCTGGCATATGATCTGGCTGGAAATGAAGCCGGTGCAGTACTAGGTACCGCTCTCGCAATTAAGATGATTGCCAATGTCGGTGTGGCGCCGGTAGCCGCAGCATTTGCGGATCGCCTGCCTCGTCGTACCATGCTTGTGTGTTTGGATCTCGTACGTGCATCCGTAGCCCTGCTTCTGCCTTTCGTTACAGAAATCTGGCAGGTTTATGTTTTGATATTTGTTTTGCAATCCGCATCGGCAGGCTTCACGCCAACTTTTCAGGCTACTATTCCGGACGTGCTTCCCGAAGAAAAAGAATATACCAGAGCTCTCTCACTATCGCGTTTAGCTTATGACCTTGAAAGCGTTGTTAGTCCGATGCTGGCCGCTGCGTTATTGACAGTCATCAGCTTTCACAATCTCTTTGCCGGCACCGTGATTGGGTTTCTTGTTTCTGCTGCTTTGGTCGTCTCAGTTATTCTGCCAAACCCTAAGCCTGCCGAAAAACGCGGCGTTTATGATAGAACAACGCGGGGCATGAGAATCTACCTGGCCACACCACGTCTGCGCGGCTTATTAGCACTCAATCTGACCGTGGCCGCTGCCAGCGCCATGGTCATTGTAAATACCGTGGTTATTGTTCAGGGGATATACGGCCTTGATCAGAGCTCGACGGCCATAGCTCTTGCAGCGTTTGGTGGTGGCTCAATGATCGCAGCATTTGCGCTACCAAAACTACTCGACAACATACCGGATCGTAACGCAATGTTCGCCGGTGCTTCTATTCTGATTATTGGCCTGATCGCAGGAACAATCGTCGCAAATTACTGGGCGTTATTACCGCTTTGGTTTGTTCTGGGTTTTGGATACTCGCTGACACAAACGCCTTCAGGACGCTTATTACGCAGATCGGCTCATGCCGAAGATCGTCCGGCGATCTTTGCCGCACAATTTGCTTTATCGCATGCATGCTGGCTGATTACATATCCTGTAGCCGGATGGTTCGGTGCCAAAGCAGGAATGCCGGCAACATTCGCTATTCTTGCTGTCATAGCAACTGTCGCAGTGATACTGGCATCCCGCGTCTGGCCATCTGCCGACCTGGAAGAACATGAGCATGAACACAAAAATTTAGATCCCGAACATCCGCATCTAGAAGGTGCACTCCTCCATAACGGAGTTTACAAACATTCACACGTCTATGTTATAGACAGCTATCATACACACTGGCCCAGCGCTGCTATGAGAGATGATGCTGTTCATTGATTGATATTCAGAACCTTGGTTACGAACACTATTGCTGAACCATCGAAGAAAAATTCCTATCTTGACTAAGGTGCTACCCCTTTTCAGGGAATGTTAAACCCGCCCCTGAGCATAAATCCCATAATAGCCAGAACCAATGCTCCGGTAATGAGACGGACAACTCAGACCAGTGTGTCGCTTACACCGGATATTTTCTTTTCAAGATCATTAAACCGGTTGCCCAGGTGCTTCCATTGTTCATCTTTACGGGCATCAGCAATTTCTGATTGAACATGAAACTTCTCCAGAACGACAAGACGAGGGAGAATACCGGCAAGCTGTTGCTCAAGATTCACAACGCGGGAACGCCTTGCCTACACTCTAAGCTTTGCTTGCCAGATAGACAACCTGTTCCTGCGTTAATAGCAAATGCGTAATCAGTGCAAGCAAGCCCATACATCATTCCCTGCACATTGGTTTCCGTTCAGTTCACAAGCAACCTCAGGCTCTCGAATCTGTATTGACTCTTATACGCAATGAAACATTTTAAGATCATTCATTGAAGTTCCTGAAATTCTGTCATTCCCTGCTGTGGGAATAAGGAAGAAGCAGAGGAGTGTCCCGGTGCCCGAAATAAGTAGTCTGCTTGCTTTTGCGCTCATCGCACTCGGCATGGTGCTCACGCCCGGACCCAACATGGTTTACCTTATCTCGCGGTCGATCTGCCAAGGCCGTGCGGCGGGACTGATCTCACTCGGCGGTGTTGCCCTCGGCTTTGTGTTCTACATGCTCTGCGCAGCGCTCGGCATTACAGCGATTGTCATGGCCGTACCCTACGCTTATGACGCACTGCGTTTCGGAGGCGCGCTCTATCTGCTCTATTTAGCGTGGCAGGCAGTAAAACCGGGAGGCAGATCGCCGTTCCAAGTGAAGGATTTGCCAAAGGATAGCCCCCGCAAGCTGTTTATGATGGGATTTCTGACGAACCTGCTCAATCCCAAAATCGCAGTCATGTATCTATCGCTCCTGCCACAATTCATAAGCCCCGATCATGGCAGTGTGCTTGTTCAATCCTTAGCACTCGGCTTTACGCAGATCGTCATCAGCGTAACCGTGAATGCGATGATCGCTATCGCTGCCGGTTCAATCGCAGCCTTCCTTGCCAGTCGTCCGACATGGCTGGTTATGCAAAGATGGCTGATGGGTACGGTGCTCGCCGGCCTTGCCATACGTATGGCAACGGAAGCGCGTCGTTAAAGGCTCAATAAACACACCAAAGAACAGAAAAGGCCATTGTCGGCGGGCAAATTGAGAATGTTTCAGTGAATAGCCTGCTTCTCCTCTTCACCAACACTGTGAAGTGATTAGTGTTCTATAGCTTTTGCCCCAACACCAATTTCGATAACAGATTAATCTGTTGCTGTTGCTTTTCGATCAGCGCACTCAGTTCAGTTTAGATAACCTTGTCCAGCTTATCGTGCAAAGCCAGTATCTCGATTTCAGCTTTCAAATTGATTTTATAATCATGACCTGCATCCATACGATCTTTTGCGGCCTGTCTGTTTTGGCTCATCATAATCACAGGTGCCTGAACCGCAGCCAGCATAGATAGTATGAGATTCAAAAATATATACGGATAAGGATCAAATGCCTGAATCGCAGCGAGCGAATTAAAGCCTACCCATGAAGCAAGCAGAACCGCAAAGATAAAGATGAACGTCCACGAACCACCGAACTTGGCTACTTTATCGGCGAGCCGCTGCCCGATTGTTAATTTATCATCGAATGCGACATTCACGTTACGCGCAATAGTCTGACGATCAACCAAGCGCTTAAAAATTCGCATTTCTTTTTCGGTAAGGGACTCTAACGGTTTCCCGAGATAATGGATCGCCTGCTCGGAAAAATGATATTTTTGATCTGCCTCTGACTTTAAGTTTTTTGGCATATGAATCTCCGCACTAAATTCCAGACCAATGTTTCGATAGACAAATATCATTCCGCAATATTACGATTTAGCAACCGATTTTCATCATCAAGAAAATCGTAAAGATTAATGAAATGAGCAGCCTCGCAACAATAATATTTGCTCTTATAAAGGGGACACCATGACCACAGATAAGAATGTAAAAGGCCCTGCTTCATACTTTCCGTCCATTGAGAAAACATACGGAAAACCAGTCAGTCATTGGTTAGAGATTTTAAGCGGGATAAAAGGTAAAAAACATATGGAGATGGTAGCTATACTCAAATCCGAACACGGACTTGGCCATGGCCACGCAAATGCTTTGGTTGCCTATCATATGGCCTCAGCTGCAGAATAATTCCTCAATCAAGGCCATCACAGATCAGCATGCAAACCTCCCTGAACATCCCTCTCAAAGCATCATTCGGAGGCTGGAAAGCGCTTCCGTGGTTTGCATGGGGAAGCAACAATATGAAACCCGTACTGACGCTCCATCCTGACAAGATAGAATATCGGTTATTCCGCCTTCGACAGAAACCATATTCAGCTATTTCACACGTTGATTACCGATCAGCATGGCGTACTGAAAACATCGTCATAGAGTTCAACGATACTTTCAATACATTTATCGGGAATACAGGTGATCGCGACATGACCTGTAAAGCTCTCATCTATATGCGGGGCAGAGGCTGCTATCTTTCTGAGAGAGCCGCAGTTTTAATTGCTTCAGCCAAATAAATGTTTCAGGGAGTGGCGGCCCATTACATAGTCACTGCGGAAATAGCACCGAGCAACCAATCAAGAGGATTATATGCGGGGAATTATTGTTACAGGTATATTGCTGGTATCCGCTGTTTCAGCCCATGGAGCAGAAAAACCACTTGAATCTTATTATGCGCGGTTAAGTGCAGAAGATCATTTCAATTCAGCGGGAAAGCGCCTGACATCCGCTGCGGCGATTATCCGGCAGGATCGTGCAAACTTTCATGTCTATGGCAAGCGCGATCAGGAAGATGAACCTGATTACACATTCTCATCCAAAGAAAACCGCGCCCGTTTCGAGCGCATGGCCGCCAAAGGTAAATTTTATGATGGCACAGAAAAAGCAATTCTCAATGGAACGCCTTTGATCTACGTTGAGATATATGAGGATTATGTCATCGTATCCGTGCGGGAAAATTGATTAGCTACAGGCATTGCTAAGTGCAGGAGTGTGGCGGTTTTCTTTAACGTTCATTTTGCAAATATTTGCAATAAAATACATAATTATATCAAATGGATAGCGTTATGGAAAACACCATCATCCTTTCTACAGAACAGCACTTCAATCTTAGACAGGAAGACCAATATTGTGATCTTTGGATTGTTGATTCACCAGAGAATTTATCGGCTGCAGATAGGTTGAGATCTGACATATCTGTCAGATCAGTGACAACATTCAGAGATCGAGGCGATGCCGCTACAAACATAATTATGATGCTCCCAACTGTACTGGAGCACCACTTTGATTGCACGAAAATTATTGTGAGAGGGCTTGCATCTGAAGTTTATGATCAAGTTATTAAGGGCAAACCAGAGCTATCACTAATCACTGCTCAACAAGATATGCTCGTATTGAAGTTAACGAACAATACCCCTGACATATAGCACTCATCAAGCCTGCTTCGTGCAGGCTATTTACTACCCTGATCTGACATTATTGAGTGCAATAAAGCAGGCTCTTACAGCCCGCTTACTTCGCCGTTCATCTGCGCTTCTTCTCTTTTTCTCTGCGCCTCTTCCTTATCTTTATCATAATGCCACTTGATAGCGAAGAACATGCAAACGCCTAATACACCAAGCTTAAAGATACCGAAAACGATAGGAACCCAATCCATTTTTTGAAGCTTTCTATGCTGCAATCTATGGCGCAGAGCACTAACAGAATAATTCTGATTCAACAGCTCATTTTTATCTGATCACGCTTTGGTGAACAGATAAGCCCCCCCATTATTCACCACGCTTGGGACGGATTTTATGCCGTGATTTTAGAGTGTCTGGGATGCGGGCAAGTACATGAAATACGGCAGCTAATGATGGAATTCTAGAAGGTTTAAGAAACGACACAGAATTCACTGCCATCTGAAGTTCACAATATGAGACCGGCATTTCTTTACTGATTATTCTTCATTCTTTAATCTCTTCGCTAAATCCCTCTTGCCTTGAAATGAAAGTCACGCTTCAATCATCAGATAATATAGGGAGGTGGAAATGAAGATAGTTACTTTGGCTGCTCTGGGATCAATCTTTATATCGCTGCCAGCTCATGCATCTACTGACTGCGACAAGGCTGAAGACCAGTCAACAATGACCAAATGTGCCAGTGATGCATTGGCCAAGGTAGATAAGCAACTTAACGAAAATTACAAAAAAATAGAAAAACGTCTGACTGATGATGAGGAAACCAAGAAATTATTGGTAAGCTCACAGCGCCTTTGGATGAAGTTCAGAGACGCAGAATGTAACTTCGCAACGTCAACAACGTCCGGCGGAAGCATTCATCCAATGATGGTTGCAACATGCAGAGCGCAATTAACAACTGCACGTAACAAACAATTATCCGATTACCTCAATTGCGAAGAAGGTGATCTCACCTGCCCTGTACCTTCAGCAGATTAACCCTCCCCTCCCGAAGAGAAAGAGATGAGCAGTTACGTCAAAACGCTGACTCAACAAATTAATATGATAAAAAAAGTCATATTAATTTGACTGCGGTGAAATTATTCACCAGAAAGCCCTTACTTTATATTTTAGTGAGGGGATGAATGAATATTCGTAACACAGTCTTAATTTTGCTCCCGTTCTTAATATCGGCCTGCACGACCACCGAAGCAGAAAAGGACGCTCAATTTTCTACACCGCGCATTCAACTCAGTGACGGAACATTTTTCACGCAAAGGGCTATGCCGAGCTCTACATGCCGCATAAAATACACTGAAATAAAACGCGTCCAAAAAATTGTCATGCAAGATGGTTTTGTTACCCGCGGGAAAGGTGAAGCCCTTGTGATCGGCTATCAGGTTAATCTGCTGCAAGACTTTACAAGAACCTGCAAGCAGTTCATCATGAGAAACGGCCGTTAATCAGCATTAGTACAAATGCCGTTTTGATTATGTCGTCACTCATCAAGTGAATTGCTCTGGATTTACTATGCAAGTCGCTGTTCAATTCCTGTAAATAACAGAGGGCGAAACATGGATCAAACGACTGAGAGCGCACGAACCAGACTTTCACTTATTCGTAGTCTGACCTTTGCACTCCCTCTTCTCGGACTGACTGGCTGCGTGTCACAGCAGGCAAGGGATTTGGAATGGTGCCGAAACATCGAAACCGCCAAACCCCTCATTGATGAAGCAGGTCAGGCGAAGCTCAATGCAGCAATGACTAAAAACAAATGTGCAGACAAATTTCTGGAAGCGAAAAAAGCCGCTGAAGAAGCGGAAAAATTAAAAGCCGCAAAGGCCCAGCCTGCGAAACCCAAACAAGCAATAAAAAACCCCGCCAAAGCGGGGTTCGTAAAAACGAAGCCAAAAGCTCAGAATTTATAGTTCAAGCCAACCCGAACTGTATGAAACTGCGATTTGGCTTCACCAATACGCCAGCTTCTGTCGAGATCAACATAGTCCAGTTTGAGCTTACCAAGATCGGTATAGAGATATTCGGTCTTCAGCGTTACGTTATTTGTAATAGCGTATTCCGCACCGGCACCAACCGTATAGCCGACTTTGGTGTCGGACTGGGATGAACTCTCTAAATAATTGTTCGCATAGGTTTTAACTTTACCATAGGCAACACCACCAGTTGCGTAGACCAGAAAACGATCGACCGGTGTGTAGCCAAGACGGACACGTGTTGTACCAAACCAGCTAACCTTTGTTCCGAGGTTCACCAATGTACCGCCCGGAACACTGACATCAAAATCGGATTTCACGCCTGAACCTTGAATATCAGTTTCAATACCAACAACTGTCTGGTCAAACTGCCAGTTATAACCGGCCTGAACACCGCCGATAAAGCCACTGGCATTACCTCTGAGTGACACATCGCCAAGCAATTCATTGAAATCAGTTTTGAATTTTCCGCCTGCATAACCGGCATTCACACCGATATAACCACCTGTCCAGGAAAAGGTGTCCACAACTGCAGGTGCCGGATCATTATAAACAACAGCATCAGCAGCAAAAGCTGAGCCTGCTGTTAATGCCAGCACGGAGGCCAGAATAATACTCTTCATGATTGTCCCCTTTATTTATTGATAATTATTTTTACATTATAGAAGACAATTATTCATATAGTAAAATAGCAACAGGTAATGATAATTAATTAAAAAATATAAACACTAAGTTTTAAAGCATAAAATAATCTATATGAAAATATCATTTATATTCAATATCATAAGTATGTATCATTCATTACCAGAAATAAAAGAGATACAATATCCAAGTCTGAGTATGTAGTCCTTCATGTTTTTCACAATGCAGAGTTGTAAAATTTCCAATGAAGACAATAAAAAAGGCCGGGGCAAAAATGCACCGACCTTCCTACTCATCAATTAATTACCAGTGCCAGTACATCCGTGGTCAAAAGCTTAAACTGATGAAGACATTTGCGAGCGCTGTGAGAAACGCGCTGCTTAGCAATGTCTATGCTGTGTATATAGACAGTGATTGTGTCTTAAAAAAGATCAGGACAGCTTTTATTTTTAAAATTGTTGTACCCAATTAATATTATCAGGATCAACACCAACCCCAGATGCAACCTTAATCGCCCTGTCTTTTAACTCCTCTGGTATTTCAGCTGTGCGGGAGAGAACCCAAAAATACTTCTGGCTTGATCCGACAATAATTGCCCAGCGATAATCCTCATCCAAAGCAACTATATTATAGCCGCCATAAAACGGGCCGAAAAACGATACCTTCAATGCGCCCTCAGACTGGCTGCGTACAAAAACAGCTGTACCAGATGCGTGCTTATGCCGGCCGGAGATTTCATCGACACCGCTATTCAGCACATTTACGGTACCGTCACCATTGAGTGTATATTCAGCAGTGGTTTTAATCAGACCTTTTTCAAACCGGTTTTCTACACGGGCGACTTCATACCACTTCCCCAGATAGCGATTGAGTTCAAAACCGGTAACCGGCACCACATTATCAGGAATTTTAGGATTAGCGACTTTGTACAATTTATATCCGGCAAACAGGCCAATAGCGGCCATTAAAAGCTTTTTCACGCTCATAACAAACTCCCGTCAGTTATAGTGTGAACGCATATAGGTATTGAGAGTTCCCGAAACTATGGTGCAGAACAAAAAATCAACTATTATCGACATTTTTTGCCTTAGAATATGACTTATTACAAAGTGTTATTCCCACTCTCAGAATTTAAGTGTACTGATTTTAAAACAATATTTTAATCACGCTAATATTTATTGGATAAAATATGCTAGGACGAATTTTAAACGGTCTAGAAATTACTTATTTAATAAAATCGTGGTTGATAGGCATTTTCTTATATGCATGCCTTCTTATATTTAAAGATGAGTTTCCGGAATTAAGCATTACGATTTATATTTATTTCGGATTATGCACTGTCTTATTTCCATTCTCAAAAATGATATTATATGAAATAAGAGATAATATAGACGAAGATTATATAATAATGACAAAATTAATTCTTCATAATCACACCACAATAATTATTTTAAAATTATTATTAATTATATTATTCTGGTCATTCACTCCATTTATTTTAATTCTTGGAATTATATACACGGTTTTATAAAAATATACCCTCCTTTAAATCTCATATAATGTGCAAAATCTTGCGGCCTATGGCCGGAAGCGGAAAATCAGATCCTCTTCAGTTTCAAGCTTTTCTACATTTTCAGCTTGAGCTGATGTGATCACAGCCTGCCAGAAATGGAGCGCAGTTGTGTTTTTTGGCGCGATGCGCAGCTCCCAAAACCCGTTATGCAGTTGCAAAATCTCAGCAGCTGCATAGCGTGCCAGTCCCTGCTTGCGATAGGTTTTCAGAATGAAAAATTCCGCAAATGAATAGTCCGTGCCTTTACCGGAAGGTGACCAGTTATTGATAAAGGCAAAACCAATATCTTTTCCCTCAAAAGATATCAGATATGGCCATCTGTTTGCTTCTGACCAGTATAAGTCAAAATACGGATAATCATCATCAGTCTCTTCATAAGCACGCATTTCAGCGAAATATTCCGTCATGAAAGTGCTTATGATTGATTTCTCAGCTTTCGCTGCCAGACGTATCTCTAATTTCACACTGAATTCCGATCATACCCGACAAAGAAAGCCACACATCCGGTTTAACTCCAGCTAGTATAGCGCTGCAAAGAACCTGTCAGGATTATTCAAAGCTTTAACGAACCATCTGCTACCTCAATTACAACGGTAAATGCGGCATCATCATTCCTGCAAAGGCCATCAAAACGACAACAATCCAGGGCTGCACTTTCCAGACTGTGAGCAATAAAAACCCTGTCAGTGCCAGCGCAAAATCCTGATTGGTAAAAACCGACCCTGTCCATACCGGATTATACAGTGCCGCACCGAGAATGCCGACAACCGCTGCATTGGCACCACGCATTGCCGCCTGTGCTGTCGGGCGCAAACGCAGCCTGTCCCAGAACGGAAGCATGCCATAAACAAGCAGCAAGCCCGGCAAAAATATCGCGATCAGAGCAATAGAAGCACCGGCAATGCCGTTTGGCTCCGGTTGCATCACCGCACCGAGATAGGCTGCGAATGTGAATAACGGCCCTGGTACAGCCTGCGCCAGCCCATAACCTGCCAGAAAAGCCTCTTTGCTCACCCATTGCGGTGTCACAACTTCTGCCTGCAACAGCGGCAAAACCACATGCCCGCCACCAAAAACTAGCGAACCGGCACGGTAAAAAGCATCGAACACAGCAACAGGCTGATATCCCGTAACGGCGGTCAGCACCGGTAAAAATGCGAATAAAACCGCAAACAGGCTTAAAGCTATAAAGCCGCCTCTGCGTGATACAGGAAATTTCAGATTGCCGGTCACAGCCGTACCATTGCCACGACAAAGCCACAGGCCAAGCATGGCGCCGCCGGTAATAGCCGCAATCTGCCCGATTGCTCCCGCCACAAAAACCACAAGCACGATTGCTGAAAGCGCAATGAAAATACGGGGCTTATCCGGTGTCAGACTGCGCGCCATACCCCAGACCGCCTGCGCAACAATTGCCACGGCAACCAGTTTCAAACCATGCAGCAGACCTTCCGCATACACACCTGTGAATGATGCTGCGCCCAGTGCAAAAGCCGCAAGAAGGAGTGCTGATGGCAGTGTGAAGGCCAGTGAAGCCGCCAGACCACCGGCAAGACCATTACCGCGTAAAAGACCAAGCGCAAAAGCGACCTGACTGGACGCAGGGCCGGGCAAAAACTGGCATAAGGCAACCAGATCGGCATAACCGGCTTCATCCATCCATTTGCGGCGCACGACAAGCTCGTCTCGATAATAGCCCAGATGTGCAACCGGCCCGCCAAACGAAGTCAGCCCGAGTTTAAGAAACACACGGAAAACTTCAGCACAGGAACCCTGTGCTGGTTTTGTCAGTGATCCGCTTTCATTTCCTGAGCGCATTATGCCCCTCATCCGCAACGCTTTGTTTCTGCCAGAGATTTGCTCCGATACAAATCAACCGGCTCATAAAGTGCCTGAATGTCAGACAAATGACACAAAATATTTTGCGCAGCCATTAAGACAAGTAAATCTTGTCGATTAACGTGTTTTCTTGATTTTTGATCGTGACATGACATGCATTTATAATCTCCGCCGGTCATGCGTATTTCCGGCTTTTGCGAGTTTATATGTCGGGAGGTAAAGGCATAATGCGCAACGGGGGACAACTCCTTGTAGAAAGCCTGATCGCGCTTGGTGTGCGTAAGAGCTTCGGTGTTCCGGGAGAAAGCTATCTGGCAGTGCTGGACGCACTTCACGACACCAAAGGCAAGCTGGATTATATCCTGTGCCGGAATGAAGGCGGCGCCGCATTTATGGCTGCCGCTTACGGCAAACTAACCAACACCCCCGGCCTTTGCTTTGTCACCCGTGGCCCCGGTGCCACCAACGCCTCAATTGGCGTGCATACGGCCATGCAGGACAGCGCACCGATGCTGCTGTTTATCGGTCAGGTCGGCACTGATATGACCGGTCGTGAAGCTTTTCAGGAAATCGACTACCGCGCAATGTTCGGCACAGTTGCCAAATGGGCGGTGCAGATCGATCAGGTCGAGCGCATTCCGGAAATTCTGGCGCGTGCATGGACAATAGCCACAACCGGCCGTCCGGGTCCCGTGGTGATTGCATTGCCGGAAGATATGCTGACCAGCCTCACCGACAAAGCACCTCTGACCGCACCGGCTAAAATCGCCTCCCCTGCTCCGCAGGCAGAAACAATGGCGACAGCACAGCAAATGCTGAAAGCCGCTAAAAAACCGGTTATTCTGATGGGCGGCACTAACTGGTCTGAAGCCGGGCGTGCGGCATTACAGAATTTCGCCGAGCAATCTGATATTCCGGTGGTTGCTGCCTTCCGCTATCAGGATCAGTTCGACAATTTCTCTTCAGCCTTTGTCGGTGAAGCCGGTGTCGGTATGTTGCCCCATGTCAAAGCGCTGATCCGTGATGCCGATCTTATTCTGGCGATCAATGTCCGTTTTGGTGAGATGACCACCGACGGCTATACATTGCTCAATGTACCGGTACCGCAACAGAAACTGATCCACGTCCATCCGTCCGATGCGGAAATCGGCAAAATCTATGTGCCGGATTTGGGCATTCACGCCTGTCCGAACAGTTTTGCCCAGAGCCTGCAGCCGGTCAGCGGTGCATGGGCAGATTGGCGCAAGGCCGCCCGCGATGCCTATCTTGGCAGTTTTGATGCCCCTGCGCAGCCATCGCCGGTGGATATGGTTGCGGTCATGACTTACCTGCGCGACCGCATGCCGGAAGATGTGATCCTGACCAATGGCGCAGGCAATTTCACGGTCTGGCCGAATAAGTTTGCAAAATTCGGTGCCAAAGCACGGCTGCTTGCTCCGCAATCCGGTGCCATGGGCTATGGGGTTCCGGCAGCGATTGCCGCGAAAGTGGCCGAGCCTGAACGTATGGTGGTCTGCTTCGCCGGTGACGGTGATTTCCAGATGAATTGTCAGGAACTCGGCTCCGCTATGCAGGCCGGTGCACAACCGATTATCCTTATTCTCAATAACGGGATTTACGGCACGATCCGCGCCCATCAGGAAAAGCATTATCCGGCACGGGTTTCCGGCACCACAATGGAAAATCCGGACTTTGTGACACTGGCAAAATCCTACCGTTTTCATGCGGAGCGAGTGGAAACCACGGCAGATTTTGCAGCCGCTTTCGAGCGTGCAGCAGCGTCTAAAACCGGCGCAGTGCTGGAACTTAATATTTCACCGGAAGCCCTTACACCCCGCCAGACATTAAGCCAGATGCGCGCCGCCGCATTGGCAGCGAAGGAAATGGCATGACATCCCGAAACGACATCCGGCTTGGTGCCGATATCGGCGGCACATTCACCGATATCGCACTGGATATGCGCGGAACGCTCTACTCCACCAAGGTTCTGACCAATTATACTGCGCCGGAACAGGCAATTCTCGACGGTATCCGCATTGTCACGGAACAGGCAGGCATCAGCCCTGCCGAGCTTGATATTGTTATTCATGGCACCACACTGGCCACCAATGCGCTGATTGAACGGCGCGGTGCCAAGACAGCTTTTGTAACCACCGAAGGCTATCGCGATGTGATCGAAATGCGCAGTGAAAACCGTTTCGAGCAATATGATCTCAATCTGAAACTCCCCATCCCTCTGGTCGCACGTGAACATCGCTTCACCGTCAAAGGCCGCATGAATGCGCAGGGTCAGGAATTGCAACCGCTGGATGAGGCAAAGCTGGAAGAAATCGCCGATGCGATTTCAGAGGGTGGTTTCGGCGCAGTCGCCATCGGCTTTATCCACTCTTACATGAATCCGGAGCACGAACGCCGTGCCCGTGCGATTTTGCAGCGCAAACTTTCTGTGCCGATTTCCATTTCGGCGGAAGTCTCGCCGCAAATGCGTGAATTTGAACGCTTCAACACTGTTTGCGCCAATGCCTATGTGCGCCCGCAAATGGCCGATTATCTTGCGCGTTTGCAGGTGCGGCTCAAAGAAATGGGAGCAACCTGCCCTGTTTTCATGATCCATTCCGGCGGCAGTCTGATTTCCGTTGATACAGCGTCTGAATTCCCAGTCCGTCTGGTGGAATCCGGTCCTGCGGGCGGTGCGATTTTCGCGGCTGATATTGCCCGTCGTTTTGGTATTGAGAATGTCGTGTCCTACGATATGGGCGGCACAACGGCCAAAATCTGCCTGATCGAAAATTTCGTTCCGAAAACCGCACGTACTTTTGAGGTCGCCCGCACCTATCGCTTCTGCAAAGGCTCCGGCATGCCGATCTCCATTCCGGTGATTGAGATGATCGAAATCGGCGCAGGTGGCGGTTCCATTGCATGGGTGGACTCGATGGGGCGCATCCAGACCGGCCCAGAAAGCGCCGCCTCTGAACCAGGTCCTGCCTGTTATCAACGCGGCGGTACACGCCCTGCAATTACCGATGCCGATTTGATGCTCGGCAAACTCGATGCCGATAATTTCGCCGGTGGCGCGATTAAACTCTCGGTGCAGAATGCAGAAACTGCCATCGACAAAGATGTCGGCTCCAAACTCAATCTGAAACCGCTTTCCGCTGCTTTCGGCATTTGCGAAGTGGTTGATGAGAATATGGCCAATGCTGCCCGTGTTCATGCGGTGGAAAACGGCAAAAACATCTCCGATAATATTATGATCGCCTTTGGTGGTGCCGCACCTTTGCATGCCGCCCGTCTCTGCGAAAAACTCGGCGTTGAGCAATGCCTGATCCCGCAGGGCGCCGGTGTCGGTTCTGCTATCGGCTTCCTCAAAGCACCGTTCGGCTATGAGGCTCTGGTTTCACATCTGGCCAAACTATCCGGCGTCAATCTCAATGCGGTCAATGCCACGCTGGCAGACCTCAGCACGGCAGCGGAAAGTTTTGTGCGCAGCGGCACTGATGCGCCACTGGAGCGCGAGGTCACTGCCTTCATGCGCTATGCCGGTCAGGGATGGGAAATTCCGGTCACCGCACCGCAGCCGCCATTTAATGATCAGGCACTGGCGACAATCCGCGAGCGTTTCCTTGAGAATTATGCCCGTTTCTTTGGCCGCCCGATTGAAGGCGCAGAGATTGAAATCGTCACATGGTCGGTAAAAGTTGAAGTCAAACAAAGCGTCACGCAAAGCGGCACTGTCAGCTATGGCGATCGTGTCATCGCGCCTACTCAACAACGCGATGTGTTTGATCCAAGTAACGGCACAATGCTGCCGACCGGCATTTTTGATCGTGGTTCTTTAGCGAACGGCGACCGTGTAGCGGGCCCTGCGATCATTACCGAGCGCGAAACCTCCACCATTGTGACCGCGCCTTTTGATGCGGTTATCCAGCATGACGGCACAATTCTGCTGGTGAAAAAAGGAAAATCTGCATGAGTGAACTGGATGAAATCCGCATGCAGGTCATGTGGAACCGCCTGATTTCCGTGGTGGAAGAACAGGCGCTGACTTTGCTGCGCACAGCCTTTTCCACTTCGGTGCGTGAGGCAGGCGATCTTTCTGCCGGTGTCTTTGATCCGCAAGGGCAAATGCTGGCACAGGCTGTGACCGGCACACCGGGTCATGTGAACACCATGGCCGAAGCGGTACTGGAATTTATCAATGAAATTCCCCGCGATGAAATGTTCGAAGGTGACACCTATGTCACCAATGATCCGTGGAAAGGCACCGGCCATCTTCATGATATCACGATGGTTTCACCGTCCTTCCTCAATGGTGAGCTGGTCGCGTTCTTCGCCTGTACCGCCCATGTGGTCGATGTCGGCGGTCGTGGTTTCGGTGCGGACGGTAAATCCGTCTATGAAGAAGGCATTCAGATTCCGATCATGAAATTTGCCGAACGCGGCGCGGTCAATAAAGATCTGATTCGTATTCTGCGTGCCAATGTACGTGAGCCTAATCAGGTGATCGGCGATTTCTACTCGCTCTCCGCCTGTAACGAAGTCGGTCATCGCCGTCTTGTCGATATGATGCGCGAGATCGGCCTGACATCGCTCGATAACCTGTCGGAATTTATCTTCTCGCGCACAACCAATGCCATGCGCGAGCGTCTTGCGCAGTTCCCTGAAGGCTCGTGGTCAAATGAGCTGATGACAGACGGTTATGATGAACCGATCCGTCTTGCAGCTGTGGTTGATATGAAAGATGGTCTGGTGAATGTGGATTTCACCGGCAGCGACCCGATGAGCCGCTGGGGTATCAATGTTCCGATCATTTATACCAAAGCCTATGCATCCTATGCGCTGAAATGCGTGCTGGCACCGGAAATTCCGAACAATGCCGCTTCGCTGGCTTTCTTCACCGTGTCCTCCGAGACCAATATTCTCAATGCGCAACGCCCTGCGCCGGTTAGTCTGCGCCATGTCATCGGTCACATGGTGCCGGATCTGGTGTTTGGTGCACTGGCCAAGGCTTTGCCGGGTCAGATTATGGCTGAAGGTGCCGGTGCGCTGTGGAATATCCATATTTCCGTGCGCCCTGTGGCGGGACAAAGCGGACAAAATGCCGAAGTGCTGATGTTCAACTCCGGCGGTATGGGCGCACGCCCTGCCCTTGACGGCTTGTCGGCAACGGCCTTCCCGTCCGGTGTGCACACAATGCCGATTGAAGCCACTGAGCATACCGGCCCTGTGATTATCTGGCGCAAGGAATTGCGACCGGATTCCGGCGGTGACGGTGAGTTCCGCGGCGGTCTCGGACAAGTCATCGAAATCGGTGCCGCGGATAATCATGAATTTGATTTTTCCGCGATGTTCGACCGTGTTACACAAGCGCCGCGCGGCCGTAATGGCGGGCAAAACGGGACTGCAGGTTCCGTGAAGCTCGATGACGGCACCGCAATGCGCTCTAAAGGCTGGCAGCATGTGCCTGCAGGTAAAAGACTGGTGCTTAACTTGCCAGGCGGCGGCGGATATGGCGATCCCGCGCAGCGCTGCGAAGTAGCCAAAGAGCAAGATAAAATTCAGGGTTATGTCACGGAGGAGAGACAATGACCTATATTTCATCACGACTGGCAACGGTTAAACCGTCTGCTTCCATGGCCGTTTCACAAGCTGCCAAAGCACTGAGTGCCAAAGGCATTGACGTGATTGATCTGGGGCTTGGCGAACCGGATTTCCCGACACCGGCGCATATTACCGAAGCTGCCTATCAGGCGGCCAAAGCAGGTGACACGCTCTATACGGCAGCACTTGGCACATTGGCACTGCGCAAGGCGATCGTCGCCAAATTTTCCCGCGAGAACGGGCTGAATTATACCACCGATGAGATCATCGTTTCCAACGGTGCCAAGCAGATCATTTTCAATGCGCTGATGGCAACACTGGAAGATGGTGACGAGGTTATTCTGCCGACACCATATTTCGTGTCCTATCCGGAAATGGCGAAATTGCTTGGCGGCAAACCGGTGATTGCCCATTGCCGTGAAGAAGACGGGTTTCGTCTGACACCGGATATTCTGGAACAGGCAATTACACCGAAAACCAAATGGCTATTCCTCAATTCACCCGGCAATCCGTCCGGTGCAGTCTATGATGAAGCCAGCCTCAAAGCGCTCGGCGCGGTGCTGGAACGCCACCCGCATGTGCTGGTTCTGTCCGACGAAATTTATGAGCACATCATCTTTGACGGGCTGAAATTTATCTCTTTTGCCAAAGCCTGCCCGCAGCTGAAAGCCCGCAGCCTGATCGTCAACGGTATGTCCAAAGCCTATGCGATGACCGGCTGGCGTGTCGGTTATGCAGCCGGCCCCTTGCCGCTGATCAAGGCCATGGCCACCGTGCAGAGCCAGTCGATCACATCTGTCTGCTCGATTGCGCAGGCCGCAGGTGCAGCGGCGCTTGAAGGCTCGCAGGAGCATGTCCGCACTTTCCGCGATGCTTTCCAGCGCCGCCGCGATCTGGTGGTCAAAGGCATTAATGCCATTGAAGGCTTGAGCCTGCGTGTGCCGGAAGGCGCGTTCTATGCCTTTATCAATTGTGCCGGTCTGATCGGCAAGCAATGTCCGGACGGTTCCGTGCTGAGTGATGATACGGCGGTTGCAAATTACCTGCTCAATGAAGGCCATGTTGCAGCTGTACCAGGTGCCGCTTACGGCATGTCGCCTTATTTCCGCATCTCCACAGCAACATCTGATGAGGTTCTGAGTGAAGCTATCAGACGTATTGCCGGTGCTGTTGCACGTCTGAAACCGGCATCAAAGGCATAAATCATGGATTTTGATACAATTCTTATCACCGGTGCTGCCGGAAGGCTCGGCACAGAATTGCGCCGCGGCTTGGCTCCGCTGGCGCGTAAATTGCGTCTCACAGACCGCGTTGCGATCAATGATCTGCAGCCGAATGAAGAAGCAGTGGTCTGCGATCTTGATGATTCCGATGCGATCATGAAACTGGCGGAAGGTGTAGATGTGATCCTGCATTTCGGCGGTGAGCCGCTGGAAGTGTCATGGGAACGTATTCTGCGCTCCAATATTCAGGGCAGCTATAATATTTATGAAGCCGCCCGCAAAAATGGCGTGAAGCGCGTGATCTATGCTTCCTCCGTCCATGCCATCGGCTATCATGAGCTGGAAACGCATATTGATGCGGATGCCCCGCATCGGCCTGACAGTTTCTATGGTCTGTCCAAATGTTTTGTCGAAGACCTCGGACGGCTCTACTGGGATAAATTCGGCATTGAGACAGTCGCACTGCGTATTTTCTCGTCGTTCCCTGAACCGGCAGACCGCCGCATGTTGTGGTCGTGGTTATCCTTTGATGATTGTGTGCGTCTCGTGTCCGCCGCGCTCACCGCACCACGTGTCGGCTTTACCATCAGTTTCGGCATGTCGGATAATTGCGTGTCGCCGGTTGATAACAGCAAGGCGGGTCATCTCGGTTATCAGCCGCAGGATAATACGGAAAGCTATCGTGCCGCTGTCGAAAGCCGCACCAAACGCTCCGATCCTTATGCCCCTGCCACCCGTTATCTCGGTGGCTGGTTCGTCGATATCGGCCATCCTGATGATGAGGCAAAATCATGAAACAGCATTATGATGTTGTGATTATCGGCGGCGCGGTGATCGGCTCTTCGGTTGCCTATTTCCTGTCACAGAACCCTGATTTTGACGGATCAATCCTCGTTGTGGAACGCGACCCGACCTATGTGCGCGCGGCCACTTCGCTGTCCTCCTCCTCGATCCGCAACCAGTTTTCCAATCCGATTAATGTGGAAATCAGCCGTTTCGGCACGGAATTTATCCGCAATTTTGCGGAAGTGATGCAGGTTGCCGGTGACAAGCCGGATCTGCAATTCCATGAAGGCGGCTATCTGTTCCTCGCCAATACGCCGGATCAGGTGCAGACTTTGCGCGAAAATCACGAAGTGCAGATCGCCTGCGGTGCCGATGTGGTGCTGTGGGATCGTGAGGAACTGAGCCGCGCATTCCCGCATCTCAACACTGACGATATTCTGCTGGCCTCCTATGGCCGCTCCGGTGAAGGCTGGTTCAACAATACCGGCCTGATGTATGGCTTTAAAAACAAAGCCCGTGAACTCGGTGCCGATTATATCACCGATGAAGTGGTGGCCATTCAGCGCGATGGCAATCGTGTCACCGGTGTGGAGCTGAAATCCGGCCAGACGATCTCGGCGGGCACCATCGTCAATGCATCGGGTGTCAGTGCGGCTTTGACCGCACGTATGGCAGGGCTGGACGTGCCGATTGAACCGCGCAAACGCACATTATTTGTCTATGACTGCGCACAAACACCGGAAGGCAGTGCCACCGTCAATGGCGGCCGCCTGCCGCTGATGATTGATCCGAGCGGTGTTTTCTGCCGCCCTGAAGGCCGTTTCTTCCTGACCGGTTGTCCGCCGGTGGAAGACCCTGCAGTCGATTGGGATGATTTCACCCCGCGTTATGAAGAGTTTGAAGAGATCATCTGGCCTGCTCTTGCAGAGCGCTCACCAGCCTTTGAGGCGATCAAAGTCGTCAACCAATGGGCGGGGCATTATGACTTCAACGTGCTGGATCATAATCTGATTGTCGGTCGTCATCCCGAGGTGGAAAATTTCATCTATGCCAATGGCTTCTCCGGTCATGGCCTGCAGCAAGGCCCCGCAACGGGGCGCGCTGTATCCGAGCTGATCACCTATAATGCGTTCCGCACACTCGACCTCTCCGAAGTCGGCTATGAGCGCGTGATTGCCAATAAGCCTTTCCTTGAAAAGGCTGTGATATGATATAGACCCTAAGCAAGCATAAGGGTGAGCGGAGGCAGGTAATGCACATTAATCAGGTCGTTATAAACATGGTCACAGACCATGAATGACAGGGTGCCGCGCCTCCCCCCGCTCAATGCTTTACGCGTCTTTCATGCGGTGATGCGCTATCGCAGCTTCCGCAAAGCGGCTGACGAATTATTTGTGAGCCCGCAAGCCGTCAGCCAGCAGATTAAACTGCTGGAAGACACATTAGGGATCATGCTGTTTGACCGTAAAGGCCGCATGGTTGACCCGACAGAACAGGCCATTCTGCTCGCGCATTTTGTGCAGGCCGGTTTTGATGAATTTGCCGAAGGCGTGCGCCGCGTTACCAAGACCGGTCACCGCAACCGCATCAATGTCAATGCCAGCCCCTATTTTGCCACCCGTTATCTGATGGACCGCCTTGAGCAATTCCGCACCACAATGCCCGGCGTGGTATTACAGCTTACTACCATGGTAGAAATCCCTGATTTTTCCCGCGATGATATCGACGTTTCCGTGCAATGGGGCTTCGGCGAGTGGACAGAATTCGACCAGACATTGCTGGTGCGTGACCCGAAAATTATATGCTGTGCACCGGCGCTCGCACATCGGGTGCGCAAGCCGGAAGATCTGCTGAGCATGACTTTGCTGCATCCGGTTCTGGCCACCAATCTATGGCAAAAAGTACTGCGCCATCTGGATCTGCAGGATATAGAAGCCAAAGGCGATGTGCAGTTTCAGGATGCCGCCACCATGCGCCGCGCCACACTGGCAGGGATGGGGATGGGACTGGTTTCAGCCATTGATGCGATGGATGATCTTCGCCAAGGACGGCTGATCGCACCGCTCGGCATTGATGCTCTGAGCACCATGAAAGAAAAAGATATTCCGGGCTTTTATCTGGTTGTGCCACGCGGTTACCGGCGGGTGAAAACCATTGCCGCTTTTTGCGACTGGATCAAAGCCGAAGACTGGTCAGCCATGCTGCGCCGTGAAATGACCATCGGCGACATGCCTTACGATATATAAGTAAACCCTCAGATTATCTTGCGTCTGCACCTGTCAGCCTGCTCTTTTCGCAAGCGGCTGCGTGCTGAAACATGCCCGTTTTCTGCAAAATTTCCACCTGAAAATATCATCAAGAAAATCTTGTCGTTTAGCCACTTTTCTTGATTTGGTACGCGCGTTCGACGCGGCACACTGCTCTCAGCACGGGACGGTGTAAACAATTGCAAAATAAAAACAGCTTTGCCAGCACGCCGCCGTCCTGCGGGGAAACATATTTCAGTGCCGCTCAGATTTTATCCGGCGGCGGTGACGGAAAAGGCAATGCAGCAGACACAAAATAACATTAAGCCACTGGTGCGCGTGGAAGCGCTTGAAAAGAGCTTCGGAGCTCTCACAGTACTCAATCGTGTGAGTTTAAGCGTTAATCCGGGCGGTGTATTGGCTATTATCGGGCCCAGCGGCTCCGGTAAAAGCACATTGCTGCGCTGTCTGAATTATCTGGAAGTGCCCGATAAAGGTCGCATCACACTCGGTGATATGGAACTTGTTGCCGAGAAACATCCGTCCCAAAAACAAATCCTCGATCTGCGCCGTTCGGCAGGTATGGTGTTTCAGTCCTTCAACCTGTTTCCGCATATGAATGTGCTGGAAAACGTATCGCTCGCGCAAAAACGCGTTCTCGGCCGCTCGCAGCAAGAAGCCGATGAACGCTCCATTGAGCTGCTCAAACGCGTGGGACTGGACTCCAAAGCCGCAGAATATCCGCATCGCTGCTCCGGCGGCCAGCAGCAGCGTATCGCCATTGCCCGCGCACTGGCACTCAACCCGAAAATCATGCTGTTTGATGAGCCGACCTCGGCGCTTGATCCGGAGCTTGGTCTTGAGGTTCTCGCGGTCATGCGTGAACTGGCGCAAGACGGTATGACGATGATTGTCGTCACCCATGAAATGCATTTTGCCGAGAGCGTTTCCGACCATGTGATGATTATGGCCGATGGCAACATCATTGAATCCGGCATCAGCAAAGACGTGATGCGTGATCCGCAGACAGAACGTGCACGCCGGTTTCTGCATGCTGTGAGAGATCGCTGATGCAGGATATTATTTTTAATATTATCAGAGGCTTGCCTGCGACAATCGCTTTAACAGCCGCAGCACTGATGATCGGGCTTGTTCTTGGCGTACCGCTGATGCTGGTGCGTATTTCCCGTCATAACTGGCTGCGCTACTCAGCCATGGCGCTGATTACTTTTGTGCGCAGCATTCCGCCGATTGTCTGGCTGTTTGTGATCTTTTTCGGGCTTGGCAGCGGTTATTTCCGTGTTGCCCCCTTCCCTGCGGCCGCAGCCGGTCTCGGTCTGATTGCTTCAGCCTATATGGCGGAGATTTATCGCGGCGCGCTTCTCTCCATTCATCGTGGTCAATGGGAAGGCGCTGCCGCTCTGGGTATGCATCCGGTGCGGATGTGGATTGACGTGATCATGCCGCAGCTTATCCGCGTCGCCCTGCCGGCAATGGCAACCTATGCCATTGGTCTTTTGAAAGATTCTGCAATTGCCTCGACAATCGGCGTTTCTGAAATGACCTTCTATGCCAATCAGTCCTCTATGGCGACCTATCGCGGGCTTGAAGTCTTCAGCTTTGTCGCCCTGCTCTATATCGCGCTCAGCCTGCCGGTTGCGTGGATGTCACGCGGTATTGATGCGCGTATGCGAAAGAAGGTGTCCCGATGATCCCGGTTTTGGCGGAACAATTCCATAACTGGCTACCGCAAATGCTCAGCGGCCTGCGGATCAGCCTGATTGTCACCGGAATGAGCCTGCTGATCGGCATCCCGCTGGGCTTTTTTCTGTCGCTCGGTGTAATGTCCAAGGCAAAACCAACCCGCTGGGCTGCACTGACACTGGTTGAAGTGGGCCGTGGCGCACCGTCTCTGGTTCTGCTGCAATTTGCCTATTTCGGCCTGCCTTCTGCCGGTCTGACGCTGACCTCCTGGTCGGCCAGTATTGTAGCTCTGAGCTGGACAACCGGTGCTTATACCAGTGAGATCATCCGTGCCGGTCTGCAATCTGTCCCCGCAGGGCAGCGTGAGGCAGCTCAGGCAATCGGTCTGACGCCGCTGGATATGATGCGCTTTATCGTTGTGCCGCAAGGTCTGCGTATCGCTATTCCGGCTCTGCTCGGCTTTGCCATCCTGATTTTTCAGACCACATCCTTGTGTTTTGCCATTGCGCTGCCGGAGCTGACAGCCCGCGCCTATGAAATTGGAACCAATACATTCCAATATCTGCCAGCCCTGATCCTGGCTGGTCTTCTCTATCTGCTCATTTGCATTCCGGCGACGCTGATTGTCGGCGTCATCGAAGCCCGTGCGCAGCATTAAATAAGCAACAAAAAGGGGAAATCATGAAGAAGTTTTTTGCACTCACACTAGCTGCCGGTCTTAGCAGCACTTTTCTGGCAGGCGCTGCTTTTGCACAGGATTGCACGCCGCAGCATAAAATCACCACTGTTGAAGCCGGTTATCTGACGATTGCAGCACCGACTTTCCCGCCTTTCTCCATTCCTAAAGGCGAAAGCGATCTCAGCGGTGTGGATGGTGAAATCGTCAAGGAAATCGCTGCCAAAGAATGCCTGAAAATCAAAATCGCACCGGTTGAATATGCAACAGCCATTCCGTTTGTTGTTTCAGGTCGTGCAGATATTGCCATCGGCAATTATTACCGCACCGATGAGCGGCAGAAAGTGGTCAATCTTTCCGCTCCGCTCTATCTCGATCAGATGGGGCTCTATTCCAAAGAAGGTGTGACCGCTGTTGCCCAGCTTGAAGGCCGTAATGTCGGTACCGTACAGGGCTATCTCTGGGTCAATGAGCTGAAAGCCATTCTCGGCGATAAACTCAGCCTCTATAACAACTATGTCGCGCTTTATCAGGATCTGGAAGCCGGACGTATCGAGATCGCAATTGACGGCGTTGCCGTTGGTACTGCCGCGCAGCAAGGCGGCGCGCTGAAAGATGTTCAGATTAAAGTTTCAGAAAAAGACGAGCGCGTACAAAGCTCTGTCTATCCGGCACAGGCCGGTCTGCCGCTTTCCAAAAACAATCCGGATCTGCTCGCTGCCGCCGATGATGTGGTCAAAGAGCTGCATAAATCCGGTCGTATGGTCGAAATTCTCAAAGAATACGGCCTGTCTGAGAGCGCTGCAGATGTCGGTGAAGCCCGCCTGATCAAGTAACAGCTTTTATTGATGGCTCCCCTGCTTTATTGAAGGTGGGGGAGTTTTATTCAACTAATTGATATTATTATATAATTTAATCATCATCTTCCGATTTCGGTTTGCCTTCATACCGGATCAGGAACACAGCCATGCCGAACACCATCAATGCCAGTGAAAACCACGTCAGTGCATAGACCAGATGATTATCTGCAAATTTAACCACTGTCAGCCCGCCTTCCGGCCGGTCAGCACGGTTTTGGACGCCATTCGCATCAATGAAATAGTCCGGCACATTCTTCACATCGGCATGTTTGGTAAAAGCTTCAATATCGCGGGCATACCAGATATTCTTTTCCGGCTCATTCTGACGCAGAAAAAAGCCTTTCGGCTCTGTCAGGCGTAGCAGGCCGGTGACTGTTGTTTCGCCTTCAATCTGACCGTTTGTGCGGTTCTCAGGATCGCGCTTGGCACTTGCAACATAGCCGCGATTGATAAAGACCGTCTCGCCGTTATCGCGCAGAAAAGGCGTTAGAATCCAATAGCCTGAACCCCGCTCTGTGAGTGCACCGACGGCAATTTCCTTATCATTGAGGTAATGGCCTGAAAGCGTCACAGCACGATATTCATAAGCTTTCTTGTCAGCATTCTGCCAGGCATTGATATCAGGTGCGGAAACAGGGCTTGCATTGATATTTTGCTCGACGCGGGCGATCAGGTCATGTTTCCAGCTCAGTCGTTTGACCTGCCAGAGACCAAGAGCACTTAGTCCAGTGATTAGCAGACCCGCAATCAGAGAAATCAGCACAATTTTATTGCGTTTTGAAGTGGATGAATGGGGCTGAATTTCTGCCATGAACTTAATCTCTTTTTGCCTTAGATGCTGCACATCGTGTCTATGCCTTATCCGTAGTCAGGCAAATCAGAATTTACATTGCGCACAATTGTTTGAACGCGTTGTTGTCATAAAAAGCGACTATGTCGGTAGAATGACCTTTCTTCAGAGCATTTCCCAAGCAAGTCAGGTCAACTTGGACAGGTTGTGATAATGCGACAAACAAAGGATTCAGTCTGAAAATAGACGCTTAGTGCCTCGTATTTGACAGGGCGCGCAGTGCCGGTTTCACGCAATATTGGCCGCGTTCTGCCTGCTGGGTTAATTTTCGCAAATATCCACCAGCCGATCTGATTTTATCAGAGCGTTCAAGGATTGCCGCAAGTGTAACCGCTGCATTGATCTCTCCCATAATTTCACAAGCCTTTTGCCATGCAGAAGCGGTAATCCCGAGCATCGGACGAATATGCCCTGCTGTAAGGATTAAATCACGCCATTGATGAATACCATGCTGTGCGTAATGGCTGATTTGCGGACAATGTTGTAAAATTTCCTGAAGATCAGGTGTTGATGTATGAGTTTGCACTTCAGACTTATGTCGTAAATTTTTTGATATTGGCTTTGGTTCGCTGTTTCCGAAAGTTTGAATGTTTTTCTTATCAAAAGATTCTATATTTGAATTCTGAATGTGGTGCTCATTTTCGCATACATTGCCGCTCATTTTTTGATCAGAAACCTTTGAAAGATAAACATTTTCTACGTTTCGGCGCAAAATGCTCAAAGCTTGTTCGCGTTTAGTCAAATTTTCAAGCGTACCATTGCGCTCAACGCGGCCGGAAAGTGCTTGCAGTTGATCATAAAGAACATTCCAGTCCCCTTCCCTCCCCTCATTGAGGGCGGCCAGAATGGTTTTGGAAATATCGCGGAGATGAATTGTAATGTTGAAACGCAATTGCTGACGGATACGTGCCTGTTCACGCAATTCAGTTGCATGGGTTTCAATTTCTGAAGCCTTAAATGTCAGCGGTGACAGATCAAAACCAAAGGCCATGGCAATTTCACCATTGCTGTCGCGGCGCACAAAACGCTTACCATTGGGGCTGTCACGGCGCAAAATGAAACCAAGTTCAACGAGAATGGCAATATGACGACGGATTGTCGGGGCTGACATTCCGCGCAGGCGCATGGAAAGCTCGTGATTGGACGGAAAGACGATCAGCGCGACGCGGCTGTCGAGTATTTTATCGGGGTAAAAACTCAGCAAAGCTTCGAGCACGGCAATAGTGCGGGAAGACAGCCGATAGGCTTCACGGGCCTCTGTTAAAGCACGCAACAGCTTCCAGCGATCAATGCTGTGATGATCCTGTTCAGTTTCACTCTGTTTCTGACGCAATTCTTTCTGTTGTTGACGAAGTTTCTCGTAACTCAGAAAATGCGCAGCATTCATCATTCGTCCGCCAAACGGGGACGTCGCAAAATGCTCAGTCATTTGTTACCTCATTTGAGGCAAGCAAAAACACTGCCGGAACATTGCCGACTCTTGACTTTTGATCGCGAAAGTGATTCTCTCTAATTGCTACATCGAAAGAGGGCTTCCGGTTCGGTAACGTTCAGGGGGCCTTTTTTCTTGCCGTTTTTTCCTATCTGTTAAAACTGGCTCTGTCGTTTTCGGGGCTTTTGATCTGGTAGCGCCCTTCTCACTCCATAAACCGTACGGTTCCTTCATTTATGCTGTTGATAATTTCAGTCTGTTATTTCTGAAATTATTTGTAACGCCTGATACGCATTACTAACGCGCAGAGAGAAGACGGGGGATAGATTTATCCGTTTTTCTTCTGCTGAAATTGTTCATAAAGCTCAGCCATCTCACCGGCGAGATATTCCGCAAAACCTTCCGCATCGTGGCGTTGCAGATCAAACTGCGCCCTGCCCTGTTGTAAGCGTAACAGGCCAAGGCTCTCGCCATTGCGTGTTTGCAGCTTTTGTTCTGCCGGTTTGTTTATTTCCGGTTTCTCTGTTGCGGTGAGCTTCTGGAGCAAATGCTGAAAGCGTAGATCCGTTTCCGCATCTTTGAAGTCGCTGTCAGTGATAATACGCTGAGCCTGTTTGAGCTGTAATTTATCCCGCAACACATCTGCGAGCTGCATCCAGCGCGGTCTTCCGACTTTTGGCGCGGGGCCAATTGCGCGGATAATCTGTTCCGGAATGGCTGCTGCCACTTGCAGAAAACGCGTCATTTCCGCTTTATGCAGCGAGAGGGCATCCTGAACAGTTGAACGTTCAAATCCACGTTCAATCAAAGCCTGAGCAAATAAAGCACGCTCAATGAAAGAAAGATCGCGGCGCTCGCTGTTTTCTTTACCCTGCGCAAGAACGAGTTCTGCATCGGTCAGAGGCTTGATAAGGGCTTTTACCGGTAATCCGAGCCGTGCAGCAGCACGCATACGGCGGTGACCATAGGCGGCCTGAAAACGTCCTGCCTGATCGGGATGCGGGCGTACCAGAATTGGCACTTGCTGGCCATGCTGATGCAGGCTTTGCACCAGAGTGAGAAACTCCGGATCATCGGTTTCCTGACGGGTCAGACGATCTTCAACGAAGGAACCGTCAATCAGTGAAGCATCAAGTTCAACAACCTGATCGCCTTTGGCGAGGCTTTCAGAGAGTTGTTTGGCACTTTCCAGCTCACGGGACATATCAGCTAAAGACAAACCCATAGCTTTGACAGCGCCGGAACGGCTGGCTGAAGGACGGATCAGCTGATCGGGTGTTTTCTCCGGTACTGATGCCGGAGCCTCAGCTTGTGATGATGAGACTGAAACCTCTGGAGCTTGTGGCTCTGATGCTGCCGGTAAGGGCGCACCGAACAAAGCCTTTAACTGATTTTTGCGGCTTGAGCTGTTCATGCCTTACCTCCCCTCGCCGGACGGTTCCAGGCGGAATGGATCAGTGCTTCGATCTCGCCGTTGACAGCTGTCAACGACTCCATAGCCCTGTCATAAGTGACACGACTGAAATTCTCGCGGCCAACCTCATAAAGTGTCTGTTTGGTCAGACCGGCATCGGAAACGGCGGTTGATTTAACCATGGGTGCTGTGAGTACACGATCGCCGAACTGGGCGCGCAGGAATCCTGCAATTTGCGCCTGCGGACCGTCATTCGGCTCGTAACGGGTAATCAGATAGCGCAGGAAGTCGAAATTCAGCGAGCCGCCGGCTTCACGTACGACTGAGAGCAAATCGGATGTCATGAACAGGAACTGGCTCATGGAGGCAACATCGAGCATCTGCGGATGTACGGTAACAATCACTGATGTTGCTGCGCACAAAGCTGATAAGGTCAGGAAGCCGAGTTGCGGCGGGCAGTCCAGAACAACGACGTCATAATCATCCGCAACCGATTGCAAAGCAGCCTGAACACGGGTGAAGAACATATCCGCGGCAGGACCGCGGCGCTCTGCCAGAACACGCGGCGTGGTATGCTCAAATTCCTGCAGTTCCAGATTGCCGGGGACAAGATCGAGCCCGTCAAAATAGGTTTTACGAATAATATCACGCAGAGGGCGCTGTGCCTCGTCGTAACGGATAGCACCATAGAGCGTATCATTACCGCTCAGATCAAGTTCCGGCTGATAACCGAACAAGGCAGACATAGATGCCTGCGGATCGAGATCAACTGCTAAAACGCGCAGGCCGGACAAAGCCAGATGCTGCGCCAGATGGGTGGTGGTTGTGGTTTTCCCCGAGCCGCCCTTAAAATTGGTGACAGCAATGACCTGCAGATGCTCGCCGCGTTCTTCATCTCGCCATGGCAGATAATTGCGGTTCTTATTGGCATTCTGCTCGGTCAGCAAATGACGCAGCGCATTAATATCTTCCAGCGTATAGAGGCGGCGTCCTCCGGAGCCGGTTTCCGGTTGCGGGCCTTCACCGGCAATGGACAGCTGACGCAGATAGCTGTCGGAAACGCCAATAAGCTTGGCTGCTTCACTGCTGCTGAATTTGCGTAGGATTTTATTAGACGCCGGAGCAAAAAGACGTTCGCGCATGGCCTGTAATTGCGCAGATAAAAGCTCGGCATCCGCAGCGATTGCGCGGTCTGCCGCCAAAGGTGCATTTGCAGCCTTGTTTGTAGTTGCTAAATGCTGCTGTGCATCAGCAACAATATCTGCCCAATTCGTCGTCAATTTATCCAACCTTTATGCGCATTGGCCGCGTATAGTCGTAAACCACTGCTTTTCTTCGTCCATCATGCTACGATTCGGACAAAATTACTAATCTGTTAACGCAAGTGCTTAAATCAACACTGGAAAACGCAAATAACAGATGCAGTGGCGAGTAACGGTAAACCGGCAAGATTTTGTAATTTTTCGTTAGAAGAGTGTAAAATCCTGCAGGGAAAGTCAAATTATTTATAGTTAACGGATATTAACCGTTCTGCAACGCAGTTCGGCAGTCAAAACCGATGCCGGTTAGTCGTTGGTGGCGCGCTCTCTGTTCGGAGATGCTCTGTGTGGCACTGCCGTGATGATCTCGTGAGTTTATAAGGCTCATCAATCTGTGTCTGATCGTGATCCGGTTGACAGCTGTCAACACTGCTTGCCGGTTTCAGAAGCTCAAGTCTTCTGCCTTATCCGCAATCTGAATTCTGCCTGCCGTTATATCTGTGAGCATACGCAGTACAGCGTCTTTTTGGTGTGACGGAATCTCCAGACGCAAATCCGCTCCGGTATTATGAAAATCTTCCGATGCGATTGTCAGGTGTTCGATTCCAGCAAGGCGCGCTTTTATTAAAGCGAGCTCAGAAAAATGTGCACGGATAAAACTTGTCTGGGTCGGGATAAGCTCAACCAGTACCGAAGCGCGCAGGCATAAGGCTGCAGTGCCGCCATAGGCACGGATCAGGCCGCCGCTGCCTAGCAATGTTCCGCCAAACCATCGGGTGACCAGCACCACAACATTGTCGAGTTCCAATCCGTCAATTGCTTGCAGGATCGGCTTGCCTGCGGTGCCGCTCGGTTCGCCGTCATCATTGAAACGGTAATTTTGCCCCATACGCCACGCCCAGCAATTATGATTGGCATCACTATAGGATTCACGGGCGATAAAATCTTTGGCAGCTTCTTCATCAGCGACGGGAAGTGCAATGGCTAGAAAACGGCTTCGTTTGATTTCCTGCTCAAAAACTTCTCGTTTTGCTAGCGTAAACATGGCGTCTCAATTTCTGCGGATGAATGCTGTCTGACAATATCCATTGTTTTAAAGCGCATGAATATTGTGAATGTTCTGATAGCAGATAATGTCCGCAGCACCAAATGCATCACGAATGATGCCGGTAGGAATGACGCTGATGAAATTGCTCAAGCTCGCGGGCAGAGGGCAGGGTGCCGGAGAATATTGCGACATAAGACGGCACACGCTGCATTCGTGTTGTCACATCCTCATTTGTATTGAGGCTGATATAGCCGATCTGGGTCAGATAGAGTGCTCTTGAACGGACATCTGCCAGCAGAGGCTCACAACCGTGGCGGATAAACATAGATCGTATAGCTTCAAGACGGGTAGCGTCAGCCTCATTTAAAGCCTGCGCAACCGTAGGAGACTGTACACCCCAACTGCGCACAGCATGTTCAAAGCTGCTGTCGAAGACAGCGCGATCAAGCCAGCAGTCAAACAGATTGAGGGTGGCTTCGCTCAGGCTTTGTGCATCTGTACCGGCCTGCCGGAGCAGGGCTGTGGTATTCTTTTCTTGCCAAAGCTGTAACAGCGCATCAAGCAATGCATCACGGTCTTTAAAAAACCAGTAGAAACTGGTGCGCGATAATTTCAGCATTTTGGCCAGTGTCAGAATCCGGACATTGTCGATGCCGCTTTCCAATAATACCTGATAGGCGGCATCCAGCCAGAGCTCCTTTGAGCCACGCCAGCCGCTCTCACCGTCATAATCAATTACGGACATATATAATCCTTTTAAAATTATTATTATAATTCAGATGTTTAAGTTCACTGACGGGGTGCATCTTAACCTGACTGCGATAAAATGTACACTGCTGTATATAAAATTGACACTATTGTACATTTTAATTAGACTTCCTCAAAAAAGGGGAATGCAATGAACAATGATCCGCTCTTACAGCCTTATCAGCTTAAACATCTGCGGTTACGTAACCGTATTATCACAACATCCCACGAGCCTGCTTATCCGGAAGACGGCATGCCGAAAGATGCCTATCGCGCCTATCATGTGGAGCGTGCAAAGGCTGGTGTGGCGCTGACCATGACTGCCGGTTCGGCAACGGTCTCGCGCGATAGTCCGCCGGTCTTCAATAATGTGCTCGCCTATAAGGACGAGGTAGTGCCGTGGATGAAAGCATTGGCAGACGAATGTCATGAACATGGTGCAGCGGTGATGATCCAGCTCACCCATCTCGGCCGCCGCACCCGTTGGGACAAAGGCGACTGGTTGCCAGCTGTCACCTCGTCTCACGAGCGGGAAGGGGCACACCGCGCATTTCCGAAACGTCTCGAAGACTGGGACATTGAGCGGATTATCAAAGACTTCGGCGATGCGGCAGAGCGTATGCAGGCGGCCGGTCTCGACGGGATAGAGTTGCAGGCCTATGGCCATCTGATCCAGCAATTCTGGTCACCGGTAACCAACGATCTCGACAATGCCTATGGCGGTTCGCTGGACAACCGGTTGCGCTTTACCTTTGATGTGCTGGCAGAAATCCGCAAACGGGTGGGGCCGGAATTTATTGTCGGTATCCGTTATACCGGCGATGAAATGATGGAAGGCGGCCATGATAAGGACGAGGGGATCGAAATTTCCCGCCGCCTTAAAGACAGTGGCATGATTGACTTCCTGAATGTGGTGCGCGGCCATATTGATACTGATCCGGCAATGACTGACCTTATTCCTATTCAGGGAATGGCTAATTCACCACATCTGGATTTTGCCGGTGAAATTCGCGCGGCTACCAATTTTCCGACTTTCCATGCGGCGAAGATACCGGATGTGGCAACAGCCCGCCATGCCATTGCCTCCGGCAAGCTCGATATGGTGGGAATGACCCGCGCGCATATGACCGATCCGCATATTGTGCGTAAAATTATTGAGGGAAGAGAAGAAGATATCCGCCCTTGTGTTGGTGCGAATTATTGCCTCGACCGGATTTATCAGGGCGGTGCCGCCTATTGCATTCATAATCCGGCGACAGGGCGTGAACTGACCATGCCGCACACGATCAGCAAAGCACCGGTAAAAAAGAAGGTTGTGATTGTCGGTGCAGGGCCAGCCGGTATGGAAGCCGCCCGTGTTGCCGGTGAACGCGGCCATGAAGTCGTGGTTTTTGAAGCCGCGGACAGGGCAGGCGGGCAGATCCGTCTCACCGCGCAATCACCGCGCCGCCGTGAGATGATCAGCATTATCGACTGGCGTATGGCACAATGCGAACGCTTTGGCGTGCAATTCCGTTTCAATACATGGGCAGAGCAGGCGGAAATTGATGCTGAAAACCCAGATATCGTGATTATTGCAACCGGCGGCATGCCGCATGTTGAAATGCTTCCTGAGGGCAATGATCTTGTTGTTTCCGCATGGGATATTCTCTCCGGTGATGTCAAAGCGGGCAGCAATGTGCTGATTTTTGATGATGCGGGTGACCATGCAGCACTGCAGGCGGCAGAAGTGCTGGCAAAAGCAGGGGCAAAAGTTGAAGTCATGACACCTGACCGGAGTTTTGCGCCGGAAATCATGGCGATGAACCTTGTGCCCTATATGCGCAGCCTGCAGAAAGACGGGGTAACTTTCACTGTGACCTATCGTCTTGATAAAGTCACCCGTAACGGCAACAGCCTCACGGCGCATATCGGCAGTGATTATGGCGGTGTAGACAAGCAACAGGATCACGACCAGATCGTGATTAATCACGGCACAAGACCGCTGGATGATCTGTATTTTGAACTCAAGCCGCAGTCCAGAAATCTCGGTGCGGTCAATTATGATGATCTGATCGCCGGGCAGGCACAGCAGATTAATAAAAACGAGAGCGGCCGCTATCAGCTTTATCGTATCGGCGATGCTGTCGCTGCACGCAATACTCATGCAGCGATTTATGATGCGCTGCGTTTGATGAAAGATATTTAGAGCGTGTCGCGTTTCATTGTATCCGCTATGCTCGCTCTATCTCTTTGTTTTTTACGCATGTCGTTATCGGAAAATTGGTGCCCACTTTTCCGCGACATGCTCTAGCCCTTAAACAGGGGAGGGCTTTGATAAAAGATGCCCTTAAAAAATTACCCCCTCCCCTTCCGGTCAGAAGGGGAGGGGGTAATTATTAAGCCGGATAAAGACAGATCAGCCTTTTTGAGCGGCCAGAGCCTGATCACGCATCGCGCTCAGGCTCATTTTCGGTGTAATCGCTTCCTGATCGATACGAATTTCAATCAGTGCAGGCTTGCCTGAAGCTACGCAGCGTTCAAAAGCCGGTACAAATTCATCCGTTGCCGCAACTGTTTCACCATGCAGGCCATAGGCTTGTGCCAGCGCTGCAAAATCCGGATTAGCGAGACCGGTGCCGGAAACACGACCCGGATAGGTGCGTTCCTGATGCATACGGATGGTGCCATACATGCCGTTATTAACAACGATAAACACCACACGAGCATCATATTGCATCGCTGTTGCCAGTTCCTGACCATTCATCAGGAAGCAGCCGTCACCGGCAAAAGCAATGACAGTGCGGTCACGGTCGGTCAGTTTGGCAGCAATCGCTGCCGGTACACCATAGCCCATGGAGCCGTTGGTTGCGCCGAGCTGGGTGCGGAAGGTCTTGTATTGATAAAAACGATGTGGCCATGCAGTGTAGTTACCGGCACCGGTGGTCATAATCGTATCTTCAGGCAGATTTGCACGCATCCACTGCATGATTTCGCCCATCTGCACATCACCCGGAATTGGTGCATGTTGCAAATTATCATTGTAATTCTTGTTCAGCTCAGCTGTCCAGGATGCCCATTTATCAGAACCGATCTTGCCAAGACCACGCAACTGCTTGGCAAAAGCAGCCATTGTCGCATTGATCGGCAGGGTAGGGTAATAGACGCGTCCCAGTTCTTCAGCGCCACTATGCACATGGATCAGTTTCTGGTTTGGCACCGGAATATTGACCATTGTATAGCCGGCACTGGTCATTTCACCGATACGCGCGCCGATGACCAGCAGCAGATCACTGTCTTTAATGCTTTGCAGCAGTTTCGGGCTTGCGGATGTGCCAAGCTCGCCGGCATAATTAGCCAGCGCATTATTATAGAGATCTTGACAGCGGAATGATGTGGCAACAGGCAGATTATTCGCAACGCAGAAGGCTTCCGCATCGGCCACAGCCTGTTTATTCCAGCCGCTGCCGCCGAGCATGACTACAGGACGCTCTGCTTGTTTCAGCAGATCAGCCAGTTCCTGCAATTGCTCTGCACCGGCAGAGATTTCGACCTTTTTATGTGCCGGCACGTCAGCAACACTGGCATGGGCGGTCAGCATATCTTCCGGCAGCGCCACAACAACAGGGCCCGGACGGCCGTTCACTGCGCGGTGGAATGCCTGAGATACCAGTTCCGGAATACGGGCAACATCATCAATCTGCACCACCCATTTGGCCATCTGGCCGAACATGCGGCGATAATCCACTTCCTGAAAGGCTTCGCGCTCAACCTGATCGCTGGCAACCTGTCCGATAAACAGGATCATCGGGGTGGAGTCCTGAAATGCGGTATGCACGCCGACGGATGCGTTGGTTGCACCCGGTCCGCGGGTGACAAATGCAATCCCCGGCTTGCCGGTGAGCTTGCCATAGGCTTCCGCCATATAAGTCGCACCGCCCTCCTGACGGCAGACAATCAGCTCAATATCCTCTTTTGCATCATGCAATGCATCCAGAGCCGCCAGATAGCTTTCACCCGGTACGCAGAAAGCTCTGTCCACGCCATTGATGCGCAAAGCATCAATCAGGATCTCTCCGCCTGTCCGGTGATTATTTTTATGATTCATAGCCGACATTTCCTCAATAATGTTCGCCTGCAGTGACTGTAACCGCACCGGTATCCCCCCGGATAACCTTGTTTGCGGTTAACTGCCGTCCGGAGCATAGCGTGCTCCGGTTTTGTTTTGCATGCCGGTGCCGAATAACCATGGTCCGGTTTTTCGCAGCATGCTCCTAATCCGTCTCCCACGGATATAAGATCACAGAAATACAGTTTGAAAATTGAGCTTAGTCAACAACAAGCACAATCATTTGTGATGAATAGTAATTACATTGTGCTGCTTATTCATCATTTGGCCGGAGAGCGGCTGCAAAACGGCGGACGAAGCGGAAATTTAGCGATTTAACGGGCTTTGACGCGAGCATGAAGGCGCAGGGCAAAAACCGCTGCCAGCAGCGAAAACCAGACCTGTCCGCGCGGGGCAAAGAACGGCGACTCGAGATTGGCATAGAGCATCATAAAGACCCAGATGCGCAGATACATGATAGCGAGAGCAGGATCATTACCGGTTTTCTGAGCGCGATGATAATCCAGAAGCGGACAGAACAGCATCCAGACAATGAAAAGCGTGATGCCGATCAGCCCTGTTGTCATCATTAGGTTAATATAACCGTTATGCGCATGACCGGCTCTTGATGCCCAGGTCTCTATCTCATAGCCGCCATTGATCAAATGGGACATATTCCAGAATGTATCAAAGCCGAAACCGACCCACGGATGCGCATACAATTGCTCCAGTGCGAATTTCCAAATTTCGGTGCGCCCTGTAAATGTCGGATCCGAAATCAGCCCTGTAACAAAATCCTGCACAGGCAGGCTCACAACCGTGCCGACCGTGAGCAGCAGCATCAGCCCGACAGGAATAATCGCAGCGAGATATTGCAGCGGTAACAATCGCACAAAACGAATAGTCTCGGCCACCAGAAGAGCGATAACAATCAGACCGATGGAGGTTTTGTTGTTTGAAAAAATCAGGAAAATCGTGGCCAGAACAATATTCAGAGCTGGTATCAGATAATCATCTCTGCGTAGCAGATACAGATTATAGATGATCAGCACGATCATCGCAGGTCCTGCAATATTCTTATGAGAAAAATGCCCGCGCCACGAACCGGCATTAATCAGTTCCAGTACCTCAGCTTCATTATGAATGGAGACTTCCGGCATGAATATCACGCCGAAATAAGACAATCCCAGAATAAACAGGCTTAGATATTTCAACATGCGCTGAAAATGCTGCTGGTTCTCAGGCAAAATGACCCATGCCATTGCGATCACAATCACCGTTATACTGTAGACATAACGACGGAAGGATATACCTGAATAATCAGACGTGAAGACCGTAATAAACTGCCAGAACAGCAGGATAATCAGCAATGGCGACAGCATTTTGAGGGCAATTTGCCAATTTGCCCGCAAATAAAGCGCAGAGATAAAGAACAGTGACAAAGACACAAGCTGCTGGAGCGCATTGCCCTGTTCCTGTGCGAGCAGCACCGACGGATCACGTAAATCCATAAAAGGTGTCAGCGTGACCCAGAACAAAAGAAAAATCAGTACAAACAGGATCGTCTTACCTGTCCGGTTCACTAATTTTTCCATTCAAAATCATTATCTATTTAAATATCAATAATATAGTTCATTCTGAACTTATTTCATTCTAGCACTTATGTATTTAAACTTCTATAATCTTGAAATTATGTCTGATTTTTGACTGAAACTATATCCAGCGCAGCTCGGCTTCCATACCCATACGATCTGTCCGGTTTCGCAAGTTGAAAAGCACGCCAACACGTTTGGCGGCAGTTTCCACAATGGTCAGCCCCAGTCCGGTACCGGTCTGGCTCTTATTGCTGCCGCGATAAAAACGTGTGGTCAGCAACGGGATTTCTTCCTCCGCCACGCCGGGCCCGCAATCTTTGACGACAATGCCGCTGCCGGATGGCAGGCTTTCCCAGCTGATAGTTTCGTTCTGCGGTGAATAATGCGTGGCGTTTTCATAAATATTGCGCAGCATCAGTGTGAGATTATGCCGGTCGGTCTGTATCACCTGTTCATAAAGAGCCGGATCAATGCGGTTTTCGATTTTTCGTCCGCTGACCGGATTTTGAGCAATGATTTCCTCAGCCAACTGACCGAGATTGACCTTCTCACTCACCACGGGAGAGGCATCGGCATCCAGCTTGGCCAAAGCCAGCAATTGGCGGACAAGACGGGTTGTCCGGTCAACGGACAACAGAATTTGCTGCAATGCGCCTTCTTTAATTGCCGGATCGGCTGCCGCCAGTGCAATTTGTGCCTGTGTTTTCAAACCGGCGAGGGGGGTGCGCAATTCATGGGCGGCAAAAGCCGTTACTTCCCGCTCATGGCGCCGTGCGGCTTCCACTTTGATAAACAGCCCGTTCAGTGCATCGGCCAATGGCCGTACTTCTGAAGGAATATTCGCTGCCTGCAACGGCCGCATATCATCCGCATCTTTTTGCCGGACTTTATCCGCCAGCTCATGCAATGGCCGCAGACCACGGCCGAGACTGACCCAGATCAGGAAGCCAAGCAGCGGCAGGATCAGAATAACAGGAGCGAGAAGCCCTTTAACCAGATCGCTGACAAGGCGGTCACGTAATGCCAACCGGTCTGCAACGATAATTCTTACACCTTTTGCAGGATCAACGATTGTATAGACACGCCATAATTCACCCTCAACCACCTCATCGGAAAAGCCGGTGCTGTTGCCTGCTATTTTAATGTCAGGCGCGCCGGTTGAACTGCCGACGAGTTCGCCGTCCAGTGACCAGATTTGACAGGAAAGATAGCGTTCATAGCTGCCATGCTCATGCGGGAGACTGATGGCTTTGGTTGTGTTCATACCGGTGGAAGCACTGCCCAGCAGCGAATGCACCATGCGTGCGGCTTCCTGCAGACGCGTGTCGAGCACTTTTTCAAGTTCGTTGTGGCTGTTGAAATAGGTCCATGCAACAGCACAGGCCCAGATAATGCCTGTGGCTGTGACGAGGATAATAAACAGTCTTTTATGCAGAGAAGTCATTATGTTACCCGCATCCGGTAGCCGAGACCGCGCACGGTTTCAATCGCATCCCGCCCGACTTTATTGCGCAGATTATGGATATGCACTTCGACAGTATTGCTTTCTACTTCTTCCTGCCAGCCATAGAGCCTTTCTTCAATATCACTCTTGGAGCGGATAATTCCGGGTCTTTCCATTAAAGCAGCCAATACGGCAAATTCTCTGCGTGACAGCGGAACCCGTTCGCCTTTGACTTTTGCATTGAGGCTGGAAGGATCAAGCTCTACATGACCGGCAATCATGACTGCGCGGGCGCGTCCGGCGCCGCGGCGGGCGATAGCTCTGACCCGCGCCGCCAGTTCATCGAGATCAAAAGGTTTGCCCATATAATCATCAGCACCGCTATCCAGACCCGTAATTCGGTCTGCGGTTTCATCCAGCGCAGTCAGCAATAAAACCGGTGTCTGATCTTTATCAGCGCGTATTTTCTTCAAAACATCAAGGCCGGAACCGTCCGGCAGCATCAGATCCAGCACAATCGCGTCAAAGCGTGAGCACGCCAATGCGGCCAGCGCATCTGCACAGGTAGCAACCTGATCCACGGTTGCGCCGGTCAGACCCAGCCCGACCTTCAGGCCGTTGGACAAAACCGGATCATCTTCCACTACCAAAACACGCATCTTATTCTCCGGAACATTCTCGCTTGCGGACCCTCTTTCAGGCCCGCTTAGGAATGTGCTTTTACCATCAATATTGTTCCGCTTAACTTTTGCGGTCTATTATCTGCAAGACTGACTTTTCTGCCTTAAGGCTGACTTAAGGTCATAAGATAGTATGGACATTATAACAGGCATCCGCCTATCTGTGTGATATTCGGGCGTCTTATTAGGGTATCGCATACAAGATTCTAGAGCGTGTTGCGTTTAATGGCATTCATGGCACTCGCTCTAGGTTCTTTCAATTGTTGCATGTTCGCGAACGCTAAATGAACTCATTTAGCTGCGACATGCTTTAGTTCTCGCAGGATAATATGATCCGACATTTTTACCGACAGCTTTTCAGTCTGCTCTTTTTCAGCATTGTATTATCTGCTGCTTTTACACCTGTGACCGGTATTCAGGCTGTTGCGCAAACCATGCGCAGCGCTGAAGAGGTTATGCAATTGAGTGTCACGCGCGATGAGAAAAACGCGCTGCAATTTCAATGGAATATTGCGCCTAAAATTTACATGTATCGCGACAAGATACAGGTCGAAAAACCGGACGGCACAGTATTGCCCGCCGATGTCAGTGAAGGTGTCATCAAGGATGACATGAATTTCGGCCGCACTGAAGTTTTGTATAACCGCGCTTTTGCGCAGGTGCCGGACAATGCACTGCCGAAAGATGGTCATGTTCTGGTGCGCTGGCAGGGCTGTGAGGAAGATAGTATCTGCTATCCGCCGGTAACACGCTCGCTTGATCTGCAAACACTGGAGCTTTCCAAAGTGGCGCTGGGTCTGGGAGGTCTGTCACAGACGGAACTTGCTGCCCCAGATTTATCACTGACCGATGATACTGCACCTGCACAGGAAACCGCAGCACCGGCTGAAACCGGATTGATTGCAAGCCTCACCGATGTCAGCACGGAAGAAGTAACGGCATGGCTTGGTTCCAATTTCGCCTTCATGCTGGCCGGTTTCTTTGGCTTTGGTCTGTTACTGGCACTGACACCCTGCGTTTTCCCGATGATTCCGATCCTGTCAGGAATGCTGGCAAAATCCGGTGAAAAACTGTCATCCGGCCGCGGTTTTGTCCTGTCGTCGGCTTATGTGGTGGCGATGGCTGCAGCCTATGCTGTGCTTGGTTTTGCCGCATCCTGGTCGGGCTATAATTTGCAGGCCGCATTGCAAACACCCTATGCGCTTGGGTTTATGGCATTGGTGTTTGTCGCGCTCGCTTTGTCGATGTTCGGCTATTATGAATTGCAACTACCGCAAGGCTGGACAAGTTTCTTCAGCCGGAACACATCCGGCAAAGGCGGTGCAATCAGCGGCGCTCTGGTGCTTGGTTTTGGTTCCGCGCTGATTGTCGGGCCTTGTGTGACCCCGCCGCTTGCCGCTGCATTGCTCTATGTTGCGCAGACCGGCGATGCCGTGCGCGGTGCCTCTGCTCTGTTTGCTCTGGGATTGGGCATGGGTGTGCCGCTGATTGTTTTCGGCACATTTGGTGCAAAATATCTGCCGAAATCCGGCCCGTGGCTCAATACAATCAAACAGATTTTCGGCGTCGTCTTCCTGGGGCTGGCGATCTACATGATCCTGCGCTTGCTTTCCGACGAAAATGCAATGTTGTTGCTGGCGCTCACGGCACTGGCTTGCGGTGTTTTCCTTGGTGTGTTTGACCGCCTAAGTGCTAAAAGCACCGCATGGATGCGCCTTGAAAAAACAACCGGCATTGCCGCGCTGATTTACGGAACTTTGCTGATGGTCGGTTTTGCAGGCGGTTCAACGGATCCGTGGCAACCATTGGGCTTTTTACAGGGCAGCACCCAACAGATTGCACAGACTGCTACAGCCCAGCCGGTCAGGATTGTTAAAACTTCGGCTGAATATGATCAGGTGCTCAATCAGGCGATTGCGACAGGAAAGCCGGTGCTGGTGGACTTCACCGCAGACTGGTGCACAACTTGTAAGAGCAATGAAAAAATGATGAAAAATCCGGAATATGCGGGACGTCTGGGCAATCTCACACTGATTAAAGCAGATATCACCGATTATAATGATGCCAGTCGTGATCTGATGCAGCGTTTTAATGTTGTCGGGCCGCCAACGCTGATGTTTCTTGAAGCACAAACAGCAAAAGAACAAACGCAAAATCGCATCATTGGCGAGCTGACACCGGACAAGCTGGACAATCGTCTTCAGGCGCTCGGCCTCTGAGCCGCTTCAAACTTATTCATCTATTGCATTGCAGGAGAACCATATGCAACGCCGCCAGTTCCTTCAACTCTCATCCGGTATTGCACTGAGCACTGCTTATTTGCTGAACAGCCCGCAGGGTGCTTTTGCACAAGAGGTTGATGTCAACGGGATTCTCTATGATCCGGAAGCGCCTGCCGGCGGCAATCCGAAAGGTGATCTGACTATTGTCGTCTTCACCGATTATAACTGTATTTACTGCAAAAAATCCGGTGTTGATCTGGCGCGTATTGTCAAAGAAGACGGGAATATCCGCCTCGTTTATAAAGAATGGCCGATCCTGACAGAATCGTCGGTCTATGGCTCTCAGCTGGCACTGGCAGCGCAATATCAGGGAAAATATGAAGTCGTTCATAAAGCACTGATGTCCATTCCGGGCGGCAAAGTGTCTAAAAAGGCGATGCTTGATGCGGTTAAAGCCTCCGGCATTGATATGCAGCAATTGCAGGCTGATCTGAACAAAAACAACGGTAAAATCACTGCGCAGCTGAAGCGTGTCATGTCGCAGGCGGAATCAATCGGTGTTGAAGGCACTCCAACGCATCTGATCGGGCCGTTCCGGGCGATGGCACTGGATTATAACGGCTTCAAAATGGCGGTGGCTGATGCCCGTGCTCGCGAGAAAGCAGCGAAATAACAAGCCAGAGCGGTAATGCCAATATTACCTGTAACGCGATCGACTTGAAAGTCGCCGTTCTCTGACCGGAGTTTTATGATGAATGATCCGCTGACCCATAATCGCTATAGCAAGTCCGGCGAACAGCGGGTCGTTTATCATAATAATGGTGCTTATATAAATGCAGCACCGGCTGAGACAAAAGCCTATATGGCGGCATTGCTCACATCCCTGACCAATCATGTGCAGGCATTCTCTGCAGGATGTGAATCAAAACCGGCTTTTACCATCCGTGTGGTTTGCCACGGCGCGGGTCTGGATTTGTTTCAGATTGCGGAAGCCGACGATATTCTGAAAAAGCGTTTTGATAATTTATGTGAACAGGGCGTTCGTTTTCTGGCCTGCGCCAATACAATGCGCGCGCGTAATCTCGAGATTAAAAACCTGTATCGTCTTTCAGAAGATGATGTGGTGCCAAGCGGCGTTGCAGAACTTGCATATCTGCAAATACAGGGCTTTGCCTATATCCATCTTTGAGTGTTGAAGACCAAAAACTGGTTGCCGAAAAAGTAAACGCCCGACGCTGGGAGGAGCATCGGGCGTTACAATGAATGACCGGTTGGGAGGAGGGAGACCGGTCTTCGATCAAACCTGAGTTGGGAGGAGGAGGGAGGCTCAGGTTTGATATCTCTGTAATTCTTATTAGCGTTGAGCTGCCTTGCGAGCTACAAACGGAATTTCTGCAGGCAGGATGCCGAGATCGTTCAGTTCGCGGGTTGAGAGGCGGTTCAGTTCGTTTACTGTGCTGCGGTAACGGCGCCAGTTGTTGTAAGAGCGGATCAGGTTCATGTTTCTCACCTAGAAAATTTTAAGTCGTTGTTTGTTGAGTTGTATATAGCCCTAATGATCCGAAATGAGCAGAGACAAATTTGCATAGCTGCGTTGCTTATTCGGATTGGGAAAACGCTCCGTCAGGCATTAAATTGTCATAATCATCATTTTAAGTAAAAAACTTGCCGCAAAAGCGCTCAGCGCAGCCCTGAAGCGGCCACAATCCCCCTGAAATTCGGATAAGACCTGCTTTTTCTTGGAAAGACGCGCATAGCTATGCAGGGCTGGCGCGAAACATCTGTGTAAATGCGCTACTGAATGCCTGAATAGGCGACCATGCGGCCATCACTGTCGAGATCAATAAACGCTCTTTTCCCGCGTCTTCCTACAGCCATAAAGACGATCTTTGCCGGATGAACCTCCAGAAAGCGCAAAGCGTTTCCGTTTTGATCGTAATGTGTAATGTCGCTGCCACCTGTTTCCTGAAATCCCTGCTTTTGCATAAAGTCTTCATTTGCACATGCGATGGCAAAGATTTTAAGGCGCTTTGGTCGCTGGAATAAGCCGACTAAAATACCGGTTGCTGTCATTAGCAAAGTTACGCTAGCACCAAGAAAAATGGCGCCAATCAAGGAATATGTGTTTGCTTCAGTCGATGTAACGGAGATCAAATAGAATATAATAACTGACCATGCGGCAATGCTAATGGCAATCAGGAGAAGGTTGTCAATTAATGTCAGGAAAAGAGTTCCGAAAAAACCGCGATTATGACCTCTGACAAGACCTCGTCCGCCAATAAAGGGGCAGATAAAGGCGGCCGCTAATAAAAGAAGCAAGCCCGCACTGTTTTTGGTACCTTTATATAAGTCGCGGCCCGCAGCGAATCCGAAACCTGCAATAGCTGCGCCGCCAACACCTGCTGCCAGCATAGATAGTTTTAATGGTTCAGAGCGTTTCATGAGCCGCTCGTTGTTTCTTGCGATTTATAAGACGGTACGTAGACCTCGACAGGGAATAAACCAGCCAGATTGCCCATGCGATCCAGATCGCAAAGGAGATCAGCACAGAGATCACTAAATATAGCAATTTGCCTAATCTGATGGCGTTTTTGCCAAGCAATTTGATGACAGATGAGGTTTTCTCGGCAAACTTATCAGACAATTTGGCGAATTTTCGCAAGTCCTTTGCATCATCTGCATATGCCAGTGCCCGCATAGAGGTACTGACACCTGCACTGGATAGTAGTTTTCCGGATGCGGAAGTAAGGTCATCCAATTCTTTGACGGCTTTTGTATTGATGACGCCATCAAATCTTTTTCCCAATGCTGCGAGATCAAGCGGGCTCGCTTCATGCAAAAGGGTTTCTGAACCTGTGAAGTCACCTTTAAACAGTTTCTTATAGTCAATATTTTTAGCGGCACTTGTCATCTTCGATAACGAAGGAATTTTGTATAAAGGCTCCGGACTTGTTAAAGCCTTTGTTAATGCAGGCTTATTGATGAGCTTGGAAGAAATGCCTGTAATTTTTTCAATGAGCGGACGCGACAGTTTTCGGGTCTTGTATGCGCCCTTTATTAATGAAGCGCCTTTATCGACTTGAGCCGCAGCTAGTGCAACCGGAGCAGTTGCAGGATTTGTCCAAGAAGACATCGACACTAGAGATGTAGACAGTCCTGCTGCAGCTATACCTAAAGTGATTGCATCATAGCTTTCGCCCGTTATGAACTTGGTGCCTTCTGTTGATATGTCCCTCAGATCGCCATATCCAACATAATCGGATGCTAGGCTGCCGATCAGTGTTTGCACTGAATTGACTTCGCCATAGGCAAACCCGTTCACAAAACCGGATGTGTAGCGGTAGGTTGCCGCCAGATAACCTTCCTCGGTTTTCTCTATCAATTCTGGCGGGAGTGTGTGCCCGTAATCTGTTGCCAAGGCGACAAGATTTTGCGCTTCCGCAATATCATCCTCATCCAGCGCAGTCTGAATTTCAAAGGCGAATTCTTCTGTTGTCAGGGCAGACAATCTGTAATGAGAAATTGCAAAAGGATCCCACCAGTTCAAAGCGAGTTTGAGCGCTGCAAACTGATTGGAATATGTGAAAGTGATTGCCGAGAAGAGCAAAATAGCTGCACTGGCAAACTGAGAAGCTTTCTTATAGGTTTTAAGCAAAACTACCCCCGTGGCCATGCCTAAAGATTATGTAGTGCTACATAACTCACGGGAATAAAAATGACAGCAATATTTATAGTTTTGTTATTTCAGTAAATAATTTTAGAATAATTGAATATTAATATCCAAAAAACATTACACTCGTATATTATTTACTAATGATAATCTCTTTAAAACTCACCGCTCGATACGGGTGGAGAGAATAATAGACGACATGGTGCGTTCAACACCTTCCAGTGCGCCGATCTGATCGAGCACACTGTCGAGCTCGCCGATTGACGGTGCCTCAACAATAACAATCATATCAAAATTGCCGCTGATCGAATGAACAGATCGCACGGACATCATGGTTTTGAGACCGACTTCAACCTTTGGTGAAAATTTCGGCAGGGCTGTAACCAGCACATGCGCACGCACCAGATGGCTTTCATGTTCTGAAGACAGCTTAACGGTATAGCCGGTAATGATGCCGCGTTTTTCCAGCCGGTCAATGCGGCTCTGAACCGTTGTACGGGAAACGCCGAGCCGTCTGGCAAGTGTTGCTGTCGATGCGCGGGCATTCTCGCGTAAAAGAGCAATCAGGGCCATATCGGCTTTCGTCGTCATTTTGAACCTCGTTAGCGTCACTTCGTTCAAATATATAGCGTCATTCCGTCATTTTAGATACTTCTTTTTGACGAAAATTCTGCGACTCTATGCCATCATTTCCTGAGGCTGAATCAAGTCCTCGGGAAATAATACAGTATTATTAAAGTGTTACATTTTCCTTGTTGCGCAGGCACAGGCAGTGGCACTCAGGCAATATAATAAAGGGTCAGTCATGAAAGACGTCGTCGTCGTTGGTGCCGGTAAGATCGGTGTAACAATTGCACAGCTTCTGGGTAACACCGGTGATTATAATGTAACGGTAACAGACCGTGCGGAAGAGCAGCTGAAAGCGCTTGCCGGCAAAAAGAACATCACAACTAAGGTTGTTGATATTGCTGATGAAGCCGCTCTGGCAGCCGTTCTGGCCGGTAAATTTGCTGTTCTCAGCGCTGCGCCTTACCAGATGACAATCCGTATTGCTGATGCGGCTGCAAAAGCAGGCGTTCACTATCTCGACCTGACCGAAGACGTTGCAAGCACACGCCATGTTAAAGAATTGGCTAAGACCGCTAAAACCGCTTTCATTCCACAGTGCGGTCTGGCTCCTGGCTTTATTTCGATCGTTGCTTACGATCTGGCCAAGAAATTCGACAAGCTGGAATCCATCGGCATGCGCGTTGGCGCTCTGCCACAGTTCCCGACCAACTCCATCACCTATAACCTGACATGGAGCACGGACGGCGTTATCAACGAATATATCGAGCCTTGTGAAGCCATCGTCAACGGCAAGCTGACACTGGTTCCTGCTATGGAAGAGCGCGAAGAATTCTCGCTCGAAGGCGTTCAGTACGAAGCGTTCAACACTTCCGGCGGTCTCGGTACTCTGGCTGAAACCCTTGAAGGCAAAGTTCGTACCCTGAACTACCGCACCATCCGCTACCCTGGCCATTGCGATATTTTCAAGACCCTGCTGAACGACCTCGGCCTGCGTCATCGCCGCGATGTATTCAAGGACATTCTTGAAACTGCAGTTCCGGGCACCCAGCAGGACGTTATCGTTATCTTTGTAACCGTAACCGGCTACAAAGACGGTCGTCTGACTCAGGAAACTTATGCGAATAAGGTTTACAACCAGACTCAGGATGGTCTGGAAATGACCGGTATTCAGGTTACCACTGCTTCCGCTATCTGCGCTGTTGTTGATATGCTTGCTGACGGCAGCATCCCTGCACAGGGTTTCATGAAGCAGGAAGATATTGCGCTGGATAAGTTCCTCGCAAACCGCTTCGGTAAAGTTTACGCTTAATGGCGGGATGAATACGTATCTACATGATGCGTATTCAGAATATCTTGATGAAATGAGAAACGGGGCAAGGGCTTTCCTTTGCCCCGTTTTTCTGTTTAGCTGCCCTCGGAGAATGATTTTCACGACATAATGAGGGAACTATGCGTAAATCAGTTTTATTTGCAGGTATGGTACTGGCTGCTATTGCGACATCGGCGGGCGCAAAAGAATGGAAAGAAATCCGTATTGCCACAGAAGGTGCTTATCCTCCGTTCAACTTTGTTGATGCTGACGGTTCGTTGAAGGGCTTTGACGTTGATATTGCCAATGCTCTTTGCGAGGAAATGAAAGCCAAATGCACCCTCGTTGCCAATGATTGGGACGGTATGATTCCGGGCTTGCAGGCGGGCAAATTTGATGCGGTTATCGCATCGATGAGCATTACCGAAGAGCGCAAGAAACAGATCGACTTCACCAATAAATATTACTCCACGCCTCTGGCGATTGCTGTACCGAAAGACAGCCCGATTAAAGATGTGAAACCGGAAAGCTTCTCCGGCAAAACAATCGGTGCGCAGGGCGGCACAACTCAGGCGATTTATGCGGAAGATGTGCTGGCTAAAGCCGGTGCTGAGGTCAAACTCTATGTAAGCGCCGACGAAGCCAATGCGGATCTGAAGACCGGCCGTCTGGATGCAATGATCTCCGACAAATTTCCTGTCGTTGACTGGCTGAAGACGGAAGCCGGAAGCTGCTGCCATATTCTTGAAGACGTGCCGGGCACACAGACAGAAACCGGTATTGCTTTGAAACAGGGCAATGATGATCTGAAAGCCCAGTTCAATGCGGCGATTGACGGTATCCGCAAGAACGGCACCTATGACAAGATCATGAAGAAGTATTTCGACTTCGATATTTATTGATCGTAACGGCTGTTAAAACCGTTTGATGAGCGCGCAACTTTGCGCGCTCATTGTCTTAATCCTGTAATTTCAGTCCTTCGTGGCAAACTGCCGGCCGGAATTTTTCTGCCTGTAGTCATGACCCGTATTTTCCGGCCATACCATGCGTAAATTCGATACAATCATTCTGGGTGCAGGCATTATCGGTGTCAGCACTGCTCTTCACTTGCAGGCACGCGGCCATGCCGTTTGTCTGATCGACAAAAAAGATCCGGGTGAGGGGACGAGTTATGGCAATGCCGGTCTGATTGAGCGCTCAAGCGTTATTCCTTATTCATTTCCGCGCGGGCTCGCCAATCTGATTAAATATGGTCTGAATAACCGTACGGATGTGCGTTATGATCTGGCCTATATGCCAAAACTGGCACCATGGCTGTTTCAGTTCTGGCGTCATTCTTCCGCGGACGGATTGGCAAAAGCAACAAAAGCCATGCTGCCGCTTGTGGAGGCCAGTGTGACCGAACATGATTTCCTGATTGATCAGGCCGGTTGCCAGAATTTGGTGCAGGACAAAGGCTGGCTGGAAGCGTTTTGCAGTGAACAGGCTTTTGATGCTTTTGTGAAAAATCTGCCGTCGCTGGATCGCTTCGGTCTGAATTATAAAGTGCTCAACAGCACCGGTTTTGCAGCAGCGGAACCATCCATGCGCAATATTGCCGGTGCCGTTCATTGGCTCGACCCGAAAACGGTGAATGATCCTTCGGCTCTGGTCAAAGCCTATGCTTCTCTTTTCACACAACGTGGTGGCGTCTTCCTGCACGGCGATGCTTCAACTTTGCAGCAGCAAAGTGATGGCTGGTCGGTGCGCGCAAGCGAACCTGTGACGGCACGTAATGTTGTGGCCGCGCTCGGACCTCAGTCCCATCTCATCTATGACAAGGCCAGAATGAAACTGCCGATGGCAGTCAAACGCGGCACGCATCTGCATTTCTCGCTTGATGATGGTGCAGCGCTCAATCATCCCGTGGTGGAAGTAGAAGGTGGCTATGTGCTGGCACCGATGCGTCAGGGCATGCGTCTGACAACCGGCATTGAATTTGCAGCGCCGGATGCACCGGCTAATCGTATCCTGCTCGATCGGGCAGAAAAACGTGCGCGTAAAGTATTGCCGTCATTGGGCAAACCGGTTGAGGCACAGCCATGGCTGGGTCTGCGCCCTTGCATGCCGGATATGCGTCCGGTTATCGGTCAGGTGCCAAACAAGCCGGGCTTGTGGATGAATTTTGGTCATGCCCATCATGGTTTGACGCTGGGGCCTGCATCCGGCCGGTTACTGGCAGAGCTGATGACGGGAGAAAAACCGTTCATTCCGGCAGAGCCATATTCTGCAAGTCGCTTCATGTAAGATGCAATTTCGTCAACTTTGACAATAATAGCAAGCTTGACAACCAGTCTGTGCAGTATCATCTTTAAGTTCAGGAGATGAAAATGGTACAGACAACGCAGAATACACCGAAGGCTGAGAAAGCACGGCAGTCCCCTGCAGCAAAGGCAAAGCCGCGCGGCAATACAAATGCGCGTGCCATTGCTAAACGTCAGCCTGTCCATAAAACTACTGCAACGGCTGTTGCCAAAGAGGCCTATCAGCCGGATGCACGCGCTCTGGCTTTGCTGCGTGGTGTTGAAATCGCTCAGCAGGATCTGCGCGAGGCAGGTGGCGCCTATACACTGGAGCAGGTGCGCCTGTTATTGCAGGGTATTTCCCGTCAGGCCGTGGATAAACGCGTGCAGGATGGTTCATTGCTCGCAGTTCCGGGGCCTGGCAACCGCCGTGCCTATCCGACGATCCAGTTTCTCAATGACGGCAGTATTGTTGCCGGACTGAAAGCTGTGCGTCAGGCACTTGGCAGCGCTAATCCGTGGTTTTTGCTGAATTTTCTGAGCAGGCCGGATGAACGTCTCAACGGCAAAAAGCCGATTGAACTGCTGCGTCGCGGTGAGACTGAGCCGGTGCTGGAAGCTGCACGGCTCAATGGTCTGCAAGGCGCGTGAGCGGGCCGCAACCACCGCACAATCTGGCTTCCCGACAGCCTGAGCTGATCACTCTGGCTGCGGAGAGCAAATTATATCGTTTTTATACAGCTGCTTTTGAACCCGTCTATTTCGACCGCTCCGATATGGGCAGGCTAAATGCGCCGGATGCGTCCTATGGTGTGCTTTATGCAGCCGCTGCACGGGAGGGCGCTTTTGCTGAAACATTCTTGCGGGAACCCGGCCGCAGCCTGATTGATTTGACGCTTTTACAGAAAAAAGCGCATGTGGTGCTGGAGCTGACGGCTCCGTTAAAATTGGCCAAGCTTGCAGGGCGCGGACTTGCTGTCGTTGGTGCAACGGCAGAGGTTTTGCATAGCGGTCTGCCTTATGACACCGCACAACACTGGTCAAAAGCACTGTATAATCATCCGGAAAATTTTGATGGCATCGCCTATTATGCCCGCCATGATGACGAGCAGCTTTGTTATGCGCTGTTCGATCATTGTGCGGAGCATATTAATATTGCCGAGCGGCAGACTGATCTTGATACAGACTGGTTCTGGCAAATTGCCAATCACTATAATCTGGGTATCGCACCTTAAAAACCATCACCAAGGGAACTGAAATCATGCCGGACAAAACTGCCAAAATCCTGATCACGGATCATCTGGAGTTGCGTCTTGATGCACAAGGCAAGCATCAATGGCATGAAATCCGCCATTATATTGAAGAAAAAGGTGGGGTCTTTCATGATCATGCTTTGCAAGCAGTCTCGGCACTCACAGCCGGTAAACTGCATTTTTTCTACTGCCCTGATCTTAGCACTGAAGAAGAACTGACAGCCGTTGCGGGGCAGGGGCAATATGATGCGGTGATCGCAGCCGCCACTCGTATTCCGCAGCAATGCTTGTTCGCTGAGGGTGGGGTGCGTATTGGTGCTGGCACCGGCAATATGCAATCGCAATCATGGGTTTCCGGTACGGCGCCTTTGATGAATACACCGGGCATTAACAGCCGTATTACCGCGCAAATGGTGCTGAAAGCGCTGTTACAGTTTCGTCCCGATCTCGATACGCAAACGCTTTATGCGCAGGTGCTGGAAGGCAAATTCGATACTGGCCGCGATCTGGCGCGTTTTCCAAGCACTGGTCTTGAAGGGCGTAAGTTTGCCATTCTCGGCAGCGGCAATATTGGCATGGAAGTGGCAAAATTGGCCAAAGCCTTTGCTATGGATGTGGTGATCTATGCGCGGGAACATCATCGCTCATGGATTGAAAGCCAAGGTTATGTTTACGCGGCGACACCGCAAGAGGCCGCACAAAATGCTGATGTATTGAGTGTGCATCTGGGGCTTGGCGCGTTGAACAAGGAGACAGGGCGCTACAGCAATCAGGGGCTTATCGGTCAAGATGTTCTGTCGGTAATGGCGACAAGCGCAATGGTCATCAATTATGACCGTGGTGAATTGGTGGATGCTGCAGCACTTGAACCGCTGATGCAGAGCGGTCATATCCGCAATGTTGCGGTGGATGCTGACCTGTTTGAAAAAGATGGTGCTCTGTCAGGACCATTAGCGCCTTATGTGCCATTAGCTAAAAAATACCCGAAAGCCATGTTGTTGCTGCCTCATGCGGCGGCAGATACTGATCATCCGTCACGCCTAGTTGGGGCAAAACAGGCCGTTGACCAGATATTTGCAGCGATTACGGAGCGCCGTGTCATCAATGCGGTTGGCACCATCCCTGCCGGTTACAGTGATGGTGGTAGTCAGTTGCCGCAAGGGATCGGATGGACACAGATTAAACTGAAGCAGGGACAGGAGCGGGAATTTCTCAAATCCCTGTTTGAAACAGCAGTTAAGGCAGCGGATCCGCTGCATTGTCTCAAACCCTATTTGCCGCAAGCACCAAACGGCAAGACTATCGTGATCGGCGCCGGTAAGGGCGCTGCACAAATGACGCAGGCTTTTGAGACTTTATGGCTTGAGGCCGGTAACCCTGCGCCGGAGGGTGTGGTCGTTACCCGTTATGGCTATGGCGCGGAATGCCGCTTTATCAAAGTGCTGGAAGCCGCGCATCCGGTGCCGGATGAAGCGGGACTGGAAGCAGCAAAACAGTTAAAAGCCGCGCTGAAAAATCTCCACGAGGATGATCTGGTAGTCGCTTTGATCTGTGGTGGCGGCTCAGCTTTGCTGCCTGCGCCACCGGAGGGGCTGACATTGGCGGATGAGCAGGCGGTTAACGCAGCACTGCTCGCCAGCGGTGCGCCGATCAGAGTGATGAATGCTATCCGCAAACATGTCTCTACGATCAAAGGTGGCAGGCTGGCTGCCTTGGCAGGATCTGCCCGTATGGTCAGTCTGATTGTCTCGGACATTCCGGGTGATGATCCGGCACTGATCGCTTCAGGGCCGACGATTGCCGATCGTGCAACGCGCCATGATGCACTGAAATATATTGAACATTACAAAATGCAACTGCCGGAAAAGGTCATGGTGCATTTGCAAAGTGGTGCAGCCGATGCGCCGCAGCCGGATGATGCGGTGTTTGCGCGGCACAGCCATCATATTATCGCTAGCGCAACGCAATCTCTACAGGCCGCAGCAAAATTGGCCGAAGCACAAGGCGTTGAGACGCTTATTCTTTCCGATGCGATTGAAGGTGAGGCGAAAGACATTGCGCTGATGCATGGAGCATTGGCGCAGTATCAGGCACACAACCGCATATCCGGCCAGCCGCTTCTGCTGCTTTCCGGCGGTGAGACAACCGTGACACTCGGCTCCGGTTCAAAAGCAGGCAAAGGCGGGCGCAACAGCGAGTTTATGCTGGCACTGGCGCTGAATATTGCGGGGATCGTGAATATCTATGCTTTGGCGGCGGATACGGACGGCATTGACGGTTCGGAGAATAATGCCGGTGCTTTTGCTGACGGCAACACAATTCAGCGCATGACAGAGCTTGGTCTTGATGCGAAACAATATCTTGCAGGGCATGATAGTTGGAGTGCATTCAATGCAAGTGATGATCTGTTTGTGACGGGACCGACCGGCACAAATGTCAATGATTTCCGTGCTATATTAATCAGCTGAGCTTGCTCAAGCGGTGGACAGCCGCATTCTGCTCTGCCATAATGATGATGAGAGACAGGGGCGCCCGGATCATACCGGCTGAGAAGTACCCTTTGAACCTGAACCGGATAATGCCGGCGGAGGGAGTCAGATCAAAGGGTGGCTTTTCGCAACACGACGATAACGGCACCCCGCGTCAGACCTCACCGTTGCGGAGGGCTGATATGAAAGATCTACCGGATTTCGGCGTGATGCTGGAAACCATGCGACAACGCAAACCCCTCATACAATGCATCACAAATTTTGTGGCGATGAATACGGCTGCCAATGTGGTTTTGGCTGCCGGTGCATCTCCGGCTATGCTGCATGCGCAGGAAGAGGCGGGGGAATTTGCAAAATTATGCGGTGCGGTCACAATCAATATCGGCACGCTGTCGCCGCTCTGGGTGCAGGGCATGATCGCTGCGGTTACATCTGCCAATGCGCATAATATTCCGTGGGTTTTTGATCCCGTTGCGCATTTTGCCTCAACATTTCGCCGTGACGCTGCGCAAAAATTGCTGGCACTAAAACCAACAATTATTCGCGGCAATGCATCGGAAGTTCTGACGCTTGCGGGCTTTTCCGCACGCGGACAGGGCGCAGATAGCGGTGATGACGCCGGTAGCGCGCACCACGCGGCTCAGCAACTGGCGCGGGAGCATCAATGTACAGTCGCAGTGACCGGCGCTTATGACCTTGTCACCGATGGTCAGACAACTTTGCACATTGACGGCGGCTCGCCACTGATGCCGCAAGTCACAGCTTTGGGCTGTGCGCTGACCTGCCTGACCGGTGCATTTGTCGCCGCACATAGAACCTCTGCTCTCGAGGCCTCTGCCGCAGCTCTGGCTATGTATGCTGTGGCCGGAGAGCAGGCGGCCTTGCAGGCAAAAGGCCCTGCCAGCTTCCAGATAGATTTTATTGATGCGCTTTATGCGCTCTCCCCCGCACAATTCCAGTCTCAGGCAAAGGTACAATTTTATGAAACAGTTTGATCTGTCGCTCTATCTCGTTCTCGACCGCGAGCTTTGCGGCAGTTTGGGTATGGTGGAAACCGCAATTGCAGCGGTGCGCGGCGGTGCCACAATGGTGCAGCTGCGCGATAAAGATGCCAGCCAGCAGGAGATGCTTGAAAGTGCCAAAGCATTGAAAGCGGCGCTCGAAGGCACCAATGCCAAGCTGATTATCAATGACAATATTGACGTTGCCATTGCTGTTGGTGCCGATGGTTTGCATATCGGTCAGCATGACGGCTCACCGGAACAGGTGCGGGCAAAAATCGGGGCGGATATGATCCTTGGTCTGTCGGTACAGACTGCAGAAATGGCCACCAAAGCGGATAGTGCTGTGGTGGATTATCTTGGCATTGGCCCCGTTTTCCCGACCGCTACCAAAAAGAACTGCGCACCTTCTATCGGTTTTGACGGATTGAAACGGGTTTACTCGCACAACGGCCTGCCAGCTGTGGCAATCGGAGGCATTAAACTGCCGCATGTGGAGGATGTGTTGGCGACCGGTGTTGATGGTCTGGCTGTGGTGTCTGCAATCTGCGGACAGGAGAGTCCTGAGCAGGAAGCGCGTGCCTTCAATGCTGCGATTGCTCATTTCCGTGGAGCAAAGGGCTAAGTCATGAAAAATGTTCTTTCTCTCGCCGGCTCTGATCCGTCCGGCGGTGCCGGTATTCAGGCTGATCTGAAAACCTTTGCTGCGCGCGGTACTTACGGCATGGCGGCGCTGACTGCGTTGACCGCACAAAATACACAAGGCGTTTCCGGTGTTTTTCCTGTACCAGCAGATTTTGTCGCCCAGCAATTGACGATGATTTTCAGTGATGTGCGGGTCGATGCGGTTAAGATCGGTATGATCGTTAATGCGCAAATTTCTGACCGTGTGGCGCAGGTTTTGCAGGAGCAGCTTGTCAAACAACCGGATTTGCAGATTGTGCTCGATCCGGTGATGATTGCCAAAGGCGGTGCAGCACTGCTCGACCCGCAGGCTGTGGAAAGTCTGACACAGAAATTGCTGCCGCTTGCAACTTTGCTGACACCGAACCTTCCGGAAGCGGCGGCGTTACTCGGACAACCGGTGGCTGAAAACCGTGAGGATATGGAGTGCCAAGGCCGTGCTTTGCTGGCTAAAGGTTGCAAAGCTGTGCTGATGAAGGGCGGGCATATGGCAGGTGAATTCTGCCCTGATCTTTTGCTGAGCAACACACATACAGAATGGTTTGAAGCTGAGCGAATTGAAACGCCGGATACCCACGGCACCGGCTGTACGCTCTCCAGCGCTTTGGCGGCGGAACTTGCGAAAGGCAACACATTGCCGGATGCTGTGCGCGAGGCCAAAGCCTATTTGCTGCGGGCGATTGGTGCTGCACATCAACTTGAAGTCGGCCTGAAAGACGGGAATGGCCGATCAGTCGGCCACGGCCCTGTATTCCATTCGATTGATCAAATGAGCTGATGGCGAGGGCTTCCTGAGAAATCAGGAAGCCCTCACTTTACGGGCGATCAGCATGCCGACAATCATCGCCGGTACAAAGATCAAGGTGCCGGTTGCGGCTAAGCCCACTGTGGTAATAGCAGGCCCCGGACAAATGCCGCCAAGCCCCCAGCCGATGCCGAACAGGATTGCCCCTGTCATCAGGGATTTGTCGGCTTTACGGTTTGCAGGCACATCAAAATCAATTGCGCAGAGCGGTTTCTTACGGGCAAAAACTACGCGATAACCGATGAAAGTTGTAACCACTGCTGCACCCATCACCAGAGCCAGCGACGGATCCCAATTGCCGGTAATATCGAGAAAATTCAGCACTTTTTCAGGATTGGCCAGACCGGAAATTACCAGCCCCAGCCCGAAGATCAGCCCGATAACAAGATTAATCAGAAATGACATGATCGACCTCCTTTAACTGACGAGATGGCGCATGATGAAGACGGTGATGAAACCGGCTGCCATAAACAATGTTGTCGCCAATAATGAGCGGGGCGAGAGACGGGAAATGCCGCATACACCGTGACCGGATGTGCAACCGCTGCCTAAGACCGCGCCAAAACCAACCAGCAGACCGGCACTTATCATCAAAACCGGATCGGATGAGACTGTGATTGTTGGCAGCGCACCGGTGAAGAGCAGATAGAGAAAAGGTGCGGCCAGTAATCCCAGCACAAAACCGGCACGGGATAGAAAACGATTGTCGCTATAGGGCGGGAAAAGCCTGCTGACAATGCCGCTGATACCGGCAATCCGGCCTTCAAACAACATCAGCAAGATGGCAGAAAATCCGATCAACAACCCGCCGCCAAGAGCAGACCATGGGGTAAAATTTTCCATGATATTACGTCCTTATATCCGGTGCACAAAACAACTGGTGCATGGTGGCGATGAAGATTTTCACCCGCTCATCGGCCAGAGAATAGAACACGGCTTTGCCTTCTTTGCGGGCGCTGATCAGACCAGCTGCGCGCAATTCTGCCAGTTGCTGCGACAGGCCGGGCTGGCGGATGCCGAGCATATCCTCAAGCTGACGCACAGACAGCTCACCTTCAACTAAAGCGCAGGCCACCTGCAAGCGATCAGGATTGGACATTTTTTTCAGAAAAGCCGAGGCCTCGGTCACCCGTGCACGTAGCTCATTGGCGTCAGGTGCTGTGACTTCAGTTGGTATCATATCAGACATTGTTCACTCCCACGGCGCGCCGTCAAAACGCCCGAGCGGGATTTTGATATAGCGCTGTCCGTTATCTTCCGGCTCCGGCAAACGTCCGCCGCGAATATTCACCTGCAAGGCATGGAGCATCAGTTTGGGGATCGGCAAAGTCGCATCCCGTGCCTGACGAGCGGCCACAAAACTCGCCTCATCGCAGTAGCGACTGAGATGAATATTATCCTGTAGTTGTTCGCCAATGCGGGATTCCCAACGGGCTTCGCGGCCGTTCGTCCGGTAATCATGACCGGTAAACAGGCGCGTATCTTCTGGCAATTGCAGTATGATCTGAATACTGTTCCACAATGCTGTGGCATTGCCGCCGGGGAAATCTGCACGCGCTGTACCGCCGTCTGGCATGAATAATGTATCATGGATGAAAGCGGCATCGCCGATCACATAGGTGACGGAGGCCAGTGTGTGACCGGGGGAGTGGATCACGCGGGCATCAAGATTGCCGACTTTAAATGTTTCGCCGTCTTCAAACAAATGATCCCATTGCGAACCGTCGCAGGCCAGATCCGGCCAGTTATAGATTTCGCACCAGATTTTCTGCACTTGTCTGACTTCCGCGCCGATAGCCGTTGGCGCGCCGGTGCGGGTGTGCAGGTAATGCGCGGCAGAAAGATGATCGGCATGGGGATGGGTGTCGAGAATACGCACCAGCCGGTAGCTACGGCGTGCAATATAATCCAGCATCTCATCAGCATGGTTGGTGGCAGTCTGGCCGGATTTTTCATCATATTCCAGCACGGGATCAATAATCACGCAGTCCAGTGTTTCAGGATCGGCAACAACATATTGCACGGAGCCGGTGCGCTGATCGTAAAATGAGGCAATGTCTGGTTTCTGCATTTTTTACCTGCTTTCATTATCTGCTTAATTAAATATAATTGATTGCAAAAAAATGCAATCATTAAAATCTATATATTTTGGGTAATAAAAAAGCCGCCCTGAAATTCAGAGCGGCTTTTTTTGTTTATCAATTAGAGCGCCGTGTGCCAGACTTGGCACACAAAGGTCGCTCTAACACTTTAAAATTAGAGCATAATTTTACCTTAAACTGATCCAAGTTTAAGGAATTATGCTCTAGGCTTTATGCCGCCTGAATTGCGGAAAGCTTCCATTCTTCAATCCGGCCGTTTTCAGGGCGGACAAAAGTCCAGACTTCAGTGCTTTCCGAAATATCCATGCTCTCGCCTTCAGCCAGTTCGCCGGTATTACGGTCTGCAAGATAGTCGATGCTTTCATAGCGAATGGCAACGGTGGCGTAATCCTTGCCTTCTTCGCTCCAGCCTTCCGATACGTCGCCCTGCAGCAATTTCACATCGCTGACATGGTTGCGCAGGCCGTTGGTAGCGTTTTCGCCCAGCTCTTCCGCCAGATAAGACATGGCTTCCGGCGTTGTCAGCTGACGCAGTGTGCCGTAATTTTCCTGACCATAGGCAGTCTGGACTTCGGTCAGCATTTTTTCAAAATGCTCCAGATCTTCCTGTGAAACAGTCAGCGGCTTTTCTTCTACAGCAGGCTGCATCATGCTTGCACCTGCAGCCGAACCAAAACCGGCAGATGGTACAGAGGTTGAAGAACGTGCATGTGTGTTGTCATCGCGCTTGCCAAACTGCGCACCCAGATTCTGCATCGGATTAACACGATTTGCACCGGCAGCAGCTGTTGCAGGTTTATTGCGATTGGCAAAGAAGCGCATGGCCAGCATGGCCAGACCTGCGAACAGGGCAACCTGCAGGATCAGGCCGAGGAAACCAGCCATACCGCCCAGACCATTGCCCAGCAACATACCGATCAGACCGCCGACCAGCAGGCCGCCCAGCATGGAACGGCCGAAATTATTGAAGAAACCAGGCTTTGCTGCATTGGCAGCCGCCGCACCCTGTGCAGGGCGTGTCTGCGCACCGGTATTCGGGGTCATGGAGCGTTCAATCGGCGCAGCAGTATTTGGCGCAGTCTGCGTTGGTGCAGGTGCCTGATAGGTCTTGCTACCGCGGCTGCCGAAGCTGCTGCCACCACCCGCACGTCTGGCATCGGCAATATCCATCGCCGAAAGCGATACAACGAGCGCCAGTCCCAATGCGACTGTGAACTGACTTAAACGTGAGGTGGCACGCAACATATGTGTCTCCTGAAAAAAGTGCTTTGTCTGCATATAGGGACGGGATTTTTCAATTGTAAGTGTTTGCCATAAGAAAATCCTATGATTTACAAGAATTTATTCAGTCAGGTGAACACAGGCAGCTATGCACTTTTAAAATGCGGTGCTGCATTGATTTTTGTAACCGGCCCGTCGCATAGTCAGCGCAAAGACTTTAACCTGACTTTTCAGGAGCTGATTTGACCTATCGCTTCATTCACGCGGCGGATATCCATCTGGATTCACCGCTGCGCTCACTGGCCTTGCGCAATCAGGAACTCGCGGTGCTGATCGGCAATGCGACCCGCCGTGCTTTTGAACGCATTATCGATCTGGCATTGAGTGAACGCGTGAATGCACTGCTGATTGCCGGTGATCTTTATGACGGTGATCAGACTTCAATGAAAACCGCACGTTTTCTGGCAGAGCAGCTGCGGCGTCTGGATCAGGCGGGCACTGATGTTTTTATCATCCGCGGCAATCACGATGCGCTTTCGAAAATCACCAAAGAGCTGACCCTGCCGGAGCGCGTGCAGATTTTTGATCGTAAAGCCCGCGCGATAACTGTTTCCGCGCCGGATCATTCTCAGCCGGTGGTTATTCACGGATTGAGTTTTGCCAAACCCCATGCACCGGACAGCCTGTTGCCCAATTACGGATTGCCGGTCAGCGGTGCCGTCAATATCGGGCTGATGCATACCAGCCTCAACGGTGCAGAAGGGCATGATCTTTATGCGCCGGTCAGCGTTAATGATCTGCAAACGCATGGTTTTCATTATTGGGCGCTTGGTCATATTCATAAGCGGGCAGTCTATGCACCGACCAGTCATGATAACAGCACGGTAGTAATGGCGGGCAATCCGCAAGGGCGTGATATTAATGAGGCCGGTGCGAAATCCGTAACGCTTGTGACGGTGAATGACGACGGCACTGTGCAGACAGAAGAGCGGCTAACATCAATCGCGCAATTTGAACGGGTGAGTGTTGATGTCTCTGCTTGCGAGGATTGGCGTGCTGTGATTGCGGCAGTGCATGAGGCACTGGAGAATAAGCGCGAAGCGACTGCAAGCGAACAACTTGTCGCCCGTCTGCATTTGACCGGTACCACGCCTCTGGCATGGCAGATGCGCCGTGACCATGATCTGTTGCTGACTGAAGCCGAGGACAGGGCAGCACAAACCGGTGATTGCTGGATTGAAAAGCTCGAGATTGAATGCACTCCACCATGCAAAATACAGAAAAGCGAAGGTGCTCTGACCGTTGATCCGCTACTGGAACTGGGCAGGCTGATTGCCGATGAACTGGCCGCCTCTAAACATTTCCAAAGCGGTCTTGCAGAGCAGATGGATGCTCTGGTGAGAAGATTGCCAGCTGAGATGCGCAATATATTCGGCGGCGATGAAGCACAGGCGCAGGCACTGATTGCTGATTTATTGCAAAAAGGCAGTGAGGATGTGCTGGCAGAATTGAGTGCGGCCGCACAGGCAGAGGAACAGGCATAATGCGGATTAATCGTCTGGATCTCACCCGCTATGGCCGTTTTACCGATCATGTGCTGGATTTTGGTGCGGCAGATCAGGGTAAACCTGATTTGCATATTATTTACGGGCCGAATGAAGCGGGAAAATCAACCACGTTTTCGGCCCTGCTCGATCTGCTCTTCGGTATTGAGCATAAGAGCCGCTATGATTTTCTGCATTCCTATTCAGCGATGAAAATCGGCGCCTCCTTGCAATTGCAGGGCGCAACGCAGGAACTGGTGCGCACCAAAGCCCGTAATAACAGCCTGAGTGATCCGGCTGGCAGCGTTCTGCCGGAAACGCTGATTTCCGACGAATTAGGCGATATTGATCGCAATGCCTATCGCATGATGTTCTCGCTGGATGATGACACATTGGAAGAAGGCGGCGATGCGATCCTTGCCAGCAAGGGTAATCTTGGTGAATTGCTGTTTTCGGCCAGTGCCGGTCTTGCGGGCATCAGCCAGAATCTCAATTTGTTGCGCAGCCGTGCTGATCAGTTTTATCGTTCTGGTGCGCGTACAGGCGGGCTGGTTGATCTCAATGCGCAATTGAAAGAGCTTGAAATCGCGAAGGCCGAGCTGGATGCGAAAAGTTCGGCACAAAGCTATGGCAAATTGAGTGACAGTTTCCGGCTGGCCGAGGCGGAGTATCAGCAGGCGCTGACTGCGCATGGTCAGATAAGAGGCCGCATTGCAGAGATTGAGGCTATGCTCAATGCGCTGCCGCATTATCACCGGCTGCATCGCCTGCGTGAAGAACTGGCCGCTTTTGCAGATATTCCGGCGGTGCCTGCCGGTTTTGTCGATGAGCAGCCGCGATTGATGATCGATGATGCGGAATTGCGCGTTCGTGTTGAAAATCAGTCGGCAGAGATAGCGCGGCTGGAACGGGAAATTGCTGAAATCCATCCTGATGAAAATGCGCTGAACCTCGCCGGCACTGCCGGACAGTTACAGGATTTGCAGGCACGGTTTGTAACGGCAGAAAAGGATCTGCCGGAGCGGGAAGCTGCGTTACGTGCTGAGCAGCATAAAATTGAGGCGCTGCTGATCCGTCTGGGACGGGATATCAAAACTGATCCGCGCGCATTGCTTATCAATATTCAGACAGAAACGGCATTGCGTAGTCTGATTGAACAACGTTCCGGCATTACGGCAGCCTTGCAAATGACCGGCAAGGAATTGGCTGCTGCGGAAGAGCGGCTGAAACTTGCGCAGGATAAGTTGAAGCAAAGCGGCATCACGCAGGCACATTGCGATCCTGCATCAATGCGCTACCTGCATGATCTGCTGAACCGTTTGCGCAGCGAGGATTTGAGCAATTCTTTGCGACTGGCCGATCAGGCTGCACGGGAAGAAGAAGCGCAACTGCATGAAATCTGGCAGGCACTGCCTTATCGTCAGGATGATTTTGAGACTGATCTGAAACTACTCGCCACCTTGGCGGTGCCGGATGTGGCGGAAGTGGAAGCAGCAGGGCGGGATATACAGGCTCTGCAAAACCGCTGGCAACAGACACAGGATAATCAGGCCAAAAACACCGATGAAATGGTGCAATTGCGTGCGCAATTGCAGGCTGTGCAGCAAAATAGTCTGGTTATCACGCAGGAGCAGGCCGCAGAGCTGCGCCAAAATCGCAATGCCGCATGGCAGCAGCATCGTAAAAGCCTGAGCAGTGAAAGTGCGGATGCGTTTGAGCGCTATCTGACGCAGGACGATCAGGCCGTGCATAACAGGCTGACACAGGCGGCGGAATTTGCCCGCGCTATGCAATTGCGGGAACGGCTTGCTGTGCTTGAGGCACAGAACCTCCATCTTCAAAATTCCGGCACGGCGGCGCAGGCCGAATTGCAGGCTGTAGAAACGCGTCTCGTTGTATGGCAGCAACAGCTTGTACCGCTCTGCAAAGAGAAATTGTCTGCGGGTAGTTTATTGCGTTGGATGGAGAAACGCGAAGCTTTACTACAGAAACGTCAGCTTTGGCTGCGTGCCTGCCGGTCACGTGATGAAAAACTGGCACAAATCAGGCAGGCGGAAACTGATCTGACCTCTGCATTACAACAGATCGGCGTAGCTGTTGCTGAAACTGGCTTAAGCGCACTTCAGGCACAGGCAACGGCGCTGCATGAGAGTTTTCAGCTTTATGCCGGTTTGCAGGCCGAACTGGCAGAGCGGGAGCAGGAATTGCGCCGTCGTCATAAAGATGCCAACGAGGTTCAGGCACAGGATACGCAGTGGCAGCAAGACTGGGCAAGCACTTGTCAGGCCACATGGCTGGGGCAGGCGGATGCTGTTCCGGCGCTGGATGAGGTGCGCGAAATTCTGAACCTGATGGCAGAATTGGCTCCGGCACTTGAGCGCAGTCATGATCTGGCGCAACGTATCCATGCGATGCACGACGATCAGGCAGCCTATCGCCGTGAGACGGAAGCTTTGGCACAACGTCTCGGTCTGCCAGTGCAGACATCGGCGGGTGAGGGGATTCCGGTCGCCGAGCTTGCTCTGCATAGCGCGCAGCGCATTCGCAAAGCAGAGGAAGAGCACAAAAAGCTTCAAGAGCTGCAAGGTCGTTTGGCGGAAGCGGAACAGCACAGGTTGCAACTGAACCAGAAAGCCAGTGAGTTGAATGCCAGAAAGCAGGCAATGCTCACGCAATTGCAGGCGGATACGCTGGAAGATGCCGGTTTTAAAATTCAGGCCGGTGCTAAAAAAACGCAGCTGGAACAAGTGCTGACGGATGAAGAGCAAACGATTATCCATTTGCTGAAACTGGCACATCCGGCAGAAGCTGAAGACCTGCTGGCGCAAGCCGATAGTGCTGCGCTCAAAGAACAATTGCTGGGTCTGCGTGAACAGGATGAGGCACAGGACCGGCATAAACAGGAACAATATCGCCTGAAAATGCAGGCTGAGCAGCTTTTGCGTGAGGCGCAGGCCGGTGACGACAGTGCTGCAAAACTGGATGAACAGCGCCGTACTTTATTGCTGGAAATCGAGGAGCAGTCGAAACAGTATCTGCGTCTGCGCTTTGGCATCAGTGCGGCGGAGCAGGCCTTGCGCCTTTATCGCGACCAGCATCGCTCATCCATGATGGCGCAGGCCTCGGCGGCTTTTGCCGCGATTAGTCAGGGCAGTTATCGCCAGCTGACAACACAGACCGACAAGGACAGTGAAATTCTGATTGCTGTGGCGGCTGATGGCAGTTCAAAAACTGCGGATCAACTGTCTAAGGGCACACGGTTTCAGCTTTATCTGGCTTTGCGTATCGCCGGTTATTATGAATTTGTATCGCGCCGTCCGATGCCGTTTATCGCCGATGATATTATGGAAACATTTGACGATGGCCGTGCGCGGGAAACCTTCCGGCTTTTCACACAAATGGCTGGTCAGGGGCAGGTGATCTATCTGACCCATCACCAGCATTTGTGCGAGATCGCGCAGGAGGTGTATCCGGATGTGCGTCTGCATCAGCTCTGATACGCAATGAAGATACAAAAAAGCCTGCATCTGGAGATGCAGGCTTTTTGCTTTTATTTGTTGGCTTCGACTTTAACGCCAAGCACTGACCAGAGTTTCTTTGGTTCGGCCATACCAACCGCTGTCAGAATGCCGAAAGTGACCGGATTTTCAGGCTGGATTTTCAGGCTGAGGGATTTCGGTGCATCCAGATATTCACCCAGAGCTTTCACAGCGTCGACTACAAGCGGCTCATTCTCAAAATAAACAACGCCGAATTGCAGCTGGTCTTTCATTTCTTTTACGAGTTCTTCACGGGTGATACCGCGTTCTTTCGCCTGATAGTCCAGCACTTTGCCGAAGAAATTCGCATCATCATAACGCATCTCCATATTTTTGATGGAGAGGTTCTGCAACATGCCCACGGCTGCAATCTGCATGGAAGTGTTGTCGCCGCCGTCTTCCATCACACTGGTCAGCAGATCCTGCACAGCTTTGATGAATTTCAGATTATAACCGCCCATTGCGAGCTTATAATTATAAGTACCGATATTCTGACCGCTAATGGTCATCTGATCGACAGTATATTCGCCGCTATAAGGTGACCAGGTGCCTTTGCCATCCATGGTCAGGTGAATTTTTTCCAGTCCGAGCGCACGGATTGCGTCCATGTCCAGATCACTGGTATCTTCTGCCGATTCTTCCGCGTCGCTGCTGTCTTCAACCGTCTCGTCAGTATTGTCTGTGGCAATATCTGTATTCGCATCGGCTGCAACCGCAGCATCAGCCTTGTCAGTTGGGGCTGCATCATCGGTTGCCGGTGCAGCATTTTCGGTGGTCGCTTCCGCGGCATCTGCTGCTTCCTGCGCAGCTTCTTCTGCCGCTTTCGCGGCCTCCTCTACAGATTTCTGAAACTCAGCGGCTTCTTTTTTCTTCTTTTCCTGATCGATGCGGTTCGCTTCTTCAAGGTCGACCTTCAGCGCTTCAATGCCCCAGCTGTAATTGCTGGCTTTTTCTTTGCTGAAAGGTTCCTGCGCGAAATGTAAGCCGTTCAGTTCAAAAACCGGCTTGCCTTCGACCGTGACACTGATGGCACCGAGATGAAAGCTCTCGGCATATTGCATGCGGCCGAGCAGATCGACTTTCGGGTCTTTGGTCAGTTTGACATTGTTGAAGCGAATGTCAGAAGTGGTGAAAACGCTGTTGTCTTCAACGATTTTGACATCATCAAATGCGGCTTTTTCAACGAGATAAACATCACCTTCGCCCTCAGTAATATTGCTCAGCGTAATCTTGCCGAGATTCACAGGGGCGTTGTCTTTCTCGTCCTTTTCCACTTCCTCTGTTTTGTCAGTCGAAGTCTTAGGCATAGCAATCTGTGCTTTTGCATCATGCAGAATGACATTTTTGCCATCGGTTTCTGCTTTGGAGAATGTCAGTTCCACCATCTGTTCTTTGAGCAGAGCCTGCAGACGCTTTGCAACATCATCACCTGTCCATGCCAGTGCCGTGCCAGCCCAAAGCGGCGCGATCACAGCAGTCAGAACGAAAGTTTTGGCAAAAGCAGAGCGGGACATATTCAATGGCATGAGAAACCTCAGTAAAAAGAACGGACAATATTAATTTTGACCGCAGGATGATTGCTGCCGAACTTATTAAAAAACAGAACGACCTGAAGCGTAATAATTTTGTAAATCCCTATAACAATTCAGAACCAATTCCAATAAACATAATCTCACAAATCAAGGGGAATGAAATGCAAAGCGCTTCTGTCCGGCAGTTACTGCTGGAAAAACTATCCGGACTTCTCGGTAAAGACATTCAAACCGGTTCTGATCTTGATATTTCGCATCTGAGTGACTGGAGTGACGAGCAGGGCGGCACACCGCTGGCTCTGGTTCTGCCTCGGGATACGCAAACTGTTTCTGAAATTCTGAAACTCTGCAATGAACACCGTATCGCTGTTGTTCCGCAGGGCGGACTGACCGGTCTTGCCGGCGGTGCGGTGCCGGTACAGGATTGTGTGCTATTGTCGCTGCGCAATATGAACCGCATTGAGACAATCAATGCGCAGGCCGGAACGATGATTGTCGAGGCCGGCGCCATTCTGCAGAATATTCAGGATGCAGCGCGCAATGCAGGTATGAATTTTGCGCTGGATCTGGGCGCGCGCGGCTCCTGCCAGATCGGCGGCAATATTTCCACCAATGCGGGCGGCAATCGTGTGATCCGCTATGGCATGACCCGTGATTTGGTACTGGGTCTGGAAGCGGTGCTGGCAGACGGCACAATTCTCAGCATGATGAATGAAATGCCGAAAAACAATGCGGCGCTGGATATAAAACATCTGTTTATCGGTGCGGAAGGCACAATGGGCGTTGTGACCCGTGCCGTGCTGCGTCTGCGTCCGGGGATTGGCGGTGCCAATGCCGCAGTCGTTGCGCTTGAGAATTTTGAGAATGCCCTGAATTTGCTGAATTATGCGCAAAAGCGTCTTTCCGGCCGTGTCAGTGCTTTTGAAGCCATGTGGGGCGACTATTACAATATGGCTGCGAAATATGCCCGCGCACCGCTTGAAGGCAGCTATCCGCTTTATGTGCTGATGGATATGCAGGGCGCTGAGCCGGATGCGGAAGCAGATTTGTTCCAGTCGGTTCTGGAACATGCCTTGGAAGAAGGCTGGATTGCCGATGCTGCCATTGCACAATCCCATCGTGAGGCCGAAGAATTCTGGACAATGCGCGATGCGATTGCGGAAATCATGACCCATGAAGGCCCGTGCATTGGCTTTGACGTGTCAGTCCCGCAAACACAGATTGGTGCAGCGGTAGATGCTATTCAGGCAGCATTGCAGAACCGCTATCCGGGTATGACCAGCCTGTTTTTCGGCCATGTCGGTGATTGTAATTTCCATATTGATATTACGAAATATACGGATTTTACCGAAGATGACCGTGCGGTTGAAGATATTGTTTATGACATTATCCGCTCATTCAAAGGCTCGGTTTCAGCGGAACACGGTATCGGCCTGCATAAAAAACCGTGGCTGCATTACAGCCGCAGCGCTGCCGAATTACAGACTTTGAAAACACTGAAAGCGGCGCTTGATCCGCATAATATTCTTAATCCCGGTAAAGTGCTGGATTAAAATGAAAAAGGCCGGAGTTTATGCTCCGGCCTTTTTGATCTTTACGCTCCGAAGCGTTTTTCACTCATGGAAGCCTGCATCAGCGCTTTGGTATAATCCTCACGCGGTGCATCAAAAATCTGCTCGGTCTGGCCTTCTTCGACAACCTTTCCGGTTTTCATTACCAGAATATAATCGGAGAGGGCGCGTACCACTGCCAGATCATGGCTGATGAACAGATAGGACAGGCCGTATTTTTCCTGCAAATCACGCAGCAAAGTCACCACCTGTTTTTGCACCGAGCGGTCAAGCGCACTGGTTGGTTCATCCAGCACAATGACTTTCGGTTTCAGGATCATGGTACGTGCAATCGCAATACGCTGACGCTGGCCACCGGAAAATTCATGCGGATAGCGGTTGCGCATTGAAGGCTCAAGACCAACTTCTTTCAGAGCTTCACCGGCACGGATATCCCGCTCTTTGGCGGACAGTTCCGGCTCATGGATCAGCAGGCCTTCGGTGATAATCCGCCCTACTGTCATACGCGGGCTGAGCGAGCCGAACGGATCCTGAAACACCAGCTGTAATTCACGCCGTTTCGGGCGCATTTCCTGCGGGTCTGTCGGTAGCTCTTTGCCGAGATAGGCAATACGTCCGTCTGATTTCAGCAGGCGCAGAATAGCGCGGCCAAGTGTGGATTTGCCCGAACCGGATTCCCCAACAATGCCGATGGTCTGCCCCTGTTTGAGGTTGAGCGAAATACCATCCACCGCGCGCAGAACCGTCTGCGGTTTCAACCAGCCTTTTGCCAGATTGAAAGTGACAGACACATCATCTGCCTCAATCAGCAAAGGTGCAGTTGCCGGTGGTGCGGCTTTGGTGCCTTCCGGCTCTGCATCAAGCAGCATTTTCGTATAGGCGTGCTCGGGAGAGGAAAAAATTTTCTCCGTTGCACCGCTTTCAACCACTTCACCGGAGCGCATGACACAAACCTGATCGGCAAAGCGCTTCACAATACCCAGATCATGGGTAATGAAGACGATAGCCATGCCGAGGCGCTTCTGCAAATCGGCCAGCAGTTCCAGAATTTGCGCCTGAATGGTTACATCCAGCGCCGTTGTCGGCTCATCGGCTATCAAAATATCCGGATCATTCGCCAATGCCATGGCAATCATCACACGCTGGCGCTGACCGCCGGATAATTCATAAGGATAGCTGTCGATGCGGCGTTCTGGTTCGGGAATGCCGACCAGTTTCAGCAGTTCCAGAATGCGCGGACGTGCCTGCGCTTTGCTCATTCCGCGATGGAAACGCAAAGGCTCGGCCAGCTGATCGCCGATTTTATAAAGCGGATCAAGCGAGGTCATCGGCTCCTGAAAAATCATGGTGATTTTGGCACCACGGATTTTATTCAGCTCTTTGTCAGACATGCCGACCAGATCCTGACCGCGGTAGAGTGCCTGACCGGTCGCTTTACCATTCGACGATAGCAATCCCATGATCGCCATGGTTGTCTGGCTTTTGCCGGAACCGGATTCACCGACGATTGCGACGGTCTCGCCGGATTTCACATCAAGGCTGATACCGCGTACCGCATGAACCGGCCCGTCATTGGTTTCAAATGTTACGCGCAGGTCGCGTACAGATAAGACTGTTTCTGCTGTCATCTTAACGGTCCTTCGGATCAAGGCTGTCACGCAGGCCGTCGCCCAGGAAGTTCAGCGCAAAGAGAATGAGTGTCAGGGTGACCGCAGGGAAAATCAGCTGCCATGAAGCGCCGCGCATATTCTGCGCCCCTTCAGAGATCAGCAGGCCGAGCGATGTCATCGGGTCCTGAACACCAAGACCGAGGAAGGACAGCAAGCTTTCAAGCAGAATGGCTTTCGGTACCAGCAGGGTAACGAAAACAATCACCGGTCCCAACGCATTCGGAATAATATGACGGGTGATGATACCGCGTCGTGTTGCACCGAGCGCTTCAGCCGCCTGCACAAATTCCTGCCGTTTGAGGCTCAGGGTCTGACCGCGCACAATACGGGCCATATCCAGCCATTCCGTTGCACCGATGGCAATGAAGATGATGATGATCGACCGCCCGAAAAACACCAGCATCAGAATGACGAAGAAGATGAAGGGCAGGGAATAGAGAATATCGACAATACGCATCATGATATTGTCAGCACGACCGCCGAGATAACCGGAAATAGCGCCATAGCTGACGCCGAGAACAAGCGCCATCACGGAAGCCAGCAGGCCGATCGCAAGAGAAATACGCACACCGATAAAGGTACGGGTCATCATATCGCGGCCGAGATTGTCTGTGCCGAAGAAGAAATAATTCCGTGCCACATCTAGCGAGAGCTTGCCGCTCAGCTTGTCGGCTGCCAGTTCAAGGCTCGGATTGCTGAACAGATCGGAACGCTCAAAATAACGCAGAACGCGCTGATCCAGTTCACGTCCCGCACTTGAGGTCACGTCAATAGTGAGCTTTGAACCGGCAAGCTCCGGTTCTCCGCCTTTCAGGCGTGCACGCGCCATTTCCCGCTCAAGGCCGGGAATAATCGTATCCGCACGCGGATAGGCCTCAAGGCTTGGTGCCACGCGCACAAATTGCGGATAGATTTTTTCATAAGGATGCGGGCTGACCATCGGCCCGAAAATACCGACGAGTGACAGGAAAATCAGTACAACGGCACTGGCAACAGCGGCGCGGTTACGGCGCAGTCTGATCCATGCATCCTGCCAGAGGGAACGGCCGGCAACGGCTGTGTTGCCTTCCGGTGCGCCGTGAGACGGCATATTTGTTGAGATATCAGTCATAGCGCACCCGCGGATCAAGATAAGCATAGATCAGGTCAACAACGAGGTTGAACAGCACGACAAAGACCGAGATGACGACAACAGTGCCCATCACCAATGTATAGTCGCGCCCCAATGCGCCTTGTACGAAATAACGGCCGATACCCGGAATACCGAAAATGGTTTCCACAACGACCGAACCGGTGAGCAAAGCTGCGGCTGTCGGCCCCAGATAGGAGACAGCAGGCAGAAGAGCGGCACGCAATGCATGAACGCCGACGACAATGCGGGCGGGCAGACCATAGGCACGGGCGGTGCGCACATGATTGGCACGCAGGGCTTCAATGGTTGAGCCGCGCACTAAGCGGGCAATCACCGCCACTTGCGGTAGCGCCAGTGTGGTGATCGGCAAAATCCAATAGGTGAAATTGGCGGAAGACCAGCCACCGGCAGGTACCCAGCCGAGAATAACGCCGAAGAACAGGCTGAGCAGCGGTGCGACAACGAAATTGGGGGTGGTGATGCCGAATGTTGCTACGGCAACAATGGTATAATCCAGCCATGAATTCTGGCGCAGGGCTGCAAGTGCACCGAGCAATGTGCCGAGAATGGCGGCAAGTGTGAGGGCCAGACCACCAAGCATGATGGAAACCGGCAGACCGGAAGCGAACAGATCATTGACCGTAAAGTCGCGGCGGGCAAAGCTCGGGCCCAGATCACCCTGAAGCAGATTGCCTAAATAGATCAGATATTGCTGCCATAAAGGCGCATCCATATTATAGGCTTTTTTCAGGTTTTCGAGGATCAGCGGATCAATCGGGCGCTCAAGATCAAACGGGCCGCCCGGAACAAGCCGGATCATGAAGAAGGTCAGCGTGATGATGATAAATATCGTCGGGATCGCGCTGGCCAGCCGCCGCAGCGTATAGCTCAACATATAATTTTCCTGACTGCAGCCTTCATAAAAATAATGGCTGCCGCAAAGTTAAAATAGTTTGATATGCAACAGGCTGCATAGGTGAATATGCAGCCTGCCAGTAAAAATACTTACTGTTTGAGTGACAGCCAGCGGGTTGCGTGTGCATCCATCAGGTTGTCATACCAGCCTTCGATATTCTCGGAGACCAGTGCGCGTGATGAATAATACAGCACCGGAATAACGGCTGTTTCTTTGAGCAACAGACGTTCCGCATCGGCAAGAATTTCCGCACGGGCTTTCAGGTCTGTTGTGGCTTCAGCTTTAGCCATCAGAGCATCGTAGTCTTTGTTCTTCCACTTGGAATAGTTAAAGCTGACGTCACTCTGGGTCAGGAACAGGAAGTTCTGCGGATCATTATAATCGCCGATCCAGCCTGCGCGGGCGATGTCAAAAGGACCATCTTCACGCAGGAAGTTGAAATAGGTTGCGCCTTCGGTTTCATTGAGCGTGGCTTTGATGCCGATATTGCTCAGCATATCCGCAATCGCGGCCATTGTGTTCTTGTGGTTCTCGGATGTGTTATAGAGCAGTTCGATTGACAAGCTGCCCGGCTCAACACCGGCTTCTTTCAAAAGCTCTTTAGCTTTATCTTCACGTTCCAGCATGTCTTTGTCGGCATATTCAGCCTTCACACCGCCTTCAACATAATTGGCAATGCCCGGAGGAACCACGGAATAGGCCGGAAGCATTGTGCCCTGCCAGACCTGTTCTGCCATGAATTCACGGTCAATCGCCATGGAGATGGCTTCACGAACACGCGGGTCTTTCAGTTTACTGTCGGCAACTTTACCTTTAACCGGCAGATAATAGGAGCCGAGATAAGGGGCAATACGGAATTCTTTAGCCAGTTTGCTCTTCACATAGTCCATCTGTTCGGACGGAACGTCGGAGCAGACCTGCACTTCTTTGGCTTCAAAGCGGCGCATGCAGCTGGCGCGGTCTTCGAAAGGAATCCAGTTAACAACATCGATCTTGACCTGATCGGCGTCATAGAAGTTCGGATTCTTCTTCATGACGATTTTGTCGTTTGGTGTAAAGCTGACCAGCTGATAGGCACCATTGGTGACCATTTTGCCCGGTGTTGTGAATTTATCACCGTTTTCTTCAACGCTTTTCTTGTTCATCGGCAGACCGGTCTGGTGGGTCAGCAGCTCAAGAAAATACGGTGTCGGGCCTTTCAGCGTAATTTTGAGGGTCAGATCATCGACCGCTTCAACGCCCAGATCTTCAAGTGGTTTCTTACCACCAACCACATCTTCGGCATTTTTAATCGGGAACAGCATGCTGGCATAACCGGCAGCAGTTTTAGGATCCATAATGCGGCGGAATGTGAACAGGAAATCACCGGCAGTTACCGGATCGCCATTCGACCATTTGGCATCGTCACGCAGGTGGAATGTGTAAACCAGACCGTCTTCGGAAATATCCCAGGACTTGGCGGTGGCGGCAACAGCTTCGCCTTTGGCGCTCTGACGGACAAGACCGTCATAGAGATCGGCCATGATGCGGCCTTCGGAAACGGTGGATGTGCGGTGATGATCCAGTGTCGCCGGATCGGTGTCGTTACCACGGTTCAGAACGACTTCAGCGGCAGCAGCACCGGCAAAAGCGCCGGTCAGTGTGAGTGCGCAGACACCTGCGAGCAAAATTTTACGATACATATAACCCTCCCTGTTAAAGTACAGAGCCGGATTCTAGTATGTGTTTTTCAGGCAGAGTCAAATATCTATTTTCAGTTCTCAGCCATACGCCTTTAGTCGAAGGAGATTATTTTAAAACAAAAGAGAAACTTTGTTATTAATCGCAATATTATTGGCTAATTCTAAAATTTTATTACAAAGAACGAAACTAAAACAAATTGCCAGAAAATCATATTATTCAATGGGATAAAATATTTTACCAACACTGATAATTTAAGTAAAATACAATAAATATGGCTGATGAAAAAAAATTGTCTTTATGTGGATAAAAACCCCGCCATTTTAGCGGGCAAGACCTTCATTCTGAAGGCAAATCAGCCAAATCACGAGTCAGTTTTGTAACAGCAATGTGTCGGCATCTGATTTATCATACAATCAGCCAATAAAAAGGCCGCTGAAAGCGGCCTTCTGAAGTGTTGTTTGTGGCTTATTTTTCAGAGTTCAATTCTGCCAGAATTTCTTCCGTATGTTCTCCGAGACGCGGTGAACGCAGACCTGTTTTAAGCTCTGCATTGGAGAATTTCAGCGGCGTGCGCAGTCCCGGAACCCCCTGATTATCCACCCGCATCTGACGGGCGATAAATTGCGGATCGCTGAACACATCGGCAATGGTATTGATCGGCCCTGCCGGTACAGCGAGCTTTTCCAGTGCCGCCAGCAGATCATCGCGCAACCATACAGATGTTTTTGCTTCAAGCTGAGCTGTCAGTTCATCGCGGTTTTGTACGCGAGCCGCATTGGTGCGGAATTTTTCATCCTCAGCCAGCTCTGCCAAGCCCAGCAAACCTGCCAGTTTGGCGAATTGGCCGTCATTACCGCAGGCGATGATGAAATAGCCGTCTTTCACCGGCAATGTCTGATAAGGCGCAATATTCGGATGCGCATTGCCGAGGCGTTTCGGCGCTACGCCGGAGGCGAGGAAATTCATTGCCTGATTGGCAAGAACGCCGGTCATGCAATCAAACAGTGACATATCAATATGCTGACCGAGGCCGGTCACTTGGCGATGCAGCAATGCTGACTGAATACCGATCACGCCGTAAAGTCCGGTGATAATATCGACCAGTGCCACACCGATTTTCTGCGGCTCGCCTTTCGGGTCGCCGGTAATATCCATAATGCCGCTCATGCCCTGAATCATAAAATCATAACCGGCACGCGCTGCATAAGGCCCGTCATGGCCGAAGCCGGTGACGGAGCAATAGATCAGGCGCGGATTGATTTCTTTCAGGGCTTCATAATCAAGACCGTATTTTTTCAGGCCGCCGAGTTTGAAATTCTCGATGACAATATCAGCATCTTTAATGAGTTTGAGTACGGTCTCACGCCCTGCATCTTCACGAAAATCGCAGGTGATCGAACGTTTGCCGCGATTGCAGGCATGGTAATAAGCGGCTGATTGTTCCGCACCGTCGTCAATATAAGGCGGACCCCATTTGCGGGTATCATCGCCTTCGGGGCTTTCTACTTTAATGACATCAGCACCGAGATCCGCCAATGTCTGGCCGATCCATGGCCCTGCAAGAATACGTGCCAGTTCAACGACTTTAATGCCTTTCAACGGCGCCTGCATCAGATTTGCTCCGGATATGAAAAACCCGCTTCCATCAGTTATACCGCTGAAAAATCAGCGCCATACAGAGGGAAGCGGGCGATTATCAGTTATTAAAAGAATGCCTGAAGACCGGTCTGCGCACGGCCGAGGATCAGCGCGTGAACATCATGGGTGCCTTCATAGGTATTCACTGTTTCCAGATTCTGCGAATGACGCATCACGTGATATTCGATCTGAATACCGTTGCCGCCATGCATGTCGCGAGCCTGACGGGCGATGTCGAGCGCTTTACCGCAATTGTTGCGCTTCATCAGCGAAATCATTTCCGGTGCAAATTTATGGTCATCCATCAGACGACCAACACGCAGCGAGCCCTGAAGGCCGAGCGTGATTTCTGTCTGCATGTCAGCCAGTTTTTTCTGGAAAAGCTGTGTCTGCGCCAGCGGACGGTTAAACTGCTTGCGATCCAGACCATATTGCAGCGCGCGGTGCCAGCAATCTTCTGCCGCACCGAGAACACCCCAGGAAATACCGTAGCGGGCGCGGTTGAGGCAGCCGAACGGACCTTTAAGACCGGAAACATTTGGCAGCAGCGCATCTTCGCCGACTTCCACGCCATCCATCACGATTTCACCGGTGACGGAAGCACGCAGGGAAAGCTTGCCGCCGATTTTCGGCGCGCTCAGACCTTTCATGCCTTTTTCAAGCACGAAACCACGGATCTGATTGTCATGGGCAACGGATTTCGCCCAGACGACGAACACATCGGCGATCGGGGAGTTGGAAATCCACATTTTTGAGCCGTGCAGCTTGTAGCCGGTTGCGGTTTTTTCCGCGCGGGTTTTCATGCCTGCAGGATCAGAACCGGCATCAGGCTCGGTCAGACCAAAGCAGCCGATCAGCTCACCGGAGACCAGACCCGGCAGATATTTGTCTTTCTGCTCTTCCGAACCATAGGCAAAAATCGGGTAGATCACGAGTGAGGACTGCACGCTCATCATCGAACGATAGCCGGAGTCAATGCGCTCTACTTCGCGGGCAACAAGACCGTAGGAAACATAATTAGCTTCCGCCGCACCGTATTTTTCCGGCAATGTCACACCGAGCAGGCCGGCCTGACCCATCAGGCGGAACAGTTCAGGCTGCACAGCTTCTTCAAGATAGGCTTCTTCAATGCGCGGCAGCAATTCGCTCTTGGCAAAAGCCGCAGCGGAATCGCGGATCATGCGTTCATCATCAGACAACTGATCATCGAGCAGGAACGGATCGCTCCATGAAAATTTTGTCATGTCACTCATTTACTATCTCCCGAAAAATTTGGCTTATTCTCAGACGACTACCCCAAAACTGCAAACCCTTATTTGCACTTTAGTCATGAATTCTGCGCATCAACTCGGCAATGCCCAGCTTGGATATGTGCGGTTTTATCAGGCGGTTCGGGAGAAACGAGCCTGAATTTCCTGACAATAATGCCTGTCAGCCCTTATCCGTGCTGAAAACGCGCTGCCAGTTCCAGCCATGCACGCGCCGCATGAGGCAGATAAGCGCCGCGCCGCCACACCCACGCCATGTCCCATGAAAGATCCGGCTCGGTAAGAGTAATATGGCGGACACCGTCGCGCACCCGTTGTTCAGCAATCAGACGCGGGAGAAAGCCGATACCAAGCCCTGCATAAACCAGCTCGATGATGAAATTAATCTGGCTGGAGCGCGCGGCAATGGACGGCGTGAAGCCCTGACTGCGACAGGCATTCAGAATAATCGGATTGAGCGCAAAGGCACTGTCAAACAGGATAAACGGCATATCCTGTAATTGTTTCAAGGGAATAAAGGGCTGATCGGCCAGCGGGTGCGAAGCGGGGATCAGCACATCAATCGGCTCTTTGCGGACATTCTGCCAGTCAAATTCATCAGGCGCAGGCAAGAGGGAGGCACCGAGATCCACTTCGCCGTCGCGCACCATATCTTCGAGTTTTTTACTGCCATGTTCAACAAGATGAATATCAATACCGGGGTAAAGACGACGGTAAATTGCAAACATCGGTGCGAACAGCGCGTCACTGCCAATCGGCGGCAGCCCAAGCCGCAGCACGCCTTTGGTCAGCCCCTGCAATTCTGCAAGTTCGGTTTTCAGATCATCCTGTTCTGCCAGCATACGCAGAGCGCGCTGGAATACTACTTCTCCTGCATCGGTCATCACCGATTTATGGCCGTTACGGTCGAGCAGGGTCACGCCAAGTTCGTCTTCAAGCTGACGCACGGCTTTGCTGACAGCTGATTGCGTGAGGAAAACAGTCTTGGCAGCTTGTGTGAAACCGCCTTGGCGGACAACCTCGGCGAATATCCGTAATGTGCGCAGTTCCATTACTATTCCGTTTGGGACTTAATTCTATTCAATCAATTCATTTTTATCATGAATGGGGTTGGCGTATAAAGGGGAAAATTAATTTGCATGAAAAGAGTGCCATAAAATGTCTCCAACTCAAATGTCGGGAGGAGTCCGCCATTGGGTACAAAACAGCCGGATCGGCCAGATCGCTTTGATCGCCGGTTTCTGGGCTTTGGGGGAGGGTATAGCCAGACTAACGCATCTGCCTGTGCCGGGCAGTGTCATCGGCTTGTTCCTGTTACTCATACTTTTGATGACCGGCGGTATGAACCTGCTGACCGTGCGCCGTGGTGCGCAATGGTATCTGGCAGAGATGCTGCTGTTCTTTATCCCTGCGGTTCTTGCCGTACTCGATCACCATGAGTTTTTCGGTCTGCTGGGCTTGAAAATTCTCGCGGTTATTCTGCTCGGGACGGTCATTGTTATGATCTCCACCGCATTGGCAGTTGAAGCGGGTTTGCGTCTGAGCCGTCATTTGCAAAAGATGAGACATTCATCATGAGCGAGATCATGGACTATCTCACCCCCGCACTCGGAATGATGGTGCTGTGGTCTGCGGCAACGATCTTGTTCTATCTGCTGGCGAAAAAGCTTTACCGTCGCTGGCCGCGTGTATGGTTTTCACCGCTTATTGCCGCACCGGTTTTGCTGATTGCGGCGGTGCTGCTGATGCGCACCAGCTATGCGGAATATAATAGCGCCACCCATTGGCTGGTGATGCTGCTCGGTCCTGCAACCGTTGCCTTTGCCGTGCCGATTTATGAGCAGAGAGTGACAATCCGGCAATATTGGCCGGTTCTGTTGTTTGGTATGCTGGTCGGCAGCAGTGTTGCCATTCTCTCGGCATGGGGGCTGGCTTCGCTGCTCAGTCTTGATGGCAGTCTGCGGCTCAGTCTGATCCCGCGTTCTGTGACCTCGCCTTTTGCCATGGCTTTGTCGGAAGATATTGGCGGTATTCCTAATCTGACGGCTTTGTTTGTGGTGGTGACCGGTGTGATTGGCGCCGCACTCGGCGATACAATTCTGCGTTTTCTGCCGTTGAAATCTGGTCTTGCCCGCGGTGCCCTGTTCGGCATGGGCGCGCATGGGGCAGGCGTGGCCAAAGCCCAGCAACTGGGTAAAGAAGAAGGCACCATTGCCGGTTTGGTGATGGTGCTGGTCGGTCTGGTCAATGTCTTTGCCGCACCGCTGATACGCTGGATTCTGCTGTAATAAAAAAGGCCACTCTGACGAGTGGCCTTTTCAGTTTTTATGCGCTTTTCTTGCGCATGAAGAAATAGATCACGCCGAGCAGGACAAACCATACCGGTGTAATCAGCAGTGCCTGTGCTGTGTCAGCCTGCTGTGCCAATGCCCAGAGGATGAAAGCAAAGAACGCAAACACCATAATGATGGCTGCATAACCGCCCGGCATTTTGAAGTTTGATTTTGCATGGAGATCAGGGCGCTTACGGCGATATTGCACATAAGATGCCAGAATGATCGACCAGACAAAGATAAACAGCAGAGCCGAAATCGTGGTCACAATGGTGAAAGCTTCAATAATGCTCTGTCCTGCGTAAAGCAGCACAACACCTGCCAGCAGGAATGTGCAGGAGAAGAACAGCGCATTCACCGGCACATGACGGTGGTTCAGTTTGCCCAGAGTTTTTGGTGCCAGCGCATAGCTTGCCAGACCAAAAATCATACGCGATGTCGAGTAAATACCGGAATTGGCGCTCGAAGCCGCAGAGGTCAGCACCACGAAATTCACGACATGCGCGGCAATGCCGAGGCCTGCGAGCGAGAACATGGCCACAAACGGGCTGCCGCTTGGGTCAACCTGGTTCCAAGGCATCACAGTCATGATCACGAAGAGTGAGCCGAGATAGAACAGCACAATACGCACAGGGATCGAGTTGATTGCCTTTGGCAGATTGCGCTCCGGATTTTCGGTTTCAGCAGCGGCGGTACCAACAAGCTCAATACCGACAAAAGCGAAAACCGCGATCTGGAAACCGGCAACAAAACCGAAGAAACCATTCGGGAAGAAGCCGCCCTGATCCCACAAATGGGTAACAGAAGCTGCTGTACCGTTTGGTGATGTATAGCCGGATGTCAGCATGACAACGCCGGTAATAATCAGCGCGACGATTGCTACGATCTTGATGAGTGCGAACCAGAATTCGATTTCACCGAAATTGCGCACATTCGGCAGGTTCAGTGCAACCAGCACGACGATCAGGCCGAGTGCGGGAATCCACAAGGCCAGCTCAGGGAACCAGAACGACATATAACCGGCAACGGCCACAACATCGGCAATACCGGTAACAATCCAGCACAGCCAGTAGGTCCAGCCGGTAAAAAACTGCGCCCATGATCCGAGATAATCACCGGCAAAGTCGGCGAAAGAACGGTAGTTCAGATTGGACAAAAGCAATTCGCCCAATGCACGCATCACGAAAAACAGCATAAAGCCGATAATCGCATAGACCAGCAGGATTGACGGGCCTGCGAGCGAAATTGTTTTGCCCGAGCCCATGAAAAGGCCGGTACCAATAGCGCCGCCGATGGCGATCAGCTGCAAATGGCGGTTTTTGAGATTACGGGCAAGATGCGGCTCTTCCTCTTGGGAATGCGGGTGCCCCGATGCAGTATCCATTCAGTATGCCTCACAATTCATCTGCCAGCGGATTTTCCCTCCTGAAATCCAAGAAAATACACTGGTTAGTTTTCTGCATGCTTCGCCGGTGCAGGATGATTCCACAGCACTGGCAAACACCCTGAGCGCTTACTCCCCCCGCTTTAAGAGGGGAAGTAAAATTTGCATGAGCTTAGACTAATGTCGCATAAGGTGGTGCCGTGGTTTGTCGGGCAAAAGAAAAAGGCCCTGATTTTCATCAGGGCCTTTTTGAATGTTTTAGTCTGTGTAAGCATCCATCGGCGGGCAGGAGCAGACCAGATTGCGGTCGCCGCCTACGTTGTCGATGCGTGACACCGGAGCCCAATATTTGGAAGCCGGATCCATATTTTTCGCAGGAAACGCTGCTTCCTTACGGCTATACGGATGTTTCCAGTCGTCGAGCATGGTGTCTGCAACAGTATGCGGTGCATTCGTCAGCGGATTGTCATCCTGCGGCCATTCACCGGCTTCAACCTTAGCCGCTTCTTTGGCGATGGAGATCATGGCGTCGCAAAGACGATCCACTTCAGCCTTGGATTCAGATTCAGTCGGCTCAACCATCAGCGTACCGGCAACCGGCCATGACATGGTCGGCGCGTGGAAACCGTAATCGATCAGACGTTTTGCAACATCTTCAACGGTCACACCGGCTTTGTCTTTCAACACGCGGGTGTCAACAATGCACTCATGCGCAACGCGATTGTTCGCACCGGTATAAAGGATCGGATAATGATCCTTCAGGCGCTCAGCAATGTAGTTGGCATTGAGAATGGCCACTTCCGTTGCATTTTTCAGACCGGCGCCGCCCATCATACGGATATACATCCATGTGATAACGAGGATCGACGCACTGCCGAATGGTGCAGCAGAAACCGCATTGTCGCTGCCTGCATTGACATGGCCTGGCAGGAATGGTGCCAGATGAGCACCAACGCCGATCGGACCAATGCCTGGGCCGCCGCCGCCATGCGGAATGCAGAAAGTTTTATGCAGATTCATGTGGCAAACATCAGCACCGATATCGGCCGGACGTGCCAGACCAACAAGCGCATTGAGGTTCGCACCGTCGAAGTAAACCTGACCGCCATTCGCGTGAATGATTGTGCAGATTTCACGGATGGTTTCTTCAAACACACCGTGGGTGGACGGATAGGTAATCATCAGCGCCGACAGCGTATCGCGATACTGTTCTGCCTTGGCTTTCAGATCGGCCACATCAATGTCACCGTCTTCGAGACAGTTGACGACAACCACTTTCATGCCTGCCATCTGCGCACTGGCCGGATTGGTACCGTGTGCGGAAGACGGGATAAGGCAGATATTGCGGTTCTCATCGCCATTGGCGCGGTGATAACGGCGGATTGCCAGAAGACCGGCATATTCGCCCTGACTACCGGCATTCGGCTGCAGAGATACAGCATCAAAACCGGTCACTTCGCAAAGCCATGCTTCGAGATTGTCGGTCAGAACCTTGTAGCCTTCCAGATGCGCCTTTGGTGCAAAAGGATGCAGACCACCGACTGTCGGCCATGAGACCGGCATCATTTCGGCAGCAGCGTTCAGCTTCATGGTGCAGGAGCCGAGCGGGATCATCGCACGGTCAAGCGCCAGATCCTTGTCTGCCAGCTTGCGCAGGAAACGCATCATTTCGGTTTCTGAACGATAGCTGTGGAATGCAGCCTGTGTCAGGAAATGTTCGTCACGCGGCGCATCCGGCAACAGACGGGCTGCTTTTTCAACAGGCTTCGCACCAAACAATGCAACCAGAGCCAGATAATCATCTTCCAGCGAGGTTTCATCGAAAGTGACAGACACAGTATCAGCATCAATGACGCGGATCAGGCGATCGCCTGCCAAAGCCTTGTCAGCATAATCCTGTGCTTTGCCTTTAACTGTTACGGTCACTGTATCAAACAGCTGCTCGCCGGCCAGTTCAAAACCGGCAGCTTTGAGCGAGGCTGCAAAACGGGCAGTGATCGCATGAACGGCATCAGCAATAGCCTGAAGGCCTTTCGGGCCGTGCCAGATTGCATAAGATGCAGCCATATTGGCCAGCAGTGCCTGAGCGGTACAGATATTTGATGTCGCTTTATCGCGGCGAATATGCTGTTCGCGGGTCTGCAGTGCCAGACGATAGGCCGGACGGCCATGTGCATCGAGCGACTGACCGACGATACGGCCCGGAATGATACGGGTGAGGTTTTCTTTCACGCCGAGATAAGCAGCGTGAGGACCACCATTACCCATTGGTACGCCGTAGCGCTGCATGGAACCGACAGCAATATCGGCACCCCATGATCCCGGAGACTGGGTGATGGTCAGTGCCAGAGGATCGGCAACGGCCACAACCAGAGCCCCGGTCTGTTTGGCGCTGGCGATAATACGGGTGAAATCGCCGTAAACGCCGCGTGTATCCGGCCAAGGAATGATCACAGCAGCAGTAGTGGTATCCACTTCGCCGCCAACTTCAATGATCATGCCATGCGGTTCTGCACGGGTGTTCAAAACATCCAGTGTCTGCGGGTGCAATTCACCGGCGATCACCATCTTCGGACGTTTTTCACGGTGATGGCGATAGGCAATGCCGACAGCTTCAGCAACGGCAGTTGCTTCATCCAGCAGCGATGCACAGGCAACCGGCAGGCCGGTCAGTTCTGTCACCAGTGTCTGGAAGTTGAACAGCAGTTCAAGGCGACCCTGACTGATTTCAGCCTGATACGGTGTATAGGCTGTGTACCATGCCGGATTTTCAAACAGGTTACGCTGAATGACCGGCGGCACATGGGTGCCGTGATAGCCCGCACCGTAGAAGCTTTTGGCAACCACGTTGCGACCCATAATGCCGGACAGTTCACTCAGAGCTGCGGCTTCATCGAGCGGAGCAGGCAGGTTGAGTGCGCGGTCAAGACGAATTGACTGCGGCACTGCCTGACTGATGAGAGCATCCAGCGACGGCAGACCAAGCGCCGACAGCATTTCCTGCTGTTCACTGGCGCGAGGGCCGATATGGCGCTCTACAAAAGGAAGAGATGATGATGCCATGATTTAGCCAACCAGTGCCTGATAACCGGCAGCGTCGAGCAGACCTTCGAGCTGACCTGCATCGGAGATTTTCATCTTCCACAGCCAGCCTTCGCCTTCTGCCGCGCTGTTGACGAGCGCTGGATTGCCATTGAGTTCTTCGTTGATTTCAATGACTTCACCGTTAAGCGGTGCATACACATCGGATGCAGCTTTTACAGACTCAACCACAACAATGGCTTCGCCCTTTTCCACAACGCGTTCAACTTCAGGCAGTTCTACGAAAACGAGGTCGCCGAGCTGTTCCTGAGCGTGGTTGGTGATGCCGACAGTTGCAATGTCGCCTTCAACGCTGAGCCATTCATGATCTTCGGTAAAAAAGATTTTAGGCATGCGATTATCCTTTGTGATAGCGAGGTTGGGTAAATGGAAGTGTATGGACGTCTACAGGCACTTTATTGCCGCGGACTTCCGCAAAAAGACGTGTGCCCGGTTCTTTCAGATCGGCTCTGACATAACCCATGGCAACAGGGAAACCGGCTGAAGGGCCGAAGCCGCCGGAAGTGATTTCACCGACTTCGCTGCCGGCTTCATCAAACAGTTTGGTACCGGCGCGAACCGGCTGACGGCCTTCCGGCTTGATGCCGACGCGGCGCTTTTCAGGACCATTGGCAATCAGTTCCAGAACTTTAGCGGCGGCAGGGAAGGCTGCGGTTTCGCGCACTGCTTTGGTAATCGCCCATGTCAGACCGGCAGAAACCGGATCAATGGTCTCAGTAATATCCTGACCATGCAGGCAGAGACCGGCTTCGAGGCGCAGGCTGTCGCGGGCGGCAAGGCCGATCCATGCAACGCGGGCATCGCCCAGCAGAGATTTCGCCAGTGCCGGTGCATCGCTGAGCGGCGCGGCAATTTCAAAACCATCTTCACCGGTATAGCCGGAGCGGGTAACGAACCAGCCCTGTTTAGGTTCAAAACCATGCATGAATTTCAGCTCTTCAACGCTGAAACCGAGATCAGATGTGAGGCTCTTCATAACATCAGCAGCCTGCGGGCCCTGAATGGCCAGCAATACGCGGTCAAGCGGCGTAACAATGCAGTTCAGCGCGCTTGCTGCTTTCTGGAAATGCGCGATATCAATATCGGCATTACCGGCATTGGCAACAATCATGAAACGTTCGTCACCCAGACGGGTTACGATCAGGTCATCAATGATGCCTGCGTCATCATTCATCAGGAATGTATATTTCGACTGGCCTTCATTGAGTTTGGTGACATCAATCGGGCACAGCTTTGCAAACAAAGCAGCAGCATCGCTGCCTGAAACTTCGATGAGTTTCATATGCGAGATGTCGAACAGACCAGCCTGTTCACGTGTATGAACATGCTCTTTCATCACGCCAAGCGGATAAGTCAGCGGCATGTTCCAACCGGCAAAGCCGCCGAAACGGGCACCGGATGCAATATGTAATTCTTCCAGCGGAAGCGTTTTTAAAGAAGATGTATCGCCCATTTTTCACTCCAGAGACACACGTCCGCCTTCCGCAAAAGCGGAAAGCTATGATGTACCCCTCTGTCGGAAGCCTGAGAGACTCGCAAGCCTGTTGAGGCTTACTTACACCTTCGGCGCGGGGTTTCCCCCGACTTTCCAGAGTTGCCTTGCTTTTCTGCGGTTCTTGGTACCTGAGAGATTTCGGGCGATTTCCCCTTCGGTGGCCGTTACCGGCACTCTCCCGCAGACAAACAGGAATCAGGATATGATCCTCTCCTCGACATGCGTGCCTTTTATCGCAGCTGGCTGGTGAAGTCATCTGGAATTATTATAATGCGGCTCTTTGCGCAGTGATTGAATGTCGCGTCTTTTGAAAACGCGGTTTTGGCAGCGACACAGAATGCACAATATAAGACGTATGGAATTTTCTGCGCTGTCAGAACCGCGGGTGAGAATTTTCAACAGGTGGATTCGGGTGATTCACCCTTGTTTTTCATCTACAACGCAGCGGATTTGCGTGATTTTGAGTTGAGTGCGGGAGTTTTCAAAAGAAAATATCCTTTAAAAATCAAGGAAAATCGGGCTTTTTGAAAATAATTACCTGTTCGCTGCATAATTTCTGTTCAGGGTGCTGGACAGGCAAAAATTTAATGCTATAAAGCGCTCACATCAGACGGACACCAACACCGTCACGCTGGCCAGACAGGCTTGCAGGGATGCCCGGATAGCTCAGTTGGTAGAGCAGCGGATTGAAAATCCGCGTGTCGGCGGTTCAAATCCGTCTCCGGGCACCACTTAAAAATCCAATAAAATCAAATAATTATAGCCATAAGAACAGCGATGATCGTACTGTTTACGTGTTGCATTGTGTTACATGCCAAAACGCGCATTTCTAGGGTTTTCAATGTGTTACAAATTACTCCATGCAACACGGATGCAACATATTGAAGCGTTAAAGCCGCCTATCATGGCGGCTTTGTTATTTTGTCAGGTCAGCTATTTTGGTTGACATGAATCACACTGCTTCTTGTTGAGCGATCCAGTTAATAATTGTGGATTTTCGCGCGCAGAGTAAGTCACCGGCTTTAAAGTGGGGGAATGAGCCCTTCGCACATAGATGATAAATTGTTCGCTCAGGAAAGCCGCTGAACTTACTAATCGACTTTGCGCCAATTAAAATGTCGTTTGATAGATTTTCAGTCAATCCTTCCCTCCTTCCGGTGCAAGTGGTGAGGCGTTGAAAACTTGGCGCTTCAACTCTCGGATTTTCCGCCTTAGCCGGATGATATTCGTTTCATCGGTTGCAATTTTGAATTGCTCTTGTTTGTCTTCAGCCTTCAATAGTCCTATCTGAACAATCAGCTCATCCCTTGTCATACGGCTGTGCCCCCCCAATAGCCGGATCTGATAATGATTGCGCTGTAGGATTCTTATTTTTGAGGTGCTTCCTGTGTCTGAAAGCCGATATGATATGAAGCAAGATGTGAATGGTACTTGGGCTATTATTGATAGAGCTACCGGATTCATAACCATGGTAGATGGCTCTCTGCAGGTTGGTCTTGATAGAGACGCCGCCGACGGTATGGTTGATTTGCTTAATAAGCTTGATCGGGAGCTGATGGGCAGCAGTAAACATTAAACTATCTGTCATTGCATGCGCTCCTGTGGCTGGATTGGCTCGTATAGTGAGCGACGCTTCTGAACGATTTTTGTGAGTGCTGGCCTTGGTTGCTTCCGGCCTGCCAGTGCAGACTTTGCTCGTAGAGCGCCGCTTGCCTTGTCACGCTGCCGATCAGATTTTCTGATGCGCCGAATATCGTCAGCCGTCTTTTCAAGATGGCAGACACGGCAGAGCAGGCGGCCATTGGCAACTGTTGCCCCGCCACCAAGAGCACAAGGTAAAATGTGATCGACTTCGCCTTCACCGGCTTTTAGTTTGGCCGAGCAATTTTCGCATTTACCGTCTGCACGAGCTTTGATCAGTCCTTTGATCTTGCGGGTGAATTCTATGCGCTTCGTCATTTTTAACACCACAAAAATTGGAACGAATTTGTCTTTTGTGGGTTGAGTTTTTGAGAAGGAGCAAATTTATGACCCACCCAAAAACTACTGGTAAGAACAAAACTACGATTCTGAATATTGAGACCGTGGAAGAGCCTGCAAATAGTACTTTGAATAAGGAGGGGCAAATTCCTCCCAAAGGACCAAAGGTTGAAAAGCGACTGAAAGAAGCGGTGAATGCCCTTGATGCCCCGACGAAGAAGTAGGTGTTTGCTCATAGCATCACCTCGGTTTCATCAATCTGGGCGATGCCACAGGCATGCTTGATCGCATCCGCAACTTCCATTTCTTGCTTGCACACTGCTTTAAAGTGCATGGCGATTGTTCCCGCTTTCTGATTGGCATACTCAGAAAGAGGATATCCGCCTGCTAGAAAAGCGTTGCATGTCATGCCGATTACAGCCGGGTCATCACCGACGGCGGCCTTTAAGCGAGTAATCAGCTCCCGCAGTGAAGCTTTGTCCTGATCGGTTAAATGATCAATTACGCTGGAATTGTCGAGGGTGGTGGCTGATGGGGACTGCTCACCACCCTCTGTACCGGCATCGGACAGGGGAGTATCTGCCGGTATTTCTTGTTCTGTTGTTTCATTAAGTATTTCACCATCAACGGTCACAGTTTCCTGCGCAGCGATGGGTTCATCTGACAGCGGGTCAGCAATCACAGTTTTGACCTGCGGGGATACATCTTTCATCCGGTCATATTCGTCTGGCTCCATGATGCCCGAAAAGCCAAATGCATAACGGGCAGCCTGAATTGCAGCTTTATGGCGAAGCATACGGTTAGGCCATTTCTTCCACGGATCAGTTTGGCGGAAGCATTCAGACATGTATTCGATTACGGATACCGGTCGTGCACGGTCTTTGCGGTAAATGCGGCATTCAACTGAGTACAGTTTCCCATCATCGCCGTTGCTGTCCTGAAACTCCATGCCGTCGAATTGCGGGTGCGAATTGATCAGGTTCATCCAGCCGTCAATCGAAACGATAGGCTGAATGCCGCCGCGATCAGGAAAGGCATAAATCTCTTTGGTGAGAGGATTGAGCTTGTATTCCTTGGCGACCATCAGGAAGGCTGCAAATTGCTCGTTTGAGCAATCACCTTTGATTACCGTTGCTTTGATAGCTGAAACGAACTCTGTAGGCTCCATGTCGTAACGGGATGCCATGCTATCCACGAGGGAGCGTTTTTGTGCTGGTACGATCTGGTTCATAATTACGATCCCGTCATAAGGCGCTGCTGGTACCAAACCGGCAGGTCAGTTTCGTCTAATTCTTCAAGTGGAGTGGACGGCACCCATGCTGTTTCAGTGCCGAATTCGGCCAGATAGGTGCGGTAATTATCGACCGCCTGCGCGATCATGCTTCGTGCATAACTGAACAGCGGATTGCCAGGGGAGAGCTTGATGCCGTGCGAGATAGGAGCGCCGTCTTTCTGCCAAAAGACAAAGACGAATGCGAAAACCTCATTTGCCGCGACCTTCGCCAGCCATTCCGGATCATAGGAGCCGAACACGCGACCTTCATTCAGTAGGCGTTTAAGCTGGCGGCGGCCTTCGGTGTAATGCTCTGCGGAAATGATATAATCATAACTCGCAACAGCATCGCAGCAGGCTTTGGTGAATTCCTTGTCGGTGCGATTGGCAATGGATTTCAGGTCGGTAATCGCATTCAGCTTGAGATAGTCAAACCGCGCTTTGAACCGTACACCGTCAGCAGTCCAGAATACGGACACTTCGGGCTGACCACCTTCAAAGGCATTGGACAGTGTTGTGTTCGCCTTGATGAAAGCCGATGCAGCAAGGATTTTTGCATAGTCCTTAAACTTGATAAGCTCTTTGCCGGATTTTTGTGCGAGAATGAGTACTTCATCAAATATCGCAGGGCAGTCAGGAAATTGTTTGGCTCGAGCTATTAACTCTGCTTTTGAGCCTGATTTGGATGCCTTTTTTTTAGATAGAAAATCGCGCAGATCATCGGCAGTTTTCAAGCAGCCCTGATAATTGTCAGAGATTGGTTCTGGTGCGTATTTAGCAATAAACTTATCTCGACCTTCCAAAACACATAGGTGCAACTGCCGGCCGAAGATTTTAGCAGGCGTATCGTCGTTTTCTTCACGTGCCGGATTCATCCAGCTTTCCCACCAGAAGTCAGGCGCATTGCCGACAAGCTTTTTCAGACCGGTTGAACCAAGTGCTTTATCTGTATGATACACGGCATCGGACATGCCAAAGTAAATTCCATCCGGATGCTCAATGAAGCCTGCTTTATCAGCGGCTTTCTGCACGACCTTGACAGACAGGTCACTAATCGACTGAAACTCGTCACAATCAATCTTGATATCCATCACGCGGCCTCCAATCGGCGCGAATCTGCGGCTTGCAATTCGGCTTCAAGTTCAGCGCAGAGCTGCGTCAGGCGTTCGATTTCGACATGAGCGGTAATCAGAGCCTGCTTGGAATCTTCCTGAACAACCTCGACAACGCGCTCCAGTGCAAGTTTGGTGTTGCCCTGATCCCAATAGGCGTCCCAGACGCGATCCATGATTGGTGCGGTCATAGTCACCACCTCACAGAGCTACTTGAGCGAATGAGCGCTCATGGGCTGCAAATTCACGGTTTGAACGGCGCTCAGCTGCAACGATGTTCCCGAAGCTGACGGAATGGCGAAGCCACAACGGTGGGTTGTCCAGAACATCGCCAATGAAATGCAAAGACACTTCATCGGTAATGTCAGACACGCGCATTGTCTGCTCGTCGAACCGGTAAATCTCAATGGCATCGTAGTCACCAGCCGCCTTGATAACGTCCGCATAGGTTGCGCCATTGATCAGACGGGGATCGGCATATTCGTAACCGGAGAATGTCGGGACTTTGAGCATGATGCGCTCGGCGGCATTCAGAGCAATCTTGTTCATTTCATAAAACCCCATCGTGAAAAGCAGATCAGCCTGTGGGCTTCTTCGTGCTGTTGATAGGGTTATGAAAGCATAACTTTCATTTTCATGCAAGTGAAAAGAAAGTATTGCTTTCAATTCGGACGAGAGGTATGCCTTTGATGCTTTCAATGAAAGTGGCGACGAGGGTGCAATTTCCTTTGCTGGTGCAGCCACAAGCGCGGGGGTCGAAAGTCCTACGGTGCTGCCAGAAACAGAGGACGAACTGCTGAGATGCGTTCTAGCATCTGTCCCATTACCGGCTCCGGCCTTCAGGACATGCTACAGATTCCCCTACCTCTGGGAGGACTTTTGTCTTTCTGGGGGTAGGGGGGTCTTTAGCTCGAACCCTTACCTCACCATCCTTCATAACTAAGAAAAACAATAGCTTAAGTGTTTTAATGTAAAAGGAACTAGCGAATGAGTTTAATGGATACTGCCTATAAAATTTATAGAGCTTATAGATTGTATATGATTTGTCGCGATGTTGAGAAAATTGCATACTCTGCTGCTGCAATTAAAGAGCTAGACTTAGTAATTGCAGCAGAGGAAATAAATAAAATTTTAAGGCGTACCGTTGAGCGAGACTATTGATTGATGATCTGAATTTCGCTCACTGACTTGGAAATTACCTCTCCCATAAAGTCTTGAATAAATTGATCGTCTCTTTTTTTAGTGGCCAAAGAAAATACTTCTTTCCCAGAGGGGGTTAGTAGCCAGCAGGAAATGTGCAATTCCTTGACTATCTTCCCAACAATAACAGTATTATTGGGTTTAATTACAACTGGTGAAACTTCAAGGTTTGGGTACAGGCCGTAAAAATATGAATGCCCAGAGGAGATTATACCAAGAGATGATAATCTGAATAAATCATCATATGGTTCCCCTCTGTTGTTGGCTTGTAATTTTGGTATGTAAGTACCCTCTACTACCCATCCGCTAATTTTTTCAATTAACTTAGCAAAATTTGTATCCATCATTGACATGATTTGTAATGTGGAGAACGAAAAACTGCCGGGCTTTTTTATCTCTCCTGCGAGTATAGCAGCCCAATGCTTTTGCATTCTTTCACTGGTCGCCTTGCTCGCATAATCGACAAAAATATTCATCCAGTCGTCTTCTGGCGGAGGAGTGTTATCTGGGACTGTTTGATCTTCGAGAAGTAGCAGGGTTTCTTGCGCTACCTTTTCTCGGTTTGACTGCTCTCGAATACCTTTTATCGCGGTATAATCTAAAGTTCTCTCTATTAATTTCGGGTCATTAATACCCACTTTTACTGCAGCATCTGTATATGCGGCGAGTGTTTTAGACCGAGCTTCTGTAGTGTCGCGGATGCTTTGTGATAACTGCTCCCCTTTGGCCTTGCCTGCATCAAGAAAAGCGCTACCCACATCGGCAGCGCCAGTAACAAGTTGAGATATAGCTCGAACCGCACCTGGGATTTTTAAGTAATCAAAATTAGCGAGGACATGATACCATTTGTTTTCAGTTGGTTCGAGATCGTTAGCCATTGCTCGGTTATCCTTTGTTACTTCCGTGCGATATGTCCACAAATGCGCCCAATTATCGTCAGTTTATCCAGCTCAACTGAAAAGGTTTCAAGGATTGGATTATCCGAAATGATTTTCACCTGTTTCGGGTCGCTGAACGGTACCTTTTGTAATCGCTTGATCTGCGGTGGCTCATCGTCATAGCTAATCGCATAGACGGTATCCGCGCTCATCGTATCCTGTGACAGATCAACAATTACACGATCGCCAGGCAGATATGTCGGCTGCATTGAATCGCCGATCACTTCCATAATGGTGCTGTGGCGCGGTGATGCTTTGATTTCATCCTGTAGGTAATCAACCGGAATAAGCCATTCGCGGATCACCTTGTGGCCGGATACACTGTTATCGCCAACAGGCAGATTTATTACTTCACCAATCGTACCATTTCCAGCACCGAGCTTTACATCAAGCTCAGGTATCGCGCCCGAGGTGTGCGGTTTCCAGTGTTCACGGGTATAGCCGTTACCGGACTGCACATCATCATCTGGGTCAAAGCTGGAGACGAGGCGAGGCTTGGATGGTTTGTCCTCTGAAGGCTCTGCCTTGGAACTATTGCTCGGCAATTGGCCGCGTCCTGTAGCAATCCACTCTACTGGTTGATTGAGAATGACTGCCATTTTTTGAATGTTTTCGAACTTGATACCTTTGCCGAGTTCCCAGTTGCCAACTGCGCCTCTTGTTACGCCTAAGAGGCGCGCAAAAGCTTCCTGTGAAAGTCCTAAACTTTCACTTCGTAGAGCTTTGATGCGCTGACCTATCGCGGTGGAATCTAAGTGTTCTTCTTTCATCTGGAGACTATGCCTTTCGAAAGAATAACTTTCATCGAAAGAAATGCTTGCAATCATATGAAAGAAATGCTTTCATATATGTATGGAACAGATTTGTGAATTTGCGAAACAAAAGGCTGGCGGCTCAACGGCATTAGCGAAGGCTCTTGGTGGGATAACTCCGCAGGCCGTTTCGCAATGGAAGCGCGTTCCCGCTGATAGAACCATTGAAGTCGAGAAAATTACGGGTGTTAGCCGTCATGATCTTCGGCCGGATATATTTGGTTGTGCAGCCGCTTAACACAGATTCCATGTCTAATTTGCTTCCCCCGCTTAACTGACATGGAAAAGGGCTGGCGCGACAACTCCTCCCATCGCGCCAGCCCCACAGAGTAGTCCCTCAAAACTGGTCTGAATAATTATCATCCAGTGCGAACGGGTCATTAGAATTGGCGGGTTTCAGGCGATTACCGTCTCCTTTTTCCCACCAGTAAATCCCGCAAGTCCGGAGCGTAGTGTCACCTGACAGCGGTAGTTCGAGTTGCACCGGCAACGTGTGAATCAATCGTTTTGACGGTGCTTTCATTTCATTCGGTTCCTTTCTGACACTTCCGGACAATCCGGTGTTTCCCGAGATCAACGTAGCAAGGGATTTCGAGCATGTGGTGCACAGAAAGTAAGCAGAAGGTGCATGAAGTTATGTGTAGCGCCGATTTAGCGAACCGGTACGTCCGGAAGATAGTTGCAAAAGAAACGAGAGGTTGGGGTGATCAAGAAAACGCTATGCGGCGCATTGGTAGCCGTTACGGGATTTCTTTCTGGTCGCTGAACAACATCCGAATAGGCAGAGCAAAGACGGTTGATGCCGGTCTCTTTGCTCGTATCAGGGCGGCGTATGTCGATGTTTGTGAAGAACAACTGAGACGGCTGCAGCATGAAATCGCAGTCGAGAAAGCGATTAATCCGCATGTTTCTCTGGAGGATATTGAGAGCGAGGCTGAGACTTTGGCTGCACTCTTTAAAGCAAAAAAGGACGCAAAAGCATGACATCAAAAACAGGACATAATTCCCAACTGACAGAGAATGAAGAAAAGGCAATATTCTTCAATCACATGCGTAAACGTATGGTTCACAATGCGAAACTGGCAGAAGTGAACAAGGCCAAAAAAGAAGATGGTAAAATTGCTCAGTCCGAAGGCGTTGTTCTTGGTGATCTAGACTTTGCAATCAAAGCACTGAATGCCGACGACAAAGCCACAGTGACGGATCGCTATCTCAATCAGGCCACTATCCTGACATGGCTTAATCTTGTTCCCGGCTTTCAGTCGGATTTGCTGCGTGACCGTGCACCAGCAATCGAACGGATAGAAGGTGAGGGCGAACTGGCTGGCCTTGCAGGCAAAGACCCGAAAAGCCCATACGATGCCAGTTCTGATGAAGATGCGGCATGGCTGCGTGGTTGGGACAAGGGGCAGAAATTTATGCGCGATAATCTCCAGTCTGCCATGGAAAAAATCAATTCGGAATCTGACGAAGATGCCGATCCGGACTTTCCGGATCAGGCGGCGGCCTGTTATTTCGTGGCCGCAGCTCTGATCGTAGCTCCATTATATCTCTGGATAATTGGGTAAATCATGACAACCGCGCCAGCCTTACAGCAAGATAATGAGACTCGTGATTATCGCCTGCGCGTCTACATGCGCGCAAATTCAGGCAGTTGGATTGCCCGTGGCAACATCATGCATGCTTGCGGTTTTGATAATCCGAAATCACAGCCGGTCGGCGCTTATGTCCAGTTCCAAAATAGTCTGATCCGCGTGAACCAGCAGCTTAAAGCTGAGGGTTTGAAGATTACCCGATCTGAGGATGGCGCGGAAATCTATTCTCTTATTTCAATCGTGGAGGCTAAGTGATGGCGCTTATTCTTGGGCTTGATGTGGCAACGCAGACCGGATTTGCATGGTTAGACACGAACGCATCGCTATCCACTGTAAAGACTGGTGTTATAAAAGCGGAGGGTAAATCATCTGATGAAAAGGCCGCCTCTCTGGCAACGCAGTTGATTGCTGAGCTCCATGAATATGTTGATGAAGAGCGTGTTGATGAAGATGGCCGCAAATATTTTACGAAAGTCCGCCGTCGTAAGCCACTTGATTATGTAGCGATAGAGCGTCCGCTCCCAAACATCATGCAGTTTGAGAAATACAACAACGACCTTATCGATGGTGATGCTGCTACCTCTACAGTGAATTCCAACCAAATGTTGCTACCAACCTATACCGGAGCGGTTATCGCTATCGTGGCAGCGTATCGCATTCCTTTTGAGACGATTGCCCCGCAGACTTGGCATAAAGCTTATTACGGTAGCGGATTTAAGCCGCCTAAAAAGTTCATCAAAATAAAGCGCCACCCTCAAGGCGGAAAGTGGCAGAACGATTGGAAAACGCCAGCAATTGAGAGAGCGAGAGCGCTGCGCATTGATGTGAAGACTGCGGATGCTGCGGAAGCGGTGGGCATCGCCTTTGCAGCCTCAAATACGCAGACATTTAAGATGCTCAATATGAGGGCAGCGGCATGACAGGGCTACATGGAAGTTCCAGAACCTTTAATAACGAGACTATGTTTAGTTTGAGTGTTGTCTTGAACCTGAACTGTGATTTGACAAGCAAATTCGTTTCGAGCCTGTTTAATGTGAGCAACCTTAACCGGATCCATTCGGATATTAATGACTGGGATGGCTGCTCCATTTCCTTCATATCCTCCCATGATGATGGGGCTCATGATCCGTCGCACGTCAAGTTTTTCGTTAAGTCCAATGCTCTGCTTATACGGCCGAGCTTGAAAGGAGTCTTGTGGATCGCATACATGCAGCCAGAGGCCAATGACAAATGCGGATTTGTTCTCAATTTCGACAAGTTGAACGCGGTGGCGATTATAATTTTTAATCCTGATGGCGAAGTGGTCCTGATTTTGTGCCCACTCTATTATTGGCAAACTATCACCAATAATGAAGTCTGTTTGTCGCTTTTGATCAGCAATTTGTTCACGCAATTTTGCAATAGTCAGTCCGGCAGCGATAAGAGCACCTATTGCTGCCGCCCATCCGCTGAGAGCGCTTATCCAACCGCGGAGGCAAAGTCCGCGGCTTTCACTTTCTTCGCATGCATCGATACGTACGACAGCAAAATCGAGCAGCCAAAGGGCTACAAACATTCCCATGCCCGCGGCACAGATAATAGTTACAAAAATGCTTTCTTTGCCGCGAAACATTTCCACGTCCCCGCTAATGATACGGGATTGAGTAGCACAATCACAAATGGTTTGGCGAGGGCAGTGGCATGACCTATCACCAGTCAAACATTGAACCAAAGTTGCCGGATGCCATTGAGCATGAGCAGTATCTGCTGGGCAGTATTTTTTTGGATAATTCATCTTATTTTCGCGTTGGTGAGTTCCTGAAACCTCAGCATTTCTCTAATGAATACCATGCCGATGTTTACGCTAAAGCAGCAAAGATGATCAGCGAGGGGCGCACTGCTAATCCGGTGACGCTCAAGCCTTATATCAATGCCGAATTGAAAATCAGTGATGATCTGAACCTGTACCAGTACCTTGTGCGGCTTGCAGGTGAGGCCGTTGGCAATATGAGTGTCTATGACTGGGGGCGGGGCATTCTTGAAGTCTGGTCACGCCGCCAGATTTATATGCTGGCACAGTCATTGATTGATCAGACAGTATCTATGCCGATCGATACCAGCCCTGCAAAACTGATTGCAGGAGCGGCAGATCGCTTGACTGAAATCTCCCGTGAGGGCGATGAACGCGCCGGTTCCATGAAATACGGCGTGTTGCTCCCGAAAGCTATTGAACGGGTTGCAAAGGCCAGTCTTGAACAGAACACGCTGATACCGTGGTTCCTGCCTGAGATTACACAAGTGGCCGGTGAAATTCGCCGCGGCAACCTGATTGGCTTCATGTCTGATAGTGGTGGCGGCAAAACCAGCTTTAGCCTGCAACAGTGCCGGCATGCGGCAACAGCTGGCTTCAAGTCCGCCTTCTTCTCCATTGAAATTACGGATGAGGAGGCGGCATTGCAAGCCGCAGCACAGGCAAGTCGGATCAGTCTCGGCCGGTTGGATTCCTATTCTCTGAACACGAAAGAGCAGGGCAGCATTGAAGCTGAGCTTTTGAAGTCCATGAATCTGCCGTTTGATATCGTTGCGTTCTCAGACTGCACCCTGTCTGACATTCGTATCAAGATGGAAGCAATGAAGCGCTCTGCCGGTCTGGATCTTGTGATTATCGACCATGCCAAGATGATCAATCTTCCGGGCAAATCGAATGAATTGTTCGCTGAGCGTGTGAATGCTTTGTACCGTGGACTTAAAGCACTGGCAAAGTCGCTTGATGTGGCAATCGTTATCTTGATCCAGCGTAATGAAGAATGGAAAGGCCGGTGGAAAGCTAAGGGGAATATCCGCCCGATGATGGGTGATGCCTATGGCGGTGGCGGTGTGAAGCAAAACCTTGATGTGTGGTTTTCTCTTTACCGGCCAGAACCTCTCTACAAAGAGCTGATCCCGCAGGAGACGCATCAGGAACGCCGCGACGAGTTAGTCCGGAAATATGATGCCAGTCGTGGCAAAGCAGCTGTAATCAACCATAAGCGCCGCCGTGGTGAACCCAATCAGGATGCTCAAATTCTGTTCGATGCGGAATACACAGTGTTTCGCTCTCCGCATGAAGAAACCGCGCAAGCCTCTTTCGATGCAATGTTCTGATGGTGGTGTATGGCAAAAGGGAAACTTGATACACTTCTGGACGGTCTGGGTATTAAGCTGGTGCCGATCTACCGACGCCGAGCTGCAGCACAGAGCCACGCCAGAGGTACAATGCATGAAATCCGTAACAGCTATGGTGATGGTCACCTGATCTTTGTTTTGCGGTGTATCCGGCAGACCAACAATAACCGTGATGAACTATGGTCGGAAACCATCGGGGCAATCTCTGATGTGCTTATCCAGCGCCCAGATTGGGCGGAACGAGCCGGCGACGCGCTTGATGCCTTTGATCAGATTCCACTAGGTGTTTTGCGCGGTGAAGCTGTAGCGCGACGGCCTTGGCCAGTCCGGCCGACATTGAGAACTTTAATTTACAAGCAATTGGAGGTCATACTTGATGAGCCAGAAATCCGCCTTGACCTTTAATCAGCTGAATGAAAACGCTGCACTCATTATGGAGCTATCATTTGTGGTTCGTGCACGGATCATTGAAGCGGCAGACACGATGCTGCATTTGAATGTTGGTATGATCCGGCCATCTGCAGTTCGGACATTCTGGCCTAACTATCAGGATGAAACTATCGGCGGGCATTCTTTAGGTTATGGAAACAACGGAAGCAATATAAGATATGTGCCATCCAGCAAGGCAATTAGCAGAGCTGAGGAAGTGTTATACTATTGGGTGCCGGATTATGTGCACGATATCGAGCGCCGATTGATCCTTTCACAGTATGCCATGTGTATGGCGGCGCCGAAAAAGGTGGGGTCATTCCGGTCATTCTGCGAAAAAACGGGTCGTGTTCGTAGGACTGCAGAGCGACGCTTAGATGCTCAGATAATTGATTTAGCCGCGATCATTTGGAAAAAAGCCCAATCCTTACAATGCCCTGACTGGTCAAGGGTGTCGCCAATGCTGCCAAAATCAGGTATAGATTTAGGTAAGATGGCAACAGTCATGCATTGGATGAGTGAAGGGGCAAAACCAATTCATAATCCGGAAATGCAAGAGGCAGCTTAAAGGCTGCCTTTTTGTTTTTCGTTTGCAGCTAAAGGAACTCCACCCAGTTAGATGCGTTCATTTTATAACTGACAGGAGTTTGTTATGAACGCAAAAAAGCTATTATTGGCCGCAGTGGGTTTGTTCGCAGGATATAAGCTATATAAAGCTTCCCACCCTGAAATTCCCGAAAATGTATCCCCGGTTACTGGTTTCGAGCTTGATCGATATCTAGGTAAGTGGTTTGAAGTCGCGCGCGTTGATAACAGATTTGAAAAAGGTCTGATTAAAACAACCGCTGAATACACGCTTAATGGTGATGGCACAGTGAATGTGCTTAACAGCGGTGTTGATGAAAATTCTGGTAGATATAAGCATGCATCGGGAACGGCTGAATTCGTGCGCGATAAATATGAAGGCGCTCTTAAAGTCTCGTTCTTTGGCCCATTTTATGGTGGCTATAACATTGTGGCGCTTGATGAAGATTATCGTTGGGCAATTATTGTTGGTTCAAGTCCAAAATATTTTTGGGTTCTATCACGCACAGCAGAGGTTCCTAAGGAGTTGAAGGAGCGAGCAATTAAGGTTGCATCAGAGGTAGGAGTTACCCCTGACAAACTTAACTGGGTACAGCAGAATTAAAAAAATCGTTTGTATCCTTGTTTAGAACACAATCGCTATCTATGTAGGTTTCATAGACGTTGCTATGCAGCGCGTTTCTCACAGCGCTCACAAACGTCTTCATCAATTTAAACCTTTGACCACGGATGTACTGGCACTGGTAATTAAATGGTGAGTAGGAAGGTCGGTGCAGAGTTGCCCCGGCCTTTTTTATTGCCTTAATTTATACTAATAAATTTAAATATAATTGAGTAAAATCATAAGTTTAACTGGTTATATTGACGGCATAGAAATGAATGATAATGATTATCATGCTCGGTTTTTATGAGCTATGACAGCATTAAACGAACCCTGACAATTTACCCCCTGTCGGGGTTTTTTATTGTCCAAACATGGAGAGAGTGAATAGTTATGTCCGGTGATATCGTCATCACAAAGGACGGCATTTATGATAAGTTTGGCAAAGCCCTGAACGTCGCAGGTGAGGGAAAAGCTAAACGTATTTTTGCAAATGCTCTTAACCGAGGCGGCGACATGGCGCGGACACAGGTCAAGCGTTCCCTCGTCAGCCAGACAGGAATTAAATACGGCTTAATTAATAAGGCCGTTGAAACAAAACGTGCTAACCCGAATAAACTTTCCTACTCCCTTGAAGCGACAGGTAATGAGATGAACCTCAACCTCTTTGCAGCAAGGCAAGGTAAGAAAGGCGTAAGCGCTGCGCCTTGGAAACAGCGCCGAGTTTTCAAATCCACATTCATCGTGCCAGCTTATGATGGCAAGGTTTATAAACGTACCAGTCCAGAACGCGGGCCAGTCGAACCGCTGTTCGGTCCCAACATTGCGAGAGAGATCACCAAAGATCCAACCGTAGCTAAGTGGAAGCAAGTCGACGGGTTTACCATGAAGCGCGTCGAGCACGAGCTCATACGCCTGTTCAAGTGGTAGGCTAGGCGCCAGAGGGAAAGTCACAAGGAAGACCGCTGGCGAGCGAGGTGCAACCAGATGCATCAAAGTCATTAGTTTGCCTCCGCCGCTCTGTGCGCCTCTGCATTGCAACGTCAAGGGGCAAAGAAAAGGTACCTTACCCCATAGGCAAGCTGTGCGGTCACGCTGCACCCCTGAATATGAGCGTTTTCCAAATTTGGAAAATCGGAGTTTGCTTTGCATTTTGAGGAAAATCGAAATGGCAAAAAAGGCCACAACAACTTCGACCTCGACCGCAATCATCGACCTTACTGGTGAAGAATTGCTGTCAACGAGTGGGGCATCTTCACTGTTGGGTATTACATCTCAATGGCTTCGTCAGCTATCGGCGAATGGTTATATCCCCGTGGCAATTAAGGGAAAGTACCCATTGGTTGCTGTTGTACAAGGTTATGTCCGCTCCCTTAAAGACGAGGAACGGAGGTCGTCTAAAGTAGCAGCCGACAGCGGCCTTAAGGCCGCACGGCAAAGAGAGGTCGAACTCCGGATCGGGAAAGAGGAAGGTCGCCTCGTCGATATGGAAGACGTTGAAGCCGTCGTCTCAAATGTTTTTGCAACACTACGCGCAGAACTTACCGGCATCCCCGCAGCGGTAACGCGCGATGTGAAATTGCGCGCGGAGATTGAGAAGGGATTAAATGGGGCGTTTGCTCGATCACAAGGCAAGTTCAGAGAAGCGGGTGAGGCTTTACGATCTGGCAGCGATCCTTTCGGAGCCGACGGAGAAAACGACTCCTGACAAATGGGGGGCGGATAACCGAGTTTACCCACCGACCTCCGGAAAGCCGGGTCAACGTGACCCTTTACTTACACCTTACATTGTCCCTTTTGCGCGGGGTTTTGATGATAACCGTTATACCCGGAACGTCCTTGTCACCGGTGCGCAGAGCGGCAAGACCGAGACGATCCTTGACGTAATCGGTTACCGCTGTGATACGCGGCCAGTTCCTATTCTTTACGTGGGTCCGTCGCGTGAATTCCTCACTGACCAGTTTGAGCCGCGCCTGATGGGGCTTTTTGACGAGGCTCCGAAACTCAAGCGCAAGCTGGCGCGCGGTAAGCGTATGAAAAAGACCTTGAAGCGTGTCGCGGGTGTTACCGTTCGCCTGGCTCATGCCGGTTCTTCAACGGCTCTTAAATCCGACCCTGCCGGTTTGGCACTGGTCGATGAATACGACGAAATGCTCTCGAACATTAAAGGACAAGGCGACCCACTCGGTCTTGTCGAAGCTCGCGGTATTACATATGCGGACTTCATGACTGGCATAACTTCAACGCCGTCGCAGGGGATGGTCGAAACTGAGATGGATCACGAAAGCGGCCTTGAATTTTGGGGGGTTGTTGCCCCTGAGGATGTAACCTCGCCGATCTGGCGACTTTGGCAGGAGGGCACGCGGCATCATTGGACATGGCGCTGCCCGCATTGTCGCGAATGGTTTGTTCCTCGGTTCAAGTGCTTATCATGGCCGAAAACCGCGACGCCCGCACAGGCGCGTCGCGAAGCCTTTATCGAATGTCCTCGTAACGGGTGCGTTATCGAGGAAGTCCACAAAGAGGCCATGAACGCCGAGGGCATTTATGTTGCGCCGGGGCAAACAGTTAATGTGGACGGGAGCGTACTCGGCGATCCTCCCGATACGACGACGCTATCGTTCTGGGTATCTGGCCTCGCTTCACCTTTCGTTTCTTTCGGAGAGAGGGCGGAAACGTATCTAAAAGCACTCGCATCGGGTGAAACCGACAAGGTTCAGACTGCTGTCAACGCCGGTTTCGGTGAGGTTTATACGCCGGGCGGTGGTGATGTTCCAGAGTGGCAGGAAGTTGCAAAGCTTAAAGCACCGTACCTTCCCCGAACCCTTCCGGATCAAGCCCTGTTCTTAACGGCTGGTATTGACGTTCAGAAAAACCGCCTCCCGTTCGTTATCCGAGCGTGGGGCGCGCGTGCCACCTCTTGGCTGATCGATAGCGGTGACCTGTGGGGAGATACCTCTCAACAAGAAGTATGGGATGATCTGGCCGATCTCATTACGCAGCCGATTGATGGTCTGCAGATCCGTCTTGTGTTCGTGGATAGTGGTTTCCGCCCGGGCAAGAAATTTGCCGTGCCTGAACATCGTGTTTACTCGTTCGCACGGCGTTTCCCTCGGTTCGTATTCCCGACGAAAGGGCGGAGGACACAAACACGTCCGATTATTCAGTCAAAGATCGAAGTAAAGGCCGACGGTAAGACCTCTAAATACGGTCTTACCCTGCACTTGCTCGATACTGATCACTGGAAAAGTTGGGTTCATGAGCGCCTGCGGTACCCGCATATCAGGGAAGACGGCGAGGCCTCTCTCGGAGCTTGGTATCTTCATGGGGAAACGGCGGATGATTACTGCCAACAGATCGTAAGTGAAGCTCGAACAACCTCGCCGACTGGTGCTCCGGTCTGGGTTCAGCGTTCCCGCGAGAACCATTATCTTGACTGCGAGGCATTGGCGGCGGCGGCTGGCTACCAACTAAACGCGCATAGGATTAGTCCCGGTTCGCGTCGAAAGGACGACGACAAAACTGAGCCAAAAATCTCAGTTCCTGATGCAAACGGCGCGCCAAAAGCGGAGGCAGAGTCGAAATTCGACCGTATTGCCCGGCTTGCTGCTGGATTTAATGGGTTGTGACAATGGGTTTACTCTCTCGCGCTTCTGATATCTTACGAAATGCCGTTGGAGGCGCGGGGCATAACCTTCCGGCGTCTTCCCCGCAGCACTCCGCGCAGTATTTCCGGTCGCCTGGCAGCGGCGGGGCTGCTGCGCTCTTCGCGTGGCGTCCTGCTCTTCGGGATACCCGCGAAGATGTGCTTTCTGCCTATATCGAAGCTGCCGCCCGCGCGATCGACGCACTGCAAAATTCTGGCTGGATTGCTGGAGCGGTTAATCAGGCTGTAGCGAGTACCATCGGCACCGGCCTGCGCCTCAACCCGACACCGGATCATACCGTCCTCGGATGGGATGAAAAACAAACAGAGGAATGGATCAGTAAAGTCGAACGCCGCTGGATACTCTGGTCTGAAAATCCGGTTGAGTGCGACGCAGCCGGAAAGCACTCGATGGGGCAGCTCACAGGGATGGTTCTCAAAACCGCTTTCGCCTATGGCGAGGCTGTTAGCCTCCTCCCGTCGATCCGACGCGACGTTTCGACAACGCGAACAAAGGTTCAACTCGTTTTGCCGCACCGTCTTGTTCAAGATACGGACGCCATGACCCGAATGTATCAGGGTATTCGGACAGACGATTTCGGGTTCCCGCTTTCGTATCGCTTTACAAGAGACAGTGTTTTTCGTGAGCAGATCGATATTGCAGCCCGCGACGGCGCAGGGCGGCCGCAGGTTGTGCATGTCTTCGAAGGCTCGCCGGGACAGGTTCGGGGTATTACGCCGCTTGCTCCTGTTCTGCGCGTTCTTCGCCAGTATGACCAACTTGCCGACGCGACGCTGACGGCCGCGCTTATTCAGGCTGTCTTTGCCGCGACAATCGAAAGCGAGGCACCGACCGAAGCTCTCTTGAACGCTTTGCAAGATCAAAACGAACAGGACGTGAGTGCAGGCTCACAGGCCGAGACGCTGTTCGGCTTTAAACAAGCTTGGTATCAGCAGACTAAAATTGACCTCGGATCAGGCGGGCGCATTGCTCACTTGTTCCCCGGCGAGAAGCTGACGATGAACCGGTCGGAGCATCCGAACGATACCTATGAGGCTTTCAGCAAGTTCCTCCTCCGTGAGATTGCGACCTGCCTCGGCATGACGGTCGAAACGCTGACCGGTGATTACACCGGTGCGACTTACTCGTCCGTTCGCATGGCGACTGCCGAGAAATGGCCTCTCGTTCTCGCGCGCCGTAAAAATATCTGCGGCCGCTTTCTTCAACACGTTTACGAGGCATGGCTTGAGGAGGAGATAGAGGCGGGGAATATCCCGTTCCCTAACGGTTTGATGGGGTTCATTGCGAACCGCTCCGCAGCCTGTTCGGCTGACTGGCGCGGGCCTGCCCGACCGCAGGCCGATGACCTCAAAGCCGCAAAGGCTCACGAGGTTTACAAGCGTATGGGCGTCATGTCCGACGAAATGATTTGCAACGATCTCGGCGTCGATTGGGAGGATGTTTATGAACAGCGCTCCCGTGAAGCCAAGAAACGTGCCACTCTTTACCTACCGGAGGGCGATACAATGACGCCTGACCCTGTAGGCGACAAACTGATTACGGAGGACGAAACGAAATGACGGACGACGTAATCGGTCACCCTGAAGAGGTTGCGGTTAATTGGGATAACCCATGTGAACGCGCGAGAGCGTTGAAAGACGCTTACTATGACCGGCTTGCGGGCGGCTCTGCGCAGCGCGTCCGCTTCCGGCATGGCGATAACGAGCAGGAGGTACAAACGTCCATCCTGCAAGGAAACCTTTTGATCCTCCGTCGAGAGTTTCAGGACGCCGAGAATGAGTGCCGCAAACTGCAAGGATTGCCGCCCGTTAATCGGCGCTTTGCTATCCGAGGCGGCTCGCGCCGGTACTAACCTAAAGGAAGATTCTATGCCTGAAACGCGTGCCTTACAGGCGGCGCTTGCGGAGCCGTGGGCGATCACAGCCGAAGGGCTGGAACTCGTTCTCTCCGTCGCTGCCCGCGAAAACAATGTCTCAATCGAAGCACTTGAGGCGTATCGGTCGAAGCACGTACCGACGGCCGAGCGCCTGCAGGAGCGGGGCACGGTCGCAATCATCGAAGCGCGCGGCCCTCTTTTCCGCCGCGCGAATATCTTTACGTCGATTTCGGGTGCGACCTCTTACGACATTATGGCGCGTGATCTGCAAGCCGCCCTCGATAACCCGTCGTACCGGTCGATTGTTCTCAATTTCGATACGCCGGGCGGTGAAGTGACCGGCGTTGATGAACTGGCGAAGGCAATCCGCGCAGGCAAGGCAATCAAGCCGATTGTCGCTTATGTCGGCGGGTCTGCGGCTTCGGCCGGCTACTGGCTTGCATCGCAGGCAACGGAGATCGTGATCGCCGACACAGCGATCCTTGGCTCTATCGGTGTCCGTGCTGCCTTTCAGGACACGAGCAAGAAAGATGCGGAAGCGGGTCGGCGCGAATTTATCTCCTCGCAGTCGCCCAGCAAGAGGACAGACCTTTCGAGTGACGAGGGCAGAGCTCGTATTCAAAACACGATTGATGCACTCGCAGACGTATTTATCGCGACGGTCGCTCAAGGCCGTCGCGTGAAGCCCGACGACGTGATCGCCAAGTTTGGCGGCGGCGACGTGCTTATCGGATCGGCCGCCGTCGCGGCTGGGATGGCAGATCGCATCGGCACATTCGAGGCGGTTGTCGCAGAACTGGCAGGGCGCGGCCCAACGCCACCAAACAGCAAGAGGATTGCAAAAATGAATAATGAAGAGATTGAAGCCGCGCGCAAGGAAGGCGAGAAGATCGGCGCAACGGCGGAACGTACCCGTATTCAGGCGATTTTGAATTTGCCGGAAGCAAAAGGGCGCGAAGCTTCGGCAATGCACCTCGCATTTACGACCGACTTGTCGGCTGATGTTGTGAAAGGCACTCTCGCTGGCCTGTCTGCTTCGACATCCGAGCAGGCACCGGAAAGAGAACAGAAGCAGCCGCAGCCGACAGGTCAGCGCTCAAGCGAAGCTCCGAGTGGTCTTGTCACATTCGACCCGAAGGCCGACCAGCCTCAGACCCCTGTCGAAAAGACAAAAGCGTCGTGGGGCAAAGTCACAGACAAACTTAACGCAAGCATGTGATCGCCAGAGCGCTTTCAGGCGCACGCGATCCGCAGCGATTGAACCCTCTCATTGGAGAATTTGAACAATGTCTAAAGTGTTCAACGAACCGCGCCATGCGGGAGAATTTATTTTGAGCGAGGCTAACGGCCAGCGCTCCCGCGAAGGCGTCACCATCGGAGCAAGCCAGAATATCGAGGCCGGTACGGTCTTGGCTCTGCTCGCGCAGGCCGGCGGCGTAACGACCTCCGTTGTTGCCGCTTCCGGCAATACCGGCGACGGTACCCTTGCTATGGCCTCCCCTGCGGTATCTTCGAAAGCGAAGAACGGCACCTATACGGCGACAGCTACCTCCGCGACTGTTTTCGCGATTGAAAGCCCGTCAGGCGCAAGCCTCGGCAACGCCACCGTCGGTGCAGCGTTCAACAAAGAAATCAAGTTCACGATCACTGCGGGGACAGCAGCGTTTGTGGCCGGTGACAGCTTTAAAATCGCGGTCGGTGTTGAAACCCCCGGCGATTACCACGCGGTCTCGTATGACCCTGACGGTCAGGACGGCAGTGAAAAGGCGGCTGCTATCGCGATTTATCCGGCCGTTACCGGTGCGAGTGAAACCGTTAAGATCGCTGCAATCTTCCGTGACGCCGAAATTAACGGCCAGTGCATCGCATGGCCTGAAGACGTAACCGCCGAGCAGAAGGCAGCGGCAACTGCCGATCTCGCCTCCGTTGGCATTCTCGTTCGCTGACGCCCAACGTCTCGACGTAACTTAATAATTTTTGGAGATTTCGTAGATGTTGGACATTTTCAATAACGATGCGTTTTCGGTTACCAATCTGACCGACGCAATCAACGAACTGAAATACAAGCCAGGTCGCATTGGCGAAATGGGTCTTTTCACCGCCAGCGGCGTCGATACGACGACAATCGCCATTGAAAAGAAGGGCGATATTTTGACCATCGTACCGCCGACACCGCGCGGTGCGCCGGGTACGACAATCGGCAAAGAGAAGCGCGATATGCGCTCCCTGATTATCCCGCATTTCGAAATCAACGATGCGGTTTATGCGGAAGAAGTTCAGGGCGTTCGCGCCTTTGGAACCGAGCGCCAGCTTGAAACCGTCATGATGAAAGTCGGCCAGCGCCAGCAGACCCACGTCATCAACTTCGCTGTAACCGAAGAACATGCCCGCCTCGGCGCGGTAAAGGGTATCGTCACCTATGCCGACGGTTCAACGCTCAACCTCTTTACCGAGTTCGGCGTTACGCAGGGAAACGAGATCGATTTCGCTCTCGGTGCCTCAAATCCTGTTGACGGTGAACTCCGCAAGAAATGCGCGGCAGTCGTCCGCAAAATGTCCGACATTCTGGGCGGCGTTCCGTTTAACGGTATTCATGCCTTTGTCGGTGACAATTTCTTTGATGCTCTGCTCTCGCATCCGGAGGTCCGCGAAACTTTCAAAGGCTGGTCGGAAGCTCAAATTCTGCGCGAGGGCTATATCGGCCCGAACCGCTCAAGCTATGGTATCTTTGAATTTGGCGGCATTGTCTGGGAAAACTATCGCGGCGGCGTAATCGATGGGAAAACCTTCATCGAAAGCGACAAAGCGAATTTCTTCCCGACCGGTGTTCCGGGGCTGTTCAAAACCGCGTTCGCACCTGCCGATTACATTGACACTGTGAACACAATCGGTCAGCGCCTTTATACCAAGCAGTATAAAATGCCGAACGATAAGGGTATTCATCTCGATACCCAGATGAACGCCCTGCAATACTGCACACGTCCTAAGGTTCTTATGCTTGGCAAGAAGTAAGTGCCATGCGGTTGAACAGTCTCGCAGTACGCACCGCCTTCAAGGCGGTGCAACGCGAGTTTGGTGAGGTCGTACAGATAGAGCCGCTTAAACAGGGCGACTTTTCCGACGAGCTTTCCGACCCGTCCCGCATAATCGTTAGAGTTTACGCTGTCGTCGCGCTCACGCCGAAGACGGACATTCTCGACGGATCCCGGCAAGGATCGAAGATCAACACGACCGCACGCTTTTCGCAGAGGGATGCGGCCATATGGCTGTGCCCCGAAGTGTTCGCAGCGATCCCGTATGAGCTTCGGGAGGGTGATCGCGTTCGAATGATACAGCGGCCGAATGAGCCGCCTTACAAGTTATCCCGCGCGCCGGAAAGCTCCGACCGTGGCGATATCGTCATCTCTCTTATTCTGGATGGTAACCGATGAGCCTCACAGCCCTCGCCGTTCGCTTCGCTACAATCCGCGCCCTTCAAGGCCGGACGTTCGCCGAGGATCGTGTTTTCGACAGCAAGATTAATCCGGTCAACCTCGTTGCAAGCAAAGAGAGCAAACCGGTGATTATCGTCACCACTGACGACGACAATATCGACATAACGGGAAAGGGCTTGCGCGCGGGCAATCATAAGCTTGAGCTTGTGATCGAAATTGCCGTCACGCAAAAGGTAACGGTCGAAGTTGAGAACGGCGACACAACGGAAGTTATAACTATCCCGTCAAGCGACGCAGGGCTTGAGGCGACGGTCGGCCTGATCGGCTGGCAGATTGCGAAAGCCCTTTCCGCAGACGGCGGGTATTGGGGTGACATTTGGCGCACACTGGTTACGAACGTTCACTCGATTTCAAGCCGCCGCGGAGCGGACGATGAAAACGGCGTTCGGTACGCCGCGCGGCAGTATATTTATTCACTTGACCACGTTGAAGAACCGACGCCGGGTGAACCCCCTTGTGTAGGCAGCGCGTGGGATAAGGTCTTAATTGCTATGAAGGCCGACGCCGATTATGCGGGCGTCGCAAAGCTGATCGAAGCCGAGATAACGGGCGGCGATTATTTGCCGTGGCAAATCGCTCGCGGTCACCTCGGAGTTGCCGACGACGTTGCCGTTATCATGGGAACCAAGCCGGTGAAGATTGACGAAATTGTCCAGCTCGCTGCCGTTGACCTTACCGATGGCTTTACGATTGCCGAGCAACGGGCAGGTGAACTTGAGGTGCCGGAGAATGAGGCTTGACCAATTCCTCGCCGACCTTCTCCGGCGAACGTCTGAGATCGAGCGTCGTTTCGACGGGATGGTTTCGCAGGGCACTGTTCACGAGGTTGACCCGCAAGGCGGAACCGTCCGTCTCCGCATTGGGGGGACGGACGACGAGCCGTTTCTCTCTCCTCCGATCCCGTATGCTCAAGTAGCAGGCGCTTTGAAGGTTCACGCTCCCCCATCAAGGGGGCAGCAAATGACGGTGCTGAACGGATCGGGCGATTTCCGCCAAGGTCTGGCGCTGCCTATGACGTGGAGCGACGCGAACAAATCTCCGAGTGATAAGGGCGACGAAAATGTCATGACCTTCGGCTCTGCGACCGTTGCGGTGCGCGGTGACGAAATTGTCGTCAAAGTTCCGCGCCTCCTGATCGAGTGTGACGGAACGACTCTTGAACTATCGGGCAACGGCCTTCGCGCCGTTGCATCTGACTTTGATTTTTCACAGGGGTAAATCATGCCGGGTATTGCGCTCGTCGGTGTCGATGCTGCCGGAGGGACGCAACTCGGCTTGCAACTGCCGTGGTTTCGCGTGAACGGCCAGCCGGTCGCGGTCAAAGGCGACAGTGTTGCGGGGCACGGCTTCCCGCCGCACGACAGCCCTATCATGGCAGAGGGAACGCCCTCGTTCCGCGTCGGCGGCATCCCCGTTTGTCGGGAAGGCCACCTTGCAACGTGCGGGCACGTAACGACAGGGCGATCATTCTTTCGCATCCCATAGAGAGGCAGCTATGAAAAAGACCTATCTCATTACCGAACGCGCCGGTCGCTATGTGGCAGGCCAGCGCAAGCCGGACAGCGGCAGGATTGAGCTATCGGACAATCAGGCGGCTTACGAATTGGCGCTCGGAACTCTCGTTCTCGCGCCAGATGATACTGCTGTCGGTGCGGGTCAAGAGGAAAAGATCAAGCGGCGTAAAGCGGGAGAAACCTCGGAGAAACCGGCATGGAACAAAATGCAGCCCTCGGCGTCGACCTTAACCGAGTAACTGGAGAGCTGATCTTCGGCTGGGAACACGTTGAACAATGTATAGGTGACTTTCTTACCACCTTCTTTGGAGAACGTATCATGCGTGAATGGTATGGCTCTGTAGTACCGAAACTCATGGGTGAAAATCTTACAACGGATACAATCGTTACTTTTTTTGCTGCGGTCACTTCTGCAATTGAACAATGGGAACCACGTTACAAGGTTACCAAAATCACGCCAATTTCTGTAAGCCGAAGCGGTGAATTCCACGTTCGTATTGAAGGCGATTACCGCCCCTTGGCGTTGATCGGTAACTTCACTTCCGGCAGTCCAAAACATTTAACAATAAGCGGCGCCGCTGGCCGAGGGTTGGTATTGATATGACCATTAATCTTGATAGCTATCCATCGCCAGATGTAATTGAAACAATCTCATTCGAGCAAAGTCTTGCTGAAATGCAAGAGGAACTAATTCGTTTATTCCCAACTATTGAGCCGACACTCGTTCTGGAAAGCTCACTTGCTAACAAGTTACTTCAAGTTGGCAGTTACAGGGAAATACTCCTAAGAGCGCGGATCAATGATGCGGCTAAGGCCAATCTGCTGGCGTTTGCTACAGGGTCAGACCTTGAGCACCTTGCAGCATTTTACGATGTTGTCCGATTGGGGGGTGAGGGTGATGAAGCGTTGCGAAGCCGCACCGTTCTCAATATTCAGGCGCGATCACCAGCAGGCGGAGCTAATTGGTATAAGGCTGCAGCTCGTCGGGCAGACGTGCGCATCCGTGATGTTGCTGTTTTCCGTGAAGAATTTTGGCCGATCATTCATGTTGCAATTCTCTCGCACGAAAACGACGGCATTCCGGATGCTGCAATGCTCGACGTTGTGCGGGACATTGTCATGAGAGATGATGTACGCCCACTCAACGATACAGTAATTGTTGAGGCAGCGGTTACAAGCACGACGGAAATTGAAGCCAATGTTTGGTTACTCCCGTCGGCTCCGTTAACTGATCTAGCCCCGCTTGAAACTGCTTTGCGTAAGGCTTGGAGTATTGAGACTGCAATTGGTTTTGATCTAACCCCGTCTTGGATCGAGGCACGCCTTCATCTGTCCGGCGTACAGCGTATAGAAATGGTTTCCCCGACAGTCCCGCTTGTTGCTGCTGCCGGTACCGCGATTGCAATTGGTAATATCAAACTCAATTACATGGGGCGCGATTACTGATGAAAGAGCGATCCGCATTGTTACCGAGCAATATGACTTTCTTAGAGAAGTCATTTTCGGAGGCACTTGATCGTTCTCCGGAAATTTCTCCCGGCATTGTGGAGTTGCGCGGGTTGAAGTTTCACCCGATTGATAGGGTGATACCTTATCTTGTCGCTGAATACGGCCTCTCAGAAATTGCCGAATATCTTCCTGACCTGCGTACTGTGATTAGTGACGGGATCAAATGGCAGCGTTTAATCGGTACACCTGCTGCAATTCACAAGGCGCTGGGCTGGATCAATCATGACGGGGATATTGAAGAGTTTCCCGCCAAAGCAAGCAAATGGTGGTGGTTTCAGGTTCACTTACCATTTGAGGTGCGCAATACCGATTTTGTTCGCCCTGTCACGCATCTTGTAAGAGCATCGAAGCCGCTTCGATCAGAATTTGCGCGTGTAACAGCCGGTCATGATGTTCGGGCGTTTCGTCTAAACAAGCACCGATTGAATGGTGATGCAGGTGTAAACAATTGGTCTGGCATCAAACGTTCGGATGCCGAGCCTTTGCTCTCACTCCGTGTGAACAGGCGTCAGCCTGTATATGCTCTGCTTGGCTGCGGCGTAGTTAAACGCACTCAGCATATCAGTATGATCCGTCCGTTAGTTCTCGGAATGCCGACGCGGCAAGAAGGAGCAATTCTGCTCAGCGGATCAGCGCGCCATATTGATCTAAACAATCAGGCGACCACTCCAACCCGCAATGCGCCGTTCAATATTCAGCCATTTGGCAAACCATCACTTATAGTTCAAAGAGGCCAATAATGCCTGTATTTACGCAAAACGGACGTGTGTTTCTCGCACGCGCTTTGTACGACAGCGTCATGTTCCTGGCCGTTGGTCAGGGTGATGCGGCATGGGATAACCTGCCTCCTCCGTCAAATGCCGAGGAACAAATGCAGTTAGATGCCGAGATGTCTGCGCAAACCGGTTTGGTTGCTCAGGTGGGCGTAACCCGGCTGCGTGAGAAATATTACGTCAAACCTGATCCGGCCGGTACCATTATTATGGCGGATGGTGCTGCTTACAGCAAAAGCGTTGACCCCACAGCGCATGTATTCGTGCGTTTCCAATTGGATTTATCCGATGCTGTAGGAACAACGCTTCGCGAAGCGGGCATCATGATCGGCACTGCTTTCGCTGCCGGTGTGCCAGAGGGGCAAATGTTTATGCCCAACATCGAGATCACCAATATTGGCACGATGATTCAGGCCGACCGTTTTCAGCCTATTGTGCGTGACGGGTCTATCAGCCAATCCCTGACATTCGTCATAACCGTCTGAGAGGCGACATGAACAGCATTATCAAGCGCCCTGGCTATGGTGATCGACATGACCGTAGCCGGCGACAGCACGCTATTGCGTTTCCAGATCTTGGGCGTGATCATCAGGGCATCTATCTTCAGTCAACTGACATGAATGAACTGCAGTCACGCGCGCTGGATCAGGTGCGTCGTGTCGGTGATTACATCATTCAAGACGGCCGTATCATGGACGGCCAATATCCTATTGTGGATGAACCGGACGCGGACCATATTCGTGTCCGTCTTCCTGCCTGCCCAATCTATATGCGTGGTCTGGTACATGATGTTGATGAGACTGTTTTCGTACTGCCCAACACAGGTGAATTGGTAATTGGTGTCCGGTCACAGGAAAACCTTGTAACCGATATCGAAGACAGCAGCCTGAAAGGCTCTGTACCCGGCACTGAAGCCTTTATGGAAGAAGGCGCTGCACGCGTTGAGATCATTCTGACGTGGGGGCACTCGCTCGAAACTGACCCACGACCTTTGCAGTCAGTATTTCAGGTGCGGGATGGTAAAATTCTAACCGTTGAAACCAATACCGATCAGTCAGAAATCTACAAAAGTTTGGAAAAATATTCGCGAGAGAGCAATGGCTCCTTTGTGAATACCGGCTTTGATGTGACAGCTGTCGGTTTGAATGGTGCTGGTAAACAGGTGTTGTCCATTGCCGAAGGTGTGGCCTATGTCAGCGGTCGCCGGATTGTACGTCAGCAGTCAATGCGTGTTGAGGTCACTGAAGAACCTGATCTGCGCAATGTTGATGCCGAGCCGCACCCTTTCACAGAAGTGACTGGCGGAACGCAGATTTTCAAGGTTTCCAAAACACCGATTGAAAGTGTCCGCCGTGTTGTGGTTGAAAAGGAAACGACAGAAACGGTTCTTCATGGTCCTTTCTCGGGTGCGGTTGATCCTCTGCAGCATCCGTCAGTCACAGCCATTCTTGAAATTAAACAGGGTGGCACTGTTTATACATCACCGGCCAGCTGGATACTGTCGCAAGGCCAGATCGACTGGTCACCGAACGGCGCCGAGCCGTCCCCCGGTTCAAATTACACGGTAAAATACCGTTACAATGAAAACATTCAGCCGGACGCTGTTACCCGTGACACAGTCACAGTGACGGGCGCGGCGAACGGTACCAATGTTCTGCTGGACTATGCCTACAAACTGCCCCGCATTGATGCCCTCTGCCTCGATATGGCAGGCGCACCAGTCTATATCAAAGGTGTGTCGGCTGTATCCCGTCCGCGTCGGCCAGTTATTCCGGAAAGCATGATCGAACTGGCACGTCTCCATAACGATTGGGGGCGTCCGCCAGCTGTTCAACCCTCAGGTGTACGTAACGTGCCATATGATGAGATCACGGACATGCGCACAGCAATCGTTGATCTTTATGATCTGGTTGCTCAGGAGCGTCTCAAGAATGACGTCACTGGCCGTGATGTCGGCGCAAAACGCGGCCTGTTTGTTGATCCGCTCCGTAATGATGCGATGCGGGATCAGGGTATTCCGCAAACAGCAGCGGTGTTCGGTGGGAAAATGACGCTGCCGATTATACCACGGCTGCATGAGTTCCCGTCGTTTGTCGGCATCCGATGTCTTGCTTACACGGAATACCCGATCATCACACAGCCACGTCGTAGCAGCTCAAAGAAGATCAACCCGTATCAGACATTCACACGAATGCCCGGTCGTGCAAGCGTCGAGCCTTCGACCGATATTTTTACGGATCGGCAGACGGGCTGGACTTCACCGCAAACGCAATCCTTTGAAGCCCCTGAGGGTGAATATATCTCAGGAATTTCTCTGGAGCAGCGCGTTGAGAAAATCGGTGAGCGTATCGTGCAGGCAGAGTTTGTTCGTCAGCGCGATGTTAATTTCAGACTGGAAGGCTTCATTGAAAATGAAAAGCTGACTGCTCTGGAGTTCGACGGTATTGCACTTCCGGTTACTGCCTACGCTCCGGCAAACGCAGATGGTGTTATTTCAGGGATATTCGCTATCCCTGCAAATGTGCCCTCAGGTTCAAAGACGGTATTCTTTGAAGGGTCTGCGAATACACGCGCATCCTGCACTTATGTTGGCCGCGGCGAGATAACCATTGAAGAATACCGGCTTGCATCGGCCTTGGAGACTTCATCCAAGACCATGCCGCAGCCGGTGATCAACAACACGGTGATTAACAACATCACCAACGTCAATAACGTCAGCGAACGGGGTGGCGATGGTGGTGGCCGTGGTGAAGGTCGCGATCCTCTGGCACAGACATTTACCCTCGTAAATGCACGGTGCCTCTCTGCGATCCGTTTGTGGTGTGCAAAGAAAGGATCAAATACCAATGCTGTTCTCGTGCAGATCAGAACATGTGAAGTGGGCATGCCGACTTCTATTGTACTCGCCGAGGCTTTTGTTCCTGCGACTGATCTGACTGAGGGTGAACAGTTTGTCGCGCGCTTCCGTTTTCCGGTTTATCTGGAAGCCGGTCGTGAATATGCATTTGTTGTCCTGACAGATGATGCTGAGCATTCGCTCTATACAGCGGAAATCGGCAAGATCGATATCGACACGGAAGAGGTGATCACCGGTCAGCCGTTCACGGTTGGCGTGCTGTTGTCATCCTCCAATGCATCGACATGGACTGTTCACAACGAGGCAGACCTTTGGTTTGACATGTTGGCCTGCAAGTTTGATCCGGTCGAGCGGGTGATCCCTATCGGCAGTTTCAAAACTTTAAAAATGTCAGACATGATCGTTCGTGCCGGCGTTGAAATTCCTGATCCGGAAGCTGAAGTTCTTATTCGCCTGACCCGTTCAGCGCGTAATGAGATCATCACCTCTGCCCCATCACAAATTCACCAGTTCGCGGATTACATCCAGAACGAAGATATTGTGGTGGAAGCCGTACTTCGTGGATCAGAGCATGTAACCCCGTTCCTGTTCCCTGATGTTCAGATTGTGGAAGGGGAATTACAGCCAACGGCTGACTATTACACCCGCGCTATTGATGCCACGGACACCAATAAAGTGTTGGTGACATTCGATGCGTTCCTGCCAGCAGGATCGGGCGCACAGGTCAGCATCGGTGTTCCGGGCAGTTATGTTCAGGTCAATGTATCCAGTGCAACGCCCTTGGGCGACGGTGTGGTTGAGCAAACTTATATCCGCGCTTCCTATCCGGCAAACAACCTTGATGCGCAAACAAAGGTCGTAATCACCGGCACGCCAGCGGCGCGGCCGGAAATCAAAAGCATGCGCATGTTGCTTTCAAAGGTGTAAAATATGGCAAATGACAAGACGCCAAATTATCATTGGGATATCCCAAACCCATACGGGTTACAGATCGTTGAGATGATGAAGGTGGCGTCCACATTCGGAGCCATCGACAGCCGTTTCAAGGCCTTTGAGGATGCTTATCTAAGCCATAACCACGGATCAGGTGAGAAGCGAGATTGAGACATCACAAGCTGCTCAGCAATCAGTTATTGATCAAAGCATTCAGTCACTCACTAACAGTACGGCTGATGCTCTCGCACTAAGAGTACGTGTTGATGCTGCGCAGGCTTTTACCCTTGCCCAAAAATCAAGGGTACGCCAAAATATTGATGCTCTCGGCACCATTGACCGAGGTGTTCCAAACGGTGTGGCAACTCTTGATGCTGGGGGTAAAATTCCTTCATCTCAGCTACCACCGGTGGCCATATCTGAGACGTTCGTTGTCAATTCGCAAACCTCTATGCTGGCCTTGGTTGCTGAACGTGGCGATATTGCTGTCCGTTCGGATTTGAACAAGACGTTCATCCTACGTTTGGAGCCAGCTACAGTTTTAGCCAACTGGCAGGAAATACTGACCCCAGCGGATGGGGTTTTGTCAGTGAATGGTTTAACTGGCCCGGTGATTAACCTCACTGCGGACGATGTTGGAGCCGCCACTCCCGCTCAGGTAGCTGCTAAGTTGGATAAACATAATCCAAACTATACCGGCCGCGCTTTTGGCAACGCGCTAACCCTCATGAATGGTAATAGTGCAGCAAACCGAAACCTCCTCGGGTTTGGGTTCTCCGGAGATGTGGCAAGCACTCAGGAATTTATCCTCCTTTCTGACGGGTCGCTGTCACTCAGTAAGATGAACCCCGCAACGGGTTCATGGGAACGTGATCTTTTAAAAGTTTTTCCAAATGGATCGGTTCGTGCGGGTGGGGCATTAAATGCTGGAGCGGCTTATTTAGGTGTAGATGGAAACGTCGTTGGGAGTGCTTGGAACCTTACGGGAACCACTTCTCTTTTTGACTTCATCAATAAAAAAACTTGGGGAAACACTTCGGTCGAAATCGGCTTTGCCGTCTTCAATAATGAGGATTGGCCATGGCGAGAAACTGTCGCGCCTTGGACTAAATGCTTAGCCTTCTGCGTTTCAAAAACTGATGGTGGCTCAACAGATAACCGAAGACGCCCACGCAATTTGGAGGGGCAACATGATTGGGGATGGGAAACTTGGGCGCAGATGATTGGCGGGGCGGATCAGGCGGGTGTTCCTGTAGATAAAAATGATCCTCACGTTCGGTCAAGACTTACAGTGGCCTACACCACTATGGGACGGTTTAGAGTGAACGCAGGTTGGGGACGAACTTCCGAACGCATAGTGTTTCTGCGTGTTGCCTAAGGGATAAGATATGAAAATTTTCTATAATCCGACAGACGGTGTTTATACGTCAGCTACGGGCACCCCGGTGAACGAAGACGACATTGTTGTTCCGGCACGGCCACCAGAGAAATCAACCTATCATCCGGACACTAATAGCTGGACGATTGATCCGGTTGAGCCGGAAATACCTCTGACACCCAAAGAGCAGCGCGCCCTGATGCCGCCACTTGAAAAATGGCGTTTCGATACGATTATCGATAGCCGTCCCGGACTGCGTGACAAAATCGAATCTGCGATTGACCGCAATATTTCTGACCTGCTCCAGAGAGTGACGGTACGGAATAAGTTTCGCAGTGTAACGCAGTTTTCCCGATTGGATCCTATGTTCCCGTTTCTTGCCTCAGACCCTGACATCAATATCAGCGATCTGGAAATTGATGAAATGTGGCGGCAAGGCTTGGCTCTGACATAGCCAACAATGATCACAAGTCACTGAACACACCGCCCTTGAGGCGGTTTTTTATTATTTAAACATAGCAGAAAGGCACGCTTCGGCGCGCCTTTTTTATTGCTCGGCGGGGTTCCCGCCTCAACAGGAGAAGAGGAATGAGCGATCCAGTCTTCGGCTTGTCGATTACCCAAATCGATAACGAGCCGCGCCCGGCGATTGTTACGAATATGTCGATTGTCGGCCTTGTGTTTACTGCACCGGCCGCCGATGCGACTGAGTTTCCGCTTAATGAGCCGGTTCTTTTTTACTCGTCTGACGATGCAAAGCTCGCAAAGATGGGCAAAACAGGCACCGGTTACAATGCGGTAAAGCTCATTAATCAGCAGCTTGGTCAGTTTCAGGCGGCGGCGACAATTGTCGGCGTTCGCGTAATTGAGGGCGCTACTCCGGACGAAACAATCGTCAACCTGCTTGGCGATATCAACGCCCGCACCGGGATGTATGCACTGCTCAATGCAGGTGCTGAGCTTGGCATTACGCCTCGTCTTATCTGCGTGCCCGGATATACATCTCAACTTGCGTCTTCGGCGGATGCAAATGTGATTATTGCAGGCCTTCCGACTTTGCTTGACCGCCTGCTTGCTGTGGCTGTGGTTGACGGTCCCGCAACGGACGAAACTGCGGCGAGCGCATGGCGTGCGACAATCCAGTCGAAGCGCATAATCCCTGTCGATGTTGCGGCTAAGGTTATTGATGACGTAGGCGATGTTGTGACCGTCCCGGCATCCCCAGCAATCATTGGTATTGCGGTGCGCCGCGACCATGAGTTTCAGGGCCGTCCGTTCCATTAGTGGGCGAACCAGCCGGTTCATGGGATTGTTGGCCCGTCCCGTCCAATCGAATTCTCAATCCTCGACGGCGCGACCGAAGGGCAACAGCTTTTGTCGAAAAACATCGGCATTATCGTACGGGGCGAGAGCACCGATGGCGCCCTTGCTGACGGCGGGTTCCTCTATGTCGGTACAGACACTTGTTCCGAAGATACGCTTTGGCAGTTCTATAATCAGGTGCGAGGCCGCGATTACATTCATCTGATGTTTATCAAGACCCTCCGCTTTTTCCTCGGCCGTCGCAATATTGACCGTGGGACAATTGAGGACATTCTCGCCACCATGAAAGGCGGGCTTCGCGACATCCAAGCAACAGGCGATCTCCTCGGCTTCCGTGTGAATTTCACGCGCGCCGCCAATAGTCCTGAGCAACTGCGCCTTGGCCGGTTTACTGTCGCCTTTCAGGCGGAGGAACCGCCAGTCCTGCGCTATCTCGGCATCCAGTCAGCGCGTTATCGCCCTGCGCTCGATGCGCTCCTCGACGACCTGCTCACCAGCCTCGACGCTTAATCAGGTTCGTGCGGTGGCTTCGCGCCACGGCTAACGCTTCTCGATTATAGGGAAAAATCGTCATGTCAAATATCTATATCATGGAAGCGGCGAACCTTTTCGTCGGCGACCACGATCCCCAGAACTCAAAGTTTCTGACGCTGGAAGAATTGAAGCTTCCAGATTTGCAGGAAACGCTTGTCGATCACAATCCGGGCGGCGGCAAAGTAGCCGTCGAATTTGGCGTCGGCGTTGAAAAGCTCGAACCGACCTTCAAGCTCAAGGGTTGGGATATGCCGCTCCTGCGCTCGTTCGGCCTCGGCAGCACGATCCGCAAAAACTTCACCGCGTATGGCGTTATTCGTAATAAAAAGACCGGCAAGGCTCTTGAAGCGAAAGCAATCATGGAAGGGCGTCTTTCCCGTGTTGCGCCGGATGCGTTTACGCGCGGCGAAACGATGGGGCACGAGTACGCGATCAATGAAGTTCTGCACTATGAACTTTTCTTTGATGGCTCCGAAGAACTCTATTGGGATTTCTTCACGAACACGCTCCGCCTTGGCGGTGTCGATCCCGATCCGGATTTCAACAACATTCTCCGGATCAGCAACGGCGGCTAATCGCTGATGTTTCAATAAGCCCGCCGCAAAGGGGGGGCACTTTTCAGGGCAAGAAAATGAATAAACACGATCTCAAGTATCCTATCACGGTGAACGGGGCGACGATCTCCTCCGTCACGATCCGCCGTCCGAATGGCGGCGATATGGTTGCCATTGGCGATCAGGTTGCGGAACTGATGAAGTTCTATTCGTCAAACGCGAAAGCCTCGCAAGAGTACGTCCTCGCCGAAGCTGCTGCAAAACTGTCCGGATCGGAAACCGATCTTGAGGCTATCGCGGCGAAAATGACACCGCCGACGAGCGCCGTTTTCTCTGCAATGGTTGATATTGCCGGTCGCTTGGCTGGCCTTGGCGATGCAGCCGCAGAGCTTGACGTTACTGATCTGCAAGACATTGCGGGGAAGGCACTCAACACGGGGGAAGCTCCGGGGCGTGGGACAGTGGAGACTGGCGGCGCGTAATCGCGCTTGCTGCCGCAAACACAAACACGCCCCTAAGTTTCTTTCTCGATCTGCCGATCAAAGAACTTGTTCATTGGCTCGAAACAGCTTCGAAAATTCCGCAGAGGCGTATCTAAATGGCTAACCTTACCTCAATCCTTACCGTCCGCTTGATCGATGCCGTTACGGCTCCGGCGCGTGCGGCCGCTAACTCGATTCGTGGGATCGGGACGGCGGTCGATAGCACGAACGCACGCCGTCTTGCTATCGGCGGCGCGATTAATACGATGGTGACGGACGTAGGAAAGGCCACGGATCGCCTTCGCCGGAACTTCAACGGCATGACTAGCGGGCTTTCTATGCCCGCCAGTTTCCTCACATTTTTCGGTGCGCGCTCGGTGTATGACTTCGAGAAAACATCGAACGCGTTGCAGGCTGTTACCAACGTAACCGATGTGCAGCGCAAATCGATTCAGAGTTACGCGAAAGAGCTAAACGAGCTTTTCCCCGCGACAAACTCCGAGATCATGAAGGGCGCTTTTGAACTCGGCCGCGCCGGTTTCAAGTACGAACAGATTATGGGTTCCATGAAAGGAATGCTTAATCTCGCGCTGGCCGGTGATATTGAAATTAAGGAAAGCGCGGATATCGCGACGAATATCCTGACCGCGATGCGCTTGCCTATGAAGACGACGGAACAGGCTGCGGCCAGCCTTACCCGTGTAAACGATGCTCTCGCCTATGCCGCCTCGAACTCGAATACCGACGTTCGTATGATGGGCGAAACCTTTAAGTATGTCGGCCCTATGGCTGCGGCTGCTGGCATGTCTATTGAGGAAGTATCCGCCGCGTCAATGGTTATGGCGCGAAACGGTATTCGTGCGAGCGAGGCCGGTGTCGCAATGCGATCCGCTCTCGTCCGCATGGTTCGCCCGACAAAGCCGATGCTTGCCGCTCTTGAGCGTATGAACGTCAATGTCAACGACTTTGTTAAAAGTGGTCGCCAGATCAGCGCTCAGGATATTGTCTCCTCGCTCGCCGTGGACGGTATTGACGCGTCAACGTATGCAAAGCAGATCGAGCAGGTTCTCGGCGATCCGTCGATCAACAAGTCGTTGAGCAAACTCAACGAGAAGCTGACGAACGTTATCGGCGGCGACGGCTCCGTTATGGACAAGTCGAAGCTCGCGGAAACGATCACAGAGGCTTTGACCGCCGCAGGTTCCGAGGTCGATTTCTTCGGCTTTATCCGTGCGCTTCGAGAGAAGGGTGCCGACCTCGGCGATATCGCCCGCATTTTCGATGCTCGACAGGGTTCGCGTTTGATTACGCTTCTCGCTGGCGATCTCGATAAGGCGCTCTCCGACGTTGAAAATGGAGCTAAAGGCGCGACCGATCGCATGGCTAAAATCATGATGAAAGGTATCGTCGGGGATTGGGCTGCGTTCACGGCTTCAATCGAAAACCTGTTCGTGACGCTTGGAGAAAGCGGCGTTCTCAAGACGGCATCGGAAGCGCTCAAATGGGCGGCAGATAGTTTGAAATCTCTGTCTGAGAGCAATCCTAAACTGCTTGAGTTTGGAACCTATGCCGTCCTGATTATGGCCGCTCTAGGCCCGATTGCTATCGTCGGCGGCGGCGTGATCTCATTCTTCCTGTCGCTTGTCTCGCTGATGATGCTCGCCACCAAGTTCGGGCGTGGAGCGCTTGCTGTTGCCGCTGCAACAATGGGTGTTACGGGCGCGACAGCAGCGGGCGCTGCGGGCACGGCTGCGGCAAGCGCTACGGTTGCCGGTGCCGCAACAAAGGGAACCTCTCTTTTTGGTAAAGTCATCAAGGGAGCAGGCGTCGTTGGTACAGCGTACACGATTAACGAAATACTCGGTGCTATAGACCCAGAGGGCAATCTATGGGGGCTTACGAGCGGAATTGATGCGTGGATGAAAGAAAAGACGGGCATCGACCCGTCAAAGATCGGCGCAAGCGAACGCGTCGCCCCGCAAGTATCACCTGAGGAAGGTCGCGCCCATGATCTTGCCGAATGGCAGGCTCGACAGGCCGCGATTGATACTCGCCTCTCGCAGATCGAAAAGAATACTCACCCGTCTATGCGCGACATGCCAAACATGGAGCGCGAGAATTTGCAGGCAGAGCGGACAATGCTCGACCAGCAAATTAATGACATGACGCCGCAAGGCGACGCGGCGGGCGGTGCTTCGGCAGCAAACGAGACAATGGGGGCGTTCAACGCGGCTTTTGATGTTCAAGCGGCCGAGGCAAGGGCGAAAGCCGTTGCTCTCGCGCGAGAACTTCAAGCGATCCTCTCGACCACGATAAGCCCGACCATACGTCCAAAAATGGATATGTCGGCAATTTCAGGCGTCCATGCGGATACAGGAGTTGAATAATGCTTATGAATTTCGGAGCCTTAAAATTCGAGGTCTGGCCGTTCAACCCGACTGCAACAAGTAGCGAGAGCGGCGGTGAATATGTCGAAAAACCAATAATGGGTCGACGTCCGCCGCTCGAATTTGTTGGAGAAGCGGCTGAGAATTTTACGATCTCAGTAAAATTATTCCCTGCCAAGCTCGGTGGCCTTGGATCATTAGAGCAACTTCATACAATCCGCAGAAGCGGTATGCCCCAATATCTCATGCGTGGCGACGGTGTTCCTCTCGGATGGTTCGTGGTGACGAGCGTTGGGGCTGAAAGCTCCTACCTCGATGCGAAGGGCGTCGGGCAAGTGATCGACGTTGACATATCTCTGCGGCGCGCAGATGCGCCGCAGGATGCCGACTTCTTTGCAACAGTGATAGGAATGCTCGGATGATTTACACCGGCAACACGGAAACCGTCGTCGTAAAGGGTGAGGCAATTACCCTTTCCCTGCTGGTCTGGCGTCGGTTCAAGCGGCAAAGCATGGGTTTTGTCGAGCGCGTCCTCGATATGAACCCCGGCCTTGCCGATATCGGCCCGATTATTCCGGTCGGAACCTCTATTCGCTTACCGATTGACGCTCCTGAATTGAAAAACAAAGAGCGAAACGTCGTCCATCTTTGGGATTGATCCATGAATACAACGGTTCGCAAGACGACCTGCATCGTCATGGTTGACGGGCAGGATATTTCAAGCGTGCTCCTCCCCCGTCTGATAAATCTAAGCATTACAGATAAGGCGGGGGTGTCGAGCGACACGATAAGGATTGAGCTTGATGATGGAGAGGGCGCGATCCTTTTGCCAAGCGAGGGGGCAATTCTGAGCGCTTCCCTCGGCTCAAATGACGCCGGTGCCGCCGTGGTCTTTCGCGGCGTCGTCGATGAAGTCCGCTCCTCCGGTTCCCGCTCTGCCGGTCGTGTGCTCTCAATCTCCGGAAAGGGATTTGACGCGCAGGGCAAGGCAAAGCAGCAACAGCAAAAGCATTGGGACGGTAAGAACCTCGGCGATGTATTCTCGGAGGCAGCAAAGCTCGGCGGGATTGAAAATGTCCGCGTCGATGAAGAACTGAAATCTATCATCCGCCCTTATTGGGCGATGCAAGGCGAGAGCTTTATCCATTTCGGAGAGCGGGTCGCCCGCGAGATCGGCGCGACATTCAAGATTTCGAATGACGTTGCAATCCTCGCGAAACGAAACGGCGGGCGCTCGGCTGGAGGCCAGCAGCTTGCCGTTGTTCAGGCTGTTTACGGCGAAAATCTTATCTCGTGGGATATCGCACCCGTGACCGGTCGCCCTCGTTACTCGAAGGCTAGAACACGATGGTACGATAAAAAAACAGGGACGTGGAAAACCGAGGAAGTCGAGATCGAGGACGAAAAAGCCAATGCCGAATTTACGAGCCGCTATCCGGCCGGAGACGCGGACGAGGCAAAGCGCAACTCGGAGAGCCGGAAGGCCGACAGCGAACGCGGCAAGGGAGAAGGGTCAATCACGATTGATGGCAATTCGGAAGCACAGCCAGAGGGAACGGTCGTTCTTACTGGCGCTCGCCCAGGTATCGATGGGACATATCGAACTGAAACCGTCCAACATGATTTTTCACGCAATACAGGTTGGATAACGCGTATTGAACTAAAGCAACCTAGTGGGGATGCCGGCAAGGATAAACGGAAAACCTCTGGCTAATCAGTATCTCTTTAATAAAGAATATTCTTACAGCCTCTAGCAATAACATTAAGCCCGAATGCATCGTTTCGGGCTTAATGCTGAACAACTAAACTCGTAATTGGTCGCTATTTGAAAGTTCAGAAGCCGACCAAGGAATTGGAGGATTAGGTATATCTAGTATGTCACGTTTACGGGCGAACCCCTGTATCGCGTTTCGTGCCGCTATTACTGGTTTTACCCCATCATAGGCATCACAACATGCCTTCCAGGCAGTTTCATAAATGAGATCGCGATCGTCTTCGGGCCATTCATGTAAGAACATAAGTGCATCGTAAACGTTGGTAAGTTCTAATGTCAGATAACGTCCTTTTTTAATGTAAACTGGTTTGTCAAACAAACGGTCGCTCACAGAAACCTCCTATTCTGAACGAAGAGTTGGGATGACGGTTTCGATTTAGTGATAGAAATCATTTTTTCAAGACAGATCTTGATAGAGCGATATACCTGCCTTGGTTTAATCAGTTTCAATGCGGCTGTTGACCATGGAACATTCTTCCTTTGCCTCTGTTGTATTAATAGGAGGAAGTAAAATGGATGGCCAAGAGTATATCTCAGTATATTATTTATTAATTTCAATATTAGTGATCGCTGTTTTTATGTTGGTGTTTTCTATGTGGCAAATGCGAAAAAATTGCTGGCGCGATAAGGATAAAAAATAACATAAGAAACCTGATCGGAACTTTCCTAGCCTCCGCCAGTTTACAATACAGGAGGCAGATTATGAAAGTTTATGAGTATATTTCTATCTATAATGGTGCAGTCGCATTAACTACAATAACAGTTGTGATGATTGTCTTTTTGACATGGCAAATGCGTAAGCGACGCAACAAAAAACAACTGACATCAAAAGAATAAATCATACCCCGCTTATGCGGGGTTTTTCTTTTAGGAAGGAACGCTATGCGTGAGACCTTAACGACCGCGCTTGACTTGATCTTTGGTCATGAGGGCGGATATGTGAATAATCCGAAAGACCCGGGCGGCGCTACAAAGTACGGCATAACACATAGGACGTTGGCAGCACACCGCGGCGTACAAAGTGTTACGCCTGCGGAAGTGAAAACACTGACCAAAGAAGAAGCTATCGTGATTTACCGGCGCTCTTATTGGGTGCAATCCGGCGGCGATCTGCTTCCGGTTGGTATTGATTTTATGGCATTTGATTATGGTGTGAACAGCGGTCCCGCACAGGCGGTTAAATCGCTGCAGCGCGTGGTTGGTGTGACTGCGGACGGCATTGTTGGCGGCCAGACTGTCGCTGCGGTTAAAGCTTATAAGGGCGATCTGATCGGCGCTTATGCGGCTGAGCGTCTTCGGTTCATGCGGACGTTGAAAGCATGGCCGGTGTTCGGTAGGGGCTGGCGCGAGCGGGTGGTGAGCGTGGAAGCGCAAGCACGTCAGCTCGTCAAAGGCAAAGTGACAATTACTGACGCGTATACTGCTTCAGCCAAGGCCAACCCCAAAGACCAATCTCTCACAGAAACCTTAAAAAAACCAGAGGCGTGGGCATCGATTGGCGGTCTTTTATCCGGTCTTGGCGGCATGGCTTCCGGATCGGGGCCGATCCAGTGGGCGCTTGCAATCATCATGGTTGGAGCGTTCGCTACAGGTGCATATTTCCTTATTAAGCGCATGCAGGATCATGCAGCATGAGGATCAGTCTTCAACACATCACAGGTGCGGTCATCGGAGGGGCAGTTTCAGGCCTCTTTTTTTATGCGCTCGGACAACATGACGGCAAGCAGGATGCAGCACTCAAAGTTGCACAGGCCGTCACACAAGCAAATCAGAACAGGGCAGGGATTAATGAGGAAGTTGGGAACATGGACAGCTACAGCCTTTGCCGTGAGCTTGGCGGGGTGCGCGACGAGTGCGAGCAATTGCGCAGGCTGGCAGAAGATTAACCTTAAACCGGAAACGGCGGTTTATCTGGCGGGCAATGACATGAATGCAGGCAAAAGCATTGCCGGTCACAACGCCTATGGGAAGAAAGCGGGGTGCTGGTAATGGAGGATCCATTAACTTCATATGGGCTTAAGGCGTCGGTTGTTATTGCAGGGTTCGCTGGCGGAGTACTTCGCGCATTATCACACCAGAACTATACCTTTCGTGAGGCTGTAGCATCACCTGTATGTGGTGCCCTCGCGGCTGGCTATCTCACCAACCCGCTAGTTCACTATCTTAATGCTATTCATTTCCCTTTACCGCCTGATGATGGTACCAATGTGACAATTCATGCTGGAGCATTTCTTGTAGGCATCTGCGCAATGTGGATAAGCGATGCTATTTTTGAGCTCATCAGCAGGTGGATTAAAAAACAATAGGTACAGGTATAGCAGGTCGTAAGTTTAACCTTCTGCTTTGAATTTTAATGCTTCCTTCAGCAGTGTTTTTCTATCTCGCCCAAATTTTTTAATGAGCTCTTTCGCTTGTAAAGGGGAGACGTCAGTATTTTCAGCTAAAAATTTGACGTCCTCATCTTCAGTTAAAGGTGTAGTATTTTTATCATCGGTCATAATTTATTCCTTTAATATCATTCACCTAATTGAGTATTTTTAGCTTATATTCACTCAAGGGTCTTTGCAGCTCTTTCGCAATATCCCATGGGGCAGTCATCCATAGATCAAACTCTTCTTGCTCTGTGAGGATCACCGGCATAGCTTTTGGATGAATAGGAGAGACCACAGAATTTGGATCAGTTGTGAGAATTGCAAATAGGGTGTGATTTTGTTTGCCTTCGGATGGCTTTCTCACACCAATCCATTCTGTCCAAATGCCGGCAAAGAAAAACAGTGGTTGGGTCGTATTAATAGCAAACCAATGAAGGTTCTTCTTTCCTGTCTTCGGATCCGGCTCCTGCGCATACTCGCTGAATGATGTTGCCGGAACAAGACATCGGTTAGCAACATCAAGCCACCGCTGCCAATGGCGGGATGAGATATTCCGCACATTTGTTATGCCTTCGTCGGCCTCGCCTTTGACGTACATCGGCGGGGTTGGCATGCCCCATCTGCTTAATGCTAACTCTGGTCCATCCAGATTGTTGCGCAATATTGGCGCCGGATAATCAGGGTAGATATTTTCATCAAATGATGCGCCGTTTGTTAGATCAATATATGACCCGACGGCCTGCTTCAGCTGAGCACTATGCATTTTAATATTATAGATATTGCACATTTCACCCTCCGCTTCTTTAGAAACGCAGAAACGTACTTTTGGTTCAAATCGCGAATATCAACGGCACATCAAATGATAGATTAAGGTTGTGAAACGCGCTGATGAGGTTCGTTTTACATAATTTGATTGTTCTGTAATTTTTAAAAAAACAGGAACCCAACGCTTGCGAATGCATTTACTTACACGAACACCAAAGCATGGTCATCACAGAATCGCAGGAAAATCAGAGTGCATAAAGATTATTGAAAAGAACTATCATGGAAAATAAATCAAAAAATCTAAAAATATGGGAGACTGCAGCTTTCAGCCCAGATCAAGGCATAGGAACAAAGTTGCGGTCACTATACAACTCTCTAAGAGATGAGGAAATACCTGAGAACTTAATGAAGTTACTAAATGAATTGGATAAAGCAGAAAAATCTAAATAAAGATTTAAGTGGTATTGCTGGGAGATGTTTAACTATGAGTGACAATCCGTCGTGTTTTAAAAAGAGCCTAATAGAGTCGCTGCCGGATTTGCGCGCTTTTGCAAGATCTCTTATTAGAAATGCGGATAAGGCTGATGATTTGGTACAGGATACAATTTTAAAGGCGTGGGCAAAACAAGATTCCTTTGAAGTTGGCACGAACATTAAAGCTTGGCTTGTCACAATACTGCGCAATGAGTTTTATAGCCAGATGAGGAAGCGTGGACGTGAAGTGCAAGATAGTGAAGGCACTTATAGTAACGCCATGGCAATACATCCCGCTCAATATGGTTCACTGGATTTAAAGGATTTTCGAAAAGCGCTTGATCAACTCCCTGACGATCAGCGTGAGGCGATCATCTTAATAGGCGCATCAGGTTTTTCTTATGAAGAGGCCGCTGAAATCTGTGATTGTGCAATCGGAACCATTAAAAGTCGTGTTTCAAGAGCAAGGTCACGATTACAAGAGTTACTTGAGATCGAGAGCCTCGGACATTTTGGCCCGGATCTATCGTCCGCTCATGTAGCTCTTAGGAGTTTTGTATAAGGACTCCTTAAAGAATAATATTAAAGTCGCCCTGCAGTGTTTTTAAGAGACATTCGTATCAGTTGATGCTTAAAAGCAAGTTATGCAACTGCCTCTTAAGCCTTTTGGTGATTCCTTTGAATAATGTTCACTACTTTTTATCTGAGGTTGGAATATCAGCGGATGAAATAAGGGCTTTTGATTGGTCGAAAACACCACTCGGTGATCCTGAAAAATGGCCAGTGCAGTTAAAGACGACTGTCCAGCTTATGCTCGCATCACGCTTCCCAAAAGCCATTGTCTGGGGTGAAGAGTATACAACCCTCTATAACGATGCATTCAGAAATATCCTTGGTGCCAAGCAAAATTGCATGGGACAATCTTTCAGAGATATATGGAGTGAAGCTTGGCCAAATATTGAGCCAATGATACTTGATGCCTATCAGGGTAAGGCGACATTTATCGAAGATTTTCCGTTAGTTATTAATCGTCACGGTTATCCAGAAAAATGCTATTTCACATTTTGTTATAGCCCCATCATTGATGAAACCGGGCGTGTTTTGGGCATGATTGATACCGTCATTGAAATGACGGAAAAAGTCGAAGCTGTTCAGAACGCCGTCGTCATTAATGCTGAATTATCCCACAGAATTAAAAATACATTCAGTGTGGTTCAAGCGCTAGTAAATCAAACATTTCGTAAAGCTGATTTAAAAGAGGCGGTTCCAGTGTTTTCACGAAGGCTTCACGCTTTAGCAAAAGGACATGAAATTTTACGCTTGGGCGGCACCTCTAATGGAACAATTGAGCAAGTTATCACGTCGGTTTTTGAATCTTTAGCTAGTAAAAGCAAAATAGTTTTAGAAGGGCCCAAAATTCTGATCGGTCCTAAAGGTGTAATGTCAACATCACTACTAATAAATGAACTGACTACGAATGCTATCAAATACGGTGCTTTATCAGTCCCTGATGGCTCCATATTGGTTAATTGGAGAGTCAGCAATGAAGGTGATATTTCCACATTAATTTTAGAGTGGCGTGAGCGAAATGGGCCGATAGTCAAAGTTCCGACTACAAAAGGTTTTGGCTCACGTTTAATTAAAATGGGGCTTATGGGGATTGGCGCTTCAAATGTTTATTATAATGAAGATGGTTTGCATGCCGTCTTTACCGCGCCATTCCAACAAATCCAAGAAGAAGGTAGGCTATATAGCTCCGGAAGCCGCTTGACACGATAAACGGGTATAAACGGAGTAGAGAAGGATCTCAGTTAGGTCTCAGTTATCTGGTATGCACAGCTCATGGGTTGTGCATATTATAAATTTTGAGATTTTATGTATTTCGGGATAATTTTCTATACCATTCATTGATCTGCTCTCTCACCTGTTCAGGTGTTAGATTGTAGCGCTGTTGTATTTTATGCTCCAAAGCATTCTGTTCGCCAGCTATTTCGTCTAGTTCCTCTGATGTTATGTTACCCCATTGTTCACGAATATTTACTTTATATCGTGGCCAGTCCGTTTTAATTTGATTCCAGTCCATTACATGCCCTCCTAGGAAATATTAGAGAGATCACCTATAATTCAGTATCAGTCTGACAGCTCATTTATTGATGTCACACTATGCAAGCTGAGTGTTTATGCGATGATCTGATGATCTTAGTTTGTTTCGCTATTTTCATTGGTTTGATCGGAATTTATGGTGTTTTCACTTTTTGAAATATAACCTCCATAAATCTCTGCGCCCACCCAAGCCAAAAGGACAATGATAAGACTAGAGATTAAAACAATCAAAACTGGCCGGCCTTTTCTGCCTTGGCGAGCTTTTTGCGGGGGAATTTCCTTCATTTTAACCTCCTCTATAATCCAATGATATTGTTGAAGAAATTTTAACTCATCTTCTCATTTCCTTATCTTTAGGCAGCAACTTGATTTACAAAAACCATAATGATGCCAGCTTAATGCGCATGTTTAAGCTAAGTGAAAAGCACGTGGTTTGAGCTATCTTTGTAGAGTTTATCTCAACCTATTATGCGACAATGAAGAAACGTTGCTGGATAAGGAAAAGCTCCCATGCGGGAGCTTTTGAGGATTACCATCCCTGGCGATTATACCAGTCATCAACGTCTTTTTTCACGCGATCTTTTTCAATTCCGTACCGCTCTTGAATTTTTCCTTCAAGCTGTTCACGGCGTCCGTTTACTTGATCCAGGTCATCGTCAGTCAGCTTACCCCACTGCTCTTTGATTTTACCTTTGATCTGCTTCCAATTCCCTTCAACTCTGTTCCAATCCATCAGGATTCTCCTTCGTTTAATGGTTTTGATACAATGAACTAACGAAGCACAACGAGAATGGTTCAATAAAAGCTGATAAAAATTACATATTAAACATCATCGATTAAGTGCTTGAGTTTTCGAATTTATGTAGTTGCTGCCCACAAACAGGGTGCTGGTCTGTAATATTGGCGCTTTAAATTAATTTCGGAACCAAGATAGCCCTGTAACATTCCTTTTATGAGCGGTGGCCGTGTCAACCGAACATGATGGTAATGAAAAACACTTTGATTTTTTCGGTTTCTCATTGTGGCCAACGAAATGGCAGACGAGTTTCTATCCCATCCGGCTATCGTTCACATAATTATTTTATGGGAGAGAGCCGTGTCACAATCTTCAAAAAAATCAAATAAAGCAAAAATTTCTGCCTCCCGACAAAGGAAGCTGCAAGCGCAGGTTTCCGATAAGAAGACGGAACATTCATACGAGTCTGAAACTGGTGCACGTGAATATCCGGTTCCACCTTTTCCGAAGCAAAATATAGCTAAGCCAGGGTCTGAAGCAGTTTTGAAACCCGAGCCCTTGTATGATGCGCCGTACTACTCAGGATCAGGAAAACTACAGGATAAGGTAGCACTTATTACTGGTGGAGATTCCGGTATTGGGAGAGCCGTGGCAGTTTTATATGCGCGTGAAGGTGCAACCATTGTAGTTTTATATCTCGAGGAGAAAAAGGACGCCGAGCTTACAAAGCAAATGATCGAGAAAGAGGGGCGTGAATGCCTCTTAATTCAGGGAGATGTGCGGGATCTGGCATTTTGTGAAAAAGCTGCTTCAGATGCTGTAAAAACCTTTGGCAGGCTTGATGTCCTGGTTAATAACGCAGCTTTTCAATTACATGCTAACCGCTTTCAGGATTTGTTGCCGGAGCATTTCGATGAGACAATACAGACCAACTTGTATGGTTATTATAATATGACAAAAGCTGCATTGCCTTTTTTGAAAAAAGGAGCGGCGATTGTTAATACCGGTTCCGTCACAGGATTGAGGGGAAGCAAGAAGCTCGTTGATTATTCAATGACTAAAGGTGGTATTCATGCTTTTACACGTGCTCTTGCCGCAAACTTGCTATCAGACGGCATTCGCGTAAATGCGGTAGCTCCCGGGCCTGTATGGACCCCGCTCAATCCTGCCGATAAAGAGGCTGCTGATGTTGCTGAGTTTGGGGCTGACACCCCAATGAAAAGACCCGCGCAGCCGGAAGAACTTGCACCCGCTTACGTGTTTTTAGCTTCTGAGCAAACAGCGAGCTACATAACGGGAGAGATTTTACCTGTAATAGGTGGATATTGATAAAATAATGGCCTTGGGCTGACGCGCCAAGGCTCTTAACTTCAAAAAATTAACGGCTAATTCTCCGGAGCCGTTTGTAATGAGTGAGGCGCTTCCTGAGTGCCTACAGTTGGTTTGCTGGGTTTGTTTACTGCCCATACTAAAAGCATCAACAGCACCACTATTAAAATCAGGTAGCCATATTTCATAGTGCATAGCTCCTTTCAAGCATTAATGACTGCCCGGTACCAAGCCGGACAGTCATCATAAATATGTGTGCGTTATGGCGTGGTATTGGTTTGCGGAGTAGCCGGAGCGGGGGATGCCGGCATTTCCGTTGGGCTCTCTTTGTTTGCAGCTGCGGGATCAGCTACACCTTCCGGGAAAAGCGATGAACGGTCGAAAGTCGGCGCAGCATTCAGCTCTTCTTTGGTTGTTTTAATGACTAGCCATTTCTTACCATCGCTACGCATAGCAAACTGTAATTGATCTGGGCTTACCGCTACATCTTTTTCACCTACACCCAAAAAACCACCAACACCGATTACAGCAGCTTCAATCTGACCTTCGGGACTCGTAATAAGGTCATTCAATTTACCGACAGACTGTGCGCCATTTTCCGAGCTATCATAAACGGATTGTCCGATGAATGATGAGACAAGAAGCTGACCTGGCTTTGCTTCCAAAAAGCCAACCTTATTGGTTTCAGCAGCTGTATCCGAAGGTTGATTTCCGAACATGTTCTGCGTTTTAACGGTGGTTTGAAGCTGCTGCTCCATTGGCGCACTTGGCGTGGTAGTGGTGTCGCTAGTCTGAGCATAGGCCGCACTACCAATAAACAAGGCACACGACGTTGCCAGAAGTTTAGCTCTCAACATAACTATCTCCTTTGCACGTATGTTACAATTTTCTAACATTCGAGCGGCGGAATAGTTCCAAAATGTAATTTCAGTTTTTTTCAGATTGGCTTTTTAGAGCTGCATGATGTTCGATTTTATCTCTTAATTTTTTGAGTTCCTCCAATGGCAGATGCTCAATTCCAATGACCCTTTCATCGGCATTTTTTAGCGCGTCAATCAACTCATCAACCTTTGTGTGAAGAGCGCATGAGTCTCTATTTTGTGAGTTTTGAATAAGAAAAACCATTAAGAAAGTTATTATTGTTGTAGTTGTGTTTACAATTAATTGCCATGTATCAGAATAATTAAAGAATGGACCTGATAGTGACCATATAATTATAAATGTAATCGCTATTAAAAATGATCCATAGTGCCCAGTAATTTTGGATATTTCCTCGCTTAGATCAGAGAAATATTTACCCATTTCGATCTCCCATATTATTTTCATTTATTACATTATGTTATCGCTTGATTGATGCTGAATTTTGGAACAATCAGATTTCCTCTTCGTTAGTAAAATATCAACAGGAGGTTATATGATGAAACTCAAACTGATCACTTTGACATCTGCGTGTATTTTTATGACTGCAAGTGCTTTTGCTCAATCAGGGGCTAATCCACAAAGCACGCAGACTGACACTACTAAGACACCAGCAATTGTCACGCCGGATTCAACCAATCCTGCGGCACCGGTCAAAGGTGAGAACAGCTTCACAGAAGATCAGGCAAAAGAAAAAATTGAATCTGCCGGATTTACTGAAGTCAAAATGCAAAATCTGGATACTGACGGCATTTGGCATGCAACAGCTCAGAAAGCCGGTGCGAGTGTGAATGTTCTTATGGATTATCAGGGTAACGTAACAACAGCCAATCCATAATATCACAATCGAATTGCTTTATATAAAAGGGAGAAGATTATGAAAAATATTACAGCGCTATTTGATGACTACTCAACCGCCAAACAGGCCGTTCGGGATTTGGAAGCAGCAGGTATCCCTTCAGATGATATCAGCATCGTCACTCATGACGCGAACAAAGAATCCGGAGCCGCTGAAGGAGCTGGAGTAGGTGCAGGTATTGGTGCGGCAGTAGGTGGCGCGGGTGGCTTGCTGGCGGGGCTGGGGCTGTTGGCAATTCCGGGTGTTGGACCAGTGGTTGCTGCGGGCTGGTTGGCTGCGACAGCCGCTGGCGCGGCTGGAGGTGCGGTAGTTGGTGCTGCTGCTGGCGGTTTGGTTGGAGCTCTGGCGGAAGCAGGCGTATCCGATGACGATGCGCAAATGTATGCAGAGGGTGTGCGTCGAGGTGGTACCTTGGTAAGCGCCCATGTAGCAGATGAAAAATATGGTATCGCGCAGCAAATTCTGACGCGTGCAAACATGGTCAATCTGGAAGAACGCCGTCGCAGATATACCGAAGAGGGCTGGGAGCGCTTTGATCCGGATGCACGACCATATAGTGTGGATGAAATCGATGCGGAGAGATTACGTTATCGATAAATAATTATTAAAGGCAGAGTAATCTGCCTTTAATTTTTTCCGAGAAATTTTAGTTATGTGTATGATTATTAAGAAAAATATTTTTTTCTGAATCGCTAAATTGATGCTCGGAACTTAAATCTCTTCATATCGTTGTACTCAATTAACAGGAGGAGACAAGATGAAAACTCTAGCTGATATTTTTCTGCATACCCTAAAAGATGTTTACTATGCAGAGAATGCAATAGTTAAAGCTTTGCCTAATGTAGCTAAGGCTGCACAGGATGCTAAACTCAAAGAAGCGGCAGAGAAGCACTTGGAGGAAACCAAAGGTCAGATCGAGACTTTGAAAAAGGTTTTCAAGTCTATCGGTAAATCCGCGGAGGGCGAAAAGTGCGATGCTATAGAAGGTCTTATTAAAGAGACTGATGGGTTGATAAAAGAGGCTTCAGGAACAGCCTTAAATGCCGGATTGTTGGCAGCATGTCAGGCTGTCGAGCATTATGAGATTTCCCGTTATGGGTCCTTGCGGGAATGGGCCAAGCAATTAGGTCATGAGGAAGCCCATACCTTACTTAGTGAAATTTTGGATCAGGAAAAAGCCACTAATAATAAACTAACTAACTTGGCTATCTCCTCAATCAATAAGCCGTAACGAATGATATATGCAAATATGAGAACATCGGAATTATTCGATGTTCTCATATAGTTTGGAATAAATTTTAGAATAGATACTCTTCAATTTCGGAAATTAATTTTGCAATATTCTGCGGGTCTTTTTCTCCGCTTTTATAAATATTTATCACGGCTCTTGCCAAAACATCCTTGTTCTCATCGGATGTAGGACACCGGCCAAGAATATTGCAAACCTCATCATAGGCTTGTTGCAGCATATGTAATTGCTCTGGTGTATAGGCACCAACGATATCAGCTTTTTTAAAAGGCATTTTTCTTATCCCGCTCATAATCATCAAGATAGATTGATTGCAGCGGATGAAATTGTCATATCAAGATTTGTGAAGAGATATGACCAGATGGATAAAAAACCATAAAAGACTAATAATTATAAAACCAAGCAAATTTTGCGTTTTGCATACGCTTTTAAATTACTTAGTCTCTTTATTCCTTTTACGTGTTTGAGCTGCTTTTTTTGCCGAAGCGGATCGTTCGCTCGCACTCCTTGATACGGCTACCTCACCACCCTTTTTGCCACCTTCTTTCGAGGCGGGGTGATCGGTTTTCTTGCCTCTTCCAGAGCCGCCGGGCATTTTACCGCCTCCATCATCTTTATTTACGGTTGCCCATGCGCGGCTTTCGGCTTCATCTTCAGGGATACCTTTTTTCTCATAACTTTCAGCGATGTGTTGTGCTTTTCTCTTCTGTTTGTCTGTATACTTAGATTTATCGCCACGGGGCATGATTGCTCCTTTCTACCATTTGAGTGAATACCAGGTTCACACTGATATGTTGGTCAACGGTATAGAATTGGAGATGTTCCATATTTAGGAACTTTGGCTCAACGAAATTTGAATAAATTCTCGACGGGATCTGATTGTCCCTTTAATTTGGCGGAGATTATATCTGCTGCTATCTTGCTAAAAGTTATGCCGTTGCCTCCATATCCCATAACTGCAAATACGTTTTTATGATCAGGCACTTCACCGATCATCGGTATACCAAGTTTGGTATCTCCAAAAGCAGCGGCCCAACGAAATGCCGGCGTCCCAATATTTATATTCAAAAGAGTGCTGATTTTTTCCGCAATAGTGTTTGTTTTCTCAGCTAATAATTGAGGATCTTTGTATGCTTCCGGGCTTTCCGTGTCCTCACCGCCAGCAATTAGGTGGCCGTCATAACCGGTGCGGAAATATAAGTATGGATCTGAACCTTCCCAGACTAAAAAATCATTCAGCCAATGCGGTAATCTGATATTTTTCCGGCTTGCTAAAGCCCAGGTCGAAATAATTTGATGATTTTTGTTTTTTAGCGATTGTAAAAATTCGTACCCAGTACAAAAGATTACGAACTTTGCTGAATAAATTTCGCCTGCAGAAGTTGCCAGTACCACTTGGTCATTTAAAGATACAAAGTCTGTTATCTCTATGCCTTCAATGATTTCTGCTCCTTGCTTTTGAACGAGGCGTAGTAGACCCGCTGTCATTTGAGCCGGATTTGCAGACGCAGAGTATGAGCTTACAATTCCTGCAGTGCGGTTGATATTGAATTCGGTTTTTAGAGATTTTTGATCCAGATATTTGGCATTAATCTGGGCAGAATTACGAGCTTTGGCCTCTGTCAGTAGGGCACGTTTTCCGTATTTATCACCCGCCAAATACAGTGCAGATTTGTGCTGCATCTGACAGTGAATTCCATGTTTTTTGATAAGTTTATGTAAATCGCTGACGGCATTTACAGAGCGTTGCCATATTGTTTCTGCCTGAAGTGTTCCGATGTGCTGGACCATTTTGTGGAGAGGCAGATCAATTTCATGCTGCAACATAGCAGTACTGGCCATAGTACTCCCATGCACAGGTGTTCTTTTATCCATGATGGCAATTTTACGCTTATGACCGGTTAGTGCTTCGGCAACCAATGCACCGCTAATTCCCGCACCAACAATAATGATATCAAAGTTACGTGTTGAAGCTGTTTTTCTCGTTCTTACAGATATATGGGGTGTAGTCTGCCAGTAAGGCAGCGATACTCGGAGTTTTTTCTCAACTGTTACACCCGTCTTTTTCATATCCAGATCCTTTGTGAGTCAATCACAAGGCTAACTTTTCAAAAGTGAAATGGTTCAACATCACCTTAGGAGATTTGAACAAATGGAATACGCAGAACTGCCAATGCTCGGCATTCTGTGAGTGTTAAGGATATGCTGGCGATTTCACTCATCCTGATTATCGTTGAAGTTTTTGATCGACGATAAAGAAAAATATGGGTCAATAAAAAAGGCCAGACAAAATGTCTGACCTCTCGCGGTAATGTTTTCAACTGTGCCAGTACATCCGTGGTCAAAGTCGAGTTATACCAAATTATACAGCCTGAAGATTGGTGGCTGACATTTTGCCGGAACGGTTATCACGCTCTAAGTCGTAACCGATTTTCTGGCCTTCTGCGAGTTCACGCATGCCAGCACGCTCAACAGCTGAAATGTGAACGAACACATCTGCGCTGCCTTCATCAGGCTGAATGAAGCCGAAGCCTTTTGTAGAATTAAACCATTTAACTGTGCCAGTGGCCATAACGAACCCTTTCATAGCAATAATAGAAAACCACAGCGTATGAACGCCGTGAAAGTGATAGCGATTTTTTGAAGGAAGGTTCGTCAGAGGCGCATAGTGTGCGCTAAAAGCAAAGCTAAACAAGCAAATATCGATATCAAAAATATAGGTACTTAGCTGTCCTGTGTCAACCTTTGGTTTTTATTTTATAAAAATCTACTTTTGGTTGTTTGTTGATTTGGTAGTTGCTGGAACGATCATGTGCTAACGCCGCCGGTAAATCCCTCTTTATCAACTACTCCTAATCTTGTTTATTTTTATCGGTGAACTACTCTTATTTATTCCATTGGAGATAATGATATGAGTGGTTTGCTGGCGCTTTTAGATGATGTGGCTGCCATCGCGAAGGTAGCTGCAGCTTCTGTCGATGATATTGCTGCCAATGCAACGCGTGCCGGCACAAAAACCCTTGGTGTTATTATTGATGATGCTGCAGTAACGCCAAATTATGTTGTCGGAATAACTGCGGCTCGCGAACTTCCTATGATCGCCCGAATAGCTATGGGGAGCTTGCGAAATAAGGCCTTCCTCATACCGGGCTTATTAGCATTGGATTATTATTTTCCGATTGCAGTGACTGGGCTTCTAATGATTGGCGGTGCGTATCTTTGCTACGAAGGCGCAGAAAAAATCTGGCATAAGCTAATTTCCTCAAATTCTCACGAAAGCGGTGAGACTGATAAAGCTCAGGATCCTACAGCGCTTGAAGAAAGTCGTGTCTCAGGCCCAGTGAAGACGGATTTCATATTATCTGCCGAGATTATGACGTTAGCTCTCTCAATGATTGAATCCCGATCTTTATGGATTGAGTTAGTAACATTATGCTTGGTTGGTCTTATGGTGACACTGCTTGTGTATGGAGTCGTCGCTGTAATCGTTAAACTTGATGACTTTGGTGTGCTTCTAGCCAAAAGAGGCAGATTGTCTTGGACACGTGCTTTTGGTCATTGGACGGTTCGTTCTGTTCCCAAATTATTGTGGCTACTGACCGTAATCGGCACCGCAGCGATGCTTTGGGTCGGTGGGAATATCTTCATTCACGGAATGCATGAATTGGGGATGCATCAGCCGAATGGATTCATAGAACATCTGGCGACATTAGCATCAAGCAAGGTTTCAGAAGCCTTTGCTGCTGTGGCTAACTGGTTAGTGACTGCATTTTCCGATGGTATATTCGGCTTTATTCTTGGTTCGCTTCTAATCCCTGTTGTCGGAAAGATATTCTTCCCGACTTGGAACTTAGTGATGAACAAAACAAATCAATGAGCATTTCCATAAATTTGTTTAAGATACAGGATTGAACCGTTGGTTCATTTCGGCATGTTCAATCCATCGTCCTTATGCTCGAAACAAAACCACTCTGTGCCGAAGCGACCTTTGAAGCCGTAGGCTCCCCAGTTCTTGCACCCTTTATGTAAGCAATAATGGATATAAATACCTTTGGATGTGCGGGACTTGATATCGTCGCTCATGCCAGCCCTCCAGTGAAGCCGGACATCTCATCCAGCCGAACCATGGCCATACGCATCTGACCTTTGCAGCCTCGTGCTTTGCAGCGGGCGCGTCTCTCTATCTCATCCAGATAAAGCTGTTCACGGCCTTTGGCTGTGCAGATCGTGGCCTTTTTGATGTAAACAAGCCTGCTGCACTTTTTGCAGATCATTTCCAGCTTTTGAGTGTCAGATAAATCACTGACCCTGTAATTGGTTTTCCAGTTGCCCATCAGTAGAAGTCCTCCGCAGAGGGGATGCGCACATAGCTGATCTTACCGCCGACATGCCCCCCCGCTGGGGGCTTCCATTCACCCATGTGAACAATTGTGCTGGAATATTTGGAATTGAGCGCATCCATAGCGCCATTGGCTCTTTCCCATTTCTGCCGGATCGCATCATCATTGTTGAAGATATCCAGCTGACGGGCATTGGCCTCACTCAAATCCATCAGGGTTACACCGACACGGAAAATGGTTGTGCGCCTCGGCAGTTCTCTCCGTGCGCATTCCCAAAGCGCTGTATGCGCTGTCATGATGGCTTGCTCATCATTCACGGTCGGCATTTTGATCGTGCGGAACCATGAGCCGCCATCAATTGCCATCCAGAGCCACAAGCCGCTGGCATAGTATTCCTCGCGCCGCAATCGCCTGCCAGCCTTGACCAAGAGCAAACGGGCAATCTCATAGGCTCCGTTGATACTACGGCTCTCCGGCGGCAATACACGAGCATGGCCATACATGCCACGCTTCTGCGGCATTGCCTGAATGTCGTAGCCGTGCAGCGCCATCCACAGCCGTTCACCATTCACACTGCGCCAGATTTTGCGCATATGTTTTGGCTGCAGGTTGTATAGCTGCTCGGTTGTGATCACTTGACTATGAGCCAGCCGCATTTTCATGCTGTGGCCAACGCCCGGAACATCTTCCAACTTCACCTTAAACAGCGGCTCCGGCATCATATGCGGGTGCCAGATTGCTAAACCATTGCCATACTGACCAACCTTCTTGCTGGCGTCCTTACCAGCTTTACAGGCCATCTTTGCCAGCTGCCGGTTGGCTGCGAAGCCGATTGAACTTGTGATGTATGGCCCGATATTCTGTCCAATTCTCTGCTTGATCTGAAGTGCCAAGCCTTCCGGATCTCTCCGCCCGCGCTCATCCAAAATGCAGGTTAACTCATCAATGCTCTTAGCCGTATCAATCGGGATAACCGTTTCAATCTCGCAGAGCAGGGCGTTATGGGCGCGGCGATACAGGTCTGGTTTCTGCCCGACCAAAATCAGGTCCGGACAGAGTGCTTTGGCATCCTTAATCTTCATGACGTTTTTGACGCCATAGGCTTTCGCTTCTTTTGAACAGGCGATCACGGCCGTACGATCTGTGCCTTCGAATGGCACAACGCCAACAGGCCGACCACGCAGGCGCTTATCGCATTGCTGTTCTACACTCGCAAAAAAGCCGTCAAAGTCGAGGTAGAGACGTTCAATTGTTTCTGGCTTACGCATGGCACAACAAATCCGTGGCGCAAACGAGTGCGCAAAAGGTCGGTAAGTTTTTAAAAATTCAATTCTGTTCTACAAATGTTCTCAATCTTAAGAAGAGTCAAGACAGATTCTAAACAGCTAATAGACGTTGTGAATTACGGGAGTAACGTCTGTTTAAGCGTCCCATATTCGAATTGATAGGCGCCTTCTGTTGCATACATTCTGCGTGTCAAATAGCGTGTAACCATGGCTTTACGAAAACGAACATTACCATCCGGGAAGAACGCCTGGCTTGCCGAGTACCGCGACGGTGAAGGCAAGCGGAGGTTTAAGCAATTCACTCGGAAAAAGGATGCCGATGACTTCCTTTTGACCGTTCGTGGTGAGGTTCGTCATGGTACGCACGTTGCTGAATCTGAAAGTGTTACTGTTCAGAAGGCTGGCGAATTATGGCTGTCTGCAGTTGATGCGCGCGGGCTTGAGCGCTCTACGGCTAATCAGTATGCGCAGCATGTAAATCTGCATATTTCTCCATTTATCGGCGCTACCAAACTTTCGAAATTAAATATCGCTGCGGTACGCGCATTCGAAGATAGATTGCGTGATGAGGGTCGTTCTCCTGCAATGGTTCGAAAGATATTGGTGAGCCTCGGCTCATTGTTGTCAGACGCACAGGATCGGGGTTTAGTTGCTCGCAATGTTGTGCGTGAAAAATCAAAAACTCGTAGTTCCGGTACGGATCGCCGTATTGAAAAACGAAAGAAAGGCAAGCTGAAGGTCGGGGTGGACATTCCAACCACAGAGGAGATCCGGTCAATCGTCATGGCACTTGAAGGCAGGTGGCGACCTTTGTTTTTGATGGCAATCTTCGCTGGGTTGCGAGCGTCTGAGTTGCGAGGCTTACGGTGGAGTGATGTTAATCTGAAGAAAGGTGAGGTGCATGTAAGCCAACGTGCAGACCGGTTTAATGAAATCGGTGCTCCCAAATCTGAGGCAGGCGAACGAACCATTCCTGTGCCACCAATTGTAATTGATGCAATGAAAGAATGGAAAAAAGAATGCCCGCACGGAGTATTAAATCTATGCTTCCCAACGGGGGCTGGAACGGTCGAAAGTTTAGCGAACATTCGTCGACGCGGCTGGGCGCCAACGCAAATTAAGGCTGGCGTTGTTCTTAACACCGGTAAACTCGATGAGGATGGGCGGCCGATATTGGAAGCAAAATATTCTGGTCTGCATAGCACGCGTCATTTCTTTGCTTCATGGCTGATCAATCGCAAAGAGGATGGCGGCCTTGGTATGCCGTTAAAAGTGGTTCAATCACGAATGGGGCATGCAACAATCAATGTTACGGCTGACGTATATGGACACCTATTCCCATCTGATAACGCAACTGACGAACTGGCATTAGCTCAAAATGCATTGCTTAGAGGTGCAACATAACGTAACATATTTATAAAATTATTGTTTAAAAACAATGATTCAAATAGGATTGAAAATCCGCGTGTCGGCGGTTCAAATCCGTCTCCGGGCACCACTCTAATTCCTCACTCTTTAGCTTTGAATTTCTTTAATTGCAGCTTTGCCGTTTGTTTTGGTTTTCTGTGAAAATCAGTACGGTATTTTTCCGCTGAGCGCTGTGTAACACGCGGTCAGCTCATGCATGGCCGCTTCCGGCTGTGCAGATGCAAAATAATAAGGGCCGATTTGCAGCTTTTTTGCTGTTGAGATTAGTTTGATCCAGTCCGTTTCCCCGTTCAGCTCAACCGTTAAAGTACCGGCGAGGGGGATGGCTTCGGCTTTGATTTCGCGGTCATTGATAAAAACCGGATAGTGGCCGGTATTTTCCGGAAATTCCTGAACGACTGACAGCATAGCAGAGAGCCGCGGCACCGTTTGGTCCGGTGTTGCTTTGACAACCACTATTGAAAACTCGCTCTGCTCTGTGCCTTTCAGAGAGATAAAGCAGGAGCATTGTGCAGTTTGCAGCGTCCAAGCTTCTATCTGCTTTTCAGACAAAGCATGATCTCCGTCTTCTGCGCTGCACATTTCCGGTTCTGGCGGTTTGGGAACCGAGAAATATAACGTCCACAGAATGATGACGGAGAATGTTGAGAGCATCACTTATCCGAAAATATCCCGCTGATGTGTTTGAAGCGGCAGGGACAATTCATGCCGTCAGCAGTAGCGTAATCATCGCAATTGCGGCCAGAGGAATAACCGCCCAATAATATTCCCGGCGTAATTTTCCTGTACTGACCGACAGGGCAATAAGCATCGCGACAACAATCGGAATAACGATAAACACAATATCAGTCAGTGACATGAGATACTCTTCAAAGGATTTGCAATTGCCGGAGCAAGCCAATCCGTAACATAAAAAAATGACAAAGCCTTATAAAATGAAGAGGGGGAGCAAATCTGCTCCCCCTCTTGTTGTTCAGCGGCTGCGTAATCAGGCGACTTCGGCAGCAAGGTGTTTTTTCTGGCGTGCCCTGCGGGCGAGAACCGCTGGAATAATTGCCACGGCTGCGGCCAGTATCCAGAGGATCAGCGAGATTTTGCTCTGGAACAGGATGGAAATATCTCCGCCGCTGATGGCCAGTGCATTGCGCAGATTCACTTCCATCATATTGCCGAGCACAAAGCCCAGAATAATCGGCGCCATATCGAAGCCCGCTTTACGCAGCAGCCAGCCGACCATGCCGATGGCAAGCATCAGCAGCACTGCAAAGACAGATGCATGACTGGAATAGACACCGATAATTGAGAGGATGAGGATACCCGGTACCAGAATCCAGTTCGGCAGCGTCAGAAGACGTGCAAATATATTGACGAGCGGCAGGTTGAGTAACAGCAGCAGAATATTACCGATGAAGAGGGAGGCAATCAGCCCACCCACAATTTCAGGGCGTTCGGCAATCAGCATCGGGCCCGGCTGAATATTATAGAGCATCAACGCACCGAGCATAACGGCAGTGGTGCCTGAACCCGGTACACCCAGCGTCAGCATTGGCACAAAGGCACCGCAGGCTGTTGCATTATTCGCCGCTTCCGGTGCCGCAAGGCCGCGGACATCGCCTTTGCCGAAAGTCCCTTCCGTGTCGGAGATACGTTTTTCAGTTGTATAGGAGACAGCACTGGAAACGGATGCGCCGGTGCCGGGCAAAACACCGACGATGAAGCCGATGAAAGAACCGCGCAATGTTGCGCCGGTTGAGCGCACAACATCACTCCAGCGGGCAAACATACGTCCCATATTGCGGATAACAGTATGGCCTTTGGCCTGATTTTCCAGAATGAGCAATGCTTCCGAGATTGAGAAGAGACCAATCACCAGCACCACAAATTCAATACCATCGCCGAGTTCCGGTTCATTGAAGGTGAAGCGATAGGCGCCGGAGGTGGCATCAAGGCCGACAGTTGCCAGCATCAGACCGAGCACGCAACCGATCAGTGTTTTGGCAGGTTGTGAGCCGACCATGGAACCGAGTGTGGCAAAGGCAAACACCATCAGTACAAAATATTCGGCCGGACCAAAGCCGATCGCAATACCAGACAGCAATGGTGCAAAAAGTGCCAGCCCTGTTGCGCCAATCATGCCGCCAACAAAGGAAGCCAGTCCGGACAGCATCAGCGCTTCACCGGCACGTCCCTGACGCGCCATCGGATTTCCGTCCAGCGCAGTCATCACCGCACCGGCATCACCCGGGACATTGAGCAGGATTGAGGAAATACGGCCACCATATTCGGCACCGCAATAAATGGCTGCCAGCAGGATCATTGTGCTTTCCGGCGGCAGACCCATTGTATAGGCAATCGGCAGCAGCAGAGCGATGCCGTTAATGGGGCCGATGGCGGGCAGGGCGCCGACCATAGTGCCGATAAAAGCACCGATCAGGCCGATGAGAAGATTTTGTGTTGTGAGGGCAACGGCAAAACCGTTCCAGAGATAATCAAGATTCATGTGAGAAATTCCTTTCGGCGGAAAAATGGCCGGCTGAGATACGGCCAATCAGCCAAAAACAATGCCCTTGGGCAGATAGACTTCGAGCAAATAGGAGAACACAAACCACCAGAGCAGGGCTTGTACTGCGCCACCTGCCAGTGCGAATTTCAGCGGTGCGCCAAACAGGGCTGCAATTACGGTAACGATGAAGAATACGGTCAGCAGAAAACCTGCGGTTTCGAGCATCAGCACGGCCACAACCAGTGTCAGGGGCACGGCCAGCACCCGCAACAATGTGGCTCCGCGCGGAAAATCCTCAGCCTCACCCGGATTTCTGAGATAAAAGAAACATAGCAACCCGAGAATGACTGCCAGTATCACTGGCACGACCCTCGGTCCGAGAGGATCTGACGCAAAAGCATAGTCAATGCGACTGCCGCCGATGCCGTAAACCACGGCCAGCACCAGAAAACAGGCCGCATAAATAAGTCCTGTACGTTTTGAATTGACTGAGTTTTCGGACATAAATTGCCTCCTGCATCGCCGCCGGTAAGGCGGTTGCCGCATAATTTGTTCATGGCTTTGCGAAGATGCTGCTGCATATCCGGACACAGCCAGAGAAGTTTAGAAGTGAAACAGATTGGTCCTGCAATACCGGCAAAGGCACAGGACGCTGGATCAGTCAGGGTGCGGAGCCGCTATGCAGGCGGCACGGAATGGAGGCCGCACCACCCGCAAAGTTGCGTTTACATACCTGCTTCTTTGGCCAGTGTTTTAAAGCGTGCTACGTCAGCTTTAACCTGATCGTCAAAAGCCTGCCCGATCTGGGTATAGGCATAAAGGCCGCGGGCTTCACGCTCCTGCGCAAATTCCGGTGTTTCTGCCATTTTGGCAAAAGCATCGACCCACCATTTATAATCGGCGTCGGAAACATCTTTGCCGACATAGTAACCGCGCCAAACCGGCCAGTCGATTTCAACACCCTGTTCGCGGGCAGTTGCAACATCTTTGAGATCACCCGGCAGGCGCTCCGGTGCCATTACCGCAAGAATACGCACTTTGCCTGCGGCATGATGCTTTGACATTTCCGCAGCATCACCGGCGCCGACTTTGACATGACCGCCTTCGAGAGCAGTCAGTACCGCGCCGCCGCCTTCAAGCGCGACATAGCGCATTTGTTTCGGATCCTGACCTGCATTTTTGGCCAGCAGCGAACCTTTCATCCAGTCCTGTGAGCCGACCGCACCGCCGCCTGCAATGGCGAAGTCAGAAGGGTTTTCTTTATAGGCGGCAATCAGTTCCTGAAGGTTTTTGTAAGGGGAATCTGCCGCCACAACCAGCACGCCGTAATCTGTGCCGAGAGCACCAAGCCAGCGGACGGCACTTTCATCATATTTACCGAATTTGCCCTGTGCGATCAGCAGCGCCGAGCCGGTGGAGGCTGCTGCGATCATATTATTATCGGCTGCGCGTTTGCTGATTACATGATTATAAGCAACTGCGCCGACGCCGCCTTCCATATAGGTGACAGCCATTGGTTTATTGATTGTTTTTGTCGCCAGCAGTGCATTTGCTGCCAGACGGCAGGTCAGATCAAAACCGCCGCCTGGCTTTGCCCCCGCGAGACATTCCGGTTTTGACGGCTCAGCCTGAGCACCTGCTCCCGCAGTGAAAGCCACTCCGGCAACGGCCAATGCACCGATAAATAGATGTTTCATATGCGCTCCCTCTCATCCGCTCTGCTGGCGGCTCCTCGCAATATCTGAACGACAACCGGCAGTTTTACATTGCGGTGTGAAGACCGCAGTAACCGGCATCACAGACATTCCTCCCAGTCTGTGATCGGGCGAAACTTCCATATGAACCTGTCATGAGACTGTCACCGAAAATAGATTTTCTCGTTCTTGTGTGCTGCGCTTTTCTCATGTTAACTCGGCACCATGCGCATTCTTTTGGTGGAAGACACAACTGATGTCGGGGAGGCAATCAGCCAGCGCCTGCAAAAAACCGGTCACCTGATTGACTGGCAAACAGACGGCGCTGTGGCTGCGGAAATTCTCGGCTTTACCGAATATGATCTGGTTATTCTCGACGTTATGCTGCCCGGCATGAACGGTTTCGAGATACTGAAACATATCCGTAAGACCGGTAATATGACGCCGGTGCTGATTTTGACGGCGCGTTCCGAGGTTGAAGACCGCGTTGGTGCGCTGGATATCGGCGCGGATGATTATCTGGTGAAACCCTTTGATTTTCGTGAGCTTGAAGCGCGTATCAGGGTGCTGTTACGCCGCAAAAACGGCGGCGCCACCAATCTCATCACCTGTGGCGACCTTATTCTTGACCGGCAAAGCCGTTCTGTTTCGGTGGGTACAAAAGAAATTCAGCTGAAAAGGCGTGAAATCGCAATATTAGAATTGCTGCTCTCAAGGCCGGGGCGGTTGTTCAGCAAGGGTGAGTTGATGGATCATCTCTACGGTTTTGATGAAGAGGTAAACAGCAATGCTGTTGAGCTTTATATCAGCCGTCTGAGAAAAAAGATTGAGGGCGCGCGCGTCAGGATCATTACGCAGCGTGGCATCGGCTACCAGATGGTTGCAGATAATGGCACGTGAACATTCGCTTTTTGGCAGGCTGGTTCTGCGGGTCACGATCATTCTGACTATCGGCGCGGCATTGCTCATCACAGCTGCGTGGTATTACGGGCGCAGTGCTGCCAGCCAGACCTATGACCGGTTGCTACTCGGTGCTGCTTTGCAAATGGCAGGCAGCCTGTCCATCGAGGATGGCAAGCTGAATGCCAGTCTTCCGGTTTCGGCCTTTGAATTGCTGGGATTCTCACAGGAAGACCGTATTTTTTACCGCCTGATTGATACGGAAGGGCAAACCCTGACGGGTTATCGTGATCTGGCTGGTTATATTGATTATACTGCGGCGCGGACGGGGCCGGTTTTTCTCAATGATGTTTATCGTGACACGCCTGTGCGGCTCGTGGTTGTCTCCCGCGTTTTGTCGGACCCGCCTTTATCCGGATGGGCCTATGTGCTGGTGGCACAAACAACGGAAGCCAGAAATGCGCTGACACAGGAGATTACCAGCCGTGCGATTTTGCTCGTTATTCTGATGAGTTTTCTGGCGCTGATCGCCGGAATTCTGGCAATACGCTATTCGCTGCAACCCGTGGCGGCGCTTGGCAGCGCGCTGCATAAACGTGATCCGCAGGATCTGACCCCGCTTGATCTTTATATACCGACCGAAATGAAACCGTTTATCGGTTCGATCAATCATTTTATGAACCGGCTCGACCAGAGGGTGATGCTGCTGCAGCGCTTTATTGCCGATGCGGCACATCAGATACGCACGCCACTGACAGCTTTGGCCGCGCAAGCAGATATGCTGGAAACCGAAACTCTACCTGCAAATGCACAACATTCCCTGCAACGTATGCGCGTTCGTATCACGGAATTATCAAGACTGACGGGGCAGTTGCTTAATCATGCCATGGTCATTCACAGGGCAGGGACAGTGCATCTGGAAAAGACAGATCTGGTCATTGTTGCCAGACAGGCTTTCCGCATGGCTGTACCGGTGACCGTCAATCCTGATATTGTGGTGTCGTTTGAGGCCGCGCAAAAGCAAGTGCCGGTAGCGGGGGATATTGTCAGTCTGCGCGAGGCAATTGCCAATATTATCGACAATGCCCTGCGCCATGGCAGTAAGGCCGAACTTGCGGTCAGGGTTTCCGCAGAAAACGGCCGTGCTTTGGTGGAAGTCTCTGATGACGGGGATGGTATCCCGCCTGAAAAATGGCATCATGTTGTTGAGCGCTTCATGACGTCGAAACCGCATGAGGGTAATTCCGGTCTGGGTTTTGCCATCGCTTCGGAAGTTGCAACCGCCCATAGCGGTCTGATCCGCTTCAGGGAGAAAACCGCGCATAGCAATTTCTGTGTCATTCTCGATATTCCGCTGGGTCAGGACACATGATGCGCAGATATCAGGCTCTGAATTTATCTGTGCTGGCAGTTTGGTTTGCGACAGGTTTCGCATCTCCTGCCAGTTCGTCTGAGGGGACATTCAGTCTGTTCCCAGCCCTGAAACCAGAAACAGAGCGCCTGCAAATCAGCGGAGCGATGGATACAGCTGCGATTGCGCCTTTAATCAGGGACTTTCAAAAGCAAAGACCGGATATAGCTGTTGCCTATAATGATCGTGTAACCAATGATCTTTACGAGGATGCGGATGCGGCCTGTATGGCTAAAACATCTTTTGCTGATGTCATTTTATCATCCTCTGTCGATCATCTGGTCAAACTCGCCAATGACGGATGCGCCCGATCCTATCAGTCGCAATATACGGTCAATGTTCCTGAGTGGACGCAGTGGCGCAATGAAGTTTACGGCTTCACTTTTGAACCGGCCGTTCTGGTCTATAACAGCGATTATGTGGCACCGGATGAAATGGCCGCAACACATGGCGAACTGGCTGATCTGCTGCGCAGGAAAAATGATTATTATTTCCGCCGTGTCGGAACCTATGATTTGCGGACATCCGGCATAGGCTATTTGCTTGCTTTTCTTGATGCCCAGCAGGCATCCGCGACCTACGGGCGGTTGCTGGAAAGCATGAGCCGGACAGAGAGTGCATTATATTGCTGCAATAATGATGTGCTCAGCAGGCTGGAAAGCGGCGAACTCTATATCGGTTATAATATTCTGGGCTCTTATGCTTATGCCGCGCAAAAGCGGAATCCCAAATTACGCATAACGATGATGCGGGATTATACGCATATTCTCAGCAGGGGTGTCTTGCTGCCACGTTACGCAAAAAACTACCGCCTCGGGGAAAGTTTTCTGGATTATCTGCTTTCACCGCAAGGAAAAGCGGTTGCGTTGCAGGAAGGGATTTCATTTCCGTGGGATGGTGTTCCGCCGTCAGACATTAATGCGCCGGGAACTTTGCTGACATCGGGCATTGGCAGGCCGATACGGATCGGTCCTTCCTTGCTGGCAGCGCAGGATCAGATGCGCAGGCAGCGCTTTATCAGTGACTGGCAGGACGCAATGCTGCCAGCCTCGCTGGAGCCGTGAGGGTAGCAGAATAATAAATCTCCGGAATATTGATTGAGTATTCCGGAGATGTTGTTTTGAGAGCGAGGGCTTAGAATTTATAGGCTATACCCAGCCGTATATTATTGGTGGTGAGTTTTGCTTCCACCAGATCATTATCGTCGATGCCTTTTTTGCCATAGTCGCTGTAGCGATATTCCGCACGCAGCAACAGATTATTGGTCAGCGCATAATCAACACCCGCGCCGAGTGTGAAGCCGACATTGGTATTGGATGTTGTACCGAGATCGGTGTTTCCGGTTGTCAGATTATGTTTAATACCTGCAAAAGCCACACCACCGGCGACATAAGGCAGCCAGCGTTCATAATTGATACCAAAACGGGCGCGGAGCGCACCTTCCCATTCCACTCTGCTGTTCCAGACATAATTACGTGTGCCGATGAGAATATCGCTATCTTTGCTCAAATCAGAATAATTAATGTCGCCTTCAAGGCCGAATAAATAAGCGTTTGAAAACTCCCAGTTATAACCGGCATAAAGACCGCCCATAAAGCCGTTTGAGTTTGCAGACAGATCGCTATTATAGCCGTATAGCTTTGTTTTCGCCCAATTATACCCGACCTGACCGCCGATATAGGCACCACCCCAGATTGAGGATTCATCATAGGCAGGTGCTTCAGGGCTATTGTAAACGACATCAGCCGCATGAGAAATATTGATATTTGAAATTAAAAACGCAACAGTTAAAAGTAAAAATTTATTTTTCACACAATGACTCCTTATTAAAGCATGAGTAATCAGTATATTTAAATTTAATCAAAATGATGTAGTAAAAATACAACTAGAATTAATGTTATTTTTTCTTATGTAAAACGAAAATTATTAAAGTATAAGCGATTTTATAAGGCAATATAATTTTAAAATTATTTATAATTTATATAGTTTGTTTAAATTGTATTTTAATTAAAATTGTTGGTGTAATGATTTACGCGTGCACGTGTGGGGCAGGGGCGATACGCAAAGCCTTGCCCTTGTTATTTATACAAACGCAGTTTCATTTCCCAGCGGTCTAGACCGTCTGCAAAGCCGTTCGGGATTACTTTTACAGCTGTGAAACCAAAACCCTCATAAAATCTGCGGGTATGTTGACTAGTCTCTAATACTACCTCATCAATATTCGGTGTAACCCGCGCCAGAGCCAGTCTTGCCTCTGTTAGGCTGGTTCCTAATCCCTGCCCATGAAAATTTCTGTCTACCATACCCTAGGATAATCCGGTCTGACGTTTTGTTGTCTCAATCACTAGACCGCCGCAGGCAATGATGGAATCTTTGTGCGTCAGCACCAGATAGGGCTTGTCTGCATGATTGACGCACTCCAAATGTTGACAAAAATCTGCATATTCTTCCGGTGCAAAATAGAGTGGCACATTGCTGGTGAACACTGCCAGACATGCGGCAAAGTCACTGGATTGGTAAGGTCTGATAATGATATCAATCATATTATGATTATAGCGGGATCAGCATTCGGTTACTATATGTGGTATCAAAGCAGCGTTAAGAATATATCCAAACACTGATTGCAACATCTAACATAATCAGTCGCGGGCAAGAGCTGCCACAGGGTCAAGCTTGGAGGCATTGCGCGCGGGCAGAAAGCCGAAACAAATCCCGATCAGGCTTGAACAGATAACTGCGGCGATGATTGAGAATGGCGAATAGATCAGCTCAAACGGCGTATTGAATTGTCTGAACAGCCAGCCGAAGCCCATTGCTACCATAATTCCGAGAAAACCGCCGATCAGGCAAACAAGCACGGCTTCGATCAAAAATTGCTGCAGAATATCGCTACGTCTTGCGCCGACAGCCATCCGGACACCGATTTCATTGATCCGCTCGGATACGGAAACCAGCATAATATTCATTACGCCGATACCGCCGACCAGCAGCGAAATCAGCGCGATGGCTGAGACCAGCAGGGTGAGTGCCTGCGTTGTGCTGGTGATGGTTTTGCGGATATCATCAGTGTTCAGGATGGTGAAATCCTGCTCACCATGCCGCTGGATCAGAAAAGCTGTAACGGCTTTTTCTGCCAGTTCAGGAGATGTGTCATCGCTGATGCGCAATGTGAGGCTGCGCAAAACGCGTGAACCGGTCATACGGGTCTGCACTGTGGTATAGGGCAGATAGATGGACAGGTTTTCACTGGAGCCGAACCCGCCCTGTTCCGGCTGCATGATGCCGACAATTCTGACCGGCACATTTTTGAGAATGATAATCTGGCCGACCGGACTGCCGTGGAAATTCGTGAACAGGGTTTTGCGGGTATTCTCGTCAATTACTGCATCCAGCGCGATATCCTGGACGCTTTGCTCGTCAAAAAAGCGTCCTTCAGCAATCTTACTGCCGCGGGTGACAAAATACTGGTCGCTGACGCCGTTAATCAGGGCATTTGCTTCCACGCCGCCAAAACGCGCTGTCGCCGGTGTGGAAACCGTCGGCGTTGCTGCCATAATATAGGGCTGTTTGGCGAGCTGATTGGCATCATCAATCGTCAAAGTGGTGATGCGGGCAGACATGCGGTCACCAAACCCGCGTCCGGGGAAAATTTCCAGTGTATTGGTGCCGAGACTGCTGATCTGGTCGAGCACCTGCTTTTGCGAGCCTTTACCGAGTGCCACAACACAGACAACCGATGCGATACCGATAATAATGCCGAGCATTGTCAGAAAAGTGCGCAGCCGGTGCGCATTCATCGAACGCAGCGCCATCAGAAACGCTTCGCCGAAACGATCAGCCAATGTGCCGAGTGATGAGTGCCCGCCTTTGCCTGTACCTGAAGTGGCGGCAATGTCGCTCTCAGGTGCCTGCGCAGTTGCAGCCTTGTCATCACGGGTAGTGTCGGAGATGATTTCCCCGTCGCTGATCTCAATGATCCGTTGCGCCCGCTCGGCGACATTGCGGTCATGGGTCACGATGATGATCGTTTTGCCTTCACGATGCAGCTCTTCAAGGATTTTCAGAACTTCCTCACCGCTATGGCTGTCCAGAGCGCCGGTCGGCTCATCAGCCAGAATAACATCGGCATTATTGATCAGCGCACGGGCAATGGAAACACGTTGCTGCTGACCGCCGGAAAGTTGACCGGGTCGGTGATGAGTCCGGTCTCCCATGCCGAGCCGGTCGAGTATATGAACGGCCTGTTGCTGCCTGTCTTCGCGGTTTTGACCGGCATAAATTGCGGGGATTTCAACATTGCCGACAGCACTCAGCTCATTGAGCAGATGATAACGCTGAAAAATAAAGCCGAAATGCTCGCGCCGCAGCTGGGCGAGTTCATCGGCATCAAGGTCGGAAGTTTCCCGTCCGGAGATGAAATATTTGCCCTCGGAAGGTCTGTCGAGACAGCCTAAAATATTCATCAGAGTGGATTTACCGGAGCCGGAAGCACCGACAATCGCCACCATTTCACCATGGCCGATCGTTAGATTGACGTCTTTCAGTACAGTGGTAAAACCGTCGCCTGAAGGGTAATGACGATAAAGATGCTCGAGGGTAATCAGCGGCTTATCCATCATCAGAACCTTATGGAACGGCCACGGCGGCTGCGCGGAACTGCCGGTCCGCCGGCACTGTCGCCGGTGACGATTTTTTCGCCTTCTTTCAGACCGGAGACAATCTCAACCAGAACCTTGTCATTCAGGCCGGTTTCAACCGGTTTCTCGCTGATAGTCCCGTTCTGCTCCATCACGCGCACCGTGACTTTACCTTTTTCGTCCGGTTCAGAGAGCGCGGTGGAAGGGATCAGCAAAACATTATCAGCCTGCCCCAAAATGATATGAATTTCAGCAGTCATATAGGTTTTCAGCACACCGTCAGGATTGGCAATGTCAAAAATACCCTTGTAGTAAATGGCTGAGGCTGTGCTGGTACTGCTGCTCGCCGCACTGGTGCCGCCAAAACTCTTATCGCTGACAATGGATTGCGGCGCGGGTTCCAGAATCTGCAATTTGGCTGTGTAACGCTTGTTACTCTGGCCAGGGATAGTGAAATAAAGATCCTGCCCTTCTTTGACATTCACCACATCGGCTTCAGAAATATCGGCCTCAACAGTCATGGTGTCGAGCTGTCCGATAATGGCAATGGTTGGTGCCGATTGCACGGCGTTAACCGTCTGGCCTTCCTGTACAACAGTGGCCAGAATTGTGCCATCAATCGGGGCACGGATTTGCGTATAGCCGAGATTGGCTTCAGCCGTTTCAACAGCGATTTTTGACACGACAATCTGGGCATCGCTTAATGCGATTTGCGCTTCGGCGGATTTAACGGCTTTAACGGCCTTGTCATAATCGGCGCGCGAAATGGCATTGCGCGATACCATCTGCTGCTGACGGGTCAGGTCCTGTTTGGCCAGTTCCAGCTGGGCAATTTTATCTTCACGGTCTGCCTGATTGCGAACTTCTTCCGCTTTCGCCTTCCGCAGATCATTCTGCTGGGTGGTGGCATCAATCTGGGCAATCAGATCGTCTTTTTTCACCAGCTGTCCGGCTTTGACATTGAGGCTCAGCACACGGCCGGAAGCCTGTGCACCCACAGCCACCAGTCGTGCAGGCTTGAGAATGCCTGTGGCAAGGACTGTGGTTTCAATATCGCCCTTGCGCACCGTATAAGTCATAATCTGCGGGGTTTCAGTCTTGAAGTAATCCGCAGTGAAGTAATAGAGAACAGCAGCCAGTCCTGCGATTGCAAGCAACCAGAATAGCCATTTTTTAGCAAAACCGCGTTTCTTTTTGGAACTACCGTTCATCTATACCTCATCAGCCTGAAACTTCATTTCAGGGTATTCTTTTTTGGGTTACCAGATGCGGCCCTGTATAGCCGTCCTGAATTTCAGCTTTGTCTGTTACAATGGTGCCGTCCCAGCCGCCACCCAGTGCTTTTTGCAAGTTGATATAATCCTGCAACAGGCTGACCCTGAGTTGAATCAGGCTGCCTTCATTCGAATAGAGTGAACGCTCGGATGTGAGCAGATCAAGGAAACTCGTGGAGCCGCTCTCATAGAGCGCACGGGAAAGCTCCGTTGCCCGCCGGTAAGACTGTACAGCTTTTTGTGTCTTGGCATATTGAATACGCCGCTGATTAAGCGACACGCTGGCATTTTCCACTTCTTCCAAAGCGGTCAGAATTGCCTTGCGATAGCTGATAAAGGCCTGATCGCGGCTGGCTTTTGCAACATCGACCGCGGCATTGAGCTGGCCGCCTTTAAACAGCGGAACGGTCAGGCTCGGGCCAAAGCCCCAGCTGATTGTCGAGCCTTTTCCAAGATCGCCGATCCGCGCTCCCGCAGTGCTGATATTACCGGTGAGGCTGACACTCGGATAGAGAGCCGCCTGTTTCTGGCCGATGACCGCAGTGGAGCGTGCATAATTGCGCTCTGCAACACGCAAATCAGGACGGTTCAGCAATAAATCGGCGGGGATACCGGCCGTCACGATTGCCGGAACCGCAGGAACAGGCTTCGTTTTTTCAAGCGTAGCGGTCAGTGCCGTCGGCGCTTGTCCGGTCAGTACCGACAGGCGATGCAGGCTCTTGGCATAGGCGGTTTTCAGTTCCGGAATTTGCGCTTCCGTACTGCTGGTTTGCCCTTCTGCATTGGCGAGATCAACTTCGGAAATATCACCGGCATTAAACCGTGCACGGGTCAGTTCAGCGGTTTTACGCTGAGATTTTACGGTGCGTTCAGTCAATGCAATGCGTGCCTGCAATCCGCGCAATTCCGCATAATTGCTGGCAATGTCACCGATCATGGTTACCAGAACCGCATGCATATTTTCCTGCTCAGCATCCAGACCATAGCGCGCGGATTCCACGGAGCGGAGATTTGCGCCGAAAAGATCAAGCTCCCAACTGGTGTTCAAACCGGCAGTGAGACCGGTGCTTTCACCGCTGTCGCCGCTCTTGGAACGCTTTGCGCTGCCTGAACCGTCAAGCACAGGATATAAAGCGCCGCCTGCCTGCTGATAGGAGGCACGGGCTTCGCGGATTTTGGCTTTTGCCAGCGCAACATCATTATTGCCTTGCACAGCCTGCCCGATCAGATTGTCCAGCACCGGATCATTGAAACGCTTCCACCATTGTGCAAGCTGTGCCGGTTTGGCCGGTGCAGATTTTTGTCCGCTCCAGGAAGCGGGCAATAAAGTGGACGGAGTCTGATAGTCGGGGCCGACAGCGACACAGGACGCGAGAGCCGGAAGCGTTATGCTCAACGTTGCCAGACGCAAAAACAGCACAGTCATGAAATGGCAATATCCCTGAAATATAAATAACAGCCGGAGCATTGCCGCATCCGCCCGGTATTCACACCGGATGCGCGCAACAATGCGATAAAATCAAGACACCGGAGAGATAAAACATACTCCTGACAAACACCGGCTGTCATGCCGTGTTTGCAGTCTTGTCACAGCTTGGCGATGAAAAAAAGCAAGAAAACTGTTTTTTTACCAAGCTTAACGATTTGTAATGATAAATCCGCTGACTGTGCATAACGGGCAAATGAATTGTCAGGATTTTGTCAGGGCAAACCGTTCAGCCTGAAAAAGATTGTGGATCAGCTGTCCGGACTGTGCAAGCGGATACGGCTGATAATCAGATCGCTGGCGGTCAGAATATCATGGGCGATTGCTGCTTCCGCAGCATCCGCATCGCGATTTTCAATCGCCTCCACGATTTTATAATGGTCATCAATCATTGCCCGCCCACCATGTTTATAGGCATCGGCAATCAGTGGCCCCATTTGCAGCCATAGCCGGTTGATGATGGAATTGAGCACCGGCATGTCGGCGACTTCCACCAAGGCCGAATGAAAAATATGGTTCATCGCCAAGGCATCGCCCCAGAGCTGTTTTTTCATTGCCTTGTCATTATCTTCGACCAGTTTCCAGAGGCGGGCTATGTCTTTTTTGCTGGCCTGTTGTGCCGCCTGACGCGCAGCAAGGCCTTCAAGGCGCACGCGGATGGAACGGATTTCTTCATATTTTTTCTGATCCAGCACTGGTACGCGAATATCCCGCGGTGTTTTCTGAATCAGCGCTTCGTCTTGAATAAGCCGCAGCAATGCATCGCGCACTGGTGTGACACTGGTACCCAGTGATGCCGCCAATTCACGGATTGTCAGCCTTGTGTCCGGCGCGAATTGTCCACGCATCAGCGCTTGAGAGAGTTTGCGATAGACGATTTCGCCGAGATTATGGTGTTCAAGCGTCTGAAGTTCTGAAATGCCATTCATGCAAGATATGTCCCCCGCAGTGAGCGAACTGTTCTGTTTTTATGATCTCACTTCATATCCGGCCCTGTTTTGCCGGAAATGTTTCGAATAAAATGACTCATCATAACCATGAATAAAATCACGGCAATGTTATTGATTACGCTGTTTATCAGGCCTCTCGCAACAATAAATTGGGCGCTGCGATATGCTTGACAAACTATTATATAAAAAACATGATGCATCAAATGGGAGGCGGGATTTTATTTCAGATCATCGCTTCAGCGGAGAAATTTCAGAGCAGTTTTAAGCCAAAAGCGGAACCGGTTTTAGCTTAAAACTGCGCCGAGCAAAGCGATGAACGGTTTCCGGTTCGGAAAACAAAAACCGTTCTGAAATAAACCAGGTAGGGAACTATGGATAAGCAGCCGAATTCACCTGAAGCGCGTGATATTCAGTATCACCTTCATTCCTATACGAATGCGCGTCGTCATCAGGAAATCGGACCGATGATCCTTGAAAAAGGTGACGGGATCTATGTCGAGGACAATAACGGCAAGCGCTATATTGAAGGTCTGGCCGGTCTGTGGAGCGTGGGCGTAGGCTTCTCGGAACAGCGTCTCGTGGATGCTGCCACCAAACAGATGCAGAAACTGCCTTATTATCACAATTTCGGCCATAAATCCCACGGCCCTGTGATTGATCTGGCAGAGAAGCTGGTGACCATGGCGCCGGTGCCGATGAGCAAGGCGTTCTTCACCAATTCCGGCTCCGAGGCCAATGATACCGCAATTAAAATGCTGTGGTACCGTTCCAATGCACTCGGCCAGCCGCAGCGCAAAAAGATCATCAGCCGCAAGCGCGGTTACCATGGTGTGACCATCGCTGCTGCAAGCCTCACCGGCCTGCCTGCAAACCAGATGTCTTTCGATCTGCCGATTGCCAATATTCTGCACACATCCTGCCCGCATTACTGGCGCGAGGCGCTGCCGGGTGAAACGGAAGAACAGTTCACCGACCGCATGGCTGCTGATCTGGAAGCAATGATTCTGGCAGAAGGCCCTGATACCATCGCTGCATTCATCGGCGAGCCGATCATGGGTGCCGGTGGTGTTGTGGTGCCGCCGGACAGCTATTGGGGTAAAATTCAGGCTGTTCTGAAGAAATATGACATTCTGCTGATTGCGGATGAAGTGATCTGCGGTTTCGGCCGTACCGGTAATATGTTCGGTTCCGAGACCTTCAAAATGCAGCCGGATATTATGGTCTTCTCCAAGCAGCTTTCATCCTCTTATCTGCCGATCTCGGCACTTGTAGTGAATGAAAAAGTCTTCGCACCACTGGCTGACGAGAGCAATCGTATCGGTACTTTCGGCCATGGTTATACCGGCGGCGCGCATCCGGTTGCCGCAGCAGTTGCCAATGAAAATATCAAGATTATTGAAGAAAATAATCTGGTTGCTAATGCCCGCGAAGTCGGCGCGCATATGCAGAAGCGTCTGCGTGAACTTGCCGATCATCCGCTTGTGGGTGAAGTGCGCGGCAAGGGCCTGATCGCAGCGGTTGAACTCGTTGCCGACAAACAGACCAAAGAACCGCTTGAAAAAGCTGGTAATCTTGGCCTGATGGCAAATGCTGCGCTGCTGAACAATGGTGTCATCTGCCGCAATATGCTGGACACTGTTGCATTCTGCCCGCCGCTGATCATCAATGAAAAACAGGTTGATGAAATGGTTGGCGCTTTTGCCAAGACACTGGATACAGTGGCTGCTGAAGTGAAGAAATAATTTCTTCTGTAATTTGGAATGAAACGGCGCATGTGAGCAATCATATGCGCCGTTTTTATTTATACCCTTTCAAACGACTGCAATATGTGCTTAATCTCGCGCATCCACAGGGGGGCTCCGTAGTGCCGGGGCTGAGATGCTAGTGTCAAACTGGCGGACTCTAAAGCTGATCTGGGTAATACTAGCGGAGCGAGGCGGACCATGTTTTCTGGCGCACAAATTTCCCTTAATACTGTCACGGCAATTCCGGCGGGCTATCTCCGACTGACTTGAAGAATTCACTGCAAGTTTCACCCGTATTCTTGTCACCGGAATTCTGTCATGTCTGTTTATCAAGCTGCCGCTGCAGATTGCCCGCAATCTGCACGCAAATCGTCTGATTATATCGTTACATTTCTGCCCGCCATCTTGTCGGTCAGTGCGATCTTTCTGTTCTGGGAAAGCTATGTCGCGCTGTCAGGCATCGCACCTTCCGTATTGCCTGCACCAAGCCGGATTCTTCAGCAGATGTTTCTGCATCGTCAGGCTTTGTGGGACAACACGCTGCCGACCATCCGCGCAACGCTGATCGGCTTTAGCTGCTCTGTCATCACTGCCTGCCTGCTCTCCGTGCTGATCGACCGGTATATTCTGTTACGGCGGGCGCTGTTTCCGGTTTTCATTATCAGCCAGACCCTGCCGCTGATCGCCATTGCGCCTTTGATTGTGCTGTGGTTCGGCTTTGGCCTGTTGCCGAAAATTCTGCTGGTCTCTCTGGTTACGTTTTTTCCGATGCTGGTGGCACTGGTGCAGGGCTATGCCGCGACGGATAAAGAGATAGAGCATTTGCTGGCTTCAATGGGCGCAGGCAGATGGACGATTTTCCGCTTAGCGCGCATTCCTTCGGCTTTGCCTTATTTCTTCGCCGGCTTACGCATCTCGATTACCTATGCAGTTGTCGGTGCGATATTCGCTGAATATGCCGGTGCTTTGAAAGGGCTGGGCATTTATATTCTCAATGCCAAAAACAACTTTCGGCCAGATCTGGTGCTGGCTGCGGTGTTTATCAGCGCTACGCTGACTTTGAGCCTGTTTGGTCTGACATTGCTGGCGCAGAAATGGGTCGCCCCGTGGCTGAAAACAGAGCGGGGGGCAGGGCAATGACACGTCTGCAATTGCGATCCGTCGCCAAGTCCTTTGGCTCTCTGGAAGTTCTGCGCAATATTTCCCTTCATGTGGCTGAAGGGGAATTTGTCTCGGTTTTAGGACCGTCCGGTGCCGGAAAATCGACGATTTTCAATCTGCTGACCGGTGCGGAACAGCTCTCGCAAGGGCGCATCATGTTTGACGGGGCACCATTGGCACAGGCACGCGATGCTTTCGCTTTCATGCCACAGCGCGATGCGCTGATGCCGTGGCGACGGATGATAGATAATGCCACGCTGGGGCTGGAAGTGCAGGGCATGAGCCGCAAGGATGCCCGCCAATTAGCTGAGCCATTGTTTGAGGAATTTGGCCTTGCCGGTTTTGAGCAGGCCTATCCGGCGGAGTTGTCAGGCGGTATGCGCCAGCGGGCAGCTTTGCTGCGCACAGTTGTCCAGCAACGCAAAATGCTGCTGCTGGACGAGCCATTCGGTGCGCTGGATGCTTTGACCCGCGCTTCGATGCAGCACTGGCTGGAGAGTATGTGGCAGAGCCATCGCTGGACGGCATTGCTGATTACCCATGATGTGCGTGAAGCCGTTTATCTCTCCGACCGGATTTATGTGTTGTCGGCACGCCCCAGCAGGGTTGTGCATGAGGTGACTGTCGATCTGCCGCGCCCGAGACGGGACTCTATGCACAAAACCGCATTGGAAAAAGCTGCCGTGCTGGAAGCTGAAATCTTAGATCTCCTCCTGAATTTGTAAGGAAATAATCATGGCAATTCTCAATCGCCGCCGCCTGTTATCCGCACTGGCTCTGTCCGGTGCAATGAGCCTGCTGCCGGTCACATCTTTCGCCAAAGATCCGGCGAAAGTAACTGTCGCCCTCGACTGGACAGTGAACACCAATCATATCGGCATGTTCATTGCCCGCGATCAGGGTTTTTATAAAGAAGCGGGGCTTGATGTAACGATCCTGCCTTATTCCGATACATCAGCGGGTGTGCTGGTCGCCAGTGGTGCGGCGGATTTCGGTATTGTCGGCTCTACCGGCTTGTTTGCGCAGCGCACTGCGGGTGCTGATCTTGTCGGTACCTATGCGGTCGTGCAGCATGAAACCGGCCGTCTGGTCTTTATGGATGACCGGCAGGATATTCAATCTCCGAAAGACCTCGACGGCAAAACCTATGCCGGTTTTGGTTCCAACTGGGAGCGCAGGATGATTGCCAGTATGATCCGCGCTGATGGTGGTAAAGGTGAGTTTGAAATTGTGACACTCGGCACCTCGGCCTATGAGGCGCTGGCCAATGGCGCGGTGGATTTCACGCTGGAAATCGTGACATGGGAAGGTGTAAAAAACGAACTTGAAGGCGTGAAACAGCGGGCATTTCGTTATTCTGATTATGGTGTGCCGGATCAGCATACGACATTGCTGGTCTCATCGGGCAAATATCTCAGTGAAAATTCTGATGCGGCAAAAGCCTTCCTGAGTGCGACGCAACGGGGCTATGCTTTCGCTGCCGATCATCCGGATGAGGCGGCCGATATTCTCATTCGCGGTAATCAGGATGTGCTGACCGATGACAAGCTGATCCGCGCCTCGCTGAAGGCTCTCAATGACGGGCACTTCCTGCGCGACAGTGATGGTACAATCGGCAAAATGCGTCCTGAAACCATGAATGCTATGGGCGAGTTTTTATTTAAAGCGCAGATTCTCTATGATAAAGAAGGTGCTGTTGTGCAGGAAAAACCGGATTTCTCCGCGTATTTTACCAATGATTTCCTGCCGTAAATAACGGAACAATGAATGAGCAAGCAGGAATCGGTGCGTATTATTGTGATGGGCGTTTCCGGTTCCGGCAAGTCTACTCTGGCCGGTGCTCTGGCGCAGACATTGGCACTGGTTTTTATTGAAGGCGATGATCTGCACCCAACTGAAAATATAGCGAAAATGCAGGCCGGTCAGCCACTGGATGATGCTGACCGCCTGCCTTGGCTTCAGGCGATTTCCGAGCAGATTTTAACATTACCTGAAGGTGCGGTGGCGAGTTGCTCTGCGCTCAAAAAATCCTATCGGGATTTGCTGCGTGAGCAGACCGGCGAGCCTTTATATTTCATCTGCCTGACCTGCGATCCCGCCATGATCGCTGCGCGTTTGCAGGCGAGACACGGGCATTTCATGCCCGCATCTTTGCTCGCCTCGCAACTGGCCAGTTTTGAAAACCCGCAAGGCGAACCGGCGACACTGATGCTGTCCTGCGATCAGCCTGTGAGCGCCATGATTGCAACCTGCAAAACATGGCTGGCTGATCAGGCTGGATTAAGCGCAATCACAAAGACCGTGCCGCTGCCGGAAAGCTGAAGCTCTGCATTGCTGCATTGCTCACACCGCAGACAATCATTGACCTCAAGCTGTGTATCACCGGTCTGCACCGCACCGTTACTGCAGAATATCAGTACAGTTGCGCCGGAGAAGGACACTGCTGTCTCTGCTGAAATCTGATGACGGCTGACTTGATGCGTAAAATGCCCGCGCCGCGTCATGACATTCAGATCAGTGATGGCAGAACCGAGCAATTTCGCACTGGTCGGACTGTCGGCAGGGAAGGAAAACGGCGGTGTTTCACCTTTCAGTTCCTGATCGTCCAGCCCTTCAACAGACAGGATAATCCCGTCGCCTTCCAGTACGGACAGAGTGCGGTCGATGCCGGTAAAAACAGAAAACGGTCCGTCACTGGCCACAGTTGCCGTGCTGATACGCCAGTCGAAATTATCGACGGACGCATCGGCAGGGAAAACCGCGATTTCAACGGTAACACCGCCGCCGTTTTTCCACGGCATCCGGCGGTGTTGATGATTTTTGAGAAGCTGCATTTACTGTAACCAGCCGTTGGAAACCGCCCAGAGAGCTACAGGCGCTGTCAGCAGAATGCTGAGTGCCGTGCGGATATACCAGATCACAATCAGATCACGGAATTTGAGCGGAATTGAAGTTGCAAGAACACAAGGGATTGAGGCCGAGAGAAACAATACCTGCGAGACGGAAACCACTGCAGCTACGAATTTCAGCGTCACATCTGCATCTTTCAGCAGGATGGCAGGCAGAAACATTTCTGCCAGACCTGAAGCCATGGATTTCGCCGCCAGCATTGGTTCTGACAATTGGGCAATCCATGTGAACGGATAGAGCGCGAGACCCAGCACATCAAAGACGGGTGTATATTTTGAGGCCAGCAGGCCGAGCAGGCCAACAGCCATAATGCTTGGCAGGATCATCGAGGCCATACGCAAGCCGTCGAGGAAAGTTGCACGCAGCATTGGCAGAATGTGAGGCGCCTTTTCTGCCTGTTCCAGACCGGCATCAATCGCGGTTGCGATGCGGGATTTACCTTCCGGCAGCGGCGTGTCGCGGTTTTCAGGATGATCCATTTTCGCCAGCGGCCACAGGCGCGCAACAATTGCCGAAACGATGAAAGTCACGAAGAAGGTTGTCCAGAAATACAGGTTCCACGCATCCATCAGATTAAGTGTCTTGGCGACAATAATCATGAAAGTTGCTGAAACAGTCGAAAAGCCGGTGGCAACAATCGCCGCTTCACGCGCGGTATATTTGCCCTCGCGGTAAACGCGGTCGGTAATCAGCAAAGCCAGCGAATAGCTGCCGACAAAAGAAGCCACCGCATCAATAGCCGACCAGCCTGGTGTGCGCCAGATCGGGCGCATTACCGGCTGCACAATCACGCCGGTAAATTCCAGCAATCCGTAACCGATCAGAAATGCCAGTGCCAAAGCGCCAATCGGTACAATCAGACCGACGGAGAGCACCAGCTTGTCAAAAAGAAACGGCAGCATATCCGGCGTAAACAGCAATGCCGGTCCGATACCGGCGAGATACATGATTGTGAGCACCAGACCCAGCACACGCAAAACGGAGAAAATCGTCTCGGTCAGGTTCTTGTTCCATGTGCCGCGGACAAACGGGCTGAGCGCGCCATAGGCAATCAGCAGGCAGACAAAAGTCAGCGCCGCAGGCCGTAATTGTGTGGCGATAGCGGTCGCTGCATGGTCGAGCAGAATGGTGGATTTGCCGCCGATCGTCACCGGCACAAAGAAAAAGAAAATGCCGATAAAACTGAAAAAGATGAGTTTGAGAGCAGCCCCGCCGCGTGAGCCGCCGCTGCTGCCGATTGTTGTATCTGTCATGATTACCCCTGATTATTATTATTCATGCAGAAGGAGATTCCGTGATCTCAGAAGCTGTTTTGCCCTTGTCTGTTACGGCCTCTCCCAAAGCCGGAAATGTGAAAGATAAAGGCAGCCCCCTCAAAGGCTGCCTTTCTTTAAGTCTTTAGTTGCCGAGAATGCCCGGCAGGCGCAGGCCCTGTTCCTTGGCGCAGTCGACTGCAATGTCATAACCGGCATCGGCATGACGCATCACGCCAGTGGCAGGGTCATTCCACAGCACGCGCTCAAGACGACGGGCGGCATCTTCAGTACCGTCAGCACAGATCACCATGCCTGCATGCTGGCTGAAGCCCATGCCAACGCCGCCGCCGTGATGCAGCGATACCCATGTGGCACCGGATGCGGTGTTGAGCAGCGCATTGAGCAGCGGCCAGTCGGACACAGCATCGGAGCCGTCTTTCATCGCTTCCGTTTCGCGGTTTGGCGACGCCACAGAACCGGAATCCAGATGATCGCGGCCGATCACAACCGGTGCTTTCAGCTCGCCGTTTTTGACCATTTCGTTGAAGGCAAGGCCGAGACGATGGCGGTCACCCAGACCAACCCAGCAAATACGGGCAGGCAGACCCTGAAACTCAATGCGCTCACGCGCCATATCCAGCCAGTTATGCAGGTGCTTATTATCCGGTAGCAGTTCTTTGACCTTGGCATCAGTCTTGTAAATATCTTCCGGATCACCGGAGAGTGCTGCCCAGCGGAATGGGCCGATACCACGGCAGAACAGCGGACGGATATAGGCAGGCACAAAGCCCGGGAAGGCAAATGCGTCTTCCAGACCTTCTTCCAGTGCCATCTGACGGATATTATTGCCGTAATCGAGGGTCGGAATACCCATATTCCAGAAATCAACCATCGCAGCGACCTGAATTTTCATCGAAGCGCGCGCTGCCTTTGCAACGCCTTTCGGGTCGCTTTCTTGTTTTGCGCGCCATTCGGCAACGCTCCAGCCGATCGGCAGATAGCCGTGTACCGGATCATGTGCGGATGTCTGGTCGGTGACGATATCCGGCTTAACGCCGCGCTTCACCAGTTCAGGGAAAATCTCTGCCGCATTGCCGATCAGGGCAATCGATTTGGCTTCACCGGCTTTTGTCCATGCATCAATACGTGCCAGCGCTTCATCAAGGCTGTGGGTCTTTTCATCGACATAGCGGGTACGCAGGCGGAAATCCGCGCGGGTTTCATCGCATTCAACAGCAAGACAGCAGGCCCCGGCCATGACAGCGGCCAGTGGCTGTGCGCCGCCCATACCGCCTAAGCCGCCGGTGAGAATCCATTTGCCTTTGAGGTTGCCGCCGAAATGCTGACGACCGGCTTCGACAAAGGTTTCATAAGTGCCCTGCACAATGCCCTGCGCACCGATATAAATCCACGAACCGGCGGTCATCTGGCCATACATAGCCAGTCCCTTTTTATCCAGTTCGTTGAAATGATCCCAGTTTGCCCAATGCGGCACCAGATTGGAATTGGCGATCAGAACGCGCGGCGCATCTTTATGGGTGCGGAAAATACCGACCGGCTTGCCGGATTGTACCAGCAATGTTTCATCGCCTTCCAGATCTTTCAGGCTGGCAACAATCTTGTCAAAATCTGCCCAGGTGCGCGCGGCGCGACCGATACCGCCATAGACCACCAGCTCATGCGGGCGCTCGGCAACATCGGGATGCAGATTGTTCATCAACATGCGCATCGGCGCTTCGGTGAGCCAGCTTTTGGCGGTGATTTCCGTGCCGGTTGCAGGACGGATTTCACGTTCATTATGGCGTGGATTAGTCATCGAATGTTCCCTTATTTAGATTTGAGATTGGCAGCGGCGGCTTCAAGCTGCTGCAAAATGTTTTTGAGATGGCTGCGCAATTTAGCTGCCTTAGCCTCGTCATAGGCAAATGGCACGGCTTCAGTTGCCAGATGTGTCGATTGCGCGAGTTCCATCTGAATGGCGTGCACACCCGTTTCCGGTTGGCCGTAATAGCGCGTTGTCCAGCCGCCTTTGAAACGGCCGTTGAGGATGGACGTGTAACCTTCAGCCTGCTTCGCTACACCGAAGACTGCTGCTTCAATGACCGGCGCACAGGACTTGCCATTGTCCGTTCCGATATTGAAATCCGGCAATGTGCCTTCAAACAGAAACGGAATATGGGAGCGGATCGAGTGGCAGTCATAGAGAATGGCTATGCCGTGAATGGCCTTAACGCGTTCGATCTCTGCCGCCAGTGCTTCATGATAGGGCTTGTGAAAACGGCTGATGCGATCTGCAATATCGGCCTCAGCCGGTTGCTCACCGTCTTTCCAGATAGCCAAACCATCAAAATCCGTTTCCGGTATCAGCGTGGTTGTATTCTGCCCCGGATAGAGGCTCACACCCGCCGGATCACGATTGGCATCAATGCAATAGCGGTGGAATGTGGCGCGCACTGTCGTCACATTATCCAGCAGCCCGTCATAGAGCTTGTGAATATGCCAGTCCGTATCGGCAAGAATGCGACCATTCTCATTGAGGCGTGCCCAAATATCCTCCGGCACTTCCGTGCCGGTATGGGGGAGGCCAAGAATGACCGGCGAGGTTCCCTGATGAACTTCAAATGCGCTCATTTAGGCCTCCAGGCTCGAGCATTTCCCGCAAAAGTGGGAACCGGTTTTGCGTAAGGACAATGCGGCTAAAAAAACTGAAGTATTTCTAAAACTAGTCATCATGACGGGAATACTTCAGGGAGAATGCCGCTCGTGATAGCCGCATTCAGCGAGCCGTCAGCAACGATTTCCGCAGCGGCAGCCAGATCATCAGCCATATAACGGTCAACTTCGAGGGTTGGCACTTTGGTACGCAGCACGGCGATTGCCGCTTTCAATTCAGGGCTGGTTTCCAGAGGGCCGCGTAGTTCCACGCCGAGGGCACCGGTCAGGGCTTCAATGCCGATAATTGCATTGAGATTGTCGGTCATTTGCAGCAGACGGCGGGCGCCGTGGCAGGCCATCGACACATGATCTTCCTGATTGGCAGAGGTCGGGGTTGAATCGACTGAGGCCGGATGGGACATTTGCTTGTTTTCCGACATCAGAGCTGCGGAAGTGACTTCTGCAATCATCAGGCCGGAATTGAGACCCGGCTTTTTCGCCAGAAACGCAGGGAGACCGAAGGAGAGGGCAGGGTCAACCAGCAGTGCAATACGACGCTGGGCAATGGCACCGATTTCACAAATTGCCAGAGCAATCTGGTCGGCTGCAAAAGCCACCGGTTCGGCGTGGAAATTACCGCCGGAGACCACTGTATTATCGGAAAGCACCAGCGGATTATCTGTGACCGCATTGGCTTCAATTTCAAGCGTAACCGCGACCTGACGCAGTAGATCGAGACAAGCGCCATCGACTTGTGGCTGGCAGCGGATGCAATACGGATCCTGCACGCGCTGATCGCCTTCCAGATGGCTGTCACGGATGACGGAGCCTTCGAGCAATTTGCGCAGAGCCGCGCCGGTATCGATCTGGCCTTTATGACCGCGCAAGCTATGAATATCAGCGTGGAACGGTGCGGTGGAGCCCATAGCTGCATCGGTTGACAGAGCGCCGGTAATCAGCGCTGCCTGTAAGGCTGTATGAGCGCGGAACAGACCGGCCAGTGCCAGAGCGGTAGAAGTCTGCGTGCCGTTGATCAGGGCGAGACCTTCTTTGGCCGCCAGAATAACTGGTGTCAGACCGGCTTTACTCAGGGCGGCAGCGGCAGAAATCCGTACGCCCTGATAGAAAACCTCACCTTCGCCGATCATGGCCGCAGCCATATGTGCCAGCGGTGCCAGATCGCCGGAAGCGCCGACCGAGCCTTTTTCCGGAATGACCGGAATGACACCTTTTTCAAGCATGGCTTCAATCAAAGCAATGATTTCAGGACGCACACCGGAGGCACCGCGACCGAGTGAAATCAGCTTGAGCGACATGATGAGGCGCACAATATTTTCAGCCAGAGGTGCGCCGACACCGCAGCAATGCGACAGGATCAGATTGCGCTGGAGTGTTGCCACATCTTCCGGTGCGATGCGGATGGAAGCCAGTTTGCCGAAACCGGTATTGATGCCATAGACCGGCGCATCGCCTGCGGCGATTTCCGCAATGCGGGCGGCGGATTTGGCAATGCCCGCATGAAAAGACGGATCAAGACGGGCAACTGTGCCGTTGCGATAAATATCTTCAAGTGTGGCGAGTGATACAAAACCTGGTTTCAGAATAATGCTCATGGCGGGTACTTTCTTCAAAGCGCATTCATCACATGCGCAGATATTCGGATCTTTTAGTTGCCGCGGAAAACCCGCTTCCAGAGCGGGTTAAAGCCGATGCGATAGACAAGCTCTGCAGGGCGCTGCACATCCCAGATCGCCAGATCGGCATATTTACCGGTCTCGATTGTGCCGGTTTCAGGCAGAATGCCGAGCGCGCGAGCGGCCTCACGGGTCACACCGGCGATACATTCATCGACGGTGAGGCGGAACAGGGTTGCACCCATATTCATGGTCAAAAGCAGGGAGGTCAGCGGGGAGGTGCCCGGATTATTATCGGTCGCCAGCGCCATTTTTGTGCCTGCTGCGCGGAAGGCTTCAACCGGCGGTTTTTGCGTTTCGCGGATGAAATAATAGGCACCGGGCAGCAGCACAGCGACAGTGCCGGCCTTGGCCATGGCCTGTGCGCCTTCACTGTCGGTATATTCCACATGGTCGGCGGAAAGCGCATTATAGGAGGCGGCTAATTTGGCACCATGCAAGTTAGACAACTGATCGGCGTGGAGTTTGACCGGCAGGCCATGCGCTTTTGCAGCATCAAAAACGCGGGCGATTTCATCCGGCAGGAAAGCGATCCCTTCACAGAAACCATCGACCGCATCGGCTAGTTTTTCAGCGGCGATGGCAGGCAGCATCTCATTGATAATCACATCAATATAGGCTGACTTGTCGCCGTTCATTTCCGGCGGCAGTGCATGGGCGCCGAGGAAAGTGGTGCGGATTGCGACATTACGCTCTTGTGCCAGACGTCTGGCTGCTTTCAGCGATTTGATTTCATTTTCCGTATCGAGACCGTAACCGGATTTGACTTCAATGGTTGTTACGCCCTCAGCAATCAGGGCATCGAGACGTGGCAGGCTTTCGCGTATCAGATCATTTTCACTGGCTGCACGCAGGGCTTTTACGGAAGACACAATGCCGCCGCCAGCCTTGGCCACTTCCTCATAGGAAGCGCCTTCGAGGCGCAGTTCAAATTCATGGGCGCGGTTGCCGGCGTGAATCAGATGTGTGTGGCAGTCGATCAGGCCGGGGGTAATCAGCCGGTTTTCACAGTTGGTTTTCGGGTAAATTGCATAATGCTCCGGCAACTCGGACTGCAGGCCGACATAGGCGATTCTGCCTTGTTCAACCACGAGTGCAGCATCTTCAATCAGGCCGAGACCATCCGCATTTTCACGCAGCGTAGCAACCCGCGCATGGGTGAAAATATGGCCTTTGTCGTTCAGCGTATCTTTTGTCATGAATGTTTTCCCGCTTCCCCTCTCCGGCTATAATGTATATACATATTAAAAAATGGCAAAGGAAATTTTTAGCCGGATATTTCAGGAGGAGAGAACCGTGCTTCAGCAAAAACATGTCATCCATGCGCAACAGGCTTTATTGGAAAGCGGCTGGGCTGAGAATGTCCGCCTGACGGTTGAAGCCGGAACAATCACGGCGATTGAACGCGGAGCAGGCGCACAATCCGGCGATGAGCATCATGAGGTTATCATTGCGGGGATGCCAAATCTGCACAGCCATGCGTTCCAATATGGCATGGCGGGACTGGCAGAAAAGCGCGGGCCTTCAGCCGATAGTTTCTGGAGCTGGCGCGATGTGATGTATCGTTTTGCCCTGACCATGTCGCCGGAGCAGGCGGAAGCTGTGGCACTACGTCTCTATGTGGATATGCTGGAAAATGGCTTCACCCGCGTAGGTGAGTTCCATTATCTGCATCATGACCGTGACGGTGCGCCTTATGCAGATGTGGCCGAAATGGGCAAACGTATTGCTTCTGCTGCTGAGAAAAGCGGTATCGGGCTGACTTTGTTGCCGGTTTTCTATGCTCACTCCACATTTGGCGGTGCTGCTCCCAATGAGGGACAGCGCCGTTTTATCAATAACATAGACCAATATCAGCGCTTGCTGGATGGTTGCGGCACTGCGCTGAAAGATATGGACGGCGCGGTGCTGGGCGTTGCCCCGCATAGTCTGCGGGCGGTTACGCCGGATGAGTTGAAAATCGTCACGCAAATGCTGCCGGAGACACCGGTGCATATTCATGTGGCGGAGCAGGTTAAAGAAGTTGAAGACTGTATTGCATGGTCCGGCAAGCGTCCGGTTGAATGGCTGCTGGATAATGCTGGTTTGAGCGATCGTTGGTGCCTGATCCACGCCACCCACATGACCGATGACGAGACAACAGGCATGGCAAAAGCCGGTGCAATCGCGGGTCTGTGCCCTGTGACTGAGGCTAATCTCGGCGATGGTACGTTCAATGCCGGTGTCTTCACACAGGCTGGTGGCAAATTCGGTATCGGCTCAGATTCTAATGTGCTGATCGGTTTGGGTGATGAATTGCGCCAGCTTGAATATTCGCAGCGTTTGCAACATCGCGCCCGTAATGTGATGGCGGTTGCGGAAGGCTCAACCGGTCGCGCTTTGTTTGATGGTGCACTTGCTGGTGGCAATATCGCTATGGGTGTGCGCGGGCAGGGGCTGAAAACCGGTGCATCAGCAGATTTTGTAGCACTGGATGTCAGCCGACTTCTCCATGCGAAAGGCGATATGGTGCTGGATGGCATGATCTTTGCCAACCGCGCCAAACCGGCGCATGTCTGGGTGCGCGGCGTAAAACAGGTTGAAAACGGCCGCCATCACCTGCATGAACAGGCAGAGACCGGTTTCCGCAAAGTTTTACACGAGCTTCTGCAAGGTTAAGCCGGTACATATTGAAGAAAAGCGGGTAAAACTGAGTATGCAGGATATTCCATCCGGAGACAGTGAACAGGCTTCATCCCTGCATCAGCGGATTCTGGATGATATTGAGAGCCGCATTCTCTCCGGCGAGTGGCAGCCTGGTTATCGTATTCCTTTTGAACACGAGCTGACCGAGCAATATTCCTGCTCCCGCATGACCGTGAATAAGGCGCTGACGCAACTGGCCAAGGCCGGAATGATTGAGCGGAAGCGCCGTTCCGGCAGTTTTGTTTCCAAGCCGCAATCACAGGCGGCAATATTGGAAATTCACGATATCCGCGATGAGGTGGAGCAGTTGGGTCTGCCTTATCGCTATGAGTTGCAAAAATCGATTAATCGTAAAAGCACGGTGGTAGACAGCAAGAAGCTTGATATCGAGCGTAATACGCCTCTGATAGAGCTGACTTGCCGCCATTATGCCGGAAAACGGGTTTTCGCGCTGGAAGAGCGTATCATTAATCTGCGTGCGGTTCCTGATGCTGCGCAGACAGATTTTTCCAAGCAATCACCCAGCCCGTGGCTTGTTGCCTATGTGCCGTGGAGCAATGCACAACATTCTATCCGTGCCGTTGCAGCGGATGAAAATGTAGCCGCTATTCTTGGTATTCCGACAGGGGCGGCCTGTCTGGTGATCGAGCGCCAGACATGGAATGCCGGACTGCCGGTGACCTATGTACGCCTGACCTATAGCGGTGACAGCCATGCATTGATTGCCCGTTTCACACCATCACAGGGATAGAAACGGCGGGCTTTCACCCGCCGTCAGTTATCAGAAGCTGCGCTGGAAACGGATCATACCCTGAACCGCATCTTTGCCGTTCTGGATGGATTTTTCATCCTTCCATTTGGTGTAGGAGAGTTCCGGTGTGATTGCGAAGTCCGGCACTACTTCGTAAGATAGGTTTGCTGTTGCGGCGAAGGTTTTGGACGCATCATAGGCAAGCTGGGCATTCAGCACGGCCTGCGGTGTCAGCTTATAGGCTGCACCACCCCAGAAAGCCCAATCACCGCCCCATGTGCCGTAGAAACTGCTGACAGCGCGGATCTGGCCGATGACCTGATTATTATCATTCAGAACATTGATATAATTATCCTTGTTGGATTTATAGCCACCCATCGCCCATACGGAGAAATGGTCGGTAACATTCAGATCGCCGCGGACTTTCCCTGCCCATTCTTTATTGCGGGCGTCATAGGCGGTAACTGCGGTGAGCGAGCCCCAGCCCTGAGCATAGCGCAGACCACCAACGACATGCGGTGTGTAATTTTGGATCGTGGCACCCCATTTTTTACCGGTCCAGTCAGACGGTACATCATCAACATCGCCATTACCGCCCTGTTCCACAGAAAGGATGGCTGACAGGCCGTTGTCACCCGCATAAGTGTAGCTGATCAGGCCGGTACGATAACCACCGGCAAGGATTACATCATCATTCATGACATTGCCGAGATAACCGGGGAAAGTGACAAATGCGGATTCATCCAGACCAATCCGCAGGCCGCCAAGCTCCACATAACCAAAGCGCAATGTGCCGGAAGACTTGTCATCCTTGCCGTCTTTCCACTGAAAGCGCAGATCTGCATAGGTTTTTAATGTGCCAAGTTCGGTTTCGGATGCGGTGCTGAATTTCAGGCTGAAGCGTGCCAGTCCTTCATAGGTGTCGCGTTTATCTTTGCTGGCATAGAGTTTGCCATCACGGCTTTCAAAACCACGACCATAAACATCATCGCCGCCGGTTATGTCATAACGGACATAACCGTGAATCCGCAGGCAGGTTTCAGTGCCCGGAATGTAGAAATATCCTGCGCCATAGGCATCGCAAACGCGGACATATTCAACGGCTTCAGGTTCCGGTGCAATAACCGGATCAGCAGCAAATGCTGCTGCGCTTGTGAAAAGAGTTGCAGCGGAACTGAGTAAAATTAATTTTGTTTTCATTTTTATCTCCAGAATTAGACACTGAAGATATTCGTCGAAGCCGCTCCTGTTCCCAACGCAGAAATAGGGAGATTAGTTTATAAAAATCAATATGTTGCATAATTGTATCAAGGCAATTTATTGCCTGATATTTCAGGTTCAAAACTTTGTAATGAGTTGAAAACAGCTTCCTGCGTGTGTGAGTAACTATGCGATGCCAGCGTTTTGCAACCTACCGGAGAAGCAAAATGAGTTTGGCTTCTCCGGATAAGAGTTTTTTAAAACGCTTCTTTTGACAGTGTCACTGTTTCGAGGAAATCATAGTCCAGAGTAACGCCGATACCCGCACCGTTAGACGGAACCGGCATAATGCCGTTTTCAGTTTCCAGCTTCTCACAGACAATATCCCGTTCGAAATATCGCGAGGAAGAGGATGTATCACCCGGACGCTTGAACTGCTCCAGCGTTGAGAGATGAATATTATGGGCACGGCCGATACCGGATTCCAGCATGCCGCCGCACCAGACCGGCACATCATGCGCCTGACAAATATCATGGATTTGACGCGCATAGGCATGACCGCCGACACGACCGACCTTAATATTGATCACGCGGCCTGCATCAATCGCCAGTGCTTTGCGGCAGAGTTCAGGTGTGCGGATACATTCGTCCAGACAAATTGCTGTACGCATCATGGATTGTAGTTTTGCATGATCCTGTAAATCATCCCAAGCCAGCGGCTGTTCGATATAATCCAGACCGAAATCATCGAACTGACGCAGCAGAGCGAGGTCAGCCAATGTATAGGCGCAGTTGGCATCAACAGTCAGATGAATATCAGGGAAGCGGTTGCGCACTTTTTCCAGCAGTTTCAGATCATGACCCGGCATGACTTTCAGCTTAATGCGGCGATAACCCTGCTGCACATGACGTTCAACATCCATGAGCGTATCCGGAATTTCCTTAATGCCCAGTGATACACCGACTTCAACTTCTTTGCGGGTGCCGCCAAGCGCATGGGACAGCGACAGGCCGAGCGATTTCGACCACAAATCCCAATAGGCCATTTCCACACAGGCTTTGGCCATCTGATGATCGCGCCAATGGCGCATCATCTGGCTCAGTTCATAAGGTGTTGAGAATTCTTTGCCGATAATCTGTGGCAGGAAAACATCCCGCATCATCATCATGGATGAAACCGTGGTTTCCGGCAGATAATCGGGCAGGGTGTCGCATACACCTTCCGCGTAACCTTCAATATTGCCGCTGCGCAGGATGAGCAGCGGGAAAGTCTTTTTCGTAGCCACACCGGTAGAAATGCGAAACGGATTGAGAAGTTTCAGCTCTACAAGACGTAATTCTGCGCTATCGATCCGGAGTTTCGGACGGAGTTGCGACGGGGCTTGGAACAACATGATTGGTCTCTGTATTCTGTATGCGCTGTCAATCAGCGTGCCTGCAGTGAGGATCGTGAAATAGGGTGAGGCCGCAGCAAGTGCCGCGGCCCCGCTTTGATTAGTTCCAGCTCATGTCATAGAAGCGCACGAACTCATCCGGTGTCGGAGTGAAGTTCAGATCTTTCGCCATCACATAATTGGTTGTGTAGGTCCAGAGCGGCACCCAATAGGCCTGATCGGCGATCTGGCGCAGAGCCTTGCTGTAAAATTCTTTGCGTTTTTCCGGATCGGTAGTGGTGTCAGCCTGTTTGAGCGTTGCTGTCAGCTCAGCATTCTTGACATCATCAATATCGGAGCCGTCAAAGAATTTGGATGTCGAGGCAGAGGCATCAGCCACCGAGCCGGAGCCCCATGTGACAAAGCCCATCGGGATTTCACCTTTGAGCTGTTTGTCTGCGAGTGCTGCATATTTCAGCATCTGCAGATCAACCTTTACACCGACATTGCCCAGCATCTGTGCCATGGCTTCGGTGGCTGCTTTATCACGATAGAAATACATCGTGGTGGTAAAGCCGTTTTCATAGCCGGCTTCTTTCAGCAGTTCTTTGGCCTTGGCCGGATCAAAATTGTAGGATGTCACATCCTGCTCACAGCCAAATTGCAGCGGGCTGCAAATGGAATTGATGATCTGCGAGGAAGGCGCGAAGAAAGCATCGCGCACGGCTTTACGGTCAATCGCATGATTGATTGCCTGACGCACGCGTACATCTTTCAATGGTGTATCGGCGCTGGAACGACCGGAAACATCCATAGAAATGTAGCCGAAGCGCAATGTTTCGCCCTGAACCACGTTGAAACTGTCGCGGGTTTTGAGCTTCTGTGTGAGATCTTCAGGCACCTGCCAGATGAAATCCACCGAACCGGACATCATTTCTGCGATCTGTGTATTGGTATCCGGAATGCTGCGCACTTCCACATTTTTGATCTGCGGTTTCTGACGCGGACCGCCATCGTGATAGTCAGGGAAAGCCTTCAGCGTATAGCCGCTGCCCGGTTCGATCTTATCCACCATATAAGGGCCGGTGCCGACCGGATTTTTGGAGAATCCTGCATCGCCGACTTCCTGATAATATTTTGCCGGATAAATCTGAATGGCGCTTTCAAGGAAATCGAGCGCGGCAGGGAATGGTGCTTTCAGATGCACGAGAACGGTCTGGTCATCAATCTTCTCGGCGTTTTTGATCCATGCCACGGTGTTTGGCATAGCAACCGGAGTTTTCGGATCGGAGAAATGATTGAGTGTGAACACAACATCATCCGCACCGAAAGCATCGCCGTTATGGAACTTTACGCCCTGGCGCAGCTTGAATTCAAGAGTGAGATCATCCACCCATTTGAAGCTCTCGGCCAGATTGCCGACCCATTCGCGGGTTTTCGGGTCGCGTTCAACCAGTGTGTCCCAGACGGCATAACCGAAAATGGTGCTTTCGCGGGCTGAACTGAAATAGGTGTTCGGATTGTCCAGTTCTTTGGCAAAGGCGATATTGACGGTGTCATCTGACTTATCGGCCAATGCCGCACCGGATACGCCCAGATACAGGCTGGCGGTAAGGGTAGCCAGAATTGCAAAATTCTTACGAAAGCTCATGTGTCGCTCCACTTCGACGCAAGGTTAAAAAGGGTCAGGCAGTTTTCTTTGTTGTTATCGGGTTGAAGGCTGCGGGCTTTTGCCCTCAGCAATATCGGCAAATATCCCTGCCATGCAGCGCAATGCATCACGGCAAGTGCTTTTCAGAACATGTTCATCCGGTGCATGTTGCGAACAGGCGCGGTAGGAATGTGGTACCCAGACGGTTGGCAGGCCCAGTGTCTCCGAGAAACACTCATTGGGCAGCGAGCCGCCGAGATTAGGCAGAATATGCGGCGGGTTGCCGGAAGTATCTGTCAGCGATTGCGCGACAAAACGTGCCCACGGATGATCCGGATCAAGGCGGGTCGCGGTAAAATCATCATCCTCGCGACGGGTGATTTTGACATCCGCATAACCATGCTGATCGAGATGACGGCGTAGCGCCGGTATAATGTCGTTCGCATCTGTGCCAACAACATAACGCAGCTGGCAGGTTGCGCGTGCCTTGCCGGAGATGGCATTGACCGGTGCCTCCGGCACGCCGGATGTCATGGCGAGAATGGCAAAACTGTTCCAGCCATAGACACGCTCAGCGGGTGTCAGACCGGCTTCACCCCAGTCTTTATCAACGCTCGGGCCGGTTTCCATATCCACCGGCAAATCACGGAGTGCCGCGCGGATATTATCGGTCAGGCTGGTTGGCCGCCATTCAGGAATGCGGATCTGGCCGCGTTCATCGGTGACTGTCGCAAGCGCCTGTACGAGCCGCATCGCCGGATCGATAAGCAAGCCGCCCCAATTACCGGAATGATGCGCGCCGTTTCGTTTTTCAACAATCAGATCAACTGTGACTGCGCCGCGTGCACCCATGAAAACTGTGGCTCTGTCCGGTTGCAGCCGTGGGCCGTCGGAGGCAATCAGCACATCGGCAGCGAGTTCCTGTTTGTGTGATGCGCAGAAGGCCTGCAAACCCGGAGAGCCGTTTTCTTCGGCCATTTCCAGCAGAATGGTAGCATTGAAGCCGAGTTTGCCATGCAAGGCAATCAGGGCTTCAAGTGCAGCAATATTGATCAGATGCTGTACTTTATTATCGGCTGTGCCGCGCCCGTACCAACGATCACCTTCTTCGGTCAAAACGAAGGGTGACAGGCCTTCGCGCCATTGCTCGGTCTGTGCATGAATGACATCGCCATGGCCATAGATCAGCACAGTCGGCAGGGCGGCGTCTTCTGTGCGACGGGCAATCATCAGCGGGCCGCCTTCCGCCACCGGATTGTCGTAAATTTTGATCTCAAATCCTGCGGCCTGCAAACGCGGCGTAATAGCCGTGTTCAGATAATCTGTCAGTACAGGTTTTCTCTCCGGTACCTGACTTTCTGTCGGATAGCTCACCAAAGCAGCCAGTTCGGATTTCATCGTGCCGCTGTCGAAATAGGTTTCGATTTGGCTGATGACAGTCTCACGCAAAGTCATGGCTGTCCTCCTCGGTCACCGCATCGCCCCATGGCGACATGATCTCGGTGCAGCCGGAGTTCAGATCGCCTTCACGCATCACACCGGCAGGGCAGGCAAAGGCAAAAGGCCAGACAGTGCGGCGGGTGGTGACGGTGCGCGCGACTTTATTCAGTTCCGCAATTATATCCGCTGGCAGGCTGTCATCAGCGATAATGACATCGGCAGCTGACATATCGAGACGCGGCTGATGGAAAGCACCTTCAATATCCATGCCGGAATCAACGATGAAAGAGGAGAGCTGGGCAACGGCAGAGACAATCTTACGCCCGCCCGATGCACCAATGGCGAAACGGCGTTCGCCTTGCTCACCAAGCGCAGGGCAGACATTCATCAGGCACTGGCGTCCCGGTTGCAGGGAGTTTGGTTTGCCCTGCACAGGATCGAACCACATAATGCCGTTATTGAGCAAAAAGCCGGTGGAGGGCGAGACGACTTTTGAACCGAACAATGACAGCAAAGTCTGCGTCATTGAGACCATATTGCCTTGACAGTCAACGACGGAAAAATGGGTTGTGCAGCCCGGTGCTTTCGGCACTTCGCCGTCATCACCCATATTCTCCAGCCGCTGCTGATAGGCATGGCGCAGCGCTTTGGCGTAGCCGGTATAGGCATCAGCGTCCGGCTGGCCTTTGCCGATTTCCGGTAAGGCTTCAAAGGCTTGTCTCATGGTCGGGCCGGCGGTCAGATGCGGTGTGACATAGAATGTCGCATCGCCGCGCTTAAAACTCAGCGGATCAGCAATGGTCGCACGGTAATCACGCAGATCCTGCATTGATAATGAGCCGCCTTTTGCGCGGACATCTTTGACCAGTGCTTGTGCCAGATCGCCTTCATAGAATGTGCGATAGCCCTGTTCTGCCAGTTCTGTCAGGGAAGGTGCATAACCGGACATATCAACGCGCTTGTCAGACAGGCTCGTCCAGCCATTGATCATCGGCCATTGGCCATCCTCCAAAAACAGCGCTGCGGCATCCGGATCTTTGGCCAGCTCGCGGGTTGCGCCTGCGATAACAAGCGCTGCATACCAATCGACCGGCAGGCCTTCTTTTGCGAGTTTAATCGCCGGAGCCAGCAGCTCCGCCCAAGGCATAGTGCCCCAGCGTGCATGTGCCTGACCGATACCGTCGACCACACCCGGTACTGCAACGGCAGTCGCGCCCATAATATTACGGTCATCGACCACGGCTTCCCACGGGAAAAGATCGGAGTTTTTACCGGCACCGGAGAGCGGATAATCGGCAGGATTCAGTTCCACAGGTGCACGCATGGCATAGGTTACGGCATGGGCTTTGCCGGAGGCAGCGTCCCAAACCATCATCGCGCCGCCACCGGCAGGGCCTGACATCCACGGCTCAAGCACACCGATAGCGAAAGAAACGGCGGTTGCTGCATCCATCGCATTGCCGCCTGCTGCAAGCACTGCCGCACCGATTTGCGCTGCGCGGCTGTTTTGTGCTGCTACAACACCACCTTTAGTGCGGATGACATTCTTGCGAGTAACTTGCGTACGGGAAAGACTGGTTTGCATTTCAGTTCCTTAATCAGTTCAGGCAGGCAATGCAGTGGCATTGGTATAAAGGTGGCAGGCGACACAACCGCTGCCGCTTTCCTGCAAGACAGGGCGGGACTGATCGCAGGGGGTAAAGCGGTCAGGGCAGCGCGGATGGAAGGCGCAACCCGAAGGCGGATTAATCGGATTGGGATATTCTGTGCCGAGCTGTGTATCCGGCACACCTAGTTCCGGTTCCGGTGTCAGCACAGAATCCAGCAAAGCCCCTGAGTAAGGGTGGCGGGCATTGCGGAAAATATCTTCAGTTTCGCGTTCTTCAACAATGCGTCCGAGATACATTACCGCAACGCGTGTCGCGAGATATTCAACAACCGCCAGATTGTGGCTGATGAACAGATAGGTCAGACCGAGTTCACGCTGCAAATCGCCGAGCAGATTGAGAATCTGGCTCTGCACGGAAACATCGAGTGCGGATGTCGGCTCGTCGCAGATAACAATTTCCGGCTTCATAATCAGCGCGCGGGCAATAGCGACACGCTGGCGCTGGCCGCCGGACATCTGGTTCGGATAGGCGTTGAGCATACGCGAAGGCAGCCCGACGACATCCATGATTTCCTTTACCTTCTTTTCGCGCGATGCCTGATCGCCAACACTATGCACCACGAGCGGTGCCATAATGATCTGACGGATAGTTTTACGCGGATTGAGCGAGGAATAAGGATCCTGAAAGATCGGTTGAATACGGCGCGACAATTCAAAGCGGTTTTGCTTGGTGATATCCTCGCCGTTAATTTCGACGCGTCCACTGGTTGGTTTTTCCAATCCGAGCAGGATTTTGGCCAACGTTGATTTTCCGCAACCGGATTCACCGACAAGGCCAAGAACCGAGCCGCGCTCTACCGTCAGCGAAACATCACTGACCGCTGCCAGCGGCTTTTTGCCGGAGAAAAAGCCCTGCCGTACCTTATAGATTTTGGAGACATTGTGAAGTTGTAGAACTGGCTGGCTCATAGCAAAGCCTCCGCAGGCTGACGCATGCCGTTTGCATGGATGCACTGTAGTTTATGATGAGCGGAGAGATCGCGCTGCGGGATGGTACCGGTGCAGGCTTCAATCGCTTCAGGGCAGCGGTCGCGGAAGATGCAGCCGGTATGACGACCGACCAGATTTGGCACGATGCCCGGAATTGTACCCAGCCGTTCGCCGCGCTTGATGCGTCCCGGTATCGGAATGCAGTCCAGAAGCCCACGCGTATAAGGATGCGCAGGATTGCGGAAGATTTCGCTGACAGAACCGGCCTCAACCAGTTCACCGGCATACATAACAGCAACTTTGTCAGCGATACGCGCAACGACACCGAGATCATGGGTGATCAGGATCATCGCCATGCCCATTTTTTGCTGCAGGTCTTTGAGAAGACGCAAGATCTGTGCCTGAATGGTTACGTCCAGAGCTGTTGTCGGTTCATCGGCGATCAGCAATTCCGGCTCGCACATCAGTGCCATTGCAATCATGATACGCTGGCGCAAACCACCGGAGAGCTGATGCGGATATTGGTTGAGACGGCTTTCTGCAGCGGTAATCCCGACCATGCGCAGAAGATCTGCGGCGCGTTTCAGTGCTTCAGCTTTGCTGACAGATTTATGCAGGCGCAATGCTTCCGCCAGCTGGCTGCCGATCGTATAGGCAGGGTTCAGGCTGGTCATCGGCTCCTGAAAAATCATCGCCATGCGGTTGCCGCGCAGCGCACGCATTTCCCGTGCTGTGGCTTTTTGCAGGTCAATGCCGTCAAAGCTCATCTCGGTCGCATTACGCTGAATGCCCGGTGACAAAAGCCCCATAACAGCCAGCGAGGTCAGCGATTTGCCGGAACCGCTTTCACCGACGATACATAGCGTTTCACCCGGTTTAACCTCGAGATTGATATTGCGCACGGCATGAAGAGTGCCCGCGGCGGTGGGGATGTCCAGTGTCAGGCCCTGAACTTTAAGAATAGGAGCAGTCATTGGTTTTCCCCTCAGTTCCGTCCGCCCGGCGCGGTAATATCGCGCAGACCGTCGCCCATGAGATTGATCGCCAGTACCAGCACAAACAGCGCAACACCGGGGATCATCACAAGCCATGGCTCGAACAGCATCATGTCTTTGCCCTCGGAGATCATCAGACCCCAGCTGGCTGTCGGCGGCTGCACACCTAGACCTAAGAAGGACAAGGCGGCTTCCAGCAAAATAGCATGCGCCATTTCCAGCGTGGCAACGACAATCAGATTGTTCATCAGATTAGGCAGGATTTCGGAGATCAGAATGCGCGGCGTGGATGTGCCGATGGCATAGGATGCTGCAACATATTCCCGTCGCGCGATCTGTAATGTTGATGCGCGCATGACCACCGCATAGCGATCCCACAGTAACAGGCCGAGCACGGTGGCAACAACAGTCAATGAGCCGCCAAACAATGCAACAACGGCCAGTGCGACCAGAACAACCGGCATTGCGAGACGCACATTAATCAGGAATGTCACAACCGCATCCACACGGCCGCCAAAATAACCGGCTGCAACGCCCATAGCCGTGCCGATAATGCCGGAGATCAGAGCTGCCGACAGGCCGATAAATAATGAAACGCGTGCACCGTGCAGCAAACGGGCGAGATAATCGCGACCAAGCTGGTCAGTTCCCAGAACGTGATCGGATTTACCGCCTAAGAATTCCGGCGGCACCATACGGTTCAGCAGATCCTGCGTATAGGGATCATATTTGAGAAGCATCGGAGCAAAGATTGCAACCAGTGCAATTACAGCCACGATGATCGTGCCGATCATGAAACCGCTATGACCGAAAATACGGCGGCGCAAAATCGCAGACGGGGACGGTTCCAGAATTTGTTCTGCGGTCGGTATGGAAGAAAACGTGGTCATGAGGTCCTCATGCGTGGATCAAGCCAGGCATTCATGATGTCGGCGAGCAGTGTGAAGACGATGTAAAACATGGAGAAAAGCAGGATCAGTGCCTGAACGGTCGTCAGATCATTGCGGGTGATCGACTCCCATGCGAGCAGTCCGGCACCCGGCAAAGCGAAGACAGATTCAACAACAATTGACCCACCGAGCATGAAGCCCATCTGCACGGCGGACAGCGACACAACAGGGATAATCGCATTACGCAGCGCATGGGTGAACAGCACCCGCCATTCGGATGAGCCTTTGGCGCGGGCGGTGCGAATATAATCGGATGAGAGAACTTCCAGCATGCCGGCGCGGGTGAGGCGCATAATTGCAGGCATGGCATAATAGCCGAGCACAATGGTTGGCAGAATGAAATGCTGCCATGTCTTGGCGCCTGAAGCAGGCAGCCAGCCGAGATCAATGGAGAAAACCGAGATCAGCACAAGCGCAAACCAGAAACTCGGCATTGCCTGTCCGGCGACAGAAATAAACAGCGCCAGCTTGTCGGTCAGTGAGTTGGGGCGTTTGGCAGCAAGCACGCCAAGGGGTACGGCGACGAGCAGCGCAAACACGATGGCGGTCAGGCCAAGGCGCATTGTCACGCCAAGACGGCTGGAAATGAGATCTGCAACCGGAAGTTTGAAATAATAGCTCTGGCCAAAATTGAAATGTGCGGCATTCCACAGCCAGTCCGCATATTGCAGCAGCATCGGGCGGTCAAAGCCGTAAAATTCACGGATTGTCTGAATGTCCTGCGCACTGGCGCCTTCTCCGGCGATAGCCGTCGCAGGGTCGCCGCTCAGGTAAAGCAGACAGAAACTGATAAAAGACACGGTCAGCGCAACCAGTAAGGCAAGGCCGAGCCGCTTGAGGATGAAACCAAGCAAGTTTTGCTCCGTCAAAATCGTTTTAGGATATGAGGGGTGTGGCCGGAGGTGACAGTGCAGAACGCATCAGCTGGGTACTGCGAGATTTCACCTGTTAACGGATTGCCGGCTTACGCGTCATCAAAGCGGAATGATGCAGACGCGATACCGTGAAAACCGGAAATATTCTTCAGCCGTTTACTGCCAAAGCTGAATTAAACAATATCGGCTACCGGCTTATTTGGCGTGCTGAAAACCACGGCAAAGATTTTTTGATTTTTCATTGGCATTCCCCTTTTGTATTGTATTGCAATACTTGTGATCGCATGTTAATATCGAACCATAGTTTTCCCTTCTGCGTCAAGAGTTTTTTGCGACTGGAGTGTGCCCCATTGAGTGAAAGCGAAAGAAATCCCTTAATTATCAGTTCGCTAATAAAAGCGATGACCCTGTTGAAAGCCTTCGGGGAGGGAAATGCTGTTTTGGGTATTTCTGATCTTGTGCGCATAACGGGCATTGAGAAAAGCAGCGTACAGCGCATCCTCGCCACGCTCTATGCGGAAGGCATGTTGAACCGTGATAATCATAGCCGCCGTTACCGGCTATCAAATCAATGGCTGCATATGGCCTATGCCCATTACATTGCAGAGCCGCTGACATCGCAGGTTATGCCGCGTCTTTTCGCCTTGCAGCAGCAAATCGGGCAGTCGTTCAATCTGGCAGAAATATGTGACACATCAATTATTTACTCGGTGCGTCTTCCGGTGCAGCGTACCAATTTTGAAGGTACATTGGTCGGGCGTACCCATCCGGCGCTGAATACATCGGGTGGCCGTGCCATTCTCGCCACATGGGACGCAGATGCACGGCAGGATGCCGTGAAAAACTGGCCGGTGACGGAATATACGCCACGCACAACAGTTGATCGCGGGGAAATTTCAGAGCTTGTTGAACAGGCGCGACAGGATGGTTTTGCTATCTCCGTGGAGGAAATCCTGCTCAATGAAATTGGTATCGCCGCACCGATCAAGTCGTCCAGCGGTAAAGCGCGCGCAGCAATTCACTGTTCTGTTTCGATGGCTGACTGGTCGGTAGATCGTGTGCGTAAAGAAATCGCGCCATTGCTGGTCGATACAGCACGAACATTTTTTGATCCGCGGACAGAAGACTAGTCTGCCGCATATTTGAGCTGCATAGCTATATGATGCATATGAAAACGGGGCCTGACGGCCCCGTTTTTTATTCAGGAAGAACATCTTCCAGCCCTTTGGTCAGTTCCAGTGCCTGCCGTTCAAACAACCGGCGGTAAATGCCGCCCGGTTTGCGAATAAGCGCATCATGATCGCCTTCCTCAAGGACCTTGCCTTTGTCAAAGACCAGCAATCTGTCCAGTGCGCGCACCGTTGAAAGCCGGTGTGCAATGACCAGTGTTGTACGGCCGATCATTAGCCGTTCCATTGCCTGCTGGATCAGCACTTCCGATTCTGAGTCGAGGCTGGAAGTTGCCTCATCCAGAATAAGGATCGGTGCATTGGCTAGAAACGCACGGGCAATCGCCACACGTTGACGCTCACCGCCAGAGAGTTTCACACCACGCTCACCGACAAGGGTCGCATAGCCTTTTGGCAGACGGCTGATGAAGTCATGGGCGCTTGCAAGACGTGCTGCTTCCTCAACTTCCGCCTGTGTCGCACCGGGGCGGGCATAGGCGATATTCTCGGCCAGTGTCCGGTGAAACAGGATCGGTTCCTGCTGCACAATGGCGATCTGCGAACGCAGCGATGCCTGCGTGACATGAGCAATATTCTGCCCGTCAATCTTAATGGCACCGCCGCTGACATCATAGAGACGCTGGATCAGCTTGACGAAAGTCGTCTTACCCGAACCGGAATGTCCGACCAGACCAACCCGTTCACCGGCTTCAATCTTCACCGAGAAATCACGGTAGAGTGCTGCTTCATGATTGCCGTAATGAAACGTCACCTTGTCAAAACGGATTTCACCATTGCTGATCTGAATGGCCGGTGCATTCGGCTTGTCGGCAATGCCGTAAGGCTCTGCCTCAATCTGCACCAGCTCCTCCATATCATTCACCGAGCGTTGCAGATTGCGGATATGCATGCCGACATCACGCAAATAACCCTGCAGCATGAAGAATGCTGTCAGAACAAAGGTGATATCACCGGCCGTTGCTTTGCCCTGGCTCCACAAGTAAAGCGCAAAAGCAATGACAACACCGCGCATAATCAGCAGATTAGCCCCCTGAATGAAACCGTTCAGAGTTCCGATCAGCCATGTGCGGCGTGTACGGCTGCGCCATTTGGTGACAACTTTTGCAAGTCGTGCATCCTCACGCTTTTCAGCACCAAAGGCTTTCACAACAGCATTGCACGAAATGGCATCAGCCAGCGCGCCGCCCATGCGTGTATCCCAGCTATTAGCCAATGTTGCAGTAGGTGCGACAAACCCGAGCGAAATCACGATCGTACAGACAATGAACAGCACAGAGCCGATTGCAACCAGCACGCCCATGAGCGGCCAGTACCAGGCCAGCAGCGCAACCGAGCCGACGAGCATCAGCAGCGACGGCAGTAATGCAATAATCAGCGTATCATTCAGCAAATCCATCGCCCACATTGCACGCGAGACTTTGCGCACGGTCGATCCGGCAAAGGCATTGGCATGCCAGTCGGTGGAGAAGCGTTGCAGTTTACGGAACGAACTGGCCGCCATGTCACTCATGATTTTCAGCGTGAAATCGGTGATAACATAGAAGGTCAGCTGACGTGTAATCAGGGCCAGTGCGCCAAGCGCCAGCAGAACGATAAGTGCCTCAATTGCCGCAGACCACGCGCTGTCGCCACTCAGCGAAAGCGCGTCAACCAGCCGTCCGGAATAGAGCGGCGTCAGAACATCTGCGGCTGTTGCAAGCAGCATACCGATTATCATCAGTGTCAGCCGCAGAGGCTGACTTCGCCAGTGGCCGAAAGTGTAGCCGAGGACATTGCGGAAGGCAGGCCCACGGAAATTAATGCGAAACCGGGTCATATGAATCATACCAGACCGCGCAGAGTCGGATTCTGGTCCTTTAAAAACATTTTCAGTAAATGTGCGAAGCGGCTTTGCGTCGGACAATTTGTGAAACGAAGACAAAACAAACAACAGCTAAGTGTTGCGGCAAAGCGGAAAATTTTAGGAAAGCGCCCTTTCAGGGAGGGCGGACAGGCCTTGGCCTGTAGCACGGGCCAAAGACTTAAAGTCTGGGAGCGCCCGCGTGAACACCGGGCACCGACGGAAATGGATAGACACGCATCTCATACCTCTTGCCAGTGTTTCAGATATTTGCACAATAAATGAGCAATCGGTTTTGCCAAGTGCAAAAATGTATAATTTGTTTCACAAAATCCTGAGTGTGGCAAAAAAGTTCTGTTTTAAAATTTCAGCAGATTTTGCCACACACAGTCTTCGGAATATTTTCAGAATGCCGGAATGGCCAGTCAGATGTAATTAAGTCTTCAAGGCTGGCTGAACAGCATGGATATGCCCTGACCGACACCCACACACATGGTTGCCAGAGCGTGCTTTGTACCTCGTGCGTGCAGTTCAATAGCAGATGTTAAGGTTAGCCTTGCACCGGACATGCCCAGCGGATGACCAAGCGCGATTGCGCCGCCATTCGGATTGACATGCGCTGCATCATCATCCAGCCCGAGCTGGCGCATACAGGCCAGAGCCTGCGCGGCAAAGGCCTCATTCAGCTCAACCAGACCGATATTGGCCATGTTCAGACCGTGGCGCTGCAGCAGTTTGTGTGTGGCAGGCACTGGGCCGATGCCCATAATGCGCGGTGCAACACCTGCGGTCGCCATGCCGCTGATCCGTGCGAGCGGTGTCAGGCCGTAGCGCTCAACCGCTTGTTTGGACGCGATAATAACCGCCGCCGCACCGTCATTCACGCTTGAGGCATTGCCTGCGGTGATCGTGCCGCCGCGTCGAAACGGCGTATCAAGCGTGGCCAGTTTTTCCAATGAGGTTTCGCGTGGCTGTTCATCCTGAGCAACGATCGTGCTGGTGCCTTTGCGCCCTGCAATTGTATAGGGCGCAATTTCCTGTGCCAGACGCCCGCTTTGCATGGCTGCTGCCGCACGTTGTTGGCTGCGCAATGCGAATGCATCCTGATCTGTGCGGCTGATATTATAATCAGCGCTGAGATTTTCTGCGGTTTCCGGCATGGATTCACTGCCGTAATTTTTGTCGAGCTGCGGATTGATAAAACGCCAACCGATTGTGGTGTCATAGACCGCATTCTGCCGTTGAAACGCTGCATCGGCTTTTGGCATTACGAATGGCGCGCGCGACATGCTCTCAACACCACCGGCGATGATAATATCGGCCTCACCGAGTTTAACGGCACGCGCAGCATAACCCACTGCATCAAGGCCGGAGCCGCAAAGACGGTTGAGCGTTGTTGCAGGCACCGTTTCGCCAAGGCCGGAAAGCAAGACTGCCATGCGCGCGACATTGCGGTTGTCCTCACCAGCCTGATTGGCGCAGCCGAACACCACTTCATCAATCATCTCTGCGCTCAAAGACGGGAAACGTGCCAGCGCCTCACGGATAGTATGCGCTGCCATATCATCAGGCCGCACTGCTGAGAGTGCACCGCCATAACGGCCGATTGGCGTGCGCACACCACCGATAATATAGGCTTCGCTCATATTAGTGTTCCTTATGGTTTTGTGCAGCAAACATCGGCCCGCCTTTATGCGTGGGAAAGCCATAGCCGTTAATCAGCACCAGATCGATATCGCCGCTGCGCGCTGCAATACCCTCGCGCAACAGTTGTTCACCTTCATCGGCCATTGCCTTTAAAAGCTGACGGATGATTCCATCCGGTGTGAAGGGGCGCGGCGTAATGTTTTTCTCAAGCCTTGCCGCTTCGATAATCGCGGTGACATCCGGATCGGTCTGTCGCTTACCGTCGGCATACATATACCAGCCTTTACCGCTTTTTTGTCCGAACCGGCCTGCTTCGCAAAGACGGTCGGGAATGCTGCAATAAGGCTCATCAGGGTTGCGCGTTGTCGCCTGACGCTTGCGTTTTGCCCAGGCAATCTCCAGCCCCGCCATATCGTAAACCGCAAACAGTCCGAGAGCAAAACCGTATTGCTCCAGCGCTGCATCAATCTCATGCGGCCACGCGCCTTGCTCGAGCATGAACTCGGCCTCGCGGCGATAGGCAGAGAAAATCCGGTTGCCGATAAAGCCCTCACAAACGCCGCAGACAATAGCCAGCTTGTTCAGTTTTTTGGCAACCTCAAGCGTGGTTACCAGTACATCGGGCGCTGTTTCTGCACAATTGACCACTTCCAGTAGGCGCATAATATGCGCCGGTGAGAAGAAATGCATACCGATAACCCGCGACGGATTGTTGATCTTAAGTGCTAATTCATCGGGATTGAGATAGCTGGTATTGGTGGCGACAATGGCATCGTCACGCAAAATGCCGGACAGACGGCGAAACAGCTCTGATTTAACATCAAAATCATCGAACACCGCTTCAATCACCAGATCAGCAGCGGCAAGCGCGCTGATATCAGCACTGACTGTGCAACTGGCACGCTGCTGTTCTAGCGCCTGTTCACTGAGGCGGCCGGACTGAAACTGCTTGTCCAGCAGTGCTGTGATGCGGGCAAGACCGGCATCTGCCGCTTCCTGTGTCGGCTCATAGCCGATAAGTTGATAGCCAGCGGCAAGGGCAGCCACTGCAATTGCCGAGCCCATCATACCGGTGCCGGCAATGCCGATTGTAGCAACCGGCCGTGGTACCGTACCGGCAGGCAGATCATGCTTTCCGGCTTCGCGTTCGGCGAAAAACACATGCCGCAAGGCTTTAGCTTCATCGCTTTCACGAAGGCGCAGAAATGTGGCATGTTCTTCAACCAAAGCCTGCTGGACAGGCAATGTGGCTGCCAGTGATACCAGACGCACCGCCTCGGTAGGGGCGAGACGCCCGCGCGCTTTGGCAAGAATTTTTGCTGCTGTCTGTTCAGTGTTTGCAGGTTGAACAGACAAGGCCAATGTGCGGCGGGGTTCTTTGCCCGTATGGTACTGTGCTGCCTTTTGTGCGGCATCAGTCAGGCTCTCAGATATTGTGATTTCATCAATCAGGCTATTCTGCAGCGCTTCCTGTGCGGAAATAGTTTTGCCCGATGCGATCATGTCGATTGCAACATCAAGGCCCGTCAGCCGTGGTAGACGCTGGGTGCCGCCCGCACCCGGCACAAGTCCGAGTTTCACTTCCGGCAGGCCGAATTTGGCCTTCTCAACAGCCAGCCGGTAATGGCAAGCGAGGATAATCTCGCAACCGCCGCCAAGCGCTGCACCATTAATGGCGGCAATCACCGGCTTAGCGGATGCTTCAATCCGTGCTGTCACCTGCGGCAAAGTCGGCTCGCTCGGCGGCAGATCAAATTCTTTGATATCTGCACCGGCGGCAAAGAATTTGCCTGCACCGCGCAGAGTGAGGGCACGGATCTCGGCAGAGTTCTCTGCCAAGTCCAGCGCCTGCATCAGCCCTTCGCGGATGGCGGCTGAAATCGCATTCACCGGCGGGTTTGCCAGTGTGAGATGTAATACACCATCCTGCACCACACCGGTAACGGCAGATGAAAAACTGATCGGCTGCTGCGTGTCAGAAGGGCTGTGCATCATATGTCCTGTCCGGATTTTTAGTCACTTTTTCTGGCGCTTATTCAATCGGGCACAACAGCTGTGGCTTGAATTTCTATCTTGGCACGATCTTCAATCAATCCTGCAACTTGCATTGCTGCCATTGCCGGAAAATGCTTGCCGATCACATCGCGATAGGCCTGACCAAGGCCGCGCATATTGGCTTTGTATTCCTGCTTGTCGGTGAAATACCAGGTCATGCTGGTAATATGTTCCGGCCCTGCACCATCCACAGCGAGAATAGCGACAATGTTTTTCAGAGTCTGGTGAACCTGCTCAACAAAATCATCGGTTTCGAATTCACATTGTTCATTCCAGCCGATCTGGCCACCGATAAAAATGGTGCGTCCGCGTGCCGAGATGCCGTTGGAATAGCCGATCGGGGCAACCCAGTTATCCGGCTGTAAAATCTTATGCATGAATTGTCTCCAGATGATTGAGAAGCGCGGCGCGGATATCATCGGGCCATGCGCGGGCTTTATGAGTTGTGCTTGAAGTGGCGACGAGCTTGTGTTTCGCTGTCCATAACAGATCGCCATTGGCGCGCACTTCATGGTCGAGCGATAGCGAACTGCCGCCAACCGCAGTGACTTTGAGCGTGAAGTCCAGCAGATCGGCATGGAAGCCGGGTTTTACAAAAGTCAGATCAAGCCGTACTGTTGGTGTTGCGATCTGCCGGTCATGATTGAGGCTTTTCCAGTCAGCGCCGATTGAGGCGAAGAAGTCCTCCAGCACTCCGATCAGAATATTCAGATAAGACGGAAAATAAGCGATGCCCGAAGGATCACAATCGCCGAACCGTAAGGGTCTTGTAGTGTGAAAAACCATGATCCACCCTTTAAACCGTTTTCAGCAATTCGCGGGCGATAATCAGTTTCTGGACCTCTGTTGCCCCTTCATAAATGCGCAGGCTACGGATTTCCCGATAGAGCTTTTCGGTGATTGCGCCGCTTTGCACACCGCGTCCGCCAAACATCTGCAAGGCGCGGTCAATAATCATCTGGGCAGATTCTGTTGCAGCCATTTTCGCCATTGCCGCCTGCTGGGTGGTTGGCAGTTTCTGCAGATCGCGGCGCCATGCGGCGCGGTAGGTCAGAAGGGTTGCCGCCTCCAGTTCTGTTGCCATATCGCCAAGTGCGGCCTGTGTCAGTTGCAGATCGCTGAGTGTTGCGCCAAATATCTGCCGGTTACGCGCATGGTTGAGAGCTTCATCCAAAGCGCGGCGGGCAAAGCCAAGCGCGGCGGCTGCCACGGAGGCACGGAAAATATCCAGCGTGCGCATGGCAATTTTAAAACCTTCGCCGCCTGCACCCAAACGCCGTGAAGCGGGGATACGACAATTGTCAAAACGGATTGTAGCGAGCGGATGCGGTGCGATCACTTCAAGCCGCTCGGCTATGGAAAAGCCCGGATCAGTCGCATAGACCACAAAGGCCGAGATGCCGCGTGTACCCGCAGCCTCACCTGTGCGGGCAAAGACGGTGTAAACATCGGCGATGCCGCCATTGGAAATCCAGGTTTTCTCGCCGTTGAGAATATACTCATCGCCGTCCTGTGTCGCAGCGCATTGCATGGCGGCGACATCAGAACCGGCTTCTTTCTCCGATAGGGCAAAGGCCGACAACCATTCGCCGGAAGAGATTTTTGGCAGAATATGCTGCTTTAATTCATCCGATCCGGCAAGGCCGATCGCGCCGGTGCCAAGCCCCTGCATGGCAAAGGCAAAATCCGCCAGCCCGTCATGCCATGCCAGTGTTTCGCGCGCCAGACAGACCGAGCGGGAGTCAATCTCGGTCTTGCCGCTATTGCCGGTGACACTGTCGAGAAGTCCTGCTTGCCCAAGCAGTTTCACCAGTTTACGGCAGGCAGCATCTGTGTCGTGATGATCGATGTTTTTTAAAACACCGGATGCGGCAAATTCATTGAGCTTTCGGGCGAAATCACGCTGCTGCTGCTCAAAAAACGGCAGTTCCAGATGTTCATGAACGGGGGCTTCGCGGCAGGCTGTATCTGACATGGTTCAGTTCCCTTCAAATTCAGGGCGGCGTTTGGCGGCAAAGGCCTCAAATGCGCGGCGGAAATCCTGTGTCGCCATGCAGATGGCCTGCGCCTGCGCTTCCGATTCAATCATTTCATCAATGCCCATCGCCCATTCCTGAGCCAGCATAGTTTTGGTAATGCCATGTGCAAAATAAGGGCCGTCAGCGAGGGTTTTGGCGAGTTTTTGTGCCTCTGCCAGCAGGTTCTCACCATCATGCAGATGGTTGTAAAAGCCCCAGTCTTTGCCCTCGGTGGCCGACATGAAACGGCCGGTATAAAGCAGCTCCGCCGCACGCCCCTGACCGATAATGCGAGGCAGAATTCCGCAGGCACCCATATCCGCACCGGCAAGCCCGACACGGGTAAACAGGAATGCGGTTTTCGCCTCATGGGTGGCAAGGCGTAAATCGGAGGCCATTGCCAGAATGGCACCGGCACCGGCGCAAATACCGTCCACAGCCGCAATCACTGGCTGCGGGCATTTGCGCATGGCTTTCACCACATCGCCGGTCATGCGGGTGAAGGCCAGCAACTCCGGCATCGGCATTTTGGTCAAAGGCTCGATGATCTCGAAAACATCGCCGCCGGAAGAAAAATTACCACCCGCTCCGGTCACCACTACGGCGCGAATATCTGATGCATAGGTCAAATCGCGGAACAAATCACGCAGCTCCGCATAGCTTTCAAAGGTCAGCGGGTTTTTGCGGTCAGGGCGGTTGAGCGTGAGGGTGGCAACACGCCCGTCTTCACTCACCTCCCACAGAAAATGCTGTGCCTGATAATTTTTGAAAGCTTTCAGATGACTGTTCATGCTGATGGTTTGCTCGCTCATCCAGCCAATACCTCGCCACCGGCAATTGCAATTGCCTGTCCGTTGATTGAGGCGGCATCAGGAGATGCCAGCCATAAGACTGTGTGTGCCACTTCCTCCGGTTTAATCAGCCGGTTTTGCGGATTGGCTTTTACAAAATGCGCCAGCGCTTCTTCTTCAGAGCGACCGGTTTTTTGCATGATCTGTGCAATGGCTTCACGGATAATCGGAGTATCGGTAAAACCGGGACAGACGGCATTGACGGTAATGCCTTTTGTTGCGAGTTCCAGCGCTAAGGCACGGGTGAGGCCGATTACACCATGTTTTGCAGCGCAATAGGCTGAGACATAGGCATAGCCGGTCAACCCTGCCGTGGATGCAATATTGATGATACGCGCATTTGTGCCATAGGCTTTCAGATACGGCAGCACGGCCTGTGTCACCTGAAAAACACCGGTCAGATCAACCGCAAGCACTTGCGACCACATTTCAAGACTGGTTTTTTCAAACGGTGCGGAAGGCGCTTCACCGGCATTATTGACCAGAATACTCACTGGCCCGAAAGCCGCTTGTGCCGCCTGCAAACCTGTGCTGATCGCCTGCGCATTCGTCACGTCAAAACCGCTCGCGACAAAACAGGCTTTGCGTCCCGAAGCCTGATCGAGTTCTGCGGCCAGTGCCGCCAAGGGCTCATGACGCCTGCCGGACAAAGTGACATTGGCAGCGGACAAAGCAAAGTCACGGGCAATTGCCGCACCGATACCGCTGCCTGCGCCGGTGATTAAAACATGTCTGCCGTGGAATTTATTATTGCTCATATCCGGTCTCATTCTGGTTATTTCAGTGCGGCAGCCGCAGCGGCTTCACGAGCCAGATTGGTTTCATACTGGGTTTTGCCGGAGTAATATTGCTTCGGCCAAGGCACGGAGGTCAGCCCGATTTTTGCTGCCTCATGCAGCACCCAAGCGGGGTCTGCCAGATGCGGGCGGGCAACAGCGCAAAGATCGGCACGCCCTGCGGAGATTACCGAATTGGCGTGATCGGCTTCCGATATCGCACCAACAGCAATTGTCGGGATGCCGACTTCATTACGGATTTTGTCTGAAAACGGGGTCTGGAACAGACGGCCATAAACCGGTTTTTCATGTTTAACGACCTGACCGGACGAACAGTCGATGAGATCGGCACCGGCATCTTTAAACATCTGCGCAAAAATCGCTGCATCATCAGGCGTATTGCCACCTTCCGCCCAGTCATGACAGGAGAGGCGTACCGAAATCGGCTTATCCTGCGGCCAGACCGCACGAATGGCCTTGAACACTTCCAGCGGAAAACGCGCACGATTTACGTGGCTGCCACCATATTCATCCTCGCGCTGATTGGTCAGCGGCGAGAGGAAACTGGAGAGCAGATAGCCATGCGCAGCATGGAGTTCCAGCCAGTCTGCACCGGTACTTGCGGCAAGCTCAGTCGCGCGCACAAAATCAGCAATTACCCGGTCCATATCATCGCGCATCATAGGCTTCGGCTTCTGGCTATTGACCAGATAAGGCTCAGCCGAGGCCGAAATCAGCGGCCAGCCGTTTGCTTCATCAACCGGCTGGTCAATGCCCTCCCATGCGGGTTTGGTGGCGCCTTTGCGCCCCGCATGACCCAGCTGAATAGCCACTTTGGCATCACTGTTTTGATGCACAAAATCGACCAGACGCTTCCAGCCGTCGCGCTGTTCTTCGTTCCACAGTCCCAGACAATTCGGAGTGATACGCGCATCAGGAGAAACGCAGGTCATTTCTGCAAAGATTAGACCGGCACCGCCGAGCGCACGGGAACCGAGATGCACCATATGGAAATCATTGATCAGACCATCGGTTGCCGAATACATCGCCATCGGCGACATGACGATACGGTTCGCCAAGGTTACACCGCGCAGCTGATAGGGCGTGAACATCGGTGGCACATGACGTGTACTGCTGTTGCTCTCCACCGGCAGGCCTGACTTTTTGGCAAACCAGTTTTCATAGCCCTGCAACCAGTTTTTATCACGCAGACGCAGGTTTTCATGGCTGATACGCTGTGAGCGCGTCAGCATGGAATACATGAATTGCTCCGGCTCAAAATGATCCGCATAGCGCCGGCCAACCACCTCAAACCATTCCATCGCATTGCGTGCGGCATTCTGAATGCGCGCTACATCCACACGGCGAATTGCCTCATAGGTTTCCAGCGCTGCAGGAATATGACTTTTGTCATGACCGTGCAGGTTAAACTGGTTGGTCAGTTCAATCGCATCATCAATCGCCAGTTTGGTGCCGGAGCCGATGGCAAAATGAGCGGTATGGGCAGCATCGCCCATCAGCACCACATGGGAATTGCCGTTATAATGGCTCCACTTGCCGCAGATCAGCCGGTTGAAATTCAGCCATGCCGAGCCGCGCAAATGCCGCGCATTGGTCATCAGCGGTGCGCCTTCCAGCACTTCCGAGAAAAGATTTTCGCAGAAAGAGATGGAATCCTGCTGTGACATCTCATCAAGACCATGCGCCTGATAGGCTTCTTCTGTGGTCTCGATAATGAAAGTCGAGGTTTTGTCGTCGAACTTGTAAATATGCGCCTGAAACCAACCATGATCCGTCTTGCGGAAATCAAAGGTGAAGGCGTCAAAGAGCTTATTGGTGCCAAGCCAGATATAGCGGTTTGGTCGCACGATCATATCCGGCTCGAAAATATCGGCATAGCGGTGACGGATTTTGGAGTTCAGCCCGTCAGAGGCGATAATCAGATCAGCATCGGGATATTGCGTATCTGCATCCACATCGGTTTCAAATATCAGCTCAACGCCCAGATCTTCGCAGCGTTTTTGCAGAATATTCAGCAGTTTTTTGCGACCGATACCGACAAAGCCATGACCGCTTGTGCGCTGGCGTGTGCCTTTGAACAGCACTTCAATATCGTCCCAGTGGTTGAACGCATTCTGAATTTCCGCCGCACTGGTTTCATCCCAGACCTTCATCGCTTCCATCGTCGCATCGGAAAACACGACGCCCCAGCCGAATGTGTCATAGGGTTTGTTGCGCTCGACCACGCGGATGTGATGCTCGGGATGGTTCTTTTTCATCAACAGGGCAAAATACAGTCCGGCCGGACCGCCACCGATACAAACGATACGCATGGTCAAATTCTCCCCTTGAATGCTCTGTTTCCCGCTATACGGCCACAGTCATTTTTATGATGTGCGGTGGTATCGGATAGTGGTGCACAATTTATTTTATACTTAAAACATATGGATGGAATGGATTTGGTCAAGTGATAAATTTGCATGATGCGCTCAGCCTTGCTTACGCAGCATGAAACGCTGGATTTTGCCGGTAACGGTTTTCGGCAGCGCATCGACAAAACGGACAGAGCGGGGATATTTATACGGCGCGATCAGCTTTTTAACGTGATCCTGCAAGGCTTTGACCGTTTCAGGAGACGGCTGTGCGCCATTGCGAAGCACAATATGTGCCTCAACAATCTGGCCGCGTTCTTCATCATTCACGCCGATGACAGCGCATTCCTGCACATCCGCATGGGCGAGAAGGGCGGCCTCAACCTCAGGCCCCGCGATATTATAACCGGCAGAAATAATCATATCATCCGCACGGGCGGCAAAATGGAAATAGCCGTCCGCATCCTGAAAGAAACTGTCGCCGGTCAGGTTCCAGCCATCGCGCACATAGGCCTTCTGGCGTGTATCCGCGAGGTAACGGCAGCCGGTCGGGCCGCGCACTGCCAGACGACCGATTTCCCCGCGCGGCACTTCCTGCATATTCTCATCAACGATTTTGGCCTGATAGCCGGTAACGGGCTTGCCTGTGCGGCCGGGTCCGGAATCGCCTAAACGGTTGCTGATAAAAATATGCAACATTTCGGTGGCACCGATCCCGTCCAGCATCGGTTTGCCCGTCTTCTCCACCCATGCTTCATAAATCGGGGCGGGCAGGGTTTCACCTGCGGATACCGCAATGCGCAAGGATGACAGGTCGGCACCCTCATTCATTGCCTGCAACATCACGCGATAGGCTGTCGGGGCTGTAAAGCTGATGGTCGCCTTATAGGTTTCAATCAGCTCGATCATCTTAGGTGGTGTTGCCTGTTCAAGCAGCGCTGCAGCTGCTCCGAAACGCAGCGGGAAAATGGCCAGCCCACCCAGACCAAAGGTGAAAGCGAGCGGCGGTGAGCCGACAAAAATATCGTCCGGCTGCACATTGAGCACTTCCCTTGCATAGGTATCGGCAATCAGCAGCAGATCACGGTGAAAATGCATGGTGGCCTTCGGCTCACCGGTTGTGCCGGAGGTAAAACCCAGCAGTGCCACATCATCGCGTCCGGTTTTCACCGCATCAAAACGCACCGGCTTGTTGAGAGCTGCATGGTCAAGTTCCGCATCGTGATTGGCGGTGCCGTCAAAGCCGATTACTGTTTGAAGAAAAGAGTTTTTTGCCGCGCAAATCTGCAAATCTTCAAGCAGTCGCGTGTCACACAGCGCCAGCGAGATTTCTGCTTTATTGACGATTTTTGTCAGTTCATCAGGACGGAGCATCGGCATGGAATTGACCACGACCGCACCGGCTTTGGTAGCCGCCAGCCAGCAGGCAACCATGGCCGGATTATTGGCAGAACGGATCAATATGCGATTACCGGGCTGCACGCCGTAATCTTCAACCAGCACATGGGCAATGCGGTTGCTCCAGTCGGTGAGTTCCTTATAGGTGCGCCGCCGTCCGTTGCCGATCAGCGCTGTGTAGTCGCCGAACCCTTTTTCCACCATAGCATCGGAAAGTTCATAGCCGGCATTGAGCCATTCGGGATAGGTGATGTCGCCGGATGACAGTTCCGGCCAGTCCTCAACCGGAGGCAGGTTATTTCTGGTAAAATGGTCTGTATGCGCCGTTGGTCCAAGCATTTTTTGTTCCCCTGCGAGCTTTTACCCGCGTCGTTATTTTTTAAAAAATGGCGGCAGATGATGTGTGTTTTTCGTAACGGATATCCTGATTATTCGAATGGTATGGTGCCGGTTAAGCCAGATGATCGTGCTCGTCCTGCAAGGCCAGCGCATGTTCGATTGTATCGATAACCGTGACCAGTTCTGCCGATTGTGCCGGTGACAGCACGCTGAAAATCTCGCTGATCCACTGTTCATGGGCAGCAGCCATGGCCTCAAACTCTTCGCGTCCCTTTTGGGTGAGGCGCACCAGCATGGCACGTTTGTCGCCCGCAACCGGAACCCGCAAAACGGAACCGTCGCTGACCAGTCGTTCAACAATGCCGGTGACATTGCCGTTGGAAACCCGTAAGGCCGCAGATAATTCAGTCATTTTGAGACCGCTTTCAAACCGGTACAGCGCTGCCATCACGTCAAAGCGGGGCAGGGTTGTATCGAATTCCTGACGCAGCTTTTCGCGGATCACCGCTTCAACATGCTTTGTCGATTTGAGAAGTTTCAGCCAGTTGCGCAGGCTCTGCTTATCGGAAGCACGCCCGCCTGCTACTGTTTGCTGCTGATTTTCGGCACTTTTCATGGTCTCACTCCGTTGCCGCCTGCAAAGATTTTCTGCATTCGCAGGGCGACTGATTTCTTTTATGGTGTCACTTACAAAAATAATTTCAAGTATGAAATTTCATGCTTGAAATTATTTTTTATTTATGGAGATATTTGAGAGGCAGTCATGACGGAGGAACGGGGAATGCAGATCAGAGCGGCAGAACCGGTTTTAAAAACCGCGCCCGCTGAACCGGATAGCCCAGCCAATAAAGACTGGGATCTGGCCTATTCGAATGTGCTGCATGTCCCGAATTCTGCGCAATTTCCTCCGCAATGGCAGCAAAGATCACAAAGTTTTCGCGAGCAGATGCAGGCACAAAACCGGCTGATCGCTGATGTGCGCTATGGGTCGGAAGAGCGTAATCTTCTGGATATTGTGATGCCGCAGGGGCAGCCGCGCGGGCTGGTTATGTTCGTGCATGGCGGCTATTGGGTGCGCTTTGATAAGTCCTATTTCACTTGGCTGGCTGCCGGTGCCGTTGCGCATGGTTTTGCCGTAGCGATCCCGTCTTATACACTTTGCCCGCAAGCAAAGATCAGCGATATTACCGCTGAAATTGGTATGGCGATTGTGCAGGCTGCATCAATGGTTGCAGGCCCGTTACATCTGACAGGGCATTCTGCGGGCGGGCATCTGGTTGCGCGGATGGGAACAACCACAACGCCTCTGAGCCGTAGTCTGCAACAGCGTTTGCGAAAAATTGTACCGATCTCGGCACTGAGTGATTTACGACCCTTGCTGAATCTGAAAATGAATGATGATTTCAGGCTTGATCTGGAACAGGCGCGCAAGGAAAGTCCGGCTTTGCTTGAGCCTCTGAACGGTATTGATGTAACAGCATGGGTCGGCGCGGCGGAATTGCCGGAATTTATCCGGCAAAATCAGGCGCTGGCTAATTTGTGGAGCGGTTTTGATCTCTCAATTGATGAAGTGGCGGAACCGGACAAACATCATATGAATATCATTGACGGTCTGGCAGACGCAGACCATGTGCTGACGCGCAGATTACTCTGTTTATAAGGATACAGGCTTAATTTTGCTTCGGAAATGGCAAAAGCGGAGGGAGAAGCAAAAGCGGGCTTGTAAGTAATGGCATTTTATTATTGAACTGCATAATAACAATAATCGCGAGGGAACACTGATGAAACGAATTACTCTTGGCTTATCAACGGCCTGTCTTGGTCTGGGGCTGGCATTTTCCGGTTCTGCAATGGCTGAACCTCTGAAAATCGGCATGATCACAACGCTTTCGGGCGGCGGTGCCGGACTCGGCATTGATATACGTGACGGTTTTCTGCTGGCGGTCAAACAATCCGGCAATAAAGATGTCAGCGTTATTGTTGAAGATGATGCTCAGAAGCCGGAACTGGCTGTGCAGATTGCTGACAAAATGGTGCAGAGCGATAAGGTTGATATTCTGACCGGGATTGTTTGGTCCAATCTTGCAATGGCCGTAGTGCCAAGCGTTGTCGCGCAGGATAAAATTTACGTTTCCACCAATGCGGGACCGTCTGCGTTGGCTGGTGCCAAATGCAATGCCAATTACTTCAATGCTGCCTATCAGAACGATAATCTGCATGAAGCTGTCGGCAACTATGCCAATACTGCAGGCTATAAAAACAGCTTTATTCTGGCACCGAACTATCCGGCAGGCACCGATGCTCTGACCGGTTATAAGCGCTTCTATAAGGGCAAACTGGCTGGTGAAATTTACACCAAAGTCGGCCAGACCGATTATGCCGCCGAGATTGCTCAGATCCGTGCTTCCGGTGCCGATTCCGTTTATTTCTTCCTGCCGGGCGGCATGGGCATTGCTTTCATGAAGCAATATTCACAGTCGGGCATGACCATTCCGGTAACCGGCCCTGGCTTCTCCTTCGATCAGGATGTGCTCGGCGCAATCGGTGATGCGGCTTTGGGTGTGAAGAACTCTTCCCATTGGTCAAAAGATCTCGATAATGAAGCCAATAAAGCCTATGTCGAGGCATTCAAAAAAGAATATGGCCGCCTGCCTTCGCTCTATGCAACACAGGGCTATGATGCAGCCAACCTGATCCTGTCCGCTGCCGCCAAAGCAAGTGTGAATGACAAAGACGCTTTCCGCGCAGCGATGAAAGCGGCTGATTTTAAATCTGTTCGCGGCAAGTTCAAATTCGGCAATAATAACCATCCTATTCAGGATATTTATATGCGCGAAGTGATCAAAGAAGACGGCGTCCTGACCAATAAGATCGTAGCAACAAGCTTTACCGATCATCAGGACAACTATGCAAAAGACTGCAAGCTCTGATGCAACCGGATGCAGCGACAGTGTGAACTGTCGCTGCTTTTCACTCAGACTGTCTTCAGTACCGGCCGGACTGTTACCATAACAGGTCTTCGGGCGGCATAGACGACTTTTTTCAAAGATATTTTTATGAGAACCAATCAACAGATCGGACGCGGTTTTGTCTTCTGCACTTTTAATTGAGCAGTTACTCAACGGGTTACAATTCGGCGTTATGCTGTTTTTGATGGCCGCCGGCCTGACCCTGATTTTCGGGGTTATGGGGGTTATCAATCTTGCACATGGCTCATTATTTATGGTCGGCGCATTTGCCTGTGCCGTTGTGGCTGCGGCAACCGGCTCTTTCTGGCTCGGGCTCATTGCCAGCCTGATTGCCGCTGCTGCTGCCGGTGCAATCATGGAAATGGTACTGATCCGCAGATTATATAATCGCAGTCACCTCGATCAGGTTCTGGCAACCTTCGCTCTGATCTTGATTTTTTCCGATGCGACGCGATGGATATTTGGTTCATTTCCGCTTTATCTGGATATTCCGCCGCTTTTGCAGGGTTCTGTTACGCTACCCGGCGGCTCACAATATCAGCTATACCGGTTGGCGATTATTGGTGCCGGTATTGTTGTTGCAGTCGGGTTGTATTTTCTCATTGCAAAAACCCGTCTTGGTATGCGCATCCGCGCCGGTGAAGCAGACCGTGAAATGATCGGCGCATTGGGCGTTGATATTGCGAAGCTCAACACCATTGTTTTTGCCTTAGGTGCGGCACTTGCAGGCCTTGCCGGTGCACTGGTCGGGGCGCTGCAATCCGTACAGGTCGGCATGGGTGAGCCGGTATTGATCCTCGCTTTTGTGGTGATTGTGATCGGCGGTATCGGCTCGGTTAAAGGTGCGCTGGCCGGAGCAGTTCTGGTTGGCGTTGTGGATACGATGGGGCGCTTTTTGCTGCCCAAACTATTTGCAATCTTTATGGAACCGTCGCAGGCCGCGACAGCGGGAACCGCGCTGGCATCCATGCTGATTTATATTGTTATGGCGATCATTCTCACGGTGCGCCCTCAGGGATTGTTTGCAGCCAATGGATAATTTCACAACGTTTTCTTCATGCTGCGCAACAGTTTTAAGGCCAGAAAATGTGACATATCAGGAGCTGGCACGATGACACGCGAAACAATGATAAGTCTGGTTTTTGCGCTGGCACTGCCAATCATCGCACTGATTGCCAATCAGATGGGCGAGATATTTTATATCTCACTGGTGACGCGTATTGCCATTCTGGCACTGGCGGCCACAGGGCTTAATCTGGTGCTTGGTCTTGGCGGTATGGTATCTTTCGGTCATGCGGCATTTTTTGGCATAGGCGGTTATATTACCGGTATTCTGGCCAGCCATGCTGCCGACGGATCGGCGCTGATGAGCTGGCCTGTTGCGATTTCAGGCAGTGACCAGATGCTGATTATCTGGCCTGTTGCGATGCTGGTGGCCGGCCTCGTTGCGCTGCCGATCGGCATTATCAGCCTGCGTACATCGGGCGTGTATTTCATTATGATTACACTGGCTTTCGCGCAGATGATTTATTACTTCGCGATTTCATGGCCGGCCTATGGCGGTGAGGACGGTTTGTCGCTCGCATTACGCAATAATTTTCCCGGCGTGAATACGCTCAAACCGCTGAGCTTTTTCCTGATTGCTTACGGCGTTTTGATGGTGGTGCTGTTTCTGTTTTCACGCATCCGCAATTCCCGTTTCGGTGCGGCCCTCGAGGGTGCGCGGCAGAATGAATTGCGGCTGGCTTCCGTTGGTATTGGTCCGTTGCGTATCAGGCTGGTCGCCTTTGTATTGTCAGCGATGATTACGGCACTTGCCGGTGCTTTATTTGTTGATCTCAACCGATTTGTCAGCCCGTCCATTTTGTCATGGCATATGTCGGGTGAACTGATTGTGCTGATTATTCTTGGCGGTACAGGCCGTTTGTTTGGCCCTCTGATTGGCGCAGTGCTTTATGTATTGTTTGAATTCGCACTTGGCGGGATGGTTGAGCATTGGCAGCTCTTCTTCGGACTGATTTTGCTCGGTGTTGTGATGTTTGCACGTGGCGGCATTATTGGGCTTGTTGCAGGGAAAATCCGTTATGGCTGAGACTGTTCTGGACATTAAAAACCTGCGTAAAAGCTTTGGCGGGCTGAAAGCGACCGATGATGTCAGTCTGGATTTACGCAAAGGGGAAATCCATGCGCTGATCGGGCCGAACGGAGCTGGAAAATCCACTCTGATTGGTCAGATTGCCGGTACGATTAAGCATGACAGTGGCACAATCCGTTTTGACGGGCAGGATATCGGCTCGCTTGGCGTGACACAGCGTGCGCAGTTGGGGCTGGGGCGGACATTTCAGGTGTCCTCATTGATGCCGGAATTTTCCGCTTTGCGAAATGTCATGCTGGCTTTGCAGGCATGTCAGGGTTCCAGTTTCCGCTTCTGGAAACCGGTAATGCAGGATGCGGCTTTAAAAGATGAGGCTGCGGCCATTCTGGATCGTGTTCATCTCGGATCACGGATGCTGGTGTCCAGCGCCGAACTTTCTCATGGTGAACGTCGCCAGCTTGAAATTGCAATTGCATTGGCTCTGCGCTCCAAAGCGCTGTTGCTGGATGAACCGATGGCCGGAATGGGGCCTGAAGGCTCAAAGCAGCTGACAGCATTTCTGGACAAGTTGCGCCATGAAGTGCCGGTGTTGCTGGTTGAGCATGATATGGATGCGGTTTTTGCTTTGGCTGATCGGATTTCCGTATTGGTTTATGGCCGTGTTGTTGCGACCGGTACCGTGGCTGAAATCCGCAGCAATGCGTTGGTGCGGGAAGCCTATCTCGGGGTGGCGGTTTGATGTTGCTGGAACTCAATCAGGTCGAGACATTTTACGGCGCTTCACAGGCATTGTTCGGCATTGATCTGCATGTGGAACAAGGTGAGGTCGTCGCGCTGATGGGGCACAACGGCATGGGAAAAACCACCACTATCCGCTCGGTTTTCGGCTTGACACCCCTGCGTCAGGGTAAAGTCAGTTTCATGGGACGCAATATTTCCGCGATGCAGCCCTATCGCATTGCGCGGCTCGGGCTGGGGCTGGTGCCGGAAGGACGGCGCTGTTTTCCAAATCTGACGGTTACAGAAAATTTGCTGGCTTCTGCCCGCAAAGGGGAATGGACGTTAGAGGCGGTGAATGAGCTGTTTCCTCGTCTGAAAGAGCGCAGCCAGCAACAGGCAAATACTTTGTCCGGCGGTGAACAGCAGATGCTGGCTGTTGGTCGGGCGCTGATGACCAATCCGGAATTGATTGTGCTGGATGAGGCAACCGAAGGCCTTGCGCCGGTCATCCGGCTGGAAATCTGGAAGGCCGTGCGTGAATTGAAACGGCGTGGTCAGTCTATTCTTGTCGTCGATAAAACGCTGTCGGAATTGCTGCCGGTGGCGGATCGTTGCGTTGTACTGGAGCGTGGACGCACGGTCTGGCAAGGCACATCCGGTGAAATGACCGCCGATATTCAGGACCGGTATCTCGGCGTGTAATTTGTAATGCAAGAACGGGTCTCTCCCCGAACATGTTGGTTCAGGGAGAGATATGTGAAAATTATCAGCCGATGAGAATGCAGTTTAAAGCAGTTTAGCGATCATATTCATCATGACGCCGGTTCCAGACATATGGCTCAGTCTGCGGCCATCCGGCGGGTGAATCTTCCCAAAATTCCTGACGGCCATAAGGGGTCAGATCCAGATAGGTCCAAAGACTGCCGAGATACTCAACCCCGCGTGCGCCGTTAAAATAGGTACGGTAAATATTCTCGCCATCGCGCAGGAAAACACTGACACCATGTATTTCCTGCATGATGTCCGGCGTGGCCGGATCACTCCGTGTAGCGCCCATATTCTGATTAAAATCGTTATGCTGTGAGGAGTACCAGTTCGGATACTGCCAGCCCATGCGCTTCTGATAATTTTGCAATTTTTCCAGCGGTGCGCGTGAGATGAGTACGAGCGATGTATCCCGTGCATTAAGATGTGCGGGATGGGTCATTGCATCCACAACCCATGAGCAGCCGTCGCAACCCGCCCGCCATTCGGGTGCAAACATAAAGTGATAAACGATCAGCTGCCGACGCCCCTCGAAGAGATTTGCCAGACTGACTTCCCCCGATGGACCGGTAAAGGAATATGGCTTGTCGATTTTAACCATCGGCAGACGTCGGCGTTGTGCATTCAGCTGGTCGCGCGCACGGGTAAAGGCTTTTTCCCTATCGATTTGCTCTTCAAGTGCGGATCGCCATTCATTCATCGAAACAATTTCAGGCAGCATTGCAATAAGCTCCTATTGTTGATTGTATCGCTTAAAACCATTCTCTGATGCTGCGAGACAGGGGTTGACTGCCCAGTCTGAATGCCTGCATCAGGGATCAGAACGTCTGTTGTACCGGAAATGCGGACGGTTCACCACTTTCTTAACAAAGATGGTGTTGGCACCGGAGAATCCGGCTCAATATTCCGGCAGTTAAACAGCCTTAATGAGCATGCTGCTCTGTTTTCTGGAGTTCATTAATGTTCTGCAATAGCGCAAGAGCGGCCGTTCTACGAACCAATATAGCAAACATCCGGCAATAATCGTTGCACTGAAAACCGCGAGGTAAATCAAATACGGGCTCAACGGGATATATGCAGATATTTTAATCATCACTTTAGCGATCAGGCCGAGAAATGCCAGATGCGTCAGGTATATCGTGTAGGAAGCATCACCGATGAGGCTGAGAATTTTGAATTTCGCAGTCCGGAGCCCGCTTTTCTCGTAGGACACTGCACCCAAAATAAGCAGACCGAAGCTGACAGCATAAATTATCTGGAGATACTGATAGTTGATACCGCGGCTTTCCAGAATATAGACGAGAATAAACAAGGCAAGACCGGTCAGAAAGGCCGGTTTCAGATTGATATTCGTGAAACGATGAAAGGCATAAAAAGCTGCCATTCCGATAAGAAAATTAAAATTTAGCGGGGAAAACTAAGTGGTTAAAGCCGATCTTGAGCCTTCTTCGGCATATTGAAACACTATGCCTCCGGTCATCAGCCATGCAGCCAAGATAATGATACCGAATGTTCTGTTCAGAATAAGCGTTGCAAAAATCAGGTAAAATGCAAGTTCGTGAATAAGCGTCCATGCAGGTGTGATCGGTAGTTCGAAACTATCGAGACGAATTAAAAATATTGTCGATATCCAGTTGCTGAAATTTTCCGGCACAATGCTTGCGCTGCCAAATCCCAGCGCCACCAAACCGCAGAAAATCGCTGTATACAGCCAATAGACGGGAAAAAGTCGTGTGAAACGTTTCAGCAGATATTCCGGGGCACGCTCCGGCTGATTGATATCTTTGTAATGTGCAAAAACAATAATAAAGCCCGAAAGCACGAAGAAAAAATCTACGCCTAAATTTCCGCGATGCGTAAAATTTAAAAAAACCGCATCATTCAGGTAGCGGGAACTACCGAGCAGCAGGGATAAATGGAAAGCAACAACAGCCATCGCAGCCAAGCCACGGCCTTGCTGTAAAGATTTGAGTTGAAGCTGCTTACTCATGGTGTGTCCCCAAAATGGAATTATTTTGAGGTAGTATTTATAATATAAATTTAGATATGCAAAGTTATTCAATTTTATGAATAACTATTTATATTTTATAATTTAATTATACATTATATTTTCATGTATTATTGGATGTAAATTCACTTGATATATAGGTAGTATTCACGGTTGTTCTGTGTCAGAGCACCTGCAGCATTTTGCGTGATATGTTGTAGGTATCCCTTTGCACACTGCTATTTATAGCGGCATGCAGTGAGAGCTTGAGCTGAAAGAGCAAGCAAGAGGATGCTAACGGCTTTTAAAGCGATCCTGGGCTGTCAGTCTGATGGATAGCGGTTCAGCATCTTTCCAGCGATAGATTTCCGTTTGAAGATAGTGCAACTCGTCGGCATAGTTGTCTTCGTCAACTTCAACCCACCACGCTTTGGGACGGCCGTCATTACCGTCTGACCATCGGTAGCCCCGTTTTTTGAGGTGATCTTTCATGTCAAAGGGGCTGTTTTCCGCGTAAATTCTGACACGGGCTTTGCGGCTGGATTTGAGCAGTTCAGTGAAAGGAACGGTTGCGTCCGTCCCTGTAGACCGGATCAATACTTCCAGTAATGCGTGGCAATCATCTGTCGCGCGGTGTCCGTTATGAAACAACCCGCTTTGGCCAACCAGATAGCCCAGTTTGCTGCCTTCAAAACCAAACCCCGCCCATTGCACTTCCGCAACGGAGCATGCCCATGCTTTGGATACGAATAATGGAGACAATTTTTCGCAGAACGGCCTGTCAAATCCGGCATTATGAGCAATGATGAGATCGGCAGGTTCGATCATCGCTTCCAGCGACCGGAGATCAAGTGTCTGACCCTGCACCATTGCATCAGTAATACCGGTCAGCCGTGTAATCTCCGCCGGAATTGGAATGGTTGGTTGCTGCATTCCGCTGAAGACGCCAACCACATCACCAAAAGCACCTTCATCATTATAGGTAAAGGCAACGGCACCAACCTCGATGATCTGGTCGGTCACATGGCTCAGTCCGGTTGTTTCCGTATCAATAAGAACAGCAAGCCGCTCAAACGGACTGTCCTCCCGCCTGACAATCGGGCGTGGTGTCAGCTTGCGCAGAATGCGGAACCGTCCCGTTTCTTCCAGTTGCCGCGCTAAGGCTTCTTCATTATCCGGCACAGATTTGCGGGTGTTGGCAACAGGCGTCACGTCAACCGGATGGCTGGTTTTCGTGTCAAACATATCAAACTGGACTGATTTTGAATTCATACCGTAAATCTTATCACTGGGACTTTAGAGCATAATTCCTTAAACCTGGATCAGTTTAAGGTAAAATTATGCTCTAATTTTAAAGTGTTAGAGCGTCCTTTGTGTGCCAAGTCTGGCACATGGCGCTCCAGAATGCGCATATTCTAATTAATCTTGGCAAATAAAGTCAAAGTCCATTTGCGGGAGTGCGATGTCAGTGTTTTTTGAATGAAGCCGGACAGAGACAAGCCGTAATGCTTAGCTCAGTTCACTGCTGTGAGAGCAGGGATTTCCACAGAATGCAGTGTATCGACGATATTGCATGGCTGCTATGCAAAAATGGCAGACATTGGAAAGCCGGTAAAATTTCGATCTAACTTATTGTTTTAATTATATTTATAGAAATTTTATGTGGCGATAGTTAAAACCTATCAATTTTATATGATTAATTGACTTTATAAATTGCGCTTTAGCCTCTATACGGAGCCCAGACAACATTCTGACAGGAGTGCACAATGGCAACCGTAAACACACAGATCAAACCTTTTATCGCGCAGGCTTACCGTCAGGGTAAATTCATCTCCGTGACTGAAGAAGACGTATTGGGCAAATGGGCCGTATTTTTCTTCTATCCTGCTGACTTTACCTTCGTATGCCCGACCGAATTGGGTGACCTTGCAGATCATTATGAAGAGCTGCAGAAAATGGGTGTTGAGGTTTATTCGGTTTCTACCGATACGCATTTCACGCACAAAGCCTGGCACGATTCATCCGACACAATCGGCAAGATTAACTACACCATGCTTGGCGACCCGAGCGGTGTTGTAACCAATAATTTCGGCGTTATGCGCGAAGGTCAGGGTCTTGCAGACCGCGCAACTTTCATCGTTGATCCGGATGGTATCATTCAGGCCATGGAAATCACTGCTGAAGGCATTGGCCGTGATGCCTCCGATCTCGTACGCAAGATCAAAGCTGCTCAGTATGTGCGTTCGCATCCGGGTGAAGTTTGCCCTGCAAAATGGCAGGAAGGCGAAGCGACCCTTGCTCCTTCGCTCGATCTCGTCGGCAAAATCTGACGCGCCGTAAATAATAAAACGGGCGGCTGTTTCCGCAGCTGCCCGATTATCTATGACAGTTTAGCAAGAGGAACACAGTATGCTCGATACGAACTTGAAAACCCAGCTGAAGGGCTATCTGGAACGTCTGGTGCGGCCGGTTGAAATCATCGCCTATGCCGGAGATGATGCTAAATCGCGCGAACTGCTGCAACTTCTTGAACAAATCCGCGAACAGTCGGACAAGATCACGATTAAGCACGGCGATGTGGCCGGTGCGCGTGTGCCGTCCTTCGCACTGACTTCGCCGGGTGAAGATATTCATCTGGTTTTTGCCGGTCTTCCGCTTGGTCATGAATTTACCTCTCTGGTGCTGGCTCTTTTGCAGGCCGGTGGTTACCCGCCAAAGGTTGAGCAGGCGCTCATCGACCAAATTCGTGGCATCAAGGGTAATTTCCGTTTCGAAACATATTACTCACTTTCCTGCCAGAACTGCCCGGATGTTGTGCAGGCGCTGAATCTGATGGCTGTACTTAATCCGGGTATTGAGCATGTCGCCATCGACGGCGCGCTGTTTCAGGATGAAGTTGCCGAGCGTCAGGTCATGTCCGTGCCGTCCATTTTCCTGAACGGTGAGGCTTTCGGTTCCGGCCGTATGGGCGCTGAAGAAATTCTGGCGAAGATCGACACCGGCGCAGGTGAACGTGCTGCCGAGGCGATTAACGCACAGGCGCCTTTCGATGTACTCGTCGTAGGCGGTGGCCCAGCCGGTGCGGCGGCAGCGGTTTATGCCGCGCGCAAAGGTATCCGTACCGGTGTTGTTGCTGACCGTTTTGGCGGTCAGGTGCTGGATACGATGTCGATTGAGAATTTTATTTCTGTTACCCATACAGAAGGGCCAAAACTTGCCCGCGCTATGGAAGCGCATGTGCGTGACTATGATGCCGAGATCATCAATGGTCAGCAGGCCGTTAAACTGGAGCGGATTTCTGAAGGTTTCAAGGTGACACTGGCTTCGGGCGCATCCCTCACAAGTACTTCCGTTGTTTTGTCGACCGGTGCGCGCTGGCGCAAAATGGGCGTGCCGGGTGAGCAGCAATATATCAATAAAGGCGTTGCTTTCTGCCCGCATTGCGATGGTCCGCTGTTCAAAGGCAAGCGCATTGCCGTGATTGGCGGCGGTAACTCCGGTGTGGAAGCAGCGATTGATCTGGCCGGTCTGGTCAGCCATGTGACACTCATCGAGTTTGACAAGGCACTTCGTGCTGATGAAGTGCTGCAACGCAAACTGAAAAGCCTGCCGAATGTGACTGTTCTCACATCGGCCAAAACCACAGAAGTGACCGGCGACGGCAAACGTGTCACCGGTCTTACCTATGAAGACCGGATCAGCGGTGAAACCCGTTCGCTCACACTGGAAGGCATTTTTGTGCAGATCGGCCTTGTGCCGAATACTGAATGGCTGAAGGATACAGTGTCGCTGAATGCCCGCGGTGAAATCATCACGGATCTATACGGTGCAACCTCGGTTCCGGGTGTGTTTGCGGCAGGTGATTGTACAACTGCACCTTATAAGCAGATTGTGATTGCGATGGGCGAAGGAGCACGGGCATCGCTTGCAGCTTTTGACTATCTGATCCGTCTGCCTGCTGAGGAGCAGGCAGCTTAATGCGCGGTCTCGCATGAACCTCCGCGAGCTCGAATATCTGGTTGCGCTGGCTGAACAGCGCAACTTTCATCGTGCGGCTGAAGTCTGCAATGCCAGCCAGCCGACCCTTTCTGCGCAGATCCGCAAGCTCGAAGAAGAGCTGGGCGTCACATTATTTGAGCGCTCATCACGCGGACTTATTCTGACGCAAGCCGGTGAAGCAGCAGTCAGACGCGCACGCATCATTCTTCATGAAGTGACGCAATTGCGCGACGAAGCTGCGGGACATTGTGCCGATGGTACACGGCGCTTGCATCTGGGTGTATTCCCGACACTCGGTCCCTATCTTTTACCGCATATTGTGCCGCAATTTATGCGTCATTTTCCGTCCATGGAAATTTTACTGACGGAAGAAAAAAGCACCATCTTATTGCAGCGGCTGATCGACGGGCAGATTGATGCCGCATTGCTGGCATTGCCGGTTGAAGACCCGCAGGTCACCGGACAAAAACTATTCTGTGAGCCTTTTCATCTGGCCGTACCTTCCGGACATGTTCTGGCGGGACAAGACCGCTTGTCGGCAGATGCACTTTCCGGTCAGCGTCTGATGCTGCTCGAAGAGGGGCATTGTCTGCGTGATCAGGCGCTTACATTGTGCCGGTGTTATGGTGCACATGAATATGACGGTTTTCGCGGTACCAGTCTCGAGACTTTACGGCAGATGGTTGTGGCGGGTATGGGGCTTACTTTATTGCCGCAATTAGCTTGCATCGGCGCGAATGCGCAAAATCACATCGCTTTTTTACCGCTTGAGGCCGATGGGTTTCAGAGAAATATTGGTCTTTACTGGCGCAGATCAAGTAATTCCGGTGAGTTGATGGAAAAACTCTCATTAATCATAGCCGGGGTTGTAGCTGAACTTATGCCGCAACAGGGCTGAGATGGGCTGAACATATTGCGCTTCAGCAGAATCATTCCGCGTCAGTGAATATGCGCTTGTGTAAAAAACTGAGAACATCGCGCGTGCGATGAAGTTCTGTGTGTGTCCATAAAGCTGGTTCAGACAGGTCTCGACACAGTGTCATTGCTCGCAAAGCATTAACAACAATAACAATGCGTTACATAAAAATGCGCTGCGCTCGCTCTCACATCTTAATAGCTGCTTGTGCAGGTTTGGCTAAGCTCTGGTCTTCAATACATTGAGATGCAGAGAATGACGCTTGCACATGGAAAATATTTCATTAATAATTTGACATTCGCAATCTGTATATCTTGTTGCCGTATCGCATCATGAAATTTATCTATGACAGAAAACGCATAAATTTTGCTGAGTATTTTTATAATAAACGACAATATACTTTATTAGACTTTAGTTTGACTGCAACTTGGAGTGCAACAAAAAAACAGCATCATAATTCAATATAAATCGGCTTGCTATGGGAGGAAATGGTTTGAGCGCGATGATACTTATACTTGTCGGCCTTGCCGCATTTGCAGGGGGCTATTTCGTTTATTCGAAATACATTGCTGAACGCATCTATGCACTTGATCCGGAATATAAAACACCCGCTCATGCCATGAAAGATGGCGTAGATTATGTGCCAACCAACAAGTTTGTGCTGTGGGGGCATCACTTTACTTCTGTTGCCGGCGCGGCACCTATCGTTGGTCCTGCCATTGCGGTGATCTGGGGTTGGGCGCCGGCCTTTATCTGGGTTGTGCTCGGTACTGTTTTCTTTGCAGGTGTTCATGATTTCGGTGCGCTATGGGCAAGTGTCCGCAACCGCGGCCGTTCAATCGGTGCACTCACGGAGAATGTTCTTGGCACCCGTGCCCGCTCCATTTTCATGACTGTTATTTTCCTGCTGCTGCTGATGGTCAACGCCGTTTTCGCAGTGGTCATTGCTGGCCTGCTGATTAATTTCCCGACGTCGGTGATCCCGATCTGGGGCGCAATTGCCGTGGCAATCGTTATCGGGCAGTTGATTTATCGCCATGGCGTCGGGCTGCTGTGGCCGTCCGTGATTGGCGTGATCGTGCTTTATGCGCTTATCTTTGTCGGACAGGCCTATCCGATTACTTTGCCGGAATCTTTTCTCGGCATGAGCCCGATGGTGCAGTGGATTCTCTATCTCTTCATCTATGCGGGCATTGCATCGCAATTGCCGGTCTGGGTTCTTCTTCAGCCGCGCGATTATATTAACGGACTTCAGCTCTTTGTCGGACTGTTGCTGCTCTATGGTGCAACTCTGATTGCGCAGCCGCAGATCGTAGTACCGGCATTCAATCCGGATGTTCCGGCTGGAACGCCGAGCATTGTGCCACTGCTGTTCGTGACCATCGCCTGCGGTGCCATTTCCGGCTTCCATGGTCTGGTCTCGTCGGGCACATCATCCAAACAGCTCGACAAGGAAACTGATGCCCGTTTCGTCGGTTATTTCGGTGCTGTCGGTGAGGGTATGCTTGCGCTCGCTGCGATTATCGCCTGTACGGCTGGTTTTGCATCTTATGAAGCCTGGCAGGGCGTATATACGCAGTTCTCTGCCGGTGGTGTGAAAGCCTTTGTTGAAGGTGGTGCAAATATCTTGTCAGCAGGCACAGGGCTTGGTGTTGGTATTGCCGCAACCATCCTGACTGTTATGGCCGCCTTGTTCGCCGGAACAACTATGGATACAGGTCTGCGCTTGCAGCGCTATGTTATTCAGGAGGTTGGCGAAATCACTAATATCAAACCATTGCAGGGCGGCACCGTGGCGACTTTGGTCGCGCTTGCAAGCTGTCTTGCTCTTGCCTTCGGTGCCGGTACAGGCGGCAGCGGCGGTATGCTGATCTGGCCGCTTTTCGGGACAACAAACCAGCTGCTCGCCGGACTGACACTTGCGATTGTTGCGGTGATGTTGCTGCGTATGAAGCGTCCGGTTCTGCCGGTTCTGATCCCGCTGGCCTTTGTGCTGGTCATGGCGATCCTTGCGCTTTTCATACAGCTCGGAACATTCTTTGCCAATAAACAATGGTTGCTGTTCGGGCTGGGACTGGTTGTGCTTGGTGCAGCGCTCTTTGTTGCACTGGAGGCAATCCGGACAATGCGCAGGGAATATAGCGCGCAAGCGGCTGCCGGACTGGCGGATTGACCTGATGTCCAGACGGCTGAATAAAGAAAAACTGGCGGCGCTGTTCAGCGCCGTCTCTCAAGGTCTGGGGGAGTTCTATGCTGCGCCCTACAGACGCACTTTTGCAAAAGCCAGACGTGAGGAGGACGATCTTTTCATGATGCTCGTTTTTTCGGAAAGTCTGGGTATTCCCAATCCCGCTACCTATTACACTTTGGAACTGATGCCCGAGCTCTATGACCGTTTTCATGACTGGCACGTCAGAATGGGTATGGAACACTCACCGCTTGATGGTTTCCGATGCTGCTGAATATTTTGAAAGATCGCAGGGTTCTGTTCTTCGGGGGCAAGGGCGGGGTCGGCAAGACGACACTTGCCAGCGCGACAGCCGCAGGACTTGCTCAGCAAGGACGCCGCATATTGGTGGTTTCAACCGATCCGGCGCATAATCTCGGCCATTTATGGGAGCGTGAGATCGGCCCCAAACCGGTTTCGCTTATGGCGGGACTGGATGGTATTGAACTTGATCCAGGCAGCACTGTCGATGAGCATCTTAAAACAGTCGAAAATTCACTGCGAAAACTGATGCCGGAAAGGTTGCATAAGGAAGTCAAACGGCATCTGGAGCAGGCGCGTGAAGCGCCGGGCATGGTTGAGGCGGCATTACTGGAGCGGATTGCCGTGACTTTGGAAACAGGGCTTGCGCACTATGACACTGTTATTTTTGACACTGCGCCAACCGGACATACGACCAGACTTCTGGAACTGCCGGAGCTGATGGCGGCATGGACGGACGGCTTGCTCAAGAACCGCGAACGCTCGGGCAATTTCACACGTGCGCTTGGCCAGTTTAAAGCCGTTGATGCTGATAATGATGTTGCCAGTAACCTTTTTGAGGATGAACCAACCCGCGATCATGAAATGCGGGCGGTTTTGATGCGGCGTCAGGATCGTTTTCGTAAGTTGCGTGAAATCCTGACAGATAGTGAAACAACAGCCTTCATGATTGTTCTGACCGCTGAGCGGTTGCCGGTTCTCGAAACAATAGAGCTTTGTCAGCGTTTGCATGATTTGCAGGTATCTGTCGGCGGTCTTCTTGTGAACCGTCGCTCACCGCGGGGCGAAAGCGCATTGCTCGATCAGCGTGCAAAGAATGAAGATGAGCATTTGGCGAAATTAATCAAAGCGTTGCAGCCCAAAGTGCCGGAGATTAAGCAAATTCCTCTGTCTGCCAATGAGATCATCGGCGGTCAGGAGCTTGTGCATTTTTCCTCCGCCTATCTCGGCTGATTTTTAAAAATGACAGGATATGCTCAAACTCACATGTCAGATTTCAGGGCAGGAGGCAGGCCAGCCCTATACATGACTTATCCTTGATGCCATGATAGTAACTTCTTCGACTGCGCCTGGGGAGGAGCGTTTCGTATGAACGGGAAGACATGGTCAAAATAAGCACCGTTAACATTCTCAATATGTTGGTGTTTTTCGCCTTTTCTATGGCGCTGTCTGTTGTTCCTGTGCGTGCTTCAGAGCAGGGCGAACTATCGATTATCACGTCATATCCGCCATCGTTTTTTGAGCCGTTTCGTCTCGCATTCGAAAAGCAATATCCTGATATCCGTGTGTCTATCGCTCAAAGAAACACGGCGAGTGCGAACCGCTTCATCATGGAGAAACCGGATATCACGCCGGATATTTTCTGGGCGTCCGCCGCAGATGCTTTTGAATTGTTAAAGCGTAAAAATGCGTTACGCCCGATCCGCAGCAGGCCGACCGGAGCGCCACAATATGTTCTTGGCTATCCGGTCAATGATCCTGAAGGATATTATCTAGGCTTTGCTCTGTCGGGCTACGGCATTGTGTATAGCCCGTCTTATCTGCTGCAACACAACCTGCCGGTCCCGCGCAATTGGGATGATCTGTTAAAGCCGGTTTATTCGGGACATATCGGTATTACTTCGCCTTCGCGTTCCGGCACCACGCATCTGATTGTGGAAGTCTTTCTGCAAACTTATGGCTGGGAAAAAGGCTGGGCGATGCTCTCCAAACTTGGCGGCAACTTGTCAACGGTAACAGCACGCAGTTTTGGTGTTGCGTCCGGTGTGGCGCAGAAGCGTTTCGGCATCGGCATTACGATTGATTTTCTGGCGCAGCCTCTCGACGATGCGCATACGGATAATGTTTTCATCATGCCGCCCGATGCGATTTATACGCCAGCCAATATTGCTATTTTGCGGGGTGCTAAAAACATCACCAATGCTGAGCGTTTTGTGGATTTTCTTCTTTCAGAACAAGGGCAGAAAATCTTGCGCTATCCCGGTATTAACCGCATTCCTGTGCTGAGTAAGCTGAATAAAGACCTGTTACCGGCACCGGACAGGCGCGGCCTGATGAATATGGCAGAGTTTGATCCGCATTTGTCTGCCGAGAGATATGGTTTGGTCAATCTCATCTTTGATAATTTCATTATCCGCCGCAGAGCAACACTTGGCCGACTTTGGCGGAAAGTGAATGAGCTGGAAGCGGTTAAATTTGAAAATACAGAAACTCTGAGCACTCTGGCGCGCGCACGGCAGTTACTCAGCACGCCGCCTTTGTCAGCGCATGAAACCAATGCTTTGAGTGAGGAACTGAAAACAGAATGGCCGCGAAGTGTGGCACGCACAGCGGAGCAGGAGCAATTCTCCGGTGAAATCCGCCGTATCGTTGAACACAATCTGGCAATGATTGAGACCCTGCTGTCATCAGTGTCTCCTGTCACCAATGACAAGAGATGGTACCGGTAATTTGATGGCAGGATTTATGAGAAGAATTGCTACGCCAATAATCCAATGGCGCATTGGTATCGGGGCACGGCTCGGAGCTGCATTTGTCGTGATTGTCGGTCTGGCAGTCGGTGCCTGTATTGTCGGCTGGCTGTCCTATTACCGGCTGTCCGGTGAATTGTCACATATTGCTGAGCAGCAAATGCCACGGCTGGCTTTTGCGTCACGCCTGTCAAAAGCAGGTGCGGATATAGGTTCACTGACAGCCGCACTGGCAGGAGCTGAAAGCAGGAGTGAATATACTGCGATGCGGCGTATTTATGCTGCACGGCTTACGGCATTGGAAAACTTGCTGGAAAAAAGTGACCTCAGCGCGACGGTGAATACGATCTTACCACTGGCGCGTGCTATTGAACGCAATTTGCAACAGATTGATCTGACATCGGGCAAGCGCTTCACCTTACTGGAAGCGATACATGCAGATATTGATGAACTGCGCTGGGTGCAGGCTGATCTGATCGATGAAGCCGCGCCCTTGGTTGATGATACCCGCTTTAATATTGAAACCGAAATGCGGAATGGCCGTAATGCGGCGGCGCTCAGTGAGCAGCGCAAGAGTGAGGCATTGCTGACACTTGTTGCACAAGCGAGTCTGTCGACAGGTCTGATCGCCCGTCTTGCCAATGCTTCAACATCGGAAGAAATTCAGGAGGCGAATGCCTTTCTCGGTGATAGTGCCGATGAGCTGGCAAACCATCTTGGAACACTCAATAGCTGGCCGGATAGTATAACTGTGCGCCAGCTGGCCAAACGCATTTTGCAAAAGTCTGATCAGGCAACCGGCACGCCAAACCGGAAGCGCTCTCAAATGCGCGAAACTGTGCGGCTCGGGGAACTGGCCATTATGAATGGCCAGCTCGTCAGCGATCTCGGCCGCAATATTGAGACGGAGGTTGTAGCAATCGAAGCAAGTGCGGCAGCAGCGGCCGAACGCGCAGCATCAGCGATTAGCACCGGCAGAAAATTGCTGGCAATCATTGCTCTGCTTTCTGTGATTTTGGCCACCGCCATTGGCGTGCTTTATGTTCACAAAAACCTGCTGTTCCGCATCCGGCAACTGGCAACAGCAGCCAGTGCAATCAGTGCGGGGCGGCCGGAGATAGAGATACCGGCAAAAGGCACGGATGAGCTTGCTGATTTGGCGGGGGCATTATTACTTTTCCGCCAGACACGCGACGAGCTTATTCAATCGGCAAAACTTGCAGCACTCGGGCAAATGGCGGCGGGTATCGGGCATGAGCTCAATCAGCCGCTCGCAGCAATTCGTGCGCATATACACAGCGGCTCCACCTTGATTACGCGTGGCAAAGGGGAACAGGCTCTGGTCAATTTTGACAAGATCCGTCAACTGACCACACGAATGGCCGATCAGATCAGTCATATCCGGCGTTTTGCACGGCGACCGGATGTGAAACAACAAGCCGTTGATCTGTGCAAGAGTGTGCGTGAAGCGCTCAGTCTTCTGGAGCATCGTTTTGAAGATGATGATGTGCGCCTGAAACTCGAACTGCCGGTATCGGACTGCCCGCTTGTTATGGCTGAACCAGTGCGTCTGGAGCAGGTGATTGTCAATCTCATTGCCAATGCTCTGGATGCGGTCAAAGATCAGCCTGTCCGTGAAGTTTCCGTTACTGTTGAGGCGACTGAGCATGGTGCAAGTCTGATTATTGCGGATACCGGAACAGGGATTGAGAGCGATCATCTGAAAGCAGTGTTCGATCCGTTTTTCACGACCAAACCGGTCGGATCGGGATTAGGGCTTGGCCTTTCAATTTCTTATAATATTGTCAAAGACTTCGGTGCCAGCATTGCGGTGCTGGATACAGGGCCGCATGGAACGCGGTTTATAGTTTTGCTGAAAGGGCCGGAATGACCTTGCAACCGGATGTTATTCTTATCGACGATGATGCCAGCGTGCTTGAGGCATGCCGTGAAGTGCTGGAGCTTGAAGATTATAGGGTTGCGGCGCATAGCTCGGTTGCATCTGCGCTGTGTGATATGCGCGTTGATAGCGGTGCGATTGTCGTTTCCGATGTACGCATGCCGGAGCATGACGGGTTCGATCTCCTCAAAGCCGTGCAGTCCATTGATGCGGAAATACCGATTGTGCTGATGTCCGGTCATGGCGATATTCCTATGGCTCTGCGTGCTATGCGTGACGGTGCATGGGATTTTCTGGAAAAGCCAGCCGATCCGCTGATCCTGATTGAAACCATCCGCCGTGCGCGCAATCACCGTCAGCTCCTGCTTGAAAATCGCCGGTTACGGCAGGCAGTGGCGGTTGACGGTTGGGAAGCCCGTTTGATCGGCCATTCAGCGCCGATTGTACAATTGCGCGAGCGTTTGAAACGTATTTGCGGTGTTGCTACAGATATTTTGCTCATCGGCAAAACCGGCACCGGCAAGGAAGTTACTGCCCGCGCATTGCATGATTTCAGCAACAGAAAAGGGCATTTTGTGGCCGTTAATTGCGGTGCAATCCCTGAAACAATGCTGGAATCTGAACTTTTTGGCCATGAAGCCGGTGCCTTTACCGGTGCGCGGGAAAAGCGCATCGGTAAAATAGAATATGCCAATAATGGTACGCTTTTTCTCGATGAAATAGAATCCATGCCGCTGAGTGCGCAGGTGCGGCTTTTGCGGGTTTTGCAGGAGCGCAAAATAGAGCGCCTTGGCTCAAACACCGAACTCAAGGTGGATATTCAGGTGATTGCAGCCAGTAAAACAGATTTACATAAGCTGGTCGTGCAGGGCAGTTTTCGTGAAGATCTTGCGTACCGGCTTGATATTGCTCGCGTTGAAATTCCGCCGTTGTCAGCCCGCAAAGGCGATGTTGGATTACTGTTCAAGCTGTTTCTTGATCTCGCCGCCAAAAGGCAGGGACGTGCAGCTCCGCGTGTGGATGCAACATTTATTGCCGATCTTGATAGCCGAAGCTGGCCCGGCAATGTCCGCGAATTGCGCAATGTGGCGGAACGCTATGTGCTGGGGTTGGAGAATAATGCGCTGGCCGACTTGTCTTTAGACAAAACGCAAACGCTGGAAGCACAGATGGACCGGCTGGAGCGCGCTATCCTGCTTGATACCCTGTCCAATCACGACGGGCGCATTGGCACTTCGGCAACCGCCTTGGGGATTTCCCGTAAAACACTTTATCTGAAAATGCGCAAATTCGACATCGCGGCACAGGGCGAAGATGAGGAATGATACCCTTATGACCCGCTCGCAGGCCGGTCATGTTACCTTTATGACCCAATTGTGTTTGTGAAAGCCCGCATTTCCGGCATTTTTAAATTTGGCATGATACTTGCTTCTTTAAAGGTATCGTCTGATCTCAGGCGATACTCTAGGGAGGAGAGTTCTATGTTGAAATCGCTTGCAGCCACCATGCTGATGTCAGCGGCTATGATTATCACTGCTTCTGCGCAAAATGGCGGAAAAGTAACTGTCGTCACGTCATTCTCAAAAGACGTGACAGATCCGTTTAAGGCCGGTTTTGAAGCCAATAATCCGGGCTTCACGCTTGATGTTCAAAACAAGAGCACCAGTTCCGGCGTAAAATATGTTGATGAAACAAAATCCAACAATCAGGTTGATCTGTTCTGGGCTTCCGCACCGGATGCTTTTGAAGTGCTCAAAGGCCGTAATCTGCTGAGCAAATTTACCCCGTCTGTCACAGGCCTGCCGGACAAGGTCGGTTCTTATCCGGTGAATGATCCGGATTCTTATTATTTCGGTTTTGCAGCGTCGGGCTATGGCATTATGTCCAATGACCGCTATCTGGAAGCAAATAATCTCACAAAACCTGTTGAATGGTCTGATCTGGCCAAGCCGGAATATTATGACCATATCGCTATTGCGGCTCCGTCGCGTTCCGGTACCACGCATCTGACCATTGAAACCATTTTGCAGGGTGAGGGCTGGGATCAGGGCTGGGCAACGCTCAAGAATATTGGCGGCAATCTCCAGCAGGTGACAGAGCGCTCTTTCGGTGTGCCTGATGCGGTGAATTCCGGCCAGACAGGCATTGGTATTGTTATCGACTTCTTTGCCTTCTCGGCACAGGCCAGCGGGTTTCCGGTCAGCTTCTCTTATCCGTCAGTCACGACTGTTGTACCGGCCAATATTGGTGTTGTAGCCAATGCGCCTAATCAGGCCGGCGCAGAAGCTTTTGTCAATTATTTGCTCTCAGAAAAAGGGCAGGCCGTCTTGCTTGAGCCGGCAATCCGCCGTCTTCCGATCAATCCGGCCAGTTATGCAAATGCACCGGAAGGTTTCCCTAACCCGTTCAAGGATGCGCGTTTTCAGACCATGCTTGTCTTTGACTCTGACACATCCAAAAAACGCACCGATGCTGTTGATGCATTATATGACCAGCTGATTTCGTTTCAGCTTGATAATCTGAAAGCGGCTACTCGCGCCATTCACGCAGCAGAAAAAGCGCTTGCTGTCAATGAACAGGCACCGGCACGCGCGCTTGTGAATGAAGCCCGTGCACTGGTTGCCGCTATGCCGGTCAGTGCTGATGAAGCCGTGAGCCAGCAGCTTCGTGATGCGTTTTCCGGTGGCAAGGAAAAGACAGCCCGTCAGGCCGAACTTGAACAGCAATGGGCTGCTTTTGCCAAGGAAAAATATTCAGCCGCAAAAACAAAGGCTGAAGAGGCACTTGCGCTCGTCAATTAAAGCCTGAGCCTCTCACGGTCAGGCTGTTCGGTTTGACCGTGCGATGTTCCGGCGCATGACAGACCGCCTGCGAAAGCAGGCGGCTCCATCCGATTATCCGCTTTCGTTTGCTCTGGCGCCCTGTGGCTTGCCGGAACAGCCGACTTCATACCGGAGACTGCCGCAATGGCTTTCACATTATCCATTCCAAGAAAACGCATCTCGGCCAGCCCCGGCCAGATCGTAACAGCGCTGATTATTGCCCTGTTTCTTGCCGTTTTCCTGCTCATTCCCACCGGAACGGTTATCTATACGGCGTTTACGGAAAAGGGCACCGGCGCACTTACAGCCATCAATTTTATTGATTTTTTTAACACCGAGCTATTCCGTCGCTCGTTCTTCAATTCGGTCTATGTTGCAGGCATGTCGGTCGTCTGGGCGACGGTCATTGCATTGCCGCTGGCCGTTCTGACCACCCGCTTTGATTTTCGCGGGTCAATGATTATCCAGACACTTGGCTTCATCCCGCTCATCATGCCACCCTTTGTTGGCGCGGTGGCGATGCAGTTGCTGTTTGGTCGCAATGGTACGGTCAATCTTCTGCTGAATGACTGGTTCGGCTTCCGTATTCCCTTCATGGAGGGGCTGAACGGCGTTATTTTTGTGCAGTCGCTGCATTATTTTCCATTCATTCTCATCAATCTTTCTGCGAGCCTGCGGAATATCGACCGCTCGATGGAAGAAGCCGCGCAAAATCTTGGCTCTTCAGGTTTCCGCCTGTTCCGGCGTATTGTTTTTCCGCTGGCGATGCCGGGTTATCTTGCCGGTGCCTCACTCGTATTCGTAAAAGTGTTTGATGATCTGGCGACACCGTTGCTTCTCAATGTCAAGGATATGCTGGCGCCGCAGGCCTATCTGCGCGTAACCTCGGTCGGGCTGACTGATCCTATGGGTTATGTGATCGCGGTTATTCTGATTGTTGTTTCTATTTTTGCCATGTGGCTCTCGGCAGTTGCCATGCGCGGCAAAGATTATTCCACGGTACAACGCGGCGGCGGCGGGCTGACAAAGCGCAAACTCACCAGACGCGAAAGCCTTGTTGCCTATGCCACGGTCAGCTTTATTCTGCTGCTCGTTCTCTCACCGCATATAGGATTGCTGCTGCTGTCTTTTGCTACGGTCTGGTCATACAGCCCGCTGCCGGACGGCTATACAGTGGCGCATTACACCCGCGTGTTTGGTGAAAGCTCGCTCTATATTAAAAACACGCTGATTTATGTCAGCCTTGCAGGTCTGATTGATGTCATCGTTGGCAGTGCCATTGCCTATCTCGTATTGCGTACAAAGCTGATCGGGCGTCGCTGGCTGGATTGGGCAGCAACTTCTGCACTGGCCATTCCCGGTGTTGTGCTCGGTATTGGTTATCTGCGTACTTTCTACAATATCCCGCTGCCGGACGGCACACCGCTGGCAACGCTTTGGGTAATGCTGGTGCTGGCACTTGCTATCCGCCGCCTGCCTTATGCACTGCGGGCTTGCTATGCCGCACTTCAGCAGGTGTCTATCTCGCTTGAAGAAGCCGCTGAAAATCTGGGGGCAACCAAGCAGAGAACAATCCGCCGTATTGTATTGCCATTGATGACAGGCGGTCTGCTTGCCGGATTTGTCACCAGTTTTGCAACGGCGGCGGTCGAGCTTTCCGCAACGCTGATGCTCATCCAAAGCAATTCTGACGCGCCGATTGCCTATGGGCTTTATGTCTTCATGCAATCACCCGCCGGACGCGGTCCGGGTGCCGCACTCGGGGTTATCGCAGTGATACTGGTCGGGCTTTGCACGTTTTTATCACACTACGTTATTGAACGCCGGCAAAAAACGCTTGGGGCGGCCAAGTAAGATTGGGGAGAAAAAATATGACTTTAGATACAAACAGCGCCGCCTTGCCGACAACACCGGCGAAAGCAATCACTATCCGCGATGTGAACCTGTCTTACGGCACGGTTCATGTGCTGAAGGATATCTGTCTGGATATTAAACCCGGCGAATTCTTCGCCTTTTTGGGGCCGTCCGGTTGCGGCAAGACAACATTGCTGCGCCTGATCGCCGGATTTAATGTTGCACAACAGGGCAAAGTAGAAATTGGCGGTGCGGACGTGCTCGACATGCCGCCGTGGAAACGTGACGTTGGCATGGTGTTCCAGTCTTATGCGCTATGGCCGCATATGACCGTTGCACGCAATGTTGCTTTTGGTCTGGAAGAGCGCAAACTGCCGCGCAAAGAAGTTGATAAACGGGTGAAGGCGGCTCTGGAGCTGGTGGGGCTGACCCATCTTGCGGATCGTCGTCCTGCCCAGCTTTCCGGCGGACAGCAGCAACGTGTGGCGCTCGCCCGCACAATTGCCATCGAGCCCAAAGTTCTGCTTCTCGATGAACCGCTGTCAAATCTGGATGCGAAAATGCGTGTCGAGGTTCGCCGTGAATTACGCGATTTGCAGCAACGTCTGAAACTGACGACCATTTTTGTGACCCACGATCAGGAAGAGGCCAATACGGTTTGTGACCGTATCGCAGTTTTCAATGAAGGGCGTATTCAGCAGGTCGGGACACCGATGAGCCTGTATGAAAAACCAGCTAATCTGTTTGTCGCCAGCTTTCTCGGAACTGCCAATATTCTCGACGGTCATGTCGAGGATACACCGGACGGTCGCATTTTTGTGGTGGAAGGGGCGGGGTCTATTCCTGTCCCAGAGGGTACGAAGGTTGTGCAAGGGGCTAAACTGGTATTCCGCCCGCAATATGCAACGATAGGCCATACAGAGGAGGGCGCCGTGGCGCTTGAAGGCACCATCGCGCATCGTGAATTCCTCGGTGCAATCATCCGCTATGGTGTTCAGGTTGGCACTGCGACGGTGCTGATTGATGTGCCGTTTTATACCGGTGACACATTGCTGGAACCGGGAACTGCAACAGTGCTTGGTTTGCAGCCTTCTGCAGCACTCTGGCTGACAGAGTAATAGTGGCATCCGCCGGTTATCAACCGGCGGATGCTCTCCCGAACACGACCATAACCGATTACCCCAGCTATTAATTGAGTATATTATGCAGGAACTGCCTGATCTCATTGTTATCCGCCATGGTGAAACCCAGTGGAATGTTGCCGGACGATTGCAGGGCCGGAAAGACACGCCTTTAACCAATAATGGTGTGCGGCAGGCAAAGGCTGTCGGTGTGCGTTTGGCCGATACAATCGCTGCTCATCAAAGTTTGAAATTCTGGAGCAGCCCGCTGCCCCGCGCTTTGCAAACCGCATCCATTCTTGCAGACATATGGGCTGTGCCTTTTGAGAAATTCGCACAAGCTCCGATCCTGATGGAGCGGTCTTTCGGTGTGTGGGAGGGGCATACAGCCGATGAAATCAAACGGGATTTGTCCGATCAGTATCGGGCACAGGAAGCCGACCCGTGGGATTATACGATACCGAACGGGGAAAGCCGCAATGATCTGAAGCAACGGATGCAGACATGGCTGGCTACGCTGGAAAAGCAAACAACACATGTTGTGGTAACACATAGCGGATGCCTGCGGGCGCTGCGCGGTATTTATACAAAAGCATCTTCTCAAGTGATGCTTGCCTATAGTGAGCCGCAGACGGCATCGTTCTTGCTCTCTTCCGGCCATGAAACCATGCTGGAAATTCCGGCAGGCATTTTGCGCGCGTTTGGCTGCGAGGGCGCCGGAACAACAGTGCGTCTTTGACACTTTTGCTATCACATTGTGCAGGCTTTGCAGTGCAGGATTAATCCGACAAATGAAACAATATAAAAAAGTTAAAATACTCGCGACACTCGGACCAGCTTCTTCCGAAGAGTATATTATCCAGCAATTGCATGAGGCAGGCGCAGATCTGTTCCGGATCAATATGAGTCATGCCAGCCATGACACGATGCGCCAGTTGATCCGGCATATTCGTGCTGTTGAATTACAAAGTGGCCGCCCGATTGGCATTCTTGCTGATTTACAGGGGCCAAAACTGCGTATTGGCAGATTTGCACAAGGCACCGTGGAACTGAGAGTCGGGCAGAGTTTTACGTTGGATAACAGGGATGAGCCGGGTGACAACAGTCGTGTTTTTCTTCCGCATCCGGAGATATTTGCAGCGGTGAAGGCGGGGCACCGCCTGCTGATTGATGATGGAAAACTGCATCTGCGCGTGGAAAAAGCTGACAATGAGAGCATGACCACCACTGTTGTGACCGGTACAAAAATCTCTGACCGCAAGGGTGTCAGCCTGCCTGATACATTATTGACCGTGGGTGTTTTGACCGACAAGGATCGGGCAGATCTTGATGCGCTACTTGCAACCGGCGAAATTGACTGGGTTGCTTTGTCTTTCGTGCAGAGGCCGGAAGACTTACTTGAAGTGCGTAAGATTGCCGGTGATCGCGTAGGACTGATGTCCAAGATCGAAAAACCGCAAGCTCTGGATCATATTGACGAGATTATCAGGCTTTCGGATGCACTGATGGTGGCCCGCGGAGATTTGGGCGTGGAAATGCCGCTTGAATCGGTTCCCGGATTGCAAAAACAACTGACGCGGGCATGTAGACGCGCAGGCAAACCCGTGGTGATTGCCACGCAAATGCTGGAATCGATGATTGGCGCTCCGGTGCCAACACGTGCAGAAGTTTCGGATGTGGCAACTGCGGTTTTCGAAGGCGCAGATGCCATCATGCTTTCTGCTGAATCCGCTTCAGGTGATTATCCGGTTGAGGCTGTTGCAACAATGGCGTCAATCGCCCGTAATGTGGAGCTTGATCCGCTTTATGCAGGTATTATCAACAAGCAGGGCGCTTCGCCTGAGGCAACCGGAGCCGATGCAATTTCTCTGGCTGCACATCAAATTGCAGTTACATTAGGACTTGCCGCCATTGTTTGTTACACCTCGTCGGGAACAACAGGTCTACGCGCCGCTCGGGAGCGTCCGCCGGTGCCGATTATTGCGCTTTCTCCTGTGGTGCAAACCGCGCGGCGATTGTCTCTTGTCTGGGGTCTCTATTGTGTCACCACGGATGACACCGCAGATATAGATGAAACTGTGAAACGTGCCTGTGCCATTGTGGAAGCTGAAGGTTTCGGCAAGCAGGGAGATAGTATTATCATTTCTGCAGGCGTGCCTTTTGGTATACCGGGCAGCACGAATATGCTGCGCATTGCTGAATTATAGCAGGTATTTTATATTCTCTAACATAAAGAAAGCATTTGCCATCAACAGCATATATTGATTTCTTGTGTAGTTTGACAGGGGCTCTTGTCAAAGTTTTTCAAGAATGGTAACGTTCCCACAAAGATTGGCTAAAAGGCCGGTCGCTTGGGAGGAGTGTCAGCTTGAATAAGGATACAGGGCGTCGTGCGACGATCGTCGATGTTGCGAAAAAAGCTGGCTTGTCCAAGAGTACAGTAGCCCGTGTTCTGGCTGGTTCATCCAATATATCGCAGGATGCTGCCGAGCGCGTACAGGCCGCAGTACTGGCAACCGGTTATGAGCGTAATCATCTGGCAGTTGGTATGCGCTCAGGGCGCAGCGGGTTGCTTGGTCTGGTTATTCCAGACATTACCAACCCGTTTTGGGCGGAAGTAGCGCGCGGTGCGCAGGATCAGGCTGCGAGGCAGGGTGTTTCGCTGCTGGTATTTTCTTCAGACTGGGATGCGGATAAGGAAGCGGCACATCTTCGCGCCTTATGTCAGGCGCGCGTAGATGGCGCGATCATCAATCCTGTCGCTGATAATCTTGCTGATCTCGACCGTTTCGGCATGCCTTTTGTGCTGATCGGGTCAAGTGCCGAGCGCTTTCCCGATACGAGCAGTGTCGGGTCTGATATCGTGCAAGGGGTTCGTCTCGGGCTGGATGTGCTGCTCGCGCAGGGGCATGTGCAGCCGGCATTAATCCTCGGGCCTAAATCCCGTTTGGCGCGTGCGCGTTTTCTGCGCGCGGTACATGAGCATTGCATTGAGCGGGATGTTGACCCCTCAATACTCATGACGGAAGACAGTGACTATACTGTTGAAGGTGGCCGTTCTGCTATGAAACGGCTGTTGCAAGCGCATCAGAATGGTCAGCATCTGGCAGTTTTTTGTGCGAATGATCTGATGGCGCTTGGTGGTATTCTGGCAATCCGTGATGCAGGACTTTCCTGTCCGCAGGATGTGTCAATTCTCGGTTTTGACGGTATTCCTTCCGGTGCTTTTTCCTGGCCCGGACTGACAACAATTGAAAAAGACGGTCGCCGTATCGGCTCCACGGCAGTCACTGCTTTATATGCAGAAATTGCCGGACGAGCAGAACATGAGCGCATTTATGTGCCGTGCCGTCTTTTGGAGCGCGGCTCACTCGCTGATCTGTCAGAGACGGCAACAGCACGGCTGGCTGCAAAGGGGTAATTCAGACAATGAGTCATAGTTCTGCATCATCAGTGAGTACTCAAATTGGGAACGTTCCCAAAATGAAGCGCTTTAAAAGCAGCATCCGCCAGTGGTGGCCTTATTATCTGATGATGGCACCAGCCCTGATTTTCTTTTTTATTTTCCACTATATGCCGGTGTGGGAAGCTAAAATTGCTTTTGAACAATTGCGCATCATTCCGCCGAATATCTGGGTGGGGCTGAAGCATTTTGAACTGTTGTTCTCGTCCACGATTTTCTGGCAGGTGCTGGCCAATACGCTGATTATTTCAGCAATGAAAATCGTCTTTGTGTTTCCCGTGCCAATCATTGTGGCATTGCTGCTCAATGAGGTACGCGGCACCGGTACCCGTAAATTCATTCAGTCGGCAATTTATCTGCCGCACTTCCTGTCATGGGTAGTAATTGCAGGTATTTTCATTGCTGTTTTGTCGCCGAGCACCGGTGCCGTGAATGAAATTACCGGCTTTTTCGGTTTTCAGCCGGTTTCTTTTATGACTGAGACGGGAACAATCCGCTGGGTTCTGGTGTTTTCTGAAATCTGGCGCTCGGCCGGCTGGGACAGCCTGCTTTATCTCGCAGCGATTATGTCAATTGATCAGGAGCTCTATCAGGCTGCGGAAATTGACGGTGCTAACCGCTGGCAGAAAATTTTCTACGTCACCATTCCGGGTATCGTTCCGACGATTGCTACATTGTTCATTCTGAATGCGGGCATGTTCCTGAATGCTGACCTCAATCAGGTGATCAACTTCACCAATGATATTGTGCGCAGTCAGATCGATATTCTCGATACCTATGTTTATCGCATCGGTTTGCAAACCGGACAATATTCGCTCGCCACGGCAGCTGGTCTGTTTAAGGCAGGGCTCGGCATGATCCTGATTATGAGCGCGCATTTCATCTCGAAAAAGCTGACAGGCAAGGGGATCTGGTGATGGCAGCAGGTAAAATCCGTCGCTCTCCGCTGGAGCGGGCAGAATATGCAATCATTCTCTCTACCTTGCTGCTGCTTGTGGTGGTGATGGTTCAGCCGCTGCTTAATCTGCTGGCTGTTTCCCTGTCATCGCCTTCCGAAGTCGCGAGAATGAGCGGCCTCACAATCATTCCGGAAGGCTTTTCGTTAGAGGTCTGGAAACTGCTGATCACCAATCCGGCAGTGCAGCAGGGACTGATCAATTCGGTCTTTATCACGCTGACCAGTACTGCACTCGGCGTGTGTTTTACAGCGCTGATGGCATGGGGTTTGTCGCGTCCGGGCTTGCCGGGGCGCCGTATTCTTCTGGTCTTCGTGCTGGTGACGATTGTTTTCGATCCCGGCATTATACCGGATTATTTTCTCAATAAACGTCTGGGTCTGATCGACAGTTACTGGTCAGTTATTCTCTTCAAACTGGTCAATGCCTGGTATCTGATTATTCTGATCCGCTTCTTTGAAGAAGTGCCGAATGAAATTCTGGAAGCCGCAGAACTCGACGGTGCCAATGTTTTTCAGACATTTTGGTATGTTGTGCTGCCGGTATCAAAATCGGCATTGGCGACGATTGCACTGTTCTATTTCGTTTTCCATTGGAACGATTTTTTCCGTCCGATGATTTACCTCAATGACCAGTCCAAATGGCCGCTGCAGGTTGTACTGCGTCAGTTTGTGGTCGAGGGCGACAAGATTGCCATGGTCGGGCTGGAAAATTCCGTCAATTACACAGGCGCAAGCCAGATCAATATCAGGGCGCTGAGCGCAGGCATGATCCTGCTCACGATTGTACCGATCCTGGCGATTTATCCGTTAATCCTGAAGTTTTTCACTAAAGGCACGATGAGCGGCGCGCTCAAGGGCTGAGTATTCCGGCACATATAAAGGGGAAGGACATATGCTGAAAAATAATCTTATTCTGTCTGTCAGTGTGGTTGCGCTGCTGTCTGCTGCAGCATTGCCGGCACTGGCCGAGCCGGTCATTATACGCGTAGTGGCGAAGGATCTGCTCAACACCAATCCGGATGACGTGAAACTCATTGAGAAATATGAAGCGGCGCTGAAGGCAAAAGGGACAGATCTGAAGATTGAGATCGTCAATCTTCCGGCTTCCGGCTATGCTGATAAGCTCGGCGCGATGATGTTGTCCGGCGACATTCCCGATCTGATTTATTTTCAGGGCGGTGACACGGTGATGGCCGAGCAGGGCGTTCTTGAAAACTGGAACGACTGGCTGCCGAAAACGACCTATCTGAAGGATGCGCTTTACCCGCATAATACGGCTCGCCTGCAGAATTATCCGTATCTGCTTTATGCATTCCCGCCGCGGATTTCGCAGCCGGTTATGCGTGAGGACTGGCTGAGCAAAACCGGACTGGCTGCACCGAAAACGGTTGATGACTATGTTGCTTTGTTCAAGGCGATTAAGAGCGGCAATTTTGGTGGTGCAGGCAGTGACAAATCCTATGCGCTGACCGTGCCGGGCAGCATGGATGAAGCCGATACGATTTTTAATCAGGCATTCGGCGTCAGTTCATCCTGGCTGAAAGACAAAGAGGGCAACTGGATTGCCTCACAGATTTCTGAGCAGGAAAAAGCCAAGCTGACTTTCTATGCATCGCTGCGTGAGCAGGGACTGCTGGACCCGGAATATATCACTACCAAATGGGATACCAAGGAAGACAAGTTCTATTCCGGACGCGTCGGTATGGTGTTCTCGGCTTCGGCTGAGAATGTGGATGTTTATCGCGGTAAGATGAAACAGGCGAATCCTGATGCTAATCCGGAACTGGTTCTGCTGGCACCGCCTGCGGGCACCGGCGGGGAAGGTCTTGCCGCTGTTGATGTTTCCAAGGAAACACGTGGTTTCGCAATTTCAGCTCTCTCTAAGCACAAAGAAGAAGTTGTTAAATTTCTTGATTTTGTGGCCAGCCCTGAAGGCCAGGCATTGGAGCGCCTTGGTTTTGAAGGTGAGCAATATACCCGTGACGGCGAGACCATCAAGCCAACAGACAAAATGGCAACCTGGTATGTGCGCTTTATCTCAGCGGCAAACTGGAAGCTGCCCGCAGGTGTGAGAAGCCCCGCTGCCACGCAGTTTCTGACCAATATCACCCAAAGCTACAAACCGGATAATGCATTTATCTGGCCGAATGAATATGCGCCGGATCTGGATGCAGCACAGAATGTCTACAAGGCATGGGCTTATAAATTTATCTCCGGACAAGCGGGTTTCGATCAGTGGGATCAGTTTGTTTCTGAGTGGAAGACTGCCGGCGGTGACCGGTTGACTGAATATGCGAGGACTGTATTAAAATGATGGACACATTTGCTCCTTTGTCTCTGCAAGGACGAATTCGGGCAGTTCTTTATGGCGTCGCTTATGGTGACGCCATGGGGGCACCGGTTGAAAAACTTTCAGCCGAGCAAATTCGCCAGCGTTACGGCCGTGTTACCAATCTGAATACAGAATGGCATCGCATGTCGGAGAGCGGCATAGCCCGTAACTGGCGTGTTCGGGGCAGTGGTATCGTGACTGATGATACGCTGATGACCCTGTGTCTGATGAATATTTATAATGACGTGCGCCGTCATATTGATGCCTGGGATATGGCGGACGGTATGGTGCGTGAAATTGCATGGACACCGCGCTGGGTTCCTGAATTGCAGCGTGAGGCCATGCTGATTGAGCGCCTGTTCTATCCGGAAAAATGGATTTTTCAGCGTCATCAGCTGTCCAATTGCGATCCGCGTGAAGGTGGTATCGGCAATATGGTGAATTGTGGTGCGGCGATGTATATTGCGCCGGTTGGCGTGATGAATGCCTGCAATCCGAAAGCGGCCTATGATGAGGCAATTGCTTTCGCATCCGGCCATCAGCAGAGCTATGGTCTGGAAGCCGCAGGTGTGTTGGCGGCAGCGATTGCAGCGGCTTTTATTCCGCACATTACCATCGATGAAGTGGTCAATGAGGCCGTTGCATTAGCAAAAGACGGTACAAAACAGGCTATTCTTGAAATTGTAGCCGCTGCAAAGACCCTCAAAGGGCAGGACGCGGATAAAGTCACTGAGGTTTTCCAGACGATTATCGGAAAATATTCACCGATGGGTGATGATGTCACGCATTCTGTGAAGAAAACCGGTGTGGCCAGTGAAGCCTATCGTCCGTCCCGCCTCAATGCGATTGAGGAACTGCCATTGGCCTTAGGTTTTGCAGTGGTCAATGACGGTGACTTCTACAAGACCATTCATGACGGCATTAACTCCGGACGCGACACGGATTCCATCGGCGTCATGGCCGGTGCCATTCTCGGCGCTATGCATGGTGCGTCTGTCATTGACGATACGGATGCGGCATTGCTGGATTCAGCCAATAAGCTTGAGCTGAACAAGGCGGCGGATGCATTTTATCAAACCGTAATAGAAATACAAAAAGCAGACAGGCAGTCGGAGCAGCGCAGAGCATCGATGTGGGACAACCTCACCGGCACTGCCAGTCACGTTGCTGCCTGACGCTATTTTACGATCAATAACATATACCGGAGCCATAAATGTCTGAAATCGAATTGAGAAATGTAGGTAAGAGCTATGGAAAAACCTCTGTGCTCGCAGACATTTCGCTCGATATGGGTGATGGAGAATTTGTGGTTCTGGTTGGTCCGTCCGGTTGCGGAAAATCGACGCTTTTGCGCATGATTGCCGGACTGGAAGATATTACCTCCGGTGAAATCCGCATCGGGGGTAAGGTCGTCAATGATATGCGCGCGAAAGAGCGTGATATAGCTATGGTTTTTCAGAGCTACGCACTCTATCCGCATATGAAAGTTGCGGAAAATATGAGCTTTTCTCTGAAGCTGAGTGGCACACCGAAAGAAGAAATCCGCAAACGTGTGCAGGAAGCGGCAGAAATACTCGGCCTTGAGAAATTGCTGGACCGTTTCCCGCGCGAGCTCTCCGGTGGTCAGCGTCAGCGTGTGGCGATGGGACGTGCCATTGTGCGTGCGCCAAGAGCGTTTCTGTTTGATGAGCCGTTGTCCAATCTGGACGCCAAATTGCGTGTAAAAATGCGCAGTGAGATCAAAAAACTGCATCAACGTCTCGGAAAAACCACTGTCTATGTCACCCATGACCAGACAGAAGCGATGACTATGGCTGATAAAATTGTGGTGCTGAATGGCGGGAAGATCGAACAATATGGGCCGCCGCTGGAACTGTATAATGATCCGGCCAATATATTTGTGGCTGGTTTTATCGGTTCTCCGGAAATCAATTTGCTGAAAACAGAGGCGAGGGGTGATCATGCTGTCACTGAAGACGGTATTGTTTTGCCGCTTGTCTCTCCGTTAAAATCACAAACCAGCATGATGTATGGCATCCGTCCACAGCATATTGAGATTGCTGATGAAGGTATTGAGGGGCTGGTGACATTGGTTGAGCCAACCGGCGATAGTCAGGAACTGGTGGTTAAAGTCGGTGTGCAGGACATCCATGTGATTGCCAAAGGCGACCGGCAGTTTACGACTGGTATGACAGTCAGGCTGGCTCTTGATGCTGCAAAAGTTCTGCTTTTTGACAGCGTATCCGGTGAGCGTCTGCGTTATTAAATCCCGATGGAAGGCAATCTGTTTCCGAACGATGTGAAGCTTGTGTGAAGTAGGGCACCTGTGTAGAGCGGCTAGCGAAGCGCCATGCTCTGTACCATTCGCTCAGCTAAAAAATCGACCACTGCCCGTACAGAGGGTAATTGTCCGCGGCGATGGAACGGTGATTTAAACACAGCCCGACACAACTTGTCTCAGCCTGTACCCGCATGAGGCCGACAGGATTGGCGGTGTTTGTTTCATTGTAACCGACGATCCACAGCACCACGGCGCGGATAGATAGACAGATCTTCATCTTCCGGATCGGTTTCAAGGCGTTTCAGGATCGGGCAATGCGGCCGGTGATCCCCCTGACAGGCATTGACCAGCATTGTCAGTGTGTTGGACATATCCTGCAGCGCTTTGATTTTGATGGCCAGTTCGTCGATATGGCCTTGCGCCATTTGTTTGACTTCTGCGCTTTTGCGTGAATCATCCCGCCACAGGCTGAGAAGATCGCTGATTTCGGCAACGGAAAATCCCAGATCGCGTGCCCGCCGGATGAAGCGGAGCATATGCACATCGGTGTTGGAATAATCACGATAGCCTGCGGATGTGCGGTCGGCGACCGGTACAAGGCCGATTTGCTCATAATAGCGGATCATTTTGGCAGATACGCCGGATGCTTTTGCTGCCTGACCAATATTCATCGAGGTTCTCCTTCCAAGAATGTGCAGCCGGTCCGCATAAAAAGACCGGCTGCAAGACTTTGTCAGTTGGCGATTTTGAATGAACGCAAGCGCAGAGCATTACCCAGCACAAACACACTGGACAGTGCCATCGCTCCGGCGGCGAAAACCGGAGACAACAAAATGCCATAGGCCGGATAAAGCAGACCAGCAGCAACCGGAACCAGAGCGGCATTATAGATAAATGCCCAGAACAGGTTTTGCCGGATATTGCCGATGGTTGCTTTTGACAGGGCAATTGCATTTGGCACGCCCTGCAAACTGCCGGACATCAGCACAACATCTGCTGCTTCAATGGCGATATCTGTACCTGTGCCGATGGCCAGACCCACATCCGCCTCGGCCAGTGCCGGTGCATCATTAATGCCATCGCCGACGAAAGCAGTCTGACCATATTGAGCCTTCAGGCGGCGGATAGCTTCAACTTTGCCGTCCGGCAACACTTCAGCCACCACTTCATCAATGCCCAGACGTGCTGCAATCGCTTTGGCTGTGCGGGCATTGTCACCGGTAATCATTGCCACTTTGAGGCCGAGATTATGCATGGCTTTAATAGCTGCCGGTGTGGTTTCCTTGATCGGATCAGCAACAGCAATGATGGCTGCTAGTCTGCCGTCGATTGCCGCATAAAGCGGGGATTTACCTTCATTACCAAGACGTTCAGCAACTTTGGCAAAAGCAGATACATCATGGCCGAGTTCGGTCATATAACGGTCTGCACCAATCTCAATGCGTTTGCTGTCCACCACCGCTTTGACACCGAAACCTGTAACTGATTCAAAATCGGATACGGGCGACAATGAAAGCCCTTCATCTGCTGCCGCATCGACAATGGCACGGGCAATCGGATGTTCCGACTTGGCTTCGACTGCTGCAACAAGAGCCAACACATTGGCACGATCAAAACCACCGGCCAGTTCCAGATCGGTCAGAGCAGGCTTGCCTTCCGTCAGCGTGCCGGTTTTATCCAGAGCGACAACCTTGGCATCTTTGAGCAATTGCAATGCTTCGCCTTTGCGGAAGAGAACACCGAGTTCTGCACCGCGACCGGTGCCGACCATGATTGAAGTTGGTGTTGCCAGACCCATGGCACACGGGCAGGCGATAATCAGCACGGCAACGGCATTCACCAATGCGAAAGTCAGTGCCGGTGACGGGCCGAGAATGAGCCATGCGGCAAATGTCAGAGCAGCCACTGCAAAGACAGCCGGTACAAACCACATGGTCACTTTGTCGACCAGTGCCTGAATTGGCAGTTTGGAACCCTGAGCCTCTTCAACCATACGGATGATCTGGGACAAGACAGTGTTACCGCCGACAGCGGTTGCACGATAGGCAAAGGCGCCCTTCTGGTTGACCGTGCCGCCGACAATCTCACTGCCAACGGATTTTGCCACAGGGATCGGCTCACCGGTAATCATGGATTCATCGACATAGCTGGTGCCTTCGGTGACTTCACCATCGACCGGCAGACGTTCACCCGGACGGACTTCAACAGTATCACCGGACACAACATCATCAATCGGCAGATCGACGACCTGACCATTCCTGCGCACCCGTGCGGTTTTTGCTTGAAGACCGGCCAGACGCTTGATCGCCTCGGAAGTACGTCCTTTAGCGCGGGCTTCCAGCAAACGGCCGAGCAGGATCAGCGTGACAATAACAGCTGCCGCTTCATAATAGACATTGATCGTACCGGCAGGCAGCAGGCCTGGCGCAAAGGTCGCAACCAGAGAATAGCCGTAAGCTGCGAGTGTACCGACAGCCACCAGTGAGTTCATATCCGGTGCAAAACGCATAAGCGCCGGAAGTCCTTTTTCATAAAACCGGATACCCGGAATGAAGAGCACCAAAGTCGTCAGAGCAAACTGGATATACCAGTTCCACTGCATGCCGATGGTTGATTCAATCAGCCCGTGTACACCCGGAATAATATGCGATCCCATTTCCATCAGAAAAACAGGAAGCGTCAGAACCCCCGCTATGGTGAAATCGCGGGTCAGCTCACGCCGTTCGGTTTCTTTTCTCTCTGCCCGTGCGTCATCCTCATTGCTGCTCTGGCTACCTGAGCCTGCAATCAGTTTGGCTTCATAACCGGCATCCGCGATTGCAGCGATCAGGTCTGCGGTACTCGCTGTTCCGTGAATAGTTGCGCGTTCTGTTGCCAGATTGACCACAGCATTTGTAACGCCTGAAATAGCTTTCAATGCACGTTCAACACGGCCGACACAGGATGCGCAGGTCATGCCTTCAACGGAGAGTTCTACAGGGCCGGTTGCCGCAGGCATTTGCGCAGGCACAGAGTAGCCGGCCTTTTCGATGGCTTCGATTAATCTCACGCGAGGGACAGTTGAATCGGTTGTGATATTCGCGCGCTCTGTTGCCAGATTAACGGACACGGTTTCAACTCCCGGCACAGCTTTGAGTGCACGTTCAATACTGCCGACGCAAGATGCGCAGGTCATTCCTTCAACAGGTAAGGACACAGTTTCAGATAAGTCTTTTGCTCGAACGGGGGCATTCATAGCCGCCTCCTTTTCTTTCCGAAAATTTAAATTCGGTGCGAGCATGAGGCTTCCAACAATTGGAAGGTCAAGAGCAAAAATTTCTTTGTTTTCACCCTTGACCTTTCCATGGTTGGAAACCCCATCTTGACTTCATGAGAGCCAAATAAAGGAGAAGTCTCATGGAATTGAAGATCGAAAATATGACCTGCGGCGGCTGCGCTAAATCTGTGACTAAAGCCATTCAGTCGGTGGATGCCAATGCGAAGATTGAAACCGATCCGGCAACACGGCTGGTAACAATTGAAACTGCAGTCAGTTCTGATGCACTGCAGAAAGTTCTCGAAGAGGCAGGCTATCCCGCAGCTGTGAACTAAACAGGGGAATGATTATGAACAAGCTGAGCCTTATTCTTATTGCAGGCGCACTTGCTGTGAGTGTCGGGCTGGTATTTGTACAAAACCGGCTGGAAGTGAAAGGCGGGATGCAAGGGCATTCCATGCAGGGCATGACGATGCCGGATCATGCAATGCGGACAGAAGAGGCGTCTTCTGAGTCGACACCGGTGCCGTGACAATCAGCTGGCAATGTGTTGAGGATTTGCTATATCCGCATCATGAAGAACCCGCTGTGATTATCTCGCAGCGGGTTTTGTTTTATTCGGCTACAGCCACGATTGGTAATGTTTCCGGCGTGAAGAAGATATCAGCATGCATATCTTCTTTTTGTAATCCGCGGGCAAAAGTAACAGCCATTGCGGCATCCACCATCAATGGTGGCCCCGCGACATAGGCTTTCCAGCCGCTGAAATCAGAAATGTCTTCTGCAACCGCGCGGGTCACAAAACCGCTCCGGTAAAGTTCAGAGCGTGCCTCTGATAAGACCGGCGTGAAAGACAGGTTCGGGTGCTTTTCTGTCAGACTGCGGAAATGCTCAGTGAGGTAAAGATCGCGTTCGGAACGTACACCGAAATAGACATGAATCCTCTGTTTCATACCATGGGCAAGAGCGGTTTCTACAATGGATTGAATCGGCGCCAGCCCTGAGCCTCCGGCGATACACAGGATCGGCTCGTTGTGATGTTGCCGTAGAAATGAAGCCCCTAACGCAACTTCCATCTTTACGGGATCACCGGTTTTCAAGGTCTTATGCACATGGCCGGATGTGATACCTCTGGGCACATGGCGGATGTGAAATTCAAGGTGTTTCTCACCGGAGCGGTTTGCCATGGAATAGCTGCGGGAAGGTACACCGTTAAAGCTGAGTTCAGCATATTGTCCCGCCGAAAAATGCAGCGGCAAACCATTTTCAGGCGTGACCTGCACCAGTTTGATATCATGGGTGAGATCCTCAATACGGGTAACAATACCTTTTAGCTGTTGCGCAGGTTGTAGTTCTTCATGCTCTGCGCCCAGCCACGCGATAGTTATATCTGTCAGCGGTACCGAGCGGCATGCAAGGATCAGACCATCTGCTTTTTCCTCATCAGAGAGAGCAAAACGGGAATGCTGAAGCATCTCCACTTCCCCTTCGATAAGGCGGGATTTGCAGGAGCCGCAACGGCCGGATTTGCAACCGTGAGGATAGGAAATACCTGCTGCAAGAGCTGCTTCCAGCAGAGTTTGTCCGCCAGCACAGCTAATGCTGCTGCGGGTCTGGCGGATATCAATGCGTTTTGAAGTCATGGTTGTGCCTCGGATGTTTTCAGCTGTGCATCTGACAAACCAAGTGCCTTCATCAAACCGGGTCTCTGGCTCAAAAATGTGCCGTAAAAAACCTGACCGCCGACAATGCTGATCGGTGCAACACGCACGCCTGTACGAGTTTTGGCTTCTTCTGCGATCAGCGGATCGGTGAGATCACGTTCCTCATAGGCAATCTTCTGCTGGGCGAGCCAGTGCTTGAGTGCATGGCAATCGGGACAGGTCGGAGTTGTATAGATGAGGAGTTGCGGTGTACCGGCATTCATCTTTTTGCCTTTCTCTGTATCGGACAAAATTGCTCTGAAAACAGCGACTGAATTGTGCTGACAGAACAACATTGCAGGCAGGATGCGGCTTCCAGCGCTTGTAAGGTCAAGAGCTGTTTCGGGCGGGAAAAGGGAACGTGCGTAAAGCGGGGAGGGATGTTTTCGGCGTGAGACAGAAATTATTTGTTCTGCTTTTAAGGCTCTTGACCTTTCCAGCGTTGGAAACACCACCTTCATAAAAATTGAGCGTGGCATCTCCTGAAGATGCCCTTATGAAGGTAAACTAAAATGAAAAAGAAAATCACGGCACTGTACTTGACCGGTGTCGTTATTATCGGCGGGGCATTATTTTATCCCGATAAAGCAGAGCTGTATGTCAGCCGTTTCCTCACATTTCTCTCGTCGGCTGCACTTCCTTATGCTGCCGCGCAATCAGGGGAAATGCCTGCACCGCAGGTGCCTGTAGCAGAAGTCGTAACGCGTAAGGTTGCACTGTCTACAGAATTTACCGGCCATCTGGAGGCAAGCAAGCTGGTGGAGCTGCGTCCGCGTGTTGGTGGTGCAATTGAGACAGTAAGTGTGCCAGAGGGCGAGCTTGTACAATCTGGGCAAGTTCTGTTTGAGATTGATGCCAGACCGTTTCAGGTCGTTCTTGATGCCGCCAAGGCGGAGTTGCAGCAGGCAGAGGTTTTGCTGGAGCATGCTGAAACCAATTTCAAGCGCACAGCCAGTCTTGCGCCAAACGGCACAGTCTCCCGAAAGACTTTTGACGATGCTCAGGCGGTACGCAGTCAGCGTCAGGCTCAGCTTGCTATCGCCAAAGCGGCGGTTGCCGCTGCCGAGCTTGATCTGTCCTTTACCCGCGTGACTGCTCCTGTTGACGGGCGCGTTGACCGCGTTTTGGTGCATGAAGGCAATCTGGTAACAGGGGGAAATGCTGGCAATGCGACATTGCTCACGACTATCGTGAGCACCGATCCGCTCTATGTATATTTCGACATTGATGAGGCGACTTATCTCAGCTTTGTCGCGCGTGCCTGGGCTCAGGAACATGGCAAAGCTAACGCCGCATTGCCGGTGCAGATCGCACTGATGACGGATAAGGGTTTCACTTATAACGGAGCTCTGGATTTTATCAGTAACCGTATCGACAGAAGTACCGGCACTATTCGTGCCCGTGCTGTCGTTGAAAATCCTGAAGGCATACTGGCTCCCGGACTTTTTGCACGCATAAAACTGGCGACCTCAGAGCCGCTGCAAACAGTTCTGATTGATGATCAGGCCATCGGTACAGATCAGGGGCGTCGTTATGTGCTGGTTTTAGGTGAGGGCAATAAAGCCGAATTTCGTCCGGTGGAAATCGGAACGATAGTCGATGGTTTGCGCGTTATTTCTTCCGGTCTGCAAGTGGGTGAAAAGATCATTGTGAAGGGGCTTGTCGGCCCCGGCATGCAGGTCACACCACAGATGATTTCCATGGTGCCGGAGCGGATTTCTGACAGCGCTCAGGCAGAGGCTTCTCAACAGGAGGCGCGTCGATGAATATCCCGCGCTTTTTTGTCGACCGCCCGATTTTTGCGGTCGTACTTTCTGTCCTGATGCTGATTGCAGGCGGACTGACCCTGCTGAAACTGCCGCTGAGTGAATATCCTCAGGTCACACCGCCGACGGTACAGGTCACGGCGAGCTATCCGGGAGCCAATCCGGAAGTGATTGCCGAAACTGTCGCCGCGCCACTGGAACAGGCGATCAACGGCGTCGAGAATATGCTCTATATGGGTTCGCAGGCTGCAACCGACGGGCGTATGACGCTGACAATTGCGTTCCAGCAGGGCACTGATCCTGATATGGCGCAAATTCAGGTGCAAAACCGCGTTGCCCGTGTGCTGCCACGCCTGCCGCAGGAAGTGCAGCGTATCGGTGTTGTGACGCAAAAAACCTCGCCGGATATTCTGATGGTGGTGCATCTGGTGTCACCGGATGGGCGTTATGACCCGCTCTACTTATCCAATTATGCGCTTTTGCAGGTGCGTGATCAGCTGGCGCGCGTGCCGGGGGTTGGTGATGTGCTGGTCTGGGGCGCCGGCGAATATTCGATGCGGGTCTGGCTTGACCCGAATAAAGTTGCGGCACGCGGTCTGACTGCGTCCGATGTGATTGCCGCAATTCAGGAGCAGAATGTGCAGGTTGCTGCCGGTTCGGTCGGGCGGCAACCGGATGCTTCCTCCGCATTTCAGGTGACAGTCAACACGCTGGGCAGATTGTCCAATGAGGAGCAGTTCGGCGATATTGTTGTTAAAACCGGTTCTGAGGGACAGGTAACCCGTCTGCGCGATGTTGCCCGTATCGAACTTGGTGCGGATGCTTATGCGCTGCGCAGTCTGTTGGACGGTAAACCGGCACTGGCAATTCAGATTATCCAAAGTCCGGGCGCGAATGCGTTGGATGTATCAGCAGCTATCCGCGATGCAATGACTGTACTGGAGAAAGATTTTCCGGAAGGTATAGAATATCGTATAGCCTATGATCCGACAGTCTTCGTCAAGGCCTCTCTGGAAGCCGTGGTGATGACATTGCTGGAAGCTATCGTACTGGTGGTGATTGTCGTCGTGTTGTTTTTGCAGACATGGCGCGCTTCAATTATTCCGCTTGTTGCCGTGCCGGTGTCATTGGTTGGCACATTCGCCCTGATGTATCTTTTCGGCTTCTCGCTGAATACATTGTCGCTGTTCGGACTGGTACTTTCTATCGGTATCGTGGTCGATGATGCGATTGTGGTTGTGGAGAATGCGGAGCGCCATATCGCCTTGGGAGAAACGCCCAAAGAAGCTGCGCGTAAAGCTATGGATGAAGTGACAGGGCCGATTATCGCCATTACCTCGGTGTTGTCCGCAGTGTTTATTCCTTCAGCTTTTCTTACCGGATTGCAGGGCGAGTTCTACCGGCAATTCGCCCTGACAATTGCCATTTCAACCATTCTGTCCGCAATCAATTCTTTGACATTGTCACCGGCGCTGGCTGGTGTTTTGCTGAAACCGCATCACGGCGAAGTGAAACGCGACAGGCTTACTATTATCATTGACCGGCTGTTTGGCTGGTTTTTCCGGCGCTTTAATCTGTTCTTTGACCGTGCGTCCAATGCCTATGTCTGGTCGGTGCGCCGCGCCATTCGCCTCAGCGGTTTTGTTCTGTTGGTCTATGCTGCTCTGGTTGGCACAACATGGCTTGGTTTTCAGACTGTGCCGAACGGATTTGTACCGGCACAAGACAAATATTATCTGGTTGGTATTGCCCAACTGCCAAGCGGCGCATCGCTTGACCGTACAGAAGCTATGATCAAAACCATGTCTGAAATTGCTCTGGCGGAACCGGGCGTAGAAAGTGTTGTGGCCTTTCCGGGACTTTCGGTGAATGGCATGGTCAATATTCCGAATGCTGCCGTGATGTTTACAATGCTCAAGCCGTTTGATGAACGGAAAGATCCGTCTCTGTCAGCTTTTGCAATTGCAGGGCGGTTGATGGGTAAATTCAGTCAGATACCGGATGGTTTCGCGGGTATTTTCCCGCCGCCGCCTGTGCCGGGTCTTGGCTCTACCGGTGGTTTTAAAATTCAGCTGGAGGACCGGACGGGGCTTGGTTTTGAAGCACTGGCAAAAGCGCAGAGTGAGATCATGGCTAAGGCGATGCAGACACCGGAACTGGCAGGTATGCTGGCCAGTTTTCAGGTGAACGCGCCGCAGGTGCAGGTTGATATCGACCGCGTCAAAGCGAAAATACAAGGCGTGCCGCTCAATACAATATTTGAAACATTGCAGGTCTATCTCGGCTCGCTCTATGCCAATGATTTCAACCGTTTTGGCCGTACCTATCGTGTGATGGTGCAAGCCGATGCTCCCTTCCGTATGCAGCCGCAGGATATCGGACGCCTGAAAGTGCGTAATGCCGCCGGAGATATGATCCCGCTATCAGCTTTGCTGACAGTGAAGGATAGTTCGGGACCGGATCGTATCATGCATTATAACGGTTTCCCTTCGGCGGATATCAGCGGCAGTCCTGCACCCGGCTATTCTTTCGGACAGGCAACCGCCGCGATAGAGCGCATAGCTCTGGAAATAATGCCGGCCGGTATGGCTTTTGAATGGACGGAACTTGCCTATCAGGAAAAACAGGCAGGCAATGCAGCCATGTATGTTTTCCCGCTGTCTGTATTGCTCGCTTTTCTCATTCTGGCCGCACAATATAACAGCTGGTCGTTGCCTTTTTCGGTTCTGCTGATTGCGCCAATGGCATTGTTGTCAGCAATTGCCGGTGTCTGGCTCACAGGCGGTGACAATAATATTTTCACACAGATCGGCTTCGTGGTTCTGGTGGGACTTGCCGCTAAAAACGCTATTCTGATCGTGGAATTTGCCAGAGCCAAAGAGGATGAGGGCGTCGATCCGCTCAATGCCGTTCTGGAAGCTGCAAGATTGCGTTTACGACCGATCCTGATGACGTCGCTTGCCTTCATCGCCGGTGTTGTCCCGCTGATGCTAGCAACAGGGGCGGGAGCAGAGATGCGTCATGTTATGGGTATTGCTGTTTTTGCCGGCATGCTCGGAGTGACGTTGTTTGGTCTGGTGCTGACACCGGTCTTCTACGTTCTGGTGCGGCGTATGGCACTTGCACGTGAACAGTCTAAAGTTAAAGCTGAAGTTCAGGTCGATGAGAAAAGTGATACAGCCTGATCGCAGGCTGTGCCGCTTTGTGTGTAAATATAAATGGTAATCATTGGAGGCGCGTGGAAACACGCCTCCGCAATTTTATTTGTAAATTACCGCTGTTTTAAAATACATAATATGTATTATGGAACTAAACTATATGAAGTTAATAAGTTACCGGTCGCTTTGCCTATTTGCCAATAAGTGCGCCCGACGATCATGCCCCCGTCTACAGTAAACTTCAGGTTCCAGCGAGAATACAAAGGCCCTTGTTTTATTAACATCACGTCAAATTAAACACTTTACAACAGAGCCATTGCGACGTCGCTATTTATTCAGGCTGTGTCGCAAAGTTTTGAGGCGTGTAGAAATGTCCTTATTTCTGGGCGCACTTATGCTGCGAGCTCAGTAAAGACCTGAAATGGTGATCGGTTGTCGTTTGCGAATTGCTTCTTACGGATCATGTGTGCCACTTCGATCCCTGCGAGTGTGGCTGAAGCGGAATGGAACGCTTTGAAGCCCATCATCGGCTTGGTGATCCGTTTGATAAAGCGGTGATCTTGCTCAAGGATGTTATTGAGGTATTTGATCTGCCTGATTTCAATCAGGTCGCCTGTGTCGGTGAATTTCAGGATCGTGTTGACGGCCTGCAGACCAGCCAGATTGGCGCCGCTTTTGTCAATGACAACCCTCTCGGGCGCGCCGTTAGTTGCAATGGCTTTCTTGAAGAAACGCCGCGCTGCAGCCAAATCCCGGCGTTCAGACAACAGGAAATCAAGCGTTTGGCCATCGCGGTCAACAGCGCGATAAAGATACGTCCATTTTCCCTTCACCTTGATATAGGTCTCGTCAACGCGCCAGGAACGAGCCGTGGGCCGTTTGCGCAGCTGAGCCTGCGCGGCGATCTGTGGTGAATAACGAACGACCCATCGGTTCAAAGTCGCATGATCAACGGTGATACCGCGTTCGGCCAGGATTTCTTGAAGGTCACGATAGGAAACCGGATAACGCACGTAAAAGAAAACGGCGTGCAGGATGACACTTTTGGGAAAATGGGCCCCTTTGAAATCGACCGTCATCCGCTTCCGCCTCATTTAATTACATGTACTGACTGGAGCATAAATCATCAGAAGTGAAAAATTTGCGACAGACCCCACGCGGCTTTTCCCAGTCTTTCAGGCCGTTCAAAGCCTTCCCCAAAAAGCGCTTGGCTGCTTTGGTGTTGCGCGTCGGAGACAAGTAGAAATCGATCGTGTTGCCGAATTTGTCGACGGCTCGGTAAAGATAAGTCCATTGTCCCCGGACTTTCACATAGGTTTCATCAACCCGCCAGCTCGTTGACTGTTGTCGGCGCCAATGTCAGCGCAGCCGTTTTTCAATCTCCGGCGCGTATTTCTGGACCCATCGATAAATCGTGCAATGATCGACGGGCACACCGCGCTCACCCATCATCTGTTCAAGATCGCGATAGCTGATCCCATACCGGCAATACCACCGCACCGCCCATAAAATCACGTCACCCTGAAAATGGCGCCACTTGCAATCGTTCATCAAAAGTCTCGCTGAAAATTGTCAGCACTCTTTCGGACATCGACAAAATTTTTGCAACAGAGCCGTTCAGAGCGTATCCAGCACCAAGTGTTTCGGAAAAATTATATGGATTTACCAGCTGTAAGGTTGTTGGATTTGTAATATCAGTAAAAGTCACCATAAGCGACCATTGATAATCCGGCACAACGATTACACCTTTTGCACGGCCTCGCTGTCTACTTACCTCTTGAAAAAGCTCTTCAGTGGCAGATCGCCCTTTCAATCCGGCGATACTCGCAGAAGCAACAGTTTCTAAATAATCTGGTTTTCCGGGGCGCTCTATTAAAGCAAACAGATATCGACCATCTCCCAAATCAACAACTACCGCCTCACCCAGTTGCTTCCTGTTCCATCCCAAGCCACCAAATCAATAAGGTATCCAGTCCACTCCACGGCACTGACAGAGGCATCTGAGACCGGTCCTGAAGGAGTGTCGACTACAACTGTCATTTTTTGATACCATGAATAAATTTGGTATCTATACTTATAACCAACAAAAAGAACTGCTAAGGCAAAAAACCCAATGCAAATCCTCAAACTCTTACATCCTTGGTAGACAATTTACGCCCAGATATTCTTTAAAAATATTAACATTCGAAGATTTATGAACTACTTTCGAGAAAATTTATAATAAGAATAGAGAAAAGATATAAATAAATACGAAACTGCACGGTGCTTACCGAAAAAACATCACATGTTAAGAGCGTTCACATGTGCGTATTAATGCATATAAAACAATCAACACAACTAACATTACCGGAACGAAGCATCATAAAATGTTCAAATAGTTTCAAAAAAATCACAAGAAACCGTCACTGAACTGTTATCTGCCGCTGTTAGGTGCCTGCTCGAATAACCCGATGAGATGAAATTCATCTTGAACAGGAGAGCGCCTGATGGCCTTTGATAATAAGACATCCACCCGCACTGCATTCCCGCTCAGCCGTCGCACATTTCTGCGTGGCACAGCCGCAACTGCCCTGAGCATGCCGTTTGTTCTGCGTGCCGGTGACGCTCTGTCCTCCTCGGGCACGCTGCGTATTGCTGCCTGGGCCGGTTATGTCTCGCCGGAAATGCTTGCTGCTTTTGAAAAAGCCACCGGCGTCAAAGCCACTTACACCGCTTATGGCACCAATGATGAAATTCTCAACCTGATGAAAGTCAATCAAGGTCAGGGTTTTGACGTCATCTGGCCGGCGCTCGACCGCGTACCGAATTATGTTGAAGCCTCGCTCATCGCACCGATTGATGAGAGCAAAGTTGAATGGGATCGTTGCATCGACAGCGCTTTGAAGAGTTCTGAAAAACTCGGTGCGGTTGTTGATGGCAAGCGCTATCAGGTGCCAACTGATTGGGGCACAGAAGCCATTGCCTTCAACACGGAAAAAACGCCGCTTGTTTATGGTGAAGCTTCTTATAGCGATCTGTGGAAGCCGGAAATGGCTGGTAAGGCCACTGTTCGCGGCCATTCGGCACTTGTTGGTCTCGGTCTGTGGCTGGAAGCGGAAGGCAAATTGCCACGCCCGCTGCTGGAAAGCTTTGCCAGCGAAGAAGCGATGCGCGCCAATTATGATGTGATCCTCAAAGAAGCGATTGCCCGCAAAGGTAATATTGCTCAGTTCTGGGCGAACCAGAATGAAGCGCAAGGCGCTTTCCTCACCAATGGTTGCATTATCGGTCAGACATGGGATTCAACTGCGGCTGGTTTGAAAGAACAAGGACAGCCGGTCAGCTATATCTCGCCAAAAGAAGGCGCGCTGGCATGGATGGAAGGTGTTTCGCTGCCTGTTGGCGCCGAGAATATCGATCAGGCCTATGCCTTTATGAACTGGATGCTCACACCGGAAGCCGGTGCGATGTATGCAAGCCATGCCAAGGTCAATACCACTGCCAAGGGCGCCGAAGCGCTGTTGCCGGAAGCGGATAAAGCATTCTTTGCCGCTGCCTATCCTAAAGATGCACTGGACAAGCTGTGGTGGTGGCCAATTCAGGAAAGCTGGTTTGTCGAACTGCGCTCTGAATATCAGGATCAATTCCTCGGCGCATAAACCGGATTACAGATACGTTTGCCTGTATCTGTGAAAACCTCCCCGCCTTTCTGCCAAACGCCGGTTTGCACTTAAAACTGCAAACCGGCGTCATTTAAAAATGAGAATTCCCTATGACAAACGCAGTCAGCCTTCAGAATGTCGAGATGCGATTTGCAGCCACGACCGCTGTTAAATCAATGTCTCTGGATGTTCGCTCCGGCGAGTTTTTTTCCATTCTGGGGCCTTCCGGTTGCGGAAAAACGACCCTGCTGCGTATGGTTTCTGGCTTTTTGCAGCCAAGTTCCGGCAAAATCCTGATTAATGGTCAGGATATGACCCATGTTCCGGCTAATCGCCGCCCGACTGCGATGATCTTTCAGTCTCTTGCACTGTTTCCGCTGATGCCTGTCTGGGAAAATATTGCCTTTGGTCTTGAAGTGCGCGGTGTCAGCAAAGCACAGCGCCGCCGTGAAGCAGACCGGCTGCTGGAACTCATTGCCCTGCCGGGTTACGGTGATCGTATGCCGCATGAATTATCAGGTGGCCAGCGCCAACGCGTTGCCATTGCCCGCGCTCTGGCTATTGAGCCGCAAGTATTGCTGCTTGATGAACCATTATCGGCGTTGGATCTGAAACTGCGTCAGCATATGCGTGCCGAGCTTCGTGAATTGCAAAAACGCACGGGCGTGACTTTCATTTATATCACCCATGACCAGTCTGAAGCCCTTGCCATGTCTGACCGCATTGCAGTGATGAATGCCGGTCGGTTGCAACAGGTCGGCGCACCGATTGATCTTTACACCAAGCCTGCGACCTCATTTGTCGCTGAATTTGTCGGCGAGAATAATATTGTCTCCGGCACTGTGGTTGATACTTTTGACGATTTTGTTGTGCTGGAAGGCATCCATGGGCGCTTTATCGGCCGTCGCGGCGCTGTCTTGCAGCGTAACCAGAAGGCGCGTCTCTATGTGCGCCCTGAAGCACTGACTTTGGACGCCGCTGAGGAAGATAACAAGCTCACCGTTGTCTCAAAACGCTTTGATTTTGAAGGTTCTTTTGCCACTGCACATACGGTTATGCATCATGAGCAGTCCCCGTTGAATATGCAGGTCACCATACCGCATAAAAAACTGCATCAAGTGCCTGAAATAGGCAGCAGTTTTACAACCGGCTTCTCCAAACAAGACGCAGTGGTGCTGGCACATGACTGAGATTTATCAACGCTTCGGCAAAATACTCGGCACAATTTTCATCGCCATTGTTACTTTCTGGCTGCTGTGTCTGGTACTGATCCCTAATCTGACGATGCTGGATTTTGCGCTGCGCCCGAACCTGCCGCCTTCACAACTGGGCGGAGAAAAAGACGTCTATTCCGCAGATAATTTTCTCTATTTGTGGAATCACCGCAGTCATAGCGCTATCTTTCTGAAAACAATCTGGTCGAGCGCTTTTGTGACGCTGACCACTTTTGTGCTGTGCTATCCGCTGGCCTATTGGCTGGCGCAGGTTGCCAGCATGCGCAAAACCGCTTTTGTGCTTGTGGTTCTCATGATCCCTTACATGATGAATGAAGTACTGCGCGGGCTGGCATGGTTTATTATTCTGGCTTTTGAAGGTCCGCTGAACGCGATCCTGCTGAGCCTCGGTCTGCTTGATGAGCCTGTGCGTTGGTATGGTGACGGCGGCGTGCTGGCCGGTATGGCCTATGCCTATCTGCTGTTCATGCTGTTCCCGATGTATAATTTGATCAGCACACTCGACCATGCCCAGATTGATGCTGCGCATGATATGGGCGCTAGCGCATGGCGTATTCACCGGCGCATTGTGTTGCCCCATGCCAAAGTTGGTATTGCAACAGGTTGTGTCTTCACCTTCATGCTCTCCGCAGGCAGCTATATGGCACCGGCACTTCTTGGAGCACCCGGCAGCCGTTGGTTTACCCAGCTGATCTATGACTGGTTCTTTGAAAGCGGTAACTGGAACCGCGGTGCAACTTATGCAGTCACCCTGCTGGTTCTATGTATGTTTGTGGTGCTGGGCACGCTGCGCCTGTTCCGCGTTAATCTTGCGAGTGCCGTCAAATGAGTAATGTTCAGTCTATTTCGGGTCAGGCCGCAAGCTACAATCAACGCTTTTATCAGCCGACATGGTTGCAACGCCTCAGCGACAGGCTGCCGCGCATTAGTTTTGCGCTCTATATGCTGTTGTTTTTTACTTATCTGATGTTACCGCTTGGTATTCTTGCAGCAGCAACATTTAACAGCAGCAGCTTTCCCACGATTACGCCATGGCTTGGCACCACCCTGCAATGGGTTGATGCGATGTTCAAAGATACGCAGATGTGGACTGCATTGGGCAAATCCCTGCTGATTGCGGCAGGTGTAATCGCGATTTCCCTGCCGGTAGGTACTGCGGCCGCTCTTATTCTGACCAGCCTGCACGGGCGTTCGCGTAATTTCCTTTATGCTTTGATGGTGTCGCCCCTGCTCACACCGGGGGTCGTGATTGGCATTGCCACATTATTGTTCTGGCGCAAAACAGGGATCAGCGGCGGTCTTTTCCTGACCATTCTGGCACAATCCAGCTTCATTATTTCTTTTGTGATGCTGATGATTGCCGCACGGTTACAGCGTTTCGACCGCACAATGGAAGATGCCGCGCTCAGTCTCGGTGCTTCCCGTGCCTATGTGTTCCGCCGCATTCTGCTGCCCTATCTGCGCCCGTCGTTACTTGCAGCGTCATGTATCGCGTTTCTGCAATCCTTTGAGAATTACAACACAACCCTGTTCGTGCGCGGCACCGAAACGCCCCTCACCATCTTTATCGCTGCCAAAGTTCGTGCAGGTCTTACACCTGCTGTAAATGCTCTCGGCTTAACGATGATGATACTGACGATTGGTGGTGCAATCGGCTGGGAGATCGCCCGTCGCAGAAAACGCTCATAGGCTGTTGATACGGGGCGCGGTTCAAAAAATATACTGCGTCCCCTGCTGTTCCCTTCCATAATCTGCTGAGTGTTTTTCTGTTTCTGATCAGCAACTGAGAAAGGTTGCAGAAAAACCGGGACTATCCATAAAACCTGTGATGCGATAGAAACGCGGAAGAGCGCGGTTTTCAAAACAGACAGGGATCAGTTATGAACAATAAAAGCTATTTTACCGGCGGAGTGTTCAATGTATTCTGATATTGAGATTGCCCGCGCAGCCCAAAAGCGCCCGATCATTGAAATTGCCGCGAAACTGAATCTCGGGTCTGATGATCTGTTGCCTTATGGCCATGATAAAGCAAAACTGACCCATAATGTGGTGAACAGGCTTAAATCCGGCCGCAAGGGCAAGCTTATTCTGGTCACTTCGATCAATCCGACACCAGCCGGAGAAGGCAAAACCACAACCTCTGTAGGGCTGGGCGATGCACTGAATAAAATCGGCAAGAAAGCGGTCATTTGTCTGCGTGAGCCAAGCCTCGGACCAAATTTTGGCATGAAAGGCGGCGCGGCAGGGGGCGGAAAATCACAAGTCATTCCGATGGAAGATATTAATCTTCATTTTACCGGCGATTTTCACGCAATCAGTAGTGCTAATAATCTGCTCGCCGCAATGATCGACAACCATATCCATTGGGGCAACAGCTTAAGATTTGATACACGTCGTATCAGCTGGCGGCGCGTGGTTGATATGAATGACCGCGCCTTGCGGGATATAACCATTGCACTCGGCGGCCCTTCCAACGGTTATCCGCGCGAAACCGGATTTGATATTTCGGTTGCTTCCGAGGTTATGGCGATCCTCTGCCTTGCGGAAGATCTGACCGATCTGAAAGCACGTCTGGCGCGGATCATTGTCGGTTATAATCTTGATAAACAACCGATTACGGCCGCAGATTTGAAGGCCGACGGGGCTATGACGGCGCTGCTGAAAGATGCATTGCAACCAAATTTGGTTCAAACAATCGAAAACAATCCCGTGCTTATTCACGGCGGGCCATTTGCCAATATTGCGCATGGTTGCAACAGTGTTATAGCGACGAAAACAGCATTGGCACTTGGTGATTATGTGGTGACCGAAGCTGGTTTTGGTGCTGACCTTGGTGCGGAAAAGTTTTTCAATATCAAATGCCGTAAAGCCGGACTGAGCCCTGATGCCGTTGTTGTTGTTGCAACTATCCGTGCATTGAAGATGAATGGCGGCGTACCGAAAAGTGAGCTTGGCACCGGCAATGCAGAAGCATTGAAAAAAGGCTCAAGCAATCTCATCCGGCATATCCGCAATGTTCAGAAATTTGGCCTGCCGGTCGTGGTCGCGATCAACCATTTCGCTACCGACACGCATGAAGAAATCGCTGTACTCAATGATGTTTGCAACGAGGCCGGTGTTAAAGCAATTCTTTGCCGGCATTGGTCAGAAGGCGGTGCGGGTGCAGAAGACCTCGCTTATGAAGTAGCAAAACTTGCCGATAATAATGATGCCGAGTTGCAGCTGCTTTATGAGGACAGCCTTCCTTTGTGGGAGAAAATCCAGAAAGTAGCGCGTGAAATCTATGGTGCAGAACAGGCCAGAGCAGAACCGGCAGTTCTGAAACAGCTTGAGCAATGGGAGCGCGACGGGTTTGGGCATTTGCCTGTCTGCATGGCGAAAACGCAGTATAGTTTTTCTGTCGATCCGACCGCTTTAGGCGCACCTTCAGGCCATATTGTGCCTGTCCGTGAAGTCAAACTCTCTGCCGGAGCCGGTTTCATTGTCGCTATTTGCGGGAACATTATGACCATGCCTGGCCTGCCGAGAACACCGGCGGCAGAACATATCGGGCTTAATCACAATAATGAAATTCAGGGATTATTCTAAATTTCTGCCTGCATAAAATTCAACGCCTGCCTGTGTAAACGCACCGGCAGGCGTTGCTAATTATAAGTCAGATATCACACATTACGGTATCTGATAACAAACCTATTTATTACGCAATTTATATCCAAGCAGTTCACCTTGTAAAACCCTATGCGCCGGTCAGGTCATTCTGCTCTTCGATATTTTGTTTATGTCAGCTCAATTTCTTCAAAAGTCCGGAGCCCTTGCCCAATCGGACAGGGGGTAATTTGACCTTCGTTAAAACCGGAAAAAGAGCAGACACAATACACACAGATAGCTTGTATCCCGCATAAAACTTACGCAATCGCAGCACGCTTAAGAGCTGGAAAGGCTGCACTCAGCGTCATGTTTAAAATTATATTCAACTGTATTTAAGAGAGATATGAGGATGTCTGAGAACTACAATATATCTCTCAATTTTATAGAAACCTGTGATAAATACAGTGAAAACCTGTTCTATTCTGACAGGTCGGCAGATTTAACCTATGGTGAAATGCGCACCATGGTCATCAATCTGGCTGGTTTTATTTCTCAGAGAAACAATCTCAAGAAAGTTGGCATCCTCGGCACAAAAAGTCCGGAAGCCTATGCAGGTATTCTTGCAGCCGGTTATGCAGGCGCTACTTATGTGCCGCTTAATCTGAAATGGACAGAGCACAGAATAGTGCAATTGCTTGAAGCATTGCAACTGGACGCGCTCATTGTGGACAAGCAAGGACTTACCCTGCTCACTCCGGCGGTTTTAAACGCCGCTCCGGATATGATTATTGTAGCAAGTGATGAAGATATTACCCCTGCCCGCCCCGCACAAAACATCACCGCATTCTTCGGTCTTAAAGCGGCTCAACTTCCGGAGCCTGCCTTCGTCAGCAAACAAGAACTGGCCTATATTATCTTCACTTCCGGCACGACGGGACTGCCGAAAGGCGTTATGATTTCAGCCGGAGCGCTTGAAAGTTATATTGAGCAGGCCAGACTCTGGACACAGCTGACCCCTCATGACAGGCTTGCCGAAACATGCGATGTGACTTTTGATTTAAGCGTCCATAATCTCTTTTTATGTGTTGATGCGGGTGCGTCTCTGCATATTCTTTCATCACTGGAGATGCTGGCACCAAGCCGCTTTATCCGTGAGCGTTCTATTACAGTCTGGATGTCTGTCCCCACTCTGGCAGCGATGATGCGCAAAAGCGGGACTCTCAAACCGGATAGTTTGCCGACACTCCGCTCATCAATTTTCTGCGGGGAACCTCTGCCGGTCGCAACTGTTGAGGCATGGTCAAAAGCAGCGCCTGACAGCATGATTGATAATATTTACGGTCCGACCGAAGGGACAGTCATCTGCCTGCGTTATCGGGTGCAGTCTGATCCGGTCATAACCCCCGGCCGTGATATTATTGCGATCGGCACACCTTATCCGTCCATGCAAGTTGCGGTTCTTGACGCTCAGCAACGCCCTCTTCCAAACGGGCAGACTGGTGAAATTGCGCTCTGTGGCCCCCAGCTCGCTGAAGGCTATTTCAATTATGCCAATACCAGCCAAACAGACCGTTTTCGTGAGATTGAAGGCCAGCGTTGGTATCTGACCGGAGACTTGGGGATGTGTGATGACAACGGTATTTATCACCATCTTGGCCGCACGGATAACCAGATCAAGCTCAAGGGTAACCGCATTGAGCTGGAAGAAGTTGAAGCACATCTCAGACATGCGGCACAAAGCGAAATGGTTGCAGTTATCGCCTGGCCGGTTATCGAGAATTCCGTTCAGGGATTGGTTGCGTTCTGCACCAGCCCGCTAAAAGAGAACGAGATAAAATCTGCGCTGCTGAAAAATCTGCCCCGCTATATGGTGCCGGAAAATATTCACATACGGGATGCACTCCCCGTGAATATCAACGGCAAAGTTGACCGCAAACAACTCCTTGAACAAATGTAATTTTTTCCTGCAATTCAATACGGAAATTAAAATGTCTTCCTTGGATATTCAAAATATTAAAGAGCATATTACCGGTATTCTTTCGGGCTATAATATTCATCAGATTGCAGAAGATCAGCCGCTATTTTCTTCCGGATTGCTGGATTCTCTTGCTGCGGTTCAGATCCTTACGCAGTTAGAAACAGATTTTGATATTGATATTGCCGATGAAGACTTTGATATCAATCATATAGACAGCCTTCAGTCGCTTGAGAGCTATTTAATGACACGGAAAAGCTGAGCGCTTTCGTTCATTTAACATACCCGTTTCCCCTGCTTTTTAAGATTGAACGATGAAGCTGCGCCCTTTAACAATTGACCAGCTGGATTACGCCTCAGAACTTCTGAATGAAGGTTTTCATAAGCGTACAGCTGCGACCTGGAAGGCAAATCTGCTTGATATATTTAATCATGCAGAAAAGCTTAGTCACTCAGCAATCGGCTATATCGCTTTTAACAAAAACGGCGACATTGGCATCTGCCTGACAATTCCGTTGGTTCGCTCGGTGTATGAGCAAAAGCCTGTCGCAGCGGCCAATCTGGCGGCATTCTATCTCAGGCCGGACTATCAGTGGATGGCAGCCCTATTCCTGCGGCGTATCATATCGGTCGCTGATATTGATTATGTCGATGTTACTGCGATTGCTACGATGCGAAAAATCAATACGCATCTGGGATTTTCAACATCTGCCATTGCTACACTCGTCGTGCCGTTGACGATTGCAGCTTTTCGTCCTTCTAACGGAGCATCAATACAGGCTTATGACCCGCTGGCGTCAGAAGATTTTTCTGAAGACACAGCACAAATACTCAGCGATCACATCAGTCTGGGTTGTCTGGTTCTCATGGTCGAAGTGAATGGTGAACGTCATCCTGTTATTTTAAAGCCTAAGAAAAGGGGCAGCCTTCGCAGTGCCAGAGTTATTCTGGTGAAAGACCGGTCGTTGATTTACGATAGTCTTGGTACACTTGCCCGATATCTGATGTTGCGCGGCTATTTTTTCCTTGAGATGGATGTAATCAAAAAGCCTGATCTTTGGGGCTGTTCGTTGCGCAAGAGATCTGCGCCTGTTCAGTCAACACTGCCACGGCTGAATAGTGCAATCGATCATACCTATACTGAACTCGTGTTCATTTTGTAGTTGTCTCCGATTTCGTGCGTACCGTGAAAGGCCGCGCCTCGCGTAAAATATAGCAAGAGTTTCCCGCCATTCGAAAACGCTATTGGGGCTGCAAGTTCTGGGGCCGCGGCTATTTCTCGTCGACAGCCGGCAATGTCACCGAGGATATCATTAATAACTATATCGATAACCACGTCGATGCCCATAAAACCGACAATTATCACAATATCACATTGCATTAAGCCCGCTTGTACCGGCTTTAGCCAGAACCCTGCTAAGGACTGCCAGTCCTCCCTTGAACCTTCCGGCTTCACGCCGGAAGTCATTCAGCCAACGTGACTGTGAAATGCTCTAGTGATCGTCTGACCCCATCACAAAAGTTCCGCCCGGTATCCAGATCATCTCCTCCAGAACCTCATCGATATTGTATTTTTTTGAGACTTCCAGACCCATTGCCACCCTCCGGAAAACATCACTCAAAACTACAGTTTTGATTATGCTTTCAGAAGTACGTAACGGTAAATCTATAGATGAAAACGGCAGACAATCAGAAATTAATTATGCCCGATAAACGGCATCTGCCAGATAAATGTCCTGTTTTCCAAACTATCCAGAATAAAAGCAGCAACCTCTTCAACTGTTATGAACCGAAGCTGCACATTGCGCGGTGTCCGGGTCAAAATATGTAATGGTTCTTTAGTCGTGCGGGAACTGAAAGGTGCCGGACGAATGATTGTCCAATCGAGGTTGCTTTGCCCGATTATCGCTTCCTGAATGTCTTTGTCTGCATATTGATGGCGGGTAATGAACGGATAAATGAGGTAATTATAAAACCATCCGCCATGACCTTTGGTATCTCCTGCGCCAATCCCTGTTATTACAACAAGCCGGTTCACTCCTGCAGCTTGCATCACATCCACAAGCCCTCTGGTCACATCAGAAAAAAGCGTCGTTCTTCCGGTGTGATCAACACCAAGACATATAACCACGGCATCATGACCGGTAATATTTTGCTCTAAAAATGCTTTATCCGCAGGCGCTCCGACGGCTATATCAAGATTGAAACCCGCGACAAGTTTGCCAGCATCCCGTGTCTGCGCTGTCACTCTGTGACCACGCGCAACACATCGCTGAACGAGTATTGAGCCTACTTTGCCCGAAGCTCCCAAAATAAACACCCGAAGCTTTTCCGGTTTTGTAACAGAGCTGCTCTTCATAGCTTATTAGGGTCAGGACCCATTGATTACGCAGTGATTTCATGATTCAGGCTTCCTGTAGGAGGCCTGTTTTATGAGTGATCTGTTTTGGCTCAGCGATGAGCAAATGGCACGGCTTAAGCCGTTTTTCCCGAAGTCTCATGGTCGGCCACGCGTCGATGATCGTCGCGTCCTGAGTGGCATTATCTTCATAAATCGCAATGGCTTACGCTGGAGGGACGCCCCTGCTGAATATGGGCCTGCGAAGACCCTGTATAACCGCTGGAAACGGTGGGGAGACATGGGTGTGTTCGCGCGTATGATGCTGGGTCTGGCGCAGGCAGATGCTGATCCGTCCACCTTGATGATCGATGCGACTTACCTGAAGGCCCATCGAACCGCGTCGAGCCTTCGGCTCAAAAAGGGGGGCGCGAGCGCCTGATCGGCCGCACGAAAGGCGGCCTCAACACGAAGCTTCATGCCCTGACCGATCGCGATGGCAAGCCGTTGCGCTTCTTCCTCAGCGCGGGTCAGGTCAGCGATTACACCGGAGCGGCCGCTTTGCTGAGCTCGTTTCCTGAAGCTGATTATCTGCTGGCAGATCGTGGCTATGATGCTGACTGGTTCAGATATGCGCTCAAAAACAAAGGCATAACGCCCTGCATTCCGGGACGGATATCGCGGGAGACACCTGTGAAATACGATAAGCGCCGCTACCGGCGGCGCAGCCGTATTGAGATGATGTTCGGGCGCCTGAAGGACTGGAGACGCGTCGCTACCCGCTATGACCGGTGCCCTAAGGTCTTCATGAACGCCATAATCCTCGCGGCAACGGTCATGTTTTGGTTATGAGTCCTGACCCTAATGATAGACCCCATTTCCGAGGCACTGGCTGTTATACGGTTCAGGCGGTCAGCAAGATGTATCTCCGCAGGCGTATTGGGATCAAAATCCGGCAATGAAACCAGCCCTAAGATTTCACCTGTTTTAATATTGAGAATGAGACCACCGACACCCGCCGCGCCATATTTGACAAGCGCTTTCGACAATTCATCGTGCAATGCATGCTGCACACGTAAATCAATGGATGTCACAACCGGCGCAAAATGTTCAGGGCCGGAGAAACCGGCATTGCGGATATCGGCAATGCCCTGCCCGTCGATCCATTTCTCCAGACCGGCCACACCGGTATTGTCAATATTGGTCAGGCCGACAATGTGCGAAGTGGTACGTCCGGCCGGATAGGCTCTTTGTAATTCGGTGCGGAAGCCAATCCCGGGAATACCTTCTGCCATCAGCCTGCTTTTAACCGACGGCGTTAATTGCCGTGCGAGCCATATAAAACGGCGCTGCCCTGACAATTTTTTATAAAGCGTTTGCAGCGGGATCTCAGGAATGATGCGGTGCACTTTTTCTGCCACTTCATCAATATCCGTAATACGGCGGGGCTCCGCATAAAGTGAATATGCCTTGATATCTATCGCGAGGATTTTTCCGTTCCTGTCCAGAATAAGCGGCCTGTGCATGCCGACAGGAGACATTGCTGCATGTTCTGAAGCAGGTACAATCGTGCCGAAGTAAATCATCCTTGAAAACAGCACACAATAAATCGCAATGAACAAGAATATCGCAAGTATATATCTGTTTTTATTATAGGACTTCTTCATACACACACTAAAATTAATAATTAAAACTTCTTAGGCAGATTTTTTGTTATTCACAAAATTCACGAATGATTTCACATAGAAATAAATGATGTGATGGTATATTAGGGCTCGATAAGTCTCAATTCACCGCAATTTTCACTCACTTTCAGCGCGGATAATGCAATGCCCGATCAAAACAAGCTGGATGATTACGACAAATCGCTTCTCAGACTGCTTCAGGAAGATGCCTCAAGATCACAAAAAGAATTAGCCGAGCTTATTCATCTGTCCCCCGCCGCCGTGCAGCGCCGCATCGCCAAACTTCAGAAAAAAGGCATCATCAAAAAATTTGCAGCCGTTGTTGATCCTGCTGCCGTCGGTCTGCCCGTGACCGTTATTGTCGAGGTCACGCTCAGCGACGAGCGGTCAGTGACGGTCGCTGCGGCCAAAAAAATGTTCAAAAATGCTGAGGAGATTCAACAATGTTATTGGGTTGCGGGCAGTGCAGGTCTGATCCTGATCATGACTGTTCCGACGACGGAAGAATATGAAAGCAGGACAGCACAATTATTAGGAGAAAATCATCTGGTAAAATCTTACAGAACAATCGTTGTACTGGACAGAGTGAAAGTCGACCTGTCCCTTCCCTTGTAATAGTCTTCCTGTCATATTTATTAAATTCGCCTTATTCATAAAATGTCAGACTGACTTGATATTTACAGAGTTATTTTTTGTTTTCTTAAAAACATGAAACACTAACCTGCGAGAGTTTTCATGCCAGCAAAGTTCATTATAAACGCACCGGTATTTTTCGGATCCATCATTGTCATCGGTGTGTTTCTAGCAATCGGGATCGTAGCTCCCGATCAGGCTGCGAGTATTTTCACCCAGCTTCAAACCGTTATTCTCGCAAATTTCGGGTGGTTTTACCTGCTATCCGTCGGCATTTTTCTGGTCAGCGTATTGCTTCTCTGTCTGGGACGGTACGGGCGCCTCAAACTCGGCCCCGATGATTCAACACCTGATTTCAGCTTCCTCTCGTGGATTGCAATGCTTTTCGCTGCGGGTATGGGTATCGGGCTGATGTATTATGCCGTCGGTGAGCCGATGACGCATTTCATGGCGCCGCCAACCGCAGAACCGCGCTCTATTGCAGCGACACGTGAAGCCATGGCGGTTACGTTTTTCCATTGGGGAATTCACGCCTGGGCTATTTATGCAGTTGTCGGCCTGTCCCTCGCTTATTTCGGATATCGTTACAATCTGCCGCTCACCATCCGTTCCGGCCTTTACCCGCTGCTCAAAGAGCGGATTAACGGCCCGATTGGTCATGCGGTTGATATTTTCGCAATCGTCGGCACCATGTTTGGTATTGCAACATCGCTGGGACTTGGCGTTTCACAGATTAATGCCGGACTTCATTATCTGATCGGCCTGCCGATCGGGTTGCAGGTTCAGCTGCCTCTGATTATTGCAATCACGGCACTGGCAACGATTTCCGTTGCAACAGGTCTGGATAAAGGTGTGCGCATTCTCTCCGAGACCAACCTGCTGCTTGCTATTCTCCTGATGCTTTTTGTGCTGATTGTGGGACCTACAGCAGAGCTTTTCCGTGATTTTGTGCAGAATATCGGCCTGTATCTCGATACAATCGTTCTGCGTACTTTCAATATTTATGCCTATGAACCAACGCCGTGGGTCGATGCATGGACGCTGTTCTACTGGGCATGGTGGATATCGTGGTCGCCTTTTGTCGGCATGTTTATTGCCCGTATTTCGCGTGGCCGTACGGTCAGGGAATTTGTGACAGCGGTGCTGTTTATCCCTGCCGGTTTCACATTCTTCTGGATGACCGTTTTCGGCAATTCGGCAATTCTTATTGATACGACAGTCGCAGGCGGCAAGTTAGGAGCAGAAATTGCTGCTGATGTCTCCGTCGGCCTGTTTCACTTCTTTGAATATTTGCCATGGACGACACTGACTTCGACTTTGGCGGTCATGCTGGTTGCCATTTTCTTTGTTACATCTTCGGATTCCGGCTCTCTTGTTATTGATTCAATCGCTGCGGGCGGAGAGACCGAAACAACAACCGGACAGCGGGTTTTCTGGTGCACACTGGAAGGTGTGGTCGCTGCAAGTCTTCTGGTTGCAGGTGGTCTGGGAGCTTTGCAGGCTGTGACCATTGCAAGCGCCCTGCCATTCAGCATCGTCATGATCGCGCTTGTCTGGTCACTGTTTAAGGGGATGAAAGCCGACCTTGCACAACAAGCCGCCCATGCCGCAATTCCGGTTGCACCAAGTGCGCAACCAGCCTCGGGTCTCACATGGCAGCGCAGATTGTCGCTGATTTTGCATGCGCCAACCCAGCGGGAAGTTGCAACATTTATCGCAGGCCCTGCCAAGGATGCTTTGAATGCAGTCACCACCGAATTGAATAATCGCGGACGGGAAACTGTGGTGGTCACAGAAGACAATGGTGCAATCGCATTGCGTTCCACGGCAGAAGGCACGCGCGATTTTATTTACGGCATCATGCCCGTTGCTCAGCACATCCCCGCTTTTTCGACGCTGGGGGTCGGGAAACCAAATCTCCGTCATGAGGCACGGACATATTTCTCAAGCGGCGGCAGAGGTTATGACGTGATGGGTTTCACAAAAGAGCAGCTGATCGTTGATATTCTGGTGCAATTTGAAAGATATCTGGCTTTGGTTCATGCGCCGGAAACGCAACTGGTACACAGCGCACCGGAACATTCAGCGGATATGTAAATTTCCCACATGCTGAAGGCCGGATGAGGCCGTTAATACACACATAAAAGCACGCGTTGCTCCATATGGCAGCGCGTGCTTTGCGTATACCTCAAAAAACGACGCTTTAAGACTGATAAGTTCACTCAGAGATTTTATTTTAAGCTGGAATTTATACTTAAAAATCAACTTATTTAAATTAATTTTTTGTTTGCAAATAATCAAGAAATGCTAATTCCGCAGTACAAATTCAGACCAGAAATTTTATACATTGACATATAATTATAGTTGCAAGATTTAAAGGCAGAACACTTTGCTGTTCATATTGTTGGCGGACAATTCGAAAACCGCGCCGGTTTAGTTAACCGGCTATTTCTCAAAACAGGACTTATCCATGAGTGAGATTACAATCTCGCGGGACTCCGAAATTTCATTTCGGCGTATATCTGCGTTAACTGTCGAAGATGTCTGTGATCTGAGTGAAACGCTTTCCGATGAGCATCGCGGCATGGTTGCCGATAATGGTACATCCATTGCCGCAGCGCATTTTTCCGAAAATGCCTGGTTTCGTGCAATTTATGCTGACGATACACTAATCGGCTTCATTATGCTGCATATTGGTGCCGATCATGATGACGGAATTGATTGTCCAGGGGTCTTTTTGTGGCGTTTTATGATCGCAACACCATTCCAGAAATTTGGCTTTGGCCGTCAGGCTATCGGGCTTTTAAAGCGTGATATGAAGCTCAAAGGCTATCATGAAATTTTCACAAGCTACGGCACCGGAGAAGGTAGTCCGGAAGGTTTTTACACTCTTCTTGGCTTTGAAAAAACCGGCGATAGCTATGGCGATGAACTGGAAGCCGTGTTGAAATTCTAAATCAGATTACGGGCGTTAGCGATGACACACTAACGCCTGTTCTCTCAGCACTGATCCTTGTATTATCGAATTTGAACGATACAAAAAAGGTGTGGCTACGTGGCAAAAGGCTCGTTCAAAATAGCGCCTAGCAAAATCAACGGGATCACGGCGGTTGCGGCGGACTCATCCCATATATTCGGCCGCCATACGCATGACCAGTTCGGCATTGGCGTCATCATCCGCGGCGCACAAAAATCATTGAGCGGACGGGGCATTGTTGAGGCGACAGCCGGTGATATCATCACTGTCAATCCGAATGAGGTTCATGACGGCACCCCGATCGGTGACCATGGCCGTGCGTGGTATATGTTATATTTTGATACCGATATTTTAGCCGAACCGATGAAGGAAATTCGGGGCGGCAACACGAGAATATCGGAGCTTGCGAAGCCGGTCTTGCACGACACGGCTGCAACAAAGCATTTCCGGTCTCTGTTCAAAAGTGTAACCAATCCGTCAGACATTTGCAGCGAGTTTGAAATACAAGAAAACCTGCATCTGCTGCTGGCACGGCTTGTTACAAGCCACAATTCTGCGGACAAACACGATGCACCCTCCGCAATCGAACTGGCACGCGAGCGCATAGATGATGACCCATGTTCACCGCTTTCTCTCGGTGAATTATCAGCGCTTGGCAATGTCAGCCAGTTTCAGTTGATACGGGGTTTTTCAAAACTCACCGGCCTGACACCTCACGCCTATCTCATTCAGCGCCGACTGCAATATGCGCGAAAAATGATCATAAATGGCTCAACGCTGAGCGATGCAGCCTATGCATCCGGCTTTGCAGATCAGAGCCATATGACCCGTTTATTTGTAAGCACCTATGGCATCTCACCAAAGCAATATGCCGGTGTCAGAGCCTGAGCTGCAATTTTCTTCAAGACTTTACCGTCAATAGCGACGCAAATGGCTCAAAAAACGAGCCAGAGCAATGTCCATTCACTACCGCTATTCTCCATCTGTACTGACTTCTTTTCCGCAACTGCAATCCCGTGGTTTGCTGATTGACGGTATCGACCGCAATGCCAACCCAAATGCTGCAATATCTCGCCTGACTGCCATAGCCGAAAACCGTCTCGCTCTTGCTACTGAAGGGGAGTTTCCTGAAATCAAAGCATGGCGCCGCGCCTTTTCCGCCATGGGATATAAACCGACCCAATACAGATGTGCTTCAGAAGCATTGCTGCGTCGTTTCCGCATGGAAGGCTCACTTCCGGCGCTGCACCCTCTGGTTGATCTCTGCAACGCAACATCGCTGGCTTTTGCAATTCCCGTTGCCGTTTTTGATGTCGAAAAAATCAACGGCATTCTCAGTATCCGGCACGCTGACGGCGACGAAGTTTATGAGACATTCAGCGGGAATACGGAAAGCCCGGAGCAAGGCGAAATCATATATGCCGATGACAGCAGGCGAGCACATGCACGCCGCTGGACAAACCGGCAGAGCGGCTGGTCTGCGATAAATAGTAAAACAAAAACAGCGCTGATTGTGACTGAAGCACTGCATGAAACTGCACAGCAAGACACGGATAAGCTTATAAATTCGCTGATGACAACATTGAAACAGCTATGGCCTGCGTCGAAAATCACTCGGGTTAATCCGGCATGACTTTCGAATATTTACTGACAGCTTTTATTGTCAGCGCCATCCCCGGCGCAGGCGTTGTTTATACGGTTGCGGCCGGTCTTGCGGGAGGCAGGCGCGGCTATATCATTGCAGCACTAGGTTGTACGCTTGGCACCCTGCCCCATATTGCAGCAGCCATCAGCGGCCTTGCGGTTTTGCTGCACACCAATATTACGACCTTCATCATCATTAAATGGTTTGGTATTGCCTATCTGTTCTACATGGCATGGAAGATGGTGAGCGACCACACGATACTGCAACTGAATGAAAAGATCAAAGATCAAAGCGCACAACAAATAATCAGCTCAGCGATTTTCATCAATCTGCTGAACCCGAAACTGTCCTTGTTCTTTCTTGCCTTTTTACCGCAATTTATCAGCCCGCAAGAAGCATCGCCGGTCTTGCGCATGCTGGAGCTGAGTGTGGTTTTCATGATGATCACATTTGCGGTTTTCATCGCCTATGGAGCTTTTGCCGCCTCAGTCCGGCACTATCTGATTTCCGATCCGTCAGTGCAAAAACGGGTTCGCTATGGCTTTGCCTTTGCTTTCATGGCACTGGCGCTGCAACTGGCTTTCACCAATACCGATCCTCATGCGGAAAATAACAGATCAGCCAGAGCAATGTCGGTGAGTGTCAGCTCTTCAGGCATGATCTGGCCGTCTGTTTTTACCTATGACTTGTTCAGTTCAGAAGAGATGCAGCAATCAAGCCCGAGCCTGAATGTCCCTTTCCGGCGCTTTTTCCTTGTCAGGTTTTAGGCCGGAATCCGTATTAAAACTCAACAAGTTCCACATCGCCTGTTGCTGCACTCACCATAATTTCAACGCGCATGGACGGATCGCCCAGTTCGACTGCGCAGCAACATCTGACCGGCGGCGCATAGGGGACAATCCAATCCTTCCAGACCTGATCCATGCCCTCAAAATCAGCCATGGAGGTGATCCAGATTTCTGCGGTCAACAGACGGGATTTATCACTGCCTGCACGTTGCAGCAGATCATCGATCTTGCCAAGCGTCTCTTTCGTCTGTTCTTCAATCGTGCCGCCTTTATCAGAGAACTGACCCGACAGATAACAGACACCGTTATATTTTACCAAACGGCTGCGGCGGGCATTAATATCACTGCGTTCAAGCTTCATTTCGTCCTCACGATACTCAGATTTCAAGTCCGGCTTTGCGGCTTTCAAGAGCGGAAATCACACGGAAACCGATGCTGCGGAAAGGCTCCGGCGCAATAAAACTGGCCTGCCCCATAACCTGCTCAAGAACGGAGTGATCGCCAAAGCCACACATCAGTTCCGCCAGATGCCGCCCCAGCATTGTGCCTTTGGCGATGCCGCTGCCGTTGCAGCCGCCGGAAGCATAAAGCCCATCTTCCAGCTTGCCCCACCATGGTGCACCGTTCATAGTCAGGGCTGTGGTGCCGCCCCAGACATATTCAAATTGCACATGGCGTAACCCGGGCCAGCGGCGTTCAAAACGGTTCCGCAATTCTGCTTCCACATAAGACTGTGTCAGTTCTTTTTCATGGGCATAAAGGCTGCGCACCATCAACCGGTCAGAACCGATGCGCCGCAATGTTGTGCCAAGCCGGTGAGACGGCAGCAAGCCCCATGACTGATCCTGTCCCAGCAGCGCTCTGTCCGCCTCGGGCACGGATTCTGTCACTGCCGCATAGGTATAAATGGTTGTCATTTTGGTATTCAGATAACCAAAACGGCGGATAAAACCATTATTCGCCAAAGCAATGTTTTTTGCCCTGATTTGCCCCGACCGTGTGGATAATATCCAGTCACCCTGATGCTGAATCCGCTCAACCGGTGTGTTCTCATAGAGTTCAACATCGGCAGGCAGAGCATCGGCCAGACCACGGATCAAGGCTGCAGGCTGTAACAGCCATGTATCTGAGAGATACAGACCGAAGCGGTAATAATCGGTACCGATCCTCTCTGCGATATCGCTCCGTGACAATTCCTGATGTGTTGCACCGAGTTTTTTCGCCACTTCAAGAACAGAGCGGACAGAGGCCTCTCCGCGTTCTGTGGCAGCGCCGCGAATGGCACCGACCTGCTGCATATCGCATTGGATATTATTCTCACGGATAATATCCGTCAGCCATTGGAAAGCTTCCGAAAACAGTTTTGATTGCAGCCGTGCTTTCTCGGACATTTCCACGGTAATATTCCGTGGCAGAACATCTGTGCCGGTAAAACCGGAATTGCGAGCGGAGGAGCCTTCGCCCACGGTCGTCGCTTCAACAACAGCAATGCGGGCATCGGGGCGAAGTTCACGCAGACGACGCGCAACGGCAAGTCCGGTATAGCCTGCGCCGATCACGGCAAAATCTACGTTAATGTCGCCATCAAGCGCAGGTCGTGGTGTGCGCGGCGGAAGCATCGCATTCCAGCCGCAAATATTTGAATAATCAGGATAAGTCAGTTTTGACATGTTCAAACCACAGGAAATGTGGCTGGCGCAGAGCCAGCCACGTACGGTTTCAATCAGTGAAATGCGTCTGTTCAGTTACAAGCGGTCCGAGCGACAAAGAGCCTTTCAGCTCAAAGCCCCAATCAAGGCTCTTCTTGCGAACCCAGACCTGCGCGGTTTCATTCAGCGGAATTGCGCAGACATCCGCGACAATCAGTTTCTGTGCTTCATGCCAGAGCTGAAGCTGCTTATCCGGATCCACTTCTGACCGTGCCGCAACAATCTGCTCATCAGCAGCCGCACAATGACTGAAATTGGTCACCGCAGTCGGTTTGCCGACAATGCTGTCTGAATGATAGAATTGTGTGAGGTAATAATCCGCAACAGGAAAGCGTGCGGCGCCATACATCACAATCGGGCTGAGATCCTTGCGGATCATCTGGTGCCAAGTTGCATGTTCCACCGGTTCCAGTTCCAGCTTGATACCCGCTTTGGCAACCTGTGCCTGCAACATCTGTGCCGACTGCTCCAGACTTGGCAGCTGGCTGGACAGCATTTTAATTGTTACGCCGTCCGGGTAGCCTGCTTCGGCCAGCAGGGCTTTGGCTTTTTCCGTATCATTGGAGACAACGCCCGCCTCATTCGTATAACCGAGATTATTGCTCGGAATGACCGATTTCACTTCACGGGTGAATTCCTTGCCGCGGAACTGCGCCATCTGTCCGGCATTGACCGCATAGGCAAGCGCCTGTCTGACGCGGATATCGTCAAACGGTTTCTTGGTACGGTTTACATGAAGCAACGTCAGCTCGGCCGGATCGAAAATATCAACCACGGATTCCGGTACTTCCCGTGTCCGCGCCAGCCATTTCTGATCTGTGGTGCCGGCGGAGACATCAATCTCACCGGAGATAAAGGCCAGATCGCGTGCAGAAGCAGCATTCAGAAAACGATAGATGATTTTCTCAAGCTTCGGCTTGCCACGGAAATAGCCATCATGAGCTTTGAACTCGATGGAAACACTCGGCTCGATTTTTTCCAGTGAGAAAGGCCCGAAACCAACCGGACGACGCTGAAACTCGTCGCCGCGCTCCTCATAGGCTTTTTTACTCAGGATAAAGCCGCCGGAATAATTCGACACCAGTCCGAGCAGACTAGGCACCGCTTTGGCAAGCGTGATCTTCACCGTATAGGGATCAACCGCTTCGACAGATTTCAGGGCAGCATAATCGGTCGCGAAAGCTGATGTTTCCGGTTTCCCAGCTTTATTGAGGGAGAACACGACATCATCGGCCGTTACCTCGCCATAACCCTGCTGAAACTGTACGCCTTTACGCAAATGGAATGTCCATTCCATTTTATCTGCTGAATGTTCCCATTTTTCAGCAAGATCAGGCTCAATTGTTGAAGGATCCGTGCTACCGGGTGCAAAGCGCACCAGCCCGCCAAAAATCCATGCAACCAGTGTGCGGTCCGATGTCGAATTGGCAAAATGCGGATCAAGTTTACCGACATCTGCTGCCGCAGCCCCTAAAACGAGTTCTGTTTTAGCCGCAAAAGCCGGCATCGATACCAGTGCCGAACAGGCCATAAAGGCTGCCAGTGCGCCGGTTTTTAAAATTGTTCTGTACATATTATGCTCCTCCTCTTTTATTTTATAATTTGTCTGCTCAAAGCAGCGTGCACGGGGGTAAATCCTGCCTGCGGGAAGTCCGCAAAAGCCTGAAGCAAAAGCTGTTGATCATCGGCAGCGATATACGCCGCATTAATCCGCCGGAATTTCGTGACAATATCCGCATAGCCAAGCGGATTTGCCACATCTCCGCGTGGATGCAGCACTTCCATTGTTTGAACGCCCTGCCCCTGATCCAGTGAGACGCGCGCCGGCGTTGATTTTGGAAAAGCCGAAGCAAAATCCGGAGTGGCCTCAAGCGTAATCCGCTCCGCCAGCGCCAGTATGTCATGGTCAGTCAGCGTGTCCGGATTAACCGGCTGCAATGCAGCTTCGCCTTTCAAGGCTGCCAAGGCACAGCTGAAATAAAAACTATATTGTCCGCCTTCGAGTGTTTGCGGCGCGCGCTCATTGGACAGGCGCAAACCCTGCGGAAATGTTTCGATTTTCAGTGAAAGCACCGGCAATTCCGGCTTGCGCAGTGCCAGAATAGCGTCAACCGCTGCATGCATATAACGACAGCAGGCATAGGGTTTGAGATAGCACTGCATCAGCCACCATTGCTGACCATGGTCAGACAGCAATATTGCAGGGTCATATTTTTCTGCATTATCCAGTAAATCACGGGGGCCCGTAGCACCGGCCGCAGCGCGATAGGCAGCGGTAATCCCTGCTACAACCGCAGGCGGGATCATTTCTTTCACCGTCGTGCCCTGATAGCGCGATGTACCGGACGGATAACCGATCGGCCCTTCCGCACCGGCAATCGCCAATGCATGAGCCATGGCCGGAGCACTCAGTTTTAAAAGCCGTCCTGCGGCAGCGGCCGCACCATAGCCAACCCAGCGCCCGCTATTATAACTGTCAATCGCGGCGGTTGGTCTGGAGGTGGCAATGCGCAGCGCAATATCGTAGCCAAGCGCAATCGCATCATAAATATCCTTATCAGCACTGCCCAAAGCTTCAGCCACCGCTAAAGCTGCCGGAATAACACCGGCACCGGCATGACCTGCAGCGCCGCGATGGCCGTCATCAATATCCAGTGCACTCGCCGCCGCACTATTTGCCTGAGCGGCACCGGCAACGGAGGACTTTTCTCCGGAGAGCCAGAGTGTAGCTGCACTTCCCCCGTAAGCATGAATTGCCGTATAACGCGCCGCTTTTGCCAGATCAGATGTAAAGCCTGCGCCGGTTGCCGCAACCAGATCCAGAACCAGCAACCGGATGCGCTCTTTCACATCCGCAGGCAATTGCCCTTGCGGATGTTCCGCAGCAAAAGCAGCAAGTTTATCGATGATATGCATTGAATAAATGCCCCGTTCTCATTGCATTTCGTTATGCGGATTGCCGGATATAATGCCCGTCAGATGCTCTCGCCCACCGGCTGACCGGCGGGCTGTAATCAAGCGACTTCAGCGGGCTGCGTGGTTTCTCCTTATCGGCGGCGGTTATAATGCGCTCTTTTCTCTGTGCCGGATGCGTGACCGGAATCGCGGATAGCAAGCGCTGCGTATAAGGGTGAACCGGATTGGCGATGACATCTTTCTTGGCGCCGATCTCTACGATCTCGCCGAAATACATGACCGCAACGCGGTCACAGATTTTCTCGACCGCAGCCATGTCATGGCTGATGAAGAGATAGGAAACACCGAATTCCTGCTGCAGATCAATCATCAGATCAATGATCTGTCCTTTGATCGCCACATCAAGTGCGGAAACCGCCTCATCCGCGATAATCAGTTTAGGTGACATCGCAAGCGCACGGGCAATACAGATACGCTGCCTCTGTCCGCCGGAAAATTCGTGCGGTAGGCTGGCAGCACGGCGCGGATCAAGCCCCACTCTTTCCAGCAGCCAGTGCATTTTCTCCCGCGCCTCTTTGCCCAGCGCCAGACCATGCACAGTCATCGGTTCCATGATTGCGGAGCCGATGGTTTGTCTGGCATTCAGGGAGCCGAAAGGATCCTGAAAAATCATCTGCACATCACGGTGCAGAGCCGACAGGCTTTTGGGGTCTTTATAATCGATCTCCCGTCCGGAAAGCTGAATCCGGCCTGCATGAACGGGAGCAAGATCAATAATTGCTTTGCCGATCGTTGATTTTCCTGAACCGGACTCCCCGACCAGTCCCAGCGTCTCGCCTTTGCCGATTGCGAAGGAAACATTTTCCACCGCATGAACATTGCCGGTCAGTCTGCTGAGAAGACCGGAGCGCACCGGAAAGCGCACGCAAAGATCATTGACCGTAATCACCGGAGCATCTTTTGCATCGCTTGAGCCTTCAGTCAGCGGCAGTTCCTGCAAAACTTCCAATAACTCGACCTGTTTCACCGATCGTCCGACAAGGCTTGGCGCTGCTGCAATCAGCGTGCGGGTATAGTCATCTTTCGGGTTCGAAAATATCTCGTGAACTTCGCCCCGTTCAATCTCGCGCCCCTTTTGCATCACCAGCACATGATCTGCCATTTCGGCAACCACACCCATATCATGGGTAATGAACAAGATGGCTGTGCCGGTTTCACGCTGCAATTCGCGCAACAAATCCAGAATTTGCGCCTGAACCGTCACATCCAGTGCCGTTGTCGGCTCATCAGCAATAATCAGTTTCGGGCTACAGGCCAGTGCCATGGCAATCATGACACGCTGGCGCATACCGCCGGAAAACGTATGCGGATATTGTTTCATGCGTGTTTCAGGATCAGGTATCCGCACCTTGCGCAGCATCTCCAGCACAGCCTCACGCAAGGCCGCTCCTTTCAGCCCGCGATGCAACCGGATAACCTCTGCCAGCTGATCGCCGATCCGCTGCACCGGATTGAGCGATGTCATCGGCTCCTGAAAAATCATGCTGATCTGACTGCCGCGAATACTGCGCATCCGGTCTTCTGAAAGACCCAGCAATTCTGTATCTCCGAGCCGGACAGAACCTGTTGCATGGCCGGTTGCTTCCGGTAGCAGTCCCATAACAGCAAGAGAGGTCACACTCTTGCCGGAGCCGGATTCACCGACAAGTGCCAGTGTTTTTCCTGCTTCAATCTCAAGATTAAGGCCATGAACAACAGGAACGGCACCAAAAGAGATATGCAAATCCCTGATAGACAGAATGGAATTATTCTTCATCACGATGCATCCTTCAAACGGGGATCAATCGCATCACGCAGCCCGTCACCGATCAGGTTAAACGCAAGCACCAGCAGCAGAATTGCCAGACTTGGAAACAAAGCCAGATGGAAAGCATTAAGAATATTGTCGAAACCTTCACGCACCATGCCGCCCCATGTCGGAGTTGGTGGGGCAAGACCCAGCCCGATAAAAGCCAGCGATGCTTCTGTGCGCACGGCTGTTGCCATCCAGAGGGATGTCATGACCATCACTTCGGGCAGAATGGCGGGAAGAATATGCCGGAACAGAATACGTGGTCCTGAAAACCCCATTGAACGACCGGCCTGCACATATTCACGGTCACGCTGGGTCAGCACCGCCGCGCGGGCAATACGTGCAAAGGCCGGCGTGGCAGTAAACGCAATCGCGATAATAATATTGGTCAGTGTCGCCCCCATGAGCGCCACCAGTGCCAGTCCGAGAATGAGCGAAGGAAAGGCCAGCACCACATCCATGATCTGCATGCAGATAATATCTGTGCGTCCGCCGAGATATCCGGCAAGCATACCAATCAGTGAGCCGATAATGGTTGCGGCAGCAATCGCCAGCAGACCAATGGTCAGACTGTAACGGGCGCCCCAAAGCAAGCGGGAGAGAATATCCCGCCCGAAATTATCCGTGCCAAACCAGTTCTCAGAACTCGGCGGCATCAGCTGTTTGAAAATATCCTGCTCTGCCGGATCATAAGGCGCAAGAAGCGGTGCAAATATTGCAGCACCGATCAGCAGCACAACAACAAGAATGCCGATCCATGTGGAGATACCCAGTCTGCGCAGAAACGGCATGACAGAACTGAAGGCTGTCTTTTCGTAAGATGTGGAAATCGTGCTCATTTGTACTGAATCCTCGGATCAAGCAGGCCATAGGTCAGGTCTGTCACAAGGTTCACGATGACAACCATGAAGGTGTAGACCACAATCATGCCCTGCAGCAGTGTGTAGTCACGCTGGGTCAGAGCCGACAAAATCAGTTTGCCAAGCCCCGGACGGGAAAACACGATTTCTGTCAGAACCGAATTGCCGATCAGAATGCCGAGATAGAGACCCACAACCGTTGCAATCGGCACGAGGCAATTGCCAAGCGCATGTTTCCAGACCACGCTATATTGCGATGCACCTTTGGCGCGGGCAGTGCGCACATAGTCCTGACTAAGGACTTCCAGCATGGCAGAACGTGTCACACGGGTGATGTAAGTCATCATAATCAGGGCAAGCGATAATGTCGGCAGTGCCATCTGACGCAAACGCTCCAGAATATCTCCCGAGCCACCGGCGCTGATAACCGGAAACCATTTCAGCTGAATAGCAAACACCATCAGCAACAGAATGGCGGCAACAAAAGCAGGCAGGGACAGGCCGAGCAGTGAAATGAACCGGATAATGTAATCCGGCATTTTGTTGCGTTTTACAGCCGCCCATACACCGGCCGGAACACCGAGGATGAGACCCAGTGCCAGTGCCGCAATCGTCAGCTCCAGCGTGTAGGGTAAAACATTGAGAATTTCCGCCGAGACCGGTCTGCCGGTAATCATGGAGTTCCCCAGATCACCTTGCAAAGCATCCCAGAGAAAGCTGCCATATTGAACCAGAACCGGCTTATCCAGCCCGAGTTTCTGGTGCACCGCAGCAATACTGGCAGGGCTGGCCTGATCGCCAAGCAAAACCAGAGCAGGATCTCCGGGCAATATCCGTACAAGCAAAAACACCAGCGTCAATACGCTGAAAAGAGTTATGGCGGCAAAGCCAAGTCTCCTCGTCACAAAAGACAGCATCTCCCCTCCGAGATTCCCGTCACCGTGAATGCAGCAAATATTTTTCTGTTCCCATCCGGCTGTTTCAGCCGCGGGTTATGCCTGTCAATTCATGGTCACGATTTATGTGTTCTCCTGCCTATAATGACAGCTAAAAAATTTGTTTGTGTCAATCTATTTCTTTTAATGGAATTATTATTTATAATTATTCCGATTATTGGAATATGAGATTCTTTATGACGACAAATAATTCATCTTCAAATGCCTCACGGGCTTTGGATATTTTGCTGTTGCTCGGCGATTATGGTGAAGACGGTGCTGCACTGGCCGAAATCGCCAAATCTCTGAATGTCGCCAAATCAGCAGCCCACAGAACTCTGATGGCGCTGACAGAACAGGGTTTTGCGGAGCCTGCAGAACGCTATGGTCATTATCGGCTGGGCTCGGCTATTTTCCTGCTGGCTCAGCGCCAGCAACGGCTCACGCCGCAAATTCAGAAGCTGCAACCCGGCATGACTGAATTCACCAAAAAAACCGGATATACGACCTATATTATAGCACAATCGGGCTTTGATGCGGTGTGTGCTGAAATGATAAGCCGTTCCATTCTGCCGCAACAGCAATTCGGCATCGGCGAAAGAATGCCTTTAGGCATTGCGGCAGGCAGTGTTGCTTTGATGGCCACTTTGCCGGAAGGTGAGCGCGAAGCAATTTTACAGGCAAATACAGAGCGTTACACGCAATATCCTGCCGTGCGCCATGTGGATGTTGATGTCGTAAAACAACAAGTTGATGAGACACTTGCGCGGGGTTACGCGGTTAATATGGGCTATTACCTGCCGGGTGTCGGCGGTCTGGGTTTGCCTTTGCCAAAACCAAACCCGTTTCGTGTCAATGTCGCTATTTCTTTCAACATCCCGCTGGAAAATATGAAGCCTGATGTGATGGACAATCTCATTGATCAGCTCAAAGAATGTTTG